>WNFD01008169.1_pt1 | contig 12873 bp, 10 predicted proteins | sample 5400491 | NCBI WGS metagenome assembly WNFD01 (sample SAMN13153343, study PRJNA577476) | soil metagenome | isolation source: 120 cm saprolite under Douglas fir tree site 2 hole 2 replicate 2 | place: USA:California | collected 2015-04-18 | reverse complement strand
ACGGAAAAACCCGGCAACTGGATCGAGCTTAAACTGATCGGGGTGAAATCGAACCGCGACGCCATCGGCGCGCGGGTGCGGGTGGAGGCGGGCGGGCTCACCCAGATTCGCGAGGTCGACGGCGGCAACGGATATGCGGGCCAGAGCACGCGCCGAGTGCATTTCGGCCTGGGGAAGGCCGCCAAGATCGACAGCCTCCAGATCCGATGGCCCAGCGGACTAACGGAGACCGTGACCGTCCCCCTCAATCGCGTGAGCTATATAGAAGAGGGCCACGGGGTGCTGCCGCGATGAAGACCGCAACCTGTTCTACGGTCGCGTTTCTGCTGCTGGTTTTGCTCACCACTCCGCTGCCGCCCAATGTGAGGGATTCAAACAAGCCCTCGATCTGGCTCCGGCTTCCACGCGCGACCGCATCAACTATGGCCTGGCGCTGATGCGGGCCGGAAGCACGAAAGCGGCGATTGCCGAGCTGGAAAAAGCGCAGAAGGAAGATCCTTCGATTCCCCACACCTGGTTTAACCTGGCCATTGCCTACAAAAAAGAGCTGCAGGCGCAGAGAGCCATTGAACAATTTGAAGGCATGATCAAACTCGTGCCGGACGAGCCGGTCTCGCATTACAACCTCGGCATTGAGTTCAAGCTGGCGGGCGGCACGGCCCAGGCACTGGAGCAGTTTCAGATCGCGACGCGGCTGAGTCCCAATTTTGCCGCTCCGCATTTTCAGCTCTATAACGCTTATCGCGAACTGGGCCGCAAAGAAGACGCGGCGCACGAGCTTGAAACCTTCAACGAGATCAAGAAGCGCAAGGCGGGCGCGGCGGTCCCCGAAGACCCTGAGTGGAGTTACTATTCCGAGATCTACGATGTCGCCGAGCCGGACCAGGCGTTCGACCGGGGCGCGGCGTCACCGGCGCTGAAATTTCAGTCGAAGAAGGTCGCATCCGGAATCGACGCGGCCACCGCCGGGCTGGCGGTCTTCGACTTCGATAACGACGGCAATCCCGATCTGCTGGTGTGGTCCGAGAACGGCGTGACCATCCTGAAAAACGGGAGCATTCCGGTCACCGGCACTGGGCTCGAGAATCTGAAAGGCGTTCTCTTCGTCGCGCCCGGCGATTTCAACAACGACGGACTTCCCGATCTGGCGGTGGTCACGCGCGCCGGCGTATTTCTGTATGTCAATCGCGGCGGAAAGTTCGAGTTGTTTCCGGCGAAGCTGCCGGCGGGAAATTTCACCCGCGCCATGTGGGTGGATTACGACCACGACTACGATCTCGACTTGTTTCTGCTGGGCGGCACGTCGGCGCTCCTGAGAAATGACGGCAGCACCGGCTTCAGCGACCAGACCGCGAGTTTTCCCTTTGTCCCTGGCCGAGTGATGGACGCCGCGGCCTTCGAGCTGGTCCCCGATAACAACGAGACCGACCTCGCCGCCCTGTATGAAGACGGCTCCATGGTCGTTTATCACGACCAACTGCTGGGCCACTATCAGGTAAAGCGCCTAAACCCTGGGATTACCGGCGCAACCTCCCTCAAAGCGCGCGATATTAATAATGATGGGTGGACCGACCTGGTAGCCACAGGGTCCGGCGGGGTTCGTATCCTTATTAATGATCACGGAAAGCTGGCGGATGGCCCCCCTTTCCCAAAAGAGGCCGCTAAGGACAAAGGAGCCATAGCTTTGGCCGATCTGGCGAATCGCTCCCTGGCCGACCTGGTGATCGGCGGTTCCGTGTACCGCAACCTGGGTAACGGACAATTCGAACGGACCGAAGCCGATTCGATTCCCAGGGGAACGGCCCTCGCCGAAGCCGACTTTGACGGCCACGGCCGCGCCGACCTGGCGGTGGTCACCACGGAGGGGTCCGTGGAGCTTCTGAAGAATGCCACGGCGCTCACCAATCGCTCGATCAAAGTCCGGCTGGAAGGCGTGAAGAACCTAAAAATGCCGGCGGGCGCGGTGGTCGAGGTAAAAGCGGGCGCGTGGTATCAAAAGAGAACTTACGAAAGCGCGCCTCTGCTGTTCGGCCTGCGCGACTATGCCGAGGTGGATACCGTTCGAATCACATGGCCCAACGGCATGGTGCAGAATGAAACCCGGCAGCCCGCGGGGCAGCAGCTTTCCTATAAGGAAAAACCCCGGCTCTCAGGTTCGTGCCCGATGATCTTCGCCTGGAACGGCTCCCGATTCGATTTCATTACCGATGTGCTGGGCGTCGCGCCTCTGGGCGCGGGCAGCGGCGACGGAAAATATTTTCCGGTGAACCATCGCGAATACATCCGGATTCCCGGAAGCGGTCTGCAAATCCGCGATGGCCGCTACGAAATACGCATCACCGAGGAATTGCGGGAGGTCTCTTATCTCGACAAGGTGCAGCTCATCGCCGTCGATCATCACGCGGCGGAGGAAGTCTTCACCAGCGACAAATTCAAGGGGCCGCCCTTCCCCGATTTCCGTCTCTATGGCGTAAAGCGCCGCGTCTATCCGCTGCGCGCCCGGGACCAGAACGGCCATGATGTTCTGCCTCTCCTCACACGGCACGACGGCCGTTCGGTCGACGGTTTTCGCCGCAAGCCTTCCGGAATTGCCGAGCTGCATTCTCTCGATCTCGATTTCGGCGATGCCGCCGCCGGAAACCGGGCGGCCCTGGTGCTGCACGGCTGGGTCGACTGGGCCGACGGCAGTACGTTCATCGCAGCCGCGCAGGAGAGTAAAGAAGGCCTGATCTTCCCCTATCTTCAGGTCAGGGATTCGAACGGTAAATGGAAGACCGTCGTGCAGGACATGGGCATTCCTTCCGGCAAGCCTAAGAGCATGGTGGTGGACCTGACAGGAAAATTTCTGTCCGCTTCCCGCGAAGTGAGAATTGTCACCAACCTCTGCGTCTACTGGGACGAAATTTTTCTCAGCGAAAATACCGATTCACCCTCGGTGCGAATGACGCCGCTCTCCGCCGAATTGGCCGAACTTCGTTATCGCGGATTCTCTCAGGCAACGATTCATCCGGACCGAACACAGCCCGAACAGTTCGACTATGCAAAGTGGACACCCACCACCGGATGGAACCCAACGCCGGGGCTGTACACGAGATACGGAGACGTACAGGAGCTGCTGACCGCGATGGACGACCGCATGGTCATCATGGGGTCGGGCGACGAACTTCGCCTGCTGTTCGATCAGCGCCATCTGCCGGTTTTACCCGTCGGATGGAAACGCGACTTCCTTCTCCTGGTCGATGGCTGGGCCAAAGACGCGGACTCCAACACCGCCTTCGCCCGATCGGTCGAGCCCCTGCCCTTTCATGGCATGAGCGGTTATCCTTACCCCGCGTCGGAGCATTTTCCGGATGACAGCGCGCACCGGACGTATGTGAAGCGGTTCAATACGCGTCCGGCGGTGATGGATATCGGAAGGCTGCGGCCGTAAACCCGGCGGAGCGACGCGCCAGCGGCCAGGCTTAATGTAGTTCACTTAAGAGAAAAGCGAATCTCAGGCGTCAACATTCCGGGTGGATGGAGAGTACCGGGCATCCCGAGCAAAAAGCATTTTTCAAGAGCGCTCCGCTTCGCTGCGCGCCGGCCCTTGCGGGCAACAAGGAAGGGGGCGTATGGCTCTCCTTACCCAGCCCTTAGCCGCTCCGCCACGCGAAAAACGCGTGGCGGAGCGGCACGGGCTGGGCTCAATAATTCCGCCCCGTCCCAAAAAGCGGGACGGGGCTGGTGAATCGCAGGTTCGACTGTCTCGTTTCCTTAAAGTGAACTGTCTGGATCGTGCTATCGAGCAGACCCCGCTTCCCTTCGAGCCGCAGCCCTCCGGGTCAATTTCGACCCGGCGGATTCGTTTTCCTTTCGATATTTCCCGTCGCTACACAGCACCCCGGTGTATTTTGCGATTGTCTGAAAAATTTAACATGCTTTGAAAAAATTAAGCCTTGCACAACAAAATCGACCTGCCTTCGCAAATCCAGACAGGATTTCTGTCTCTGCAATAGAAACCTAAACGAAACCGCCCGGCGTGTGGGGTTGCCCCCATAAATTTCCCACACTTACGGCCCAACCACGGAATTCTCAGACCGCGCAGGGAGCAAACCGCCATGGATGTTGACGTTATCAGAACGAAGGTCAAGGAATGCATTCAGAAGGTTACCGGCATTGACGCTGCCACTATCTCCGATTCCGCCGCCTATGTCGAAGACCTGGACCTGGATTCACTCTCGATCCTTGAGATTTCGGTGAGCGTGGAAGAGAGCTTCAAGTTTCACGCGACCGATGAGGAACTGTCGTCCGTTCGCAATGTGGAGGACACCGTCGCGCTGGTCATGAGAAGGGCATGCGTGGAAGTGGCATGAGCGCCGGGCCGAAGATCGTGGTCACCGGAATCGGAATGGTGACCTCCATCGGCACGGGGCGCGAGGCGTTCTGGAACGCGCTGCTGGCGGGCCGGTGCGGCTTTGGACCCGTCCGAAGTTTCGATACCAGCCGCTTCGGGGTTCATCTGGGGGCCGAAATTCACGATTTCAGGCCGGAAGATTATGTCCGCAAGCTGGACGCCCGCGCGATCGGCCGTTCGTCGCAACTGGCGATCGCGGCCGCGCGGCTGGCGCTGACCGATGCCGGACTGAACGCGGAAGACATCGATACGGAACGCGCGGGCGTTTGCGCGGGCACCACGTCGGGCGAACCGCACTTCATCGAGCGCTTCGACGATCACTACGTGCAGGGCGAACTGAAGAAGGTGGGGCGCGAGTTCATTACCCGATATCCGTGCCACGTGGTTCCCTGCCATGTGGCCATGGAACTTGGTTTTTCGGGCGAGACCATGATGATTCCCACGGCCTGTGCGGCCGGGAATTATGCCATCGCCCATGCCGCCGATCTGCTGCGCTCCGGAAAAGCGAGTATCATGCTGGCCGGCGGGGCCGATTCGTTCTCGCGCATCACTTATACGGGCTTCGCCCGCCTGGGCGCCATTGCCCCCGACGTGTGCCGGCCCTTTGACCGCAACCGCAAGGGCATGGTCCCGGGCGAAGGCGCGGCCATGCTGCTGCTCGAATTGAAGGAGAACGCGATGGCGCGGGGCGCTCGTATCTACTGCGAGGTCGCCGGGTACGGACTCTCGTGCGACGCGCACCACATGACCGCCGCGCATCCTCAGGGCGAGGGAGCGGCGCGCGCGATTCTCAGGGCGCTGGAACAAAGCGGGCTGGCTCCCGAAGACGTGGATTACATCAGCGCGCACGGAACGGGCACCGCCACCAACGACCGCCTTGAAACCATTGCGGTCAAAAAAACCTTCGGCAGGCAGGCGTACAAAGTTCCCATCAGCTCCATCAAATCAATGCTGGGTCACACCATGGGAGCGGCCTCGGCCATTGAGGCCACGGTTTGCGCCATGGCCATCACCGAAGGCCGGATTCCGCCTACAGTGAACTGGAACGAACAGGACCCGGAGTGCGATCTGGATTACGTGCCCAACGTGGCCCGCAACCATCAAGTCGATATCGCCATGAACAATGCTTATGCTTTCGGAGGAAACAACTCCTCCCTGATTTTCGTCGCTTCAGCAGCCTGAAAGACCAGCAAGAGTCAGCCATGAGCAACATCTCTAAAAAAAGGGTCGCAATCACCGGCATGGGAGTCATCTCCTCTCTGGGAGATTCTTCCGCCAGCCTGCATTCGGCGCTGTGCCGGGGCCTGACCGGCGCCTACGAGTTCGATGAACTGAACGGCTTCGAAGGCCGGGGCAGCGGACGAATCACCGCATTCCAGGCCGAGGCCTACCTGAAAGGCAGAAACCTCCGTCCTCTGGACCGCACCGGCCAACTGGTCGTGGCCACGGCGAAGCTGGCGCTGGCCGACAGCGGCTGGACAGCGGAAAGACTGGCGGAGCATACTGCCGGGCTGGTGCTGGGCACCATGTTCGGCAGCGTTCATACCATCGCGAAATTCGACCGGCACGCCCTGGAGCAGGGGCCGGCCTGCGCCAGCCCGATGGATTTCGCCAACACCGTCATCAACGCGGCCGCCGGCCAGACCGCGATCTGGCACAACCTGCGCGGCATCAATTCGACCATCGCCAGCGGCTCGGCTTCGGGCCTTGCGGCCCTGGGTTATGCCGCCGACCTGATCCGCTCGGGCGATCAGACCGCGGTGCTGGCGGGCGGCGCCGATGAATTCTGCTTCGAATCGTTCTGCGGGTTCGAACGCGGCGGTATGCTGCAAACGTCGGAAGCTTTTCCCGTTCCCTTTCACGAGGCCCGCACGGGGTTCGCCGTGGGCGAAGCGGCGGGCCTGCTGATGCTCGAAGAGTGGGAGTCGGCGATGGCGCGCGGCGCGCGAATTCTCGCGGAGGTGCGCGGACATGGCAGCGCGTTCGATGCATCGGCGGGCGAAGACCGCGCGCAGGCCGCGCGGTCCATCGCCCGCGCCATGACTCTGGCCCTCAGTGACGCCGGCCTTTCATGGCATGAAGTGGATTGCATCAGCGCTTCCGCGAACGGCAGCGTTCACGCCGACCGGGACGAGGCCGTCGCAATCGGCTCGCTGTTGAACGGCCGCGGCCCCGATCTCGCCGTTACCGCGATCAAATCCATGACCGGCGAAATACTGGGCGCGGCGGGCGCGCTGCAGGCCATTGATATGGTGGAAAGCCTGCGAAGCGGCATGCTGCCCGCAATTCGCGGACTGGAACAAAATGACCCTTGCCTGCCAGAACTGAATTTCTGCCGCCAGCCGCGGCGGATCGACGGTTCCTGCGGGCTGATCAACTCGGTCGGCCTTGATGGCAATGCCGGCTCGTTGTTGATTTCGATGTCGAACTGAAGTTGTTTACAGGACTGTGGAGGAAGAATGGCTGTACCCCAGGAACTGCCTGTCCGGAGCGATCGTTCTCCGGAAAGGGCGGAGCTCGTGCCTCGATTTGCGAAGCAGGGCTTCGATGCGGAGTCCGTGGCCGACCGCCGCCGCTGGATTGAGCGGCGGACAGGGGGCAGCCTGGCTCACGTGGGTTCCTATTCCATCGCCGCCGGAGAGATGCGCGGCAATATTGAAAATCCCGTGGGCGCGGTCCAGGTGCCGGTGGGCCTTGCCGGACCTCTGCTGATTCACGGCCGGCACGCGCGCGGCGTCTTCTACGTTCCGCTGGCCACCACCGAAGGCGCTCTGGTGCGTTCCTACGAACGCGGCATGACGGCCTGCACGCGGGCCGGCGGCGTGAGCGTGCGCGTGGTGTGTGACGAAAATCGCGTCTCCCCCGTCTTCCTCTTTTCCGACGTGGCCGCCGCGTGCGAGTTTACCGTCCGGGTGAACGAGAGCTTCGACGAGATCCGCGCGGAGGCGGAAACCACCACCGGCCATGGCAGGCTGTTGCGGCTCGACTGCCAGCCGGTGGGCCGCGAGGTCATCGTCCACTTCTGTTACTTCACCGGCGACGCGCACGGCATGAACATGATCGTGAAAGCCACGGAACACGCGTGCCAGTGGATCCTGCGGCACAGCCGGGCCCTGGACTTCCAGGTCTTCAGCGGATCGAGTTCGGAAAAACGCGCAAGCGGCTCGCTTTTTTCCGGAGGCAAAGGAAAGAAAGCGGTGGCGGGCGCGCTGCTTCCCGCTTCTCTGCTCAAACACTATCTGCACGTAAGCCCCGCGGAGCTGGTGGAGATGTGGCGGCACACGGTGCTGGGCCACCTGCAGGCGGGCGCTCTGGGCTACAACGGACATTACGCCAACGGGCTCGCCGCCCTGTTCATTGCCTGCGGTCAGGATGTGGCCAACATCGTGAACTCCGCCGTGGGTATCACCAACTTTGAAGTTACCGAAAACAACGACGCGTATGTCAGCGTCACGCTGCCCTCACTGACGGTGGCCACCGTGGGCGGCGGCACCGGCCAGGGAACGGCGCGGGAATGCCTGCAAATGCTGGGCGCGGCCGGGAACGGCGGCGCTCTTAAACTGGCCGAAATAACAGCGGCGACTTTACTGGCCGGAGAAATTTCCATGGGGGCCGCCATTGCCGGCGGCGAATTCGTGGCGGCCCATGAACTCTACGGAAGAAACCGGCCCGGAGATGCAGGGACGATTCAGAACATAACGTTTAAATAAAGCAGAACGAGGCCGCGCCTCGGGAGGTACCAATGCGGCTGCAAACAGAAATCGAAGCAATCATCGCCGGCGCCTTTTCGGAAGGCGAGACCCATTTCGGCAATCTCGGTCTTGATTTGCCCACATATGCAAATCGGATCGATTCCATCATTCGCAAGCATCTCGGCCGATCGCCCGCCCCGGAGAGCGTTGTCCGCTTCGCCGGCGCCCTGCACGGACGAGATCTCTACCTGGCGACGGCCTGTTCTATATCCAGCCCGGGGATGGAGGCGGGGTGTCCAGGAGAACCGGCGGAACGAGCGGGGGCCGCGTGGAAGGTGCTGGAGACCACCTACAAGGGACTCATCTACGATCTGGTCCGCTTCTTCTACCGCTCCAGTTTTGTGGCGCAGGACCTCGCCGACAACATACTGGCCGATCTGTTTTTGCCGGACCGTTCCGGACGCAGCCGCATCGCTTCCTATGACGGGCGCAGTTCCCTCGGAACCTGGCTGCGGGTGGTGATTTGCAACCGTTCGATCAACGCGCAGCGCTGCTCCGCCTGCGCAAAAAGCACCGACCTTCAGCACGACCTGCCCGACGGGCCGGCGCTGGCCAACATCGAGCTTACGGTGCGAGCGGAGCGCTATGCCACCGCCATGGAAGACGCTCTGGCCTCGGCCTGCCGCGAGCTGACGCCCCGCGAACGCCTCATGCTCTTATGGCGCTATCAGGATGGACTTCAACTGGGGCAGATCGCGCAGTTGCTGGGCATCCACCAGTCGAATGTAACGCGGCAGCTGGAGCGGATGCAGGGAAAGCTGCGAGAGGATGTCATCGCGATTCTCGCCAAACGCCATCGGCTGAGCGGCTCGGCGATTGAGGAGTGTCTGGAGGACGTCGTTGAAAACCCGCGCCATCAGCTCTCTATACTTGAGTTCGTGAAAGCCACCGAGCAGAACGACGGCACGCTGCGCCCTACGCTGGTGGACCCGGTTCGGAAACACTCGGCGACGCTGAATCCGCCGATTGCCCCGAATCGCGCGGTGAAAGAGGCCTGAGGGGCGGGGAGTCAAACCGGGGCTGAAGCCCGGAAGCAGGATCGCGTTCGTCGGGCGGCTGAAGCCGCCCTCTACTACAGTTGTTCAGGCATTTTTCCGACCGCACAGGCCACTGCCTGAATGAGGCAGAACGATGACAAAACGCTCCGCCGGACACATTCCCGACGACGACATCGCGGCATTTCTCGCGCGCCGGCTTTCACCGCAGCGGGAAGAAGACGTCATCGCCCACCTCGCGGAATGCGCCCGGTGCCGGACGCTGATCACCGAATTCCAGCGGAGCCAGGAGTTTTCCAGCGATCCCGGCGAATCTTCCCGCTGAATCGGCCCCGCAAACCCCCGGGCTTAAGTTGTCTATCTTTAAGAGATTGCAGGGAGTCACCGAAGTTGGCCAGGCGTTTCCGCGCTCTTCGCGAAGAACCGAATGCCGCCTACGACGCCGTGGTCATTGGCGCGGGCGTTGGCGGGCTCATCTGCGCCAACCTGCTGGCGCGCGCCGGTCTGAGTGTCCTGATCGCGGAGCAGCATTTCATGGTCGGGGGTTACTGCAGCACCTTCCGGCGCAAAGGATACACCTTCGACGCGGCGACCCATTTCTATCCTCTGCTGGGCAACCCGGCCACCATCACCGGCAGCCTGTTATCGGAGCTGGATATCACCACCGACTGGGTGCGAATGGACCCGGTGGATTGCTTTCACTTTCCCGATGGCTCGCGGTTTTCGGTGCCCGCCGACTTCGATTCCTATCTGCACAAACTGAAAATCGAATTTCCCGACGAAGCTGAAAACCTCGACAGGTTTTTCGGGGTGGTGCGCAAGGCGTATCTGATCGGTCTGATGCGCTATTTCCGCAATGTCGAGACCGAGCGAATCGCGCCTTACAAAGACCTCACGATTCGCGACGTTCTCAACCGCCACTTCCGCAGCGAAAAGCTCAGGCTGCTGCTGACCGGCGACATCGGCCACTGGGGTTCCCCGCCCTCGCAGACTTCGTTTGTCTTCGATTCCATGCTGCGTCTTTCTTATTTTCTCGGGAATTATTATCCGCGAGGGGGGTCGCAGGTTTTTGTCGATGAACTGGCGCAGAGATTTGAGGAAGCGGGCGGCCACATTCTTATGAGTTCGATGGTGCGGCGGATTCTGGTCCGCAACCACACCGCCTGGGGCATCGAGGTGGAAACCGGACAGGGACGGAACCGGCACACGCGGCAGATTTCCGTCGGAGTCGTCGTTTCCAATGCCGACCTGCATCATACGCTCGAACAGCTCATTGGCTCCGAGCTTCTCGATCCGGATTATCTGGCCGACATCGGCCGCCTGCGTCCCACCCATCCCTGTTTTCTTATTCACTTCGGCCTGAAAGACATCGCGCTGGAAGAGCTGCGAAAAATCGAGGGATACCACTGGAGTTCGTGGAATGCGGAAGATGGCAGATTGTCATCATTCAAAAGCTGACCGATATCGTTTACGACGCCATCACGGACTGGCCCGCCCACAAAAAAGCGGTGGAAGATTATATTCTGCGCTCCCTGGAGCAATGCCTTCCCGGCTTCTCGCGGCACATTGTGGTGCAGCTCAGCGCCAGCGCGCAAACCTCTTACCGCTACACGCTTAACCATCGCGGCGCGATGCTCGGGTGGCAGATGTCTCCGGACCAGTTGGGAGATTCCCGGCCCGCAGTCGCGGGGCCGCTCAATAACCTGTACTTCACCGGACACTGGACGCAGCCGGGCGGCGGCATTACTCCCGTGATGGTTTCAGCGATGCAGGTGGCAAAGCTGATTACCGGGAATGTACACGACCGTTCTGTGTTGCCATCCAAGGCCTTTGAGCCGCGGAACATCGCGGGAGCTGTTCCTGTATGAACGCCGCTGTCAGACCATTCATCCCCGATGAGCGGGCGGGCGCGACGCTGCCGCGAATGACGATCCTGGCGGCGACGAACGATCCCTTCGCTCTCAGGCTGCTCGATGAGTTGCGCCGGATTCAACCGGAGTGCCGGTGCGTTGCCGCCGGCGACGGCAATGTTGCATTCAATGTTGCATTCACCGAGATTTCAGCGGGCGCGGCGATCTGTATTTATGTGCCCTCCCCGACCAACCGCGCTGGCACGCTGCCGAATCTCGAAGAAGCCGGAGCCGTCTTCGATCGCGCGGCCCATGGAGCGGGCCGCCATTTTGTGCTTCTCTCCAGCGCTCTAATTTACGGGACCGGGCCGGGCCGGCGCGGCCTGGTGGATGAGGATTATTCGCCGCCGGGCAACACCGACGCCATCGCCGCCGCGTGGGGCGCGCTGGAAGAACTGGCCTGGGCAAATCTTAGGGCGCGAATGACGCTGACGATTCTGAGGCCGGCGATTCTTCCTGGCCGTCCGAATCTTTGCAGTGGGCTTCTCGCGAACCGGCTCTCCCGTACGCTGCCCGGACACGATCCCTCTATGCAGTTTCTCGGCGTGAGCGATCTCGCGGCGGCTGTAATCTGCGCGGTCCGGGCACAAAAAGAAGGCGTCTATAACGTCGCGCCCGATGGCGTCGTACCGCTGCACCAGGCGATCCGCATGAATGGGGGTGTTCGCCTTCCGATCCCGCGCACCCTGCGACGCATCTTTCAGCGCTCCGGGGACCTGGACTTCCTGCGCTACTCATGGACCATCTCGAACGAGAAGATCGCGAACGATCTCGCCTTTACGCCGCGCCGATCGAGCGTGGCGGCGCTGGGGGAATTCCGGGGCCGAAACGCCAGTCTCTCCGGACCGGAGCCGCAATTCGACGCGTTTGGGATGGATGAAGACTACATCCGTTTCCACGGCAGGACTCTTTTCAAATTTCTTTCGGAGTATTACTGGCGCATCGAAGACAAAGGCCTCGAACATATTCCCCGGCAGGGGCGCGCGGTGCTCGCGGGAATGCACCGTGGCTTCATGCCCTGGGATGGAGTCATGGCCCTGCACACCATCGTGAAGAAGACCGGCCGGTATCCGCGGTTCCTCACGCATCCGTCGCTGCTGAAGTTTCCGTTCCTGGCCAATTTCATGACGAAGCTGGGGGGCGTGGCGGCCTGCCAGGAAAGCGCCGACCACATTCTGGAACGCGACGGGCTGCTGGGCATCTTTCCCGAAGGAATTCAGGGCGCGTTCCTTCACTATCGCCAGGCTTATCGGCTCCAGGCTTTCGGCCGGGATGCGTTCGTGAAGCTGGCGCTCCGCCATCGCGCACCCATCATTCCATTCATCACCGTCGGCAGCGCGGAGATTTTCCCGATCTTCGCAAAAATCAAATCGCGCCTGTGGACAAAATACGCGGGCTGGCCCTGCATTCCCATCACGCCCACCTTCCCGGTCGTTCCGCTGCCGCTGCCTTCGAAGTGGCACACGCAGTTTCTGCCGCCGGTAGAGGTCGGGCAGTATCCGCCGGAGGCGGCGGAGGACCGGGCCGTGGTCAGGGCGCTCAGCCGCGAAGTGCGGACGCGAATGCAAAGCGCCGTGGACGAGATGCTGACGCGACGGCGATCCGTCTTTTTCGGATCGATCTTCGACCGGAGGAGCGATGAAGGCGAAAGCAAGCCTATGGCGGTGTAAGGACATCTTCGTCGTCACTCTGCGCCACCTGTTTCAGCACGCGCTCCAGCGGCGGTTTGCCCGGTGGCCGGCGATTGCACGCCGTCTGCCGGGAGAAAATATTCCGGGACCCAAACGCTTTCGCCTGGCCATCGAGGAAATCGGCGGAACCTT
>WNFD01005326.1_pt1 | contig 12873 bp, 7 predicted proteins | sample 5400491 | NCBI WGS metagenome assembly WNFD01 (sample SAMN13153343, study PRJNA577476) | soil metagenome | isolation source: 120 cm saprolite under Douglas fir tree site 2 hole 2 replicate 2 | place: USA:California | collected 2015-04-18 | reverse complement strand
AAACAAAAATAGCCGCTGATTTTCGCAGATGAACGCAGATAAAGAAATACGGATGAAAAAAACCCGCACCCCAATCAAGAGGTGCGGGCTTAAAAAAAAGCTAACAGCTAAAAGCCAGTAGCCGGCAGCTGTCCTACCACACCCGACAGGCGTTGGCGCTCACCATCTTCTGGCCCGCTTTGCATCCCCAGGCTTTGGCGAAGTCTTCGTCGTTCTGGACTGTGCCGTTCACCCGGTATTCTCCCGGTGAATGCGGATCGGTCTGGGCCTGGAGGCGCAGGCTTTCCGGTGAAGCGTTCTGGCACCATATCTGCGCGAAGCCCAGGAAGAAGCGCTGCTCCTGCGTGTACTTGCTTGTCTTAGCGTCTTTGGATTTGGCGGTCGCCGCAGCTTTCTTTTTCGCGTTGTCTTCGGCCATCATGCGGCGCAGCGCCATCAGAGCGATGCGAATGCCGCCGTTATCGGCGGTGTTTTCGCCCAGCGTCAGATCGCCTTTCACATGGACGTCATCGACCGCCACGAACCCGCTGTATTCATCGCGGATGCAGCCGGTGCGCTTGTCGAATTCCCCTCGGTCGGCCGCGGTCCACCAGTTGGTCAGGTTTCCCTCGGCATTGTACTTGCTGCCCTGGTCATCGAAGCCGTGTGTAAGTTCATGGCCGATGACCACGCCGATGCCGCCGAAGTTCACCGCATCGTCCGCTGCTTTGTCGAAAAACGGCGGCTGCAGAATGCCTGCCGGGAAGTTGATGTCGTTTTCGGACGCGTTATAGTAGGCGTTCACCGTGGGCGGTGACATGTTCCATTCTTTTTTGTCGAGCGGCTTGCCGATCTTGCTCCAGTTGCGGTGCGTCTCGAAATCGCGCACCTGGCGGAAGTCGCCCACCAGATCGCCGCGCGCGATCTTTACCGAACTGTAGTCCTTCCAGTTTTCCGGATAGCCGATCTTGTTGCTGATGGCATCGAGCTTCACCTTCGCCTGCTTTTTGGTTTCAGGCGTCATCCAGGGAAGTTCGGCGATGTCGGTGTCCAGGGATTTTTCCAGGGCCTCGACCATTTTCAGCATCCGCGCCTTGCCATCGGGGCCAAAAGTCGCATGGACATACGGCTGGCCCAGCGCTTCGCCCAGTTGCGTGTCGGTCAACTGCACGCAGCGTTTCCACCGCGGCTGCATTTCCTTCTGACCCGCCATATATCGGTTGTTGAAGTCGAAGCTTTCTTCCACAAACGGCCTGGAAAGCAGATTGGCCGCGCCTCGCGTCACATGCCAGCGGAGGTACGATTTCCAGTCGTCCAGTGAAACCGAATCGATCGTGCCGCTCACTTTTTTGAAGTAATCGGGTGGCACAACGTTGACATCGGTGAATTGGGGCGCTCCGGAGCCGGAGAAGAATTTCGCGAACTGAAAATTGGGAGCCAGGTCCGAAAGCTGCGACACGGCCATCTTATGGTCGCGGTTTTCCGCTTTGCGCATCCAGATTCGGTCCGCGGAGGCGTCAGCCAGCTTTGTTTCCAGGTCCATCACGGCCTGGGCTTCTTTTTTGGCCGCAGCTTCATCGTCGCCCAGCAGTTTGAACATGTTCGCCAGATGTGCCTGATATCTCTCTCTGGTTTCCTTCGATTTCGCATCGGTCTTGAAATAGTAGTCGCGATCGGGAAGTCCGAGTCCGCCCTGGCTCACAAAGGCTATTTCCATGCCGGCGTTGTGAGGGTCGGGCTGCGCGAAGAAGCCGAAGAGCGCAACTGTCCCGATGGCATGCAGGTGGGCAATCTCCGCGATCAGGCCGTCTTTGTCGGAGATCGCCGCAATGCGGTCCAACTCCGGCTTCAGCGGCGAAGCGCCTTTGGCGTCGGTCGTCTTTTCATCCATGCATGAAGCGTAGAAGTCGCCGATCTTCTGGGTGATCGCGTCGCGCTTCGGATCGTTGGCCGAGGCCTTTTCCAGAATGTCATGCAGAATCTGACGGTTGTATTCCGACAGTTCGTTGAACCGGCCCCAGCGCGACTGGTCGGAAGGAATCGGGTTGTTTTTGCGCCAGTTGCCGCAGGAGAACTCATAAAAGTTCTCGCAGGGATTGACGGTCGTGTCCATGGCCGCCTGATCGAACGATTTAGGGCGCGCAATCCGTTTGGGCGTTTGCGTGGAAGCGGCGGTCTTCTTCGGTCCGGAGGTGTCCGTTTTTTTCGTCTCCGCAGCCTTTCCGCTCTGGGCGACTGCCACCCCGAGAGAAAGCAGAATGATAGCTGTAACATTTTTTAACGACATTGAGTGAGCCTCTGTTGGGTCAAAGTTGGAAGGGTACGGAGAAGTTTATTACCAACGGAGGTTCCTGTAAACCCGCGGGGAAGGTTCAAAAACCCACAGAGGCGCAGGAAAAACTAAAACAAGTTTTTATTCTTTGTTTTTGCGCTTCCTGCGTCTCTGCGGTGGGCTGCCGTTTGTAAAGATCTATAAAGAGTAGTGGCGGACTGGAATGGAATCATCGGCGTCGTGCGAGAAATCGCCCTGATGGTGGCGCTGCTTTTGCAGATACATGCGGCGGTCGGCTTCAGCCAGGAGTTTTTCGGCGTCGCTGCCGTCTTCGGGACAGATCGCGTAGCCCACGCTCAGCGACAGCGGACTGTCACCGCAGACCTGGCGTCCGGCGGCCCTTGCCAGTTCGTTGAGACAGGCCCCGCGCTGTATCGCGGCCGGATCGGTCAGGCCGGGTGCAACGATGACGAACTCATCGCCGCCCATGCGCGCCACGTAGTCGTATTCCCGGCACGAATCCTGCAGCCCCTGGGCAAAGATTTTGAGAATGCGGTTGCCTTCCAGATGGCCGAAGCGGTCGTTGATGTCCTTGAATCCGTCCAGATCGCAGACCATGACCGTGACGGAGGCTTTCAGTCGCCGGCAGCGGGCCAGCTCGCGGTCGAGATGCAGGAAGAGAGCGCGCGCGTTGGGCAGGTTGGTCAGGTAGTCGGTGGTGGCGGAACTTTCCGCGCGTCGGAAGGCCAGCGCGTTCTCCACCGAAAGAGCGACCTTGGGGCTGATGGTCTGCAGAATGCGGAGATGTTCGGCGGTATAGGCCTGTTCATCGGTGTGGTAAAGCGTCAGCACGCCCACGACTCCGTGCAGCCCTTCGAGCGGAACGGTGACCGCCGAACGCAGCGGACTGAAACGGCGTGTGTCGCCTCCATAAAGAGGTTCGACGTAGCCCGGCTCCCGGTACGGGTCTCCGTTGAGAATGGCCCGGCGGTTCGCGGCCGTCCATCCTGAAAGCCCTTCGCCCATCGGAATGCGCAGGGAAGCGATCAGGCGGAAGTTGTCGCCGCTCACATATTCCGGCACCAGTTCCTCGTCGCGCACGATATACGCGGCAATGGATGAAAACGGCACGATCCGCTTCAGGCGGACGCTGAACGCCGAAAGCGTTTCATCGAGATTGAGCGAGTTGCCGAGATCGCTGCTGATTTCGAAAACGGTTTCCGCTTCCATGCGCGCGGCGGCAATCGAAGAAACGAAATCCTGGGTCCGAGCGGAAGCGGCGCGGCCATGCGCGAGATCCGGCAGACCTTTTGTCTTCCATGTCTGTTCGACGAGAGTGGCGCTCAGCCGGGATTCGCGCTCCGCGTCCCGGGCCGCCAGCGCTTCCAGTTCCTTCCAGTGCTTCCCCAGCAACGCCACCACCTTCGGATCGAACGCCAGGCCGGATTGCTCCGCCAGCTTCAATACCGCCTGTTCCAGCGGGACCCGTATCTGATCGCCGGCTGCGATGGCCGACAGTCCGTCCACGGCGGCGAGGATGCGGGCTCCGATCGGTATCTGCTCACCCGCAAGTCCATCCGGGTAGCCTGTGCCGTCCCAGCGCTCATGATGAGATCTGACAATCGGCACCACAGGATAAGGGAACTGAACGCTTTCGAGAATCGCCGCGCCGACCACGGTATGGATCCTCGCGTTGCTGAATTCCTCGCTTACCGGCAGGCCTGGTCCGGCGTTGAGATGGCGGGGTACGGCCAGCCGGCCGATATTGTGCAGCAGGGCCGCCATGCGCAGGGCTTCCATCTCATCGGGGGGCAGTTTGAGGCGTCGCCCCAGTTCGATGGCATAGACCCGCACTCGTTGCAGGTGATCGCCGGAAGAATGCTGCATCGCTTCAATCGCGAGGGCCAGAGCTTCCACGGTTCGCATATGCAGGCGCGCGGTTTGCCCGGCTTTGATTCTTTCCCGTTCGCGCCGGCCGACATACGCGACCCCGGCGGCCGCCGCGATAAAATAAAGGACGAGCCGGGGCGGATTGTCGGCCTCCCAGGTCCTGGTGGCGAACATCATCGCCAGCAGACCCAGTACGCATGCGACCACCGTCAATATTGCGGCTCGTTTCGACATCATCCTGCAGGGGCCCCCGGAAGTTTGGAATCTTCTAATGCAACTACCGTGCCAGTCTTAGAGTTTTATAAAAATTATTTGTTTTCAGGCGCTTACAAGGGGTCGATCTAAGTATCATTCCGAACCGGATCGTTATTTGCGTCTTTATGGCATGGTTGCGAACGAGGGGTTGAGTCACCGTGTCACAGCCTGCCGGTTTCCTGAGGAAGGAAATTATGATGCTTGGTCGAGCTGCCAAAGCATGGGCTTATCATAAACTGACAGGCATTTTTAGCGGCAATAGATGCGCTTTGGAGAGGAAACGAAAGTAACGCGCCGGCGATTCGCCGGGCAGTTGCATTCAACGGGCAAATTGGCTCATTATTGGTTCTAAAGCTGGTAAGTGCGCCGGCGCCATCCGAAACAACTTGCCCTCGCCATTGACACCCTCCCGGGTGGGTGTCGAACACGACAGGAGCAGCAGATTTGTCTTCAACGGGCCAGAACTCGCTTGACCTGACGAACCTTATTGTCCGCAGCGACTCTCTTAAACGGGTCATGAAGCTGGCTGAACAGGTCGCCCGCCATCCGGCGGCGGTGCTGATTACCGGCGAAACCGGCACCGGCAAGGAGATGATTGCCCGTTCCATTCACGGCTTTTCCCTGCGCTGCAACGGCCCGTGGATCGACGTGAACTGCGCGGCCATCCCCGAGCACCTGGTGGAAAGCGAGCTCTTCGGATATGAAAAGGGGGCGTTCAGCGGCGCCGACTCCATGAAGCCCGGCTTCTTCGAGATGGCCGACAAAGGCACTCTGTTTCTGGATGAGATCGGCGACCTCGACGCCAAGGTCCAGGTCAAGTTGCTGCGTGTGCTCGACGGCACCCCCTATTACCGGCTCGGAGGCAGCAAAAAAGTCGTCGCCGATGTGCGGGTGGTGGCGGCGACCAATCACGATCTTGAAGAACTGGTGCAGTCGGGAAGGTTTCGCCGCGACCTCTACCACCGCCTGGCGCAGTTCACCCTGGAGGTTCCGCCGTTGCGGGAGCGTCCTGAGGATCTTCTCGGAATCGCCGAAGCGCTGCTGCATCAGCATCATCCCGATTCGCGGTTTACGCCCGACGCGGCCCGGGCGCTGGTGTCGCATGCGTGGCCGGGCAACGTGCGCGAACTGCGGAACGTGGTCTTCCGCGCGGTGATGCAGGCCGACGAGGCGAGCATAAAGATCGCTGCCGCCGATCTGCAACTGCCGAACACCGCGCCGGACATGGAATCCGAAACGGATGACGCCGAAAACGCTTCGCTCGATGGCGATCTCAGCAAGGTCGAGCGCCAGATGATCTTCCAGGCGCTGGAGCGTTTCGCCGGCAATCAGAGCAAGGCGGCCGCTTCATTGGGAATCTCACGCCGCACTCTGATTCGCCGTCTGAAGATGTACCGCGAAGCCGGTGACGCCGCCCCCGAAACTCTGCATCTGGAACAGCAGATTTACTACCGGGCCCAGCTTCGTGCCCCCGCGCGCATGAAATGCGGCGAAGAAAGAATCGAAGCCACCCTGCTCAACCTCAGTCTGGGCGGGGCGGCCATCGCCACGGAAAAGCCGCTGGCCTTCGGCATGCGCGGCCTGATCAGCTTCCGTATTCCCGGAACGGAACTCGACGCCGAACTCCAGGGCCGGGTCGTATGGTCCAACGCCGGCCAGCATGGAGTACAGTTTACCGACGTTCCCCCCGCCATCAGCACTCACCTGCAGCGCTGGCTGGTCTCCCAGATGAAGAAAGACGGATGGACATCGCACCTGACGCAGTAACCGGCATATTTCCGGTATGCTGTTGAGTTACGTTCAGGAGCGTGATGCTCATGACCCTGCCTGCGGTGAGTGACAACAAGTCCAAAGCGGATGCGGTTCTCTGCCTGCCTGAATTTGAGGCGCTGGCCCGGCCGTGCCTTTCGGAGATGGTGTACGCCTACATCTCCGGCGGCGCGGCCGACGAGATCACCATGCGCGCCAACAGCGAAGACTGGAAGGCCATCCGCCTGTGCCCGCGCGTGCTGGTGGACGTCTCGGAGATCAGCCTGCGCACCGAGATCTTCGGACAGGCTCTCGATTCGCCTGTGATGCTGGCGCCGGCGGCCTTTCATCGCCTGTGCCACGCGGAAGACGGCGAGCTGGCCACGGTCCAGGGCGCCAACGCCGCGGGAGCGGCCATGGTGCTGAGTTCGTTCTCGACCGTCTCCGTGGAGGAAGTGGCCGCCGCGACCCGGCATCCGCTCTGGTTCCAGCTTTATTTCCAGGCCGACCGCGGTCTGACCCAGGACATGGTGCGCCGCGCCGAAGCCGCCGGATGCAAAGCGCTCTGCCTCACCGTCGATACCGCCGTTCTGGGCGCGCGCCATCGCGAAAGCCGCACCGCCTTTGCGCTGCCCCAGGAATTCAAACTGCCCAACCTGAATCTGGGCGCGGTCAGTCATCGTCCGGTGCGCAGCGCGATTTACAGCGAACTGCTGAACCCCGCGCTCAACTGGAAAGACATCGAGTGGCTGTCATCGGTGGCGAAGATTCCCATCCTGCTGAAGGGCATCATCAATCCTCAGGACGCAGTGCGCGCGCTCGACACCGGAGTCGGCGGCATCATCGTCTCCAACCACGGAGCCCGCAACCTCGACACCCTGCCCAGCACCGCAGAAGCGTTGCCCCGCATCGCGGAAAAAATCAACGGCCGTCTGCCCCTGCTGGTCGATGGCGGCATTCGCCGGGGAACGGACGTGCTGAAAGCCCTGGCCATGGGAGCGAAGGCCGTTCTGGTGGGGCGTCCGTATTTGTATGCGCTGGCCTATGCCGGGGCGGAAGGCGTGGCCCGGACGATAGAGATTTTGAGAACAGAGTTGATGATGGCCATGGCGCTGACAGGAAGAACGTCGATCGCGCAGATAGATCGATCAGTGCTGTGGAACCACCAGGAAAACCAAAATCAAAACCATAAACCTTGAAACGCAGAGGAAGCGGAGGAAGCAGAGGTTTTTCAGGGTTGTAACGTTGATCGCACATTGCTGCGGGCCTGAGAGATATTATTAAATTTGCGACAGTCCCCCTTAAAATCCTCTGCTTCCTCCGCTACCTCTGCGTTTCAAGGTTTTTTTGAGTGTTAATTTGTATCGGGAGAGAATCCATGTTTAAAACAAAGGTCATGCTCGTCGTGCTGCTGTTCCTGCTGCCCTGCGCCGCCCGTGAAGAGAAGGGATCGAAGTTCGAAGCCAAAGGCGCAACGATCTTCTACGAAACCCTCGGCTCCGGCGGGACGCCTCTCATGGTCGTCAACGGCGGCCCGGGCTTCGATCACACCTACATGCATGTCTCCACCGCCTGGGACACCCTGGCGAAAACCCGCCGGGTGATTTTCTATGACCAGCGCGGCACCGGGCAGTCTCCGGCGACAAAAGACGCAACCTTCACTCTCGCCGATCAGATCGACGATCTCGAAGCTCTGCGCGCCCACCTGGGCATCGAGCGCATGGACCTGCTGGGGCACTCATGGGGAGGGTTTCTTGTGATGGCCTATGCCGCGCGTCATCCTGAGCGCATCGCGCATCTGATCATCGTCGATTCCGCCGCGCCGAATTTTAAGGACACCATCTTTTTATTCGACCAGGTCTTTCCCGAAGGGCAGGAGCGCCAGCGGGCAGGCGGCTTCGCCGAGGAGATGGGCGACAAAGCGGCGATTGAAGCCAACCTGCGGGAGTATCTCGCCATGCTCTTTTACTCGCCCGAAAAACGGGACGCGTTTCTCGCGAGCGTTACGCCGGCGGTCTACAAGAAAGACGTCAACGAAGCCGTCGGACGCGACATCAATCGCTTTGACCTGAATCCGGAAATCCGCAAATTCCGGTTTCCCGTGCTGGTTGTAACCGGCCGCCACGATATGAATGTCGCGCCCCTGGTTGCTTACAAAATCCATCAGGGCATCCCCGGATCGCGTTTTGTGGTTTTCGAGCGCAGCGGACATTTGCCTTTTTATGAAGAGCCGGAGGCGTTTGTTCAGACCGTTGAGAGTTTTCTTGGCGGGAAATGATGAGACGCGCCGGTAAAGGTACAATGATCACATCCCAAAGCCCCGTAAGAGGAAACCGCATTTGAGACAGCTCTTCGGCACCGATGGAATCCGTGGCGTCGCCGGCCGGTATCCGCTGGATAAGAAGACCGTGTACGCGGTGGGCCTCGCCCTCGGGCATCATCTGCCCGCCGGACCACGACGGCTGGTCATCGGCCAGGACACACGTGAATCCGGCGCATGGATCGCCGACACCCTGGCTGCCGGGCTGCGCGAAACCGGAGCGCAGGTCGAGAGCGCCGGCGTCATTACCACGCCCGGAATCGCCTACCTTACTCACACTCATGGTTTTTCCGCCGGGGTGGTCATCTCCGCCTCACATAACCCCTGGCGGGATAACGGTATCAAGATTTTCGGCAGCGACGGCTACAAGCTGCCCGATGCCATCGAACTGGAAATCGAAACTGAGATATTTGTTCGCATCGAGAAGGCGGCGGGCGAAATCCAGCCCACCGGGGAAGCGTCGCTGCCCGGCAGCGTGAAGCTGCGTACGGATTATGTCGAGTGGCTCGCGGGCCTCATCTCCAACGCCGGCAAGCTGCGCGTGGTGGTCGATTGCGCCAACGGCGCGGCCTGCGCCGAGGCCCCGGAGGTCTTCCGGCTCTGCGGCATTCAAACCGAATTCATCCACAACGAACCCAACGGACGCAACATCAATGCCAACTGCGGAGCGCTGCACCCGGAGGTCGTGGCCGGCGAAGTGCCGGCCCGCAAGGCCGATCTGGGTATCTGCTTCGATGGAGACGCCGATCGCGCCCTGTTCGCCGACAGTCACGGCAACGTTATCAACGGCGACGCGGTCATGCTGCTGCTGGCCCGCGATCTCAAACAGCATGGCAGGCTGCCGGGCGATACCGTGGTCGCCACCACCATGTCGAACATGGGACTCGAAGTTGCGTTGCGCGCCGCGGGAATCAAAATGCTGCGGGCGCCGGTGGGCGATAAATATGTTTTGGAAGAAATGAGAAAATCCGGCGCGGCCCTCGGTGGAGAACAATCCGGCCACATCATTCTGTCGCAGGTCGCCACCACCGGAGACGGCCTGCTGACCGCCCTGATGGTCCTCGAAACCGTGGCCCGTTCAGGCAAATCTCTGGCGGAACTGGTCGCCGATCACAAGGTCTTCCCCCAGACGATCAAGAACGTGAAAGTCCGCGAAAAGCAGCCCCTGAATCAGATTCCTCCCGTGCAGCATGCCATCGCAGCCGCCGAACGCGATCTGGATGGGTCGGGCCGCGTGGTGGTGCGCTACTCCGGGACCGAAACCCTGGCCCGGGTCATGATCGAAGCCGACTCAAAAGAAAAAATGGAAAAACACAGCACGGCGATAGCCCAGGCAATCCAGGAAGCAATCGGCGTTTAGAAATCAAAACCTAAAACCTGAAACACGGAGGGAACGGAGGATAAAAATCTGAGGTTTTTTTGGGGTTGTGTAGTGGAACTAAACTTGCCGTGATCCCCTAAAAATCCTCAGACTTTTTCCTCAGATTTTTATCCTCCGTTCCCTCCGTGTTTCAGGTTTTAGGTTTGGTTTTATTCCACGTCACGCCAATTAGGCCCCACCCCGATTTCCACCACCAGGGGCACCTTCAGCCGATGGACGTTCTGCATCTTTTCCCGCACCAGTTCGCGCATGGTGTCGAGTTCGTCCAGCGGGACTTCAAACAGCAGTTCGTCGTGGACCTGCAGCAGCATCTTCGACTGCAGGTTGCCGATCCGCATTTCTTCGTCAAGATTGATCATGGCCAGCTTGATCAGGTCGGCGGCGGTCCCCTGGAGCGGGGTATTGACCGCCGTGCGTTCCGCGAAGCCGCGCATGTTGGCGTTCTTGCTGTTGATGTCGGGGATGGGCCGGATGCGTCCGAACAGCGTTCTTACTTTCTGCTCACGGCGGGTCTCCTCGATCACCCGGTCGATGAAATGGCGGACGCCCTGGTATTTCTCAAAATACGCTTCGATGAACCGTTTGGCTTCGCGCTGCTCGATGCCTAATTGCTGTGAAAGTCCGAAAGCCGACAGGCCGTAGACGATGCCGAAGTTTACGGCTTTGGCCCGGCGGCGGTGCTCGGCGTCGAGCATCATGGGCGGCACGCCGAAGACCTGCGAGGCCGTGAGCGAATGGATGTCGTCCCCGCGGTTGAAGGCCTCGACCAGCAGCAGGTCCTCGGAGAAGTGGGCCAGCAGCCGCAACTCAATCTGCGAATAGTCGGCGGCCAGCAGCACATGGCCTTCCTCGGGAATGAACGCCGCGCGTATCTCGCGCCCCAGTTCGGTGCGGATGGGAATGTTCTGCAGGTTGGGGTTGGTGGAAGACAGCCGTCCGGTGACCGCGCCCGTCGGATTGAACGTGGTGTGCAGGCGTCCGGCGGAATCGACCAGCATCGGCAGCGCGTCCACGTAAGTGCTCTTCAGCTTGGTGAGCTGCCGGTAGTCGAGCACCATCCTCGGAACTTCATGGCTGGCGGAGAGCTCTTCCAGCACGTCCACCGCCGTGGAAATGACCTTGCCCTTGCCGTACTTCACCGGACGCGGCAGGTTCAGCCGCTCGAACAGCACCTTGCCGAGCTGCTTCGGTGAATTGATGTTGAAAATTTCGCCGCACTTCTCGTGGATCTCGCTCGCCTTCGCCCGGGCCTCGCTCCCCAGCCGCTCCCCGAGGTCGCGCAGCTTGGGCAGGTCGATCTTGACGCCCGCGTCTTCCATGCGCGCCAGCACCGGGAGCAGCGGCAGGTCCATGGTCTCGTACAGGTTCATGAGACCGGCGTTTTCAACTTCCCGGCGCAGCAGGGGCGTGATGCGCCCGGTGATGTCGGCGGCCTCGGCGGGCGAGCCTGAGAGCCTGAGATTGAAATTCTGCAGGGCGATCTGCGCCAGGCCGTGATTGGCAATGCCCGGATTCACCAGATAGGAGTAGAGCATCGGATCGTCTTTCACGCCGGCCAGTTCGATGCCCTTCGGCTGGAGTGCGCGCAGCGCGGCCTTGTAATCGTGAACCGTCTTGGGGATGTTCGCGTCGCCCAGAAGCTGTTTCAATTCCGCGCTGAACTTGCCGCCTTCCAGTTGGAGTGTGGCGGCCTTGCCCGGTTCGGATGACAGCCCGATTCTCATGGACGCCCGCTCCGTCGGAGCCGCGTTGGCGGCCTGGGCATCGGGCGCATCCGGTCCCATGCCGGGGAAGGTCAGAGTGCCGGAGGGTTCTTCCTCAACGGCAGCCTCGATCTCTTCTTTGTCTTTGTCTTTTTCCAGCGCACTCTGCGCGGCGCTCATCGAAGCCGAGGACTCCACGGCGATGGCCAGCAGCGAGGTTTTGGCGAAGGCCGCCAGTTCCTGCGCATCGGCGATCTCGCGGTAATCGGTGTTGTGCAGTTCCATGGAGGGCGCGAGTTCCCTGAGCAGCGTGGTGAATTCCAGCTCGGTGAACAGCGCGCGCAGGGCCTCGTTGTCGGGCTCGCCGGTCGTCATTTTTTCAAGGTCCAGTTCGATCTCCACGTTGCGGTCGATGGTGACCAGGTCGCGGCTCCACAGGATCATCTCTTTGTTGGTGAGCAGAGATTCGCGGTACGACTTCTTCACTATTTCTCCGGCCCGCTCCAGGGCCTGATCGAGACTGCCGAACTGCTTGATGATCTGTACCGATCCTATTTCACCCACACCCGGCGCCCCCGGAATGTTGTCTACGGTGTCACCGCGCAGGGCCATGACATCCACCACCTGGTCCGGGCGGACGCCCAGCACTTCCTCGACCCTGGCCGCGTCATAGATCAGGTTGTCTTTGGTGGGGTTCAGCACCTTCACTTTTTCATCCACCAGTTGCAGCATGTCTTTGTCGCTCGAAACCACCAGCACCTGATACGCGGCAGCCGCCGCCTTGCGCGCCAGCGTGCCGATCACATCGTCGGCCTCGAAGCGGTTCTGCTCCAGGATGGGAATGCGATAGGCCTCCAAGGCCCGCCGGATGTAGGGGACCTGCTGCACCAGGTCGGGCGGCATCTCGGCGCGATTGGCCTTGTAGCCGTGGTAGGCCGTGTCCTGAAAGGTCTGGGTCTTGAGGTCGAACTTCTTGACCGTGGTCACGGCCGCCGCCTGCTCGTCGCGAAAGGTCGGCCCGGCCACGTCGAAGACCGCCGCCAGATACTCCGGCCCAAAATCCGCTCGCAGCTTGCGCAGCATGTTCACGAAGACATAGGTCGCGGCGGTGGGCACACCCTTCTTCGTGGACATAGGCCGCTGCCGCGCCATGGCGTGATAGGCGCGAAAGATGAACGACATCGTGTCCAGAAGAAAAACGCGGTCCTGGCCGGCGGGTTTTGATTTAGGCGGCAAGAGAAAAGTTTAACAGGAACCGAAGGACAAGACCTTTGCACCACGGAGGCACGGAGACACGGAGAAAACCAAAAAATAGATGAATTGT
>WNFD01005325.1_pt1 | contig 12874 bp, 13 predicted proteins | sample 5400491 | NCBI WGS metagenome assembly WNFD01 (sample SAMN13153343, study PRJNA577476) | soil metagenome | isolation source: 120 cm saprolite under Douglas fir tree site 2 hole 2 replicate 2 | place: USA:California | collected 2015-04-18 | reverse complement strand
ATCCGTGTTCACCCCGTTGAGATAAGTCTTTCTATCTCACGGGGTGAATCTGTGGTTGATTTTTTGTCGTACCTGCGTTCACCCCGTTGAGATAAGTCCTTCTATCTCACGGGGTGAATCTGTGGTTGATTCCCCGAAAGCGCCGCATCAATGCTGCGCAGCAAGGGCTGAAGCGTGCGCGGGTCGAGCGACGATATCGCCAGGGCTTCGTCTTCATCACGCAATGAAACTTGTCTTACCATCGCTTCAATCGCCGGAGGATCCAGCAAATCCGTTTTGTTAAAGACCAGCAGGCGCGGAATCTCATTGAATTCCAGCTCAGTCAGAATCGCTTCGACGGAAGCAACCTGTTGCTCCCAACGCGGGTTGGCGGCGTCAACCAAATGGATCAGCAAGCGGCTGCCGGCAATCTCTTCGAGCGTGGAGCGAAACGCGGAGAGCAAATCCGGTGGCAGATCGCGTATGAAGCCGACCGTGTCATTGATAATCACTTCGCGATCGCGCGGGAGCCGCAAGCGGCGCGTCGTCGGATCGAGCGTGGCGAACATTCGCTTTTCCGCGAGCACTGCGCTCGACGTGAGCGTGTTCAGTAGCGTCGACTTGCCGGCGTTCGTATAACCGACAATGGAAATGATCGGCAAAGCATTACGCAGACGTTCCTTGCGGCGCTCTTGCCGGCGCAGACGCTGCGAGGCGAGTTCCTTTTCCAGGCGGTGAATCCGATCGCGCACGCGACGGCGATCGGTTTCCAACTTTGTCTCGCCGGGCCCACGCCCGCCGATCCCGCCGGCCAAGCGCGAGAACGCCGATTCCTGTCCCACGATTAGTCGCGGCAATAGATACTTTAGCTGGGCCAGCTCAACCTGAATTTTGCCTTCGTGTGATTGCGCGCGCTGCGCAAAGATGTCGAGGATCAACTGCGAACGGTCGATGATCTTCAAATCCGTCGCTTCGGAAATCGATCTGACCTGCGACGCCTGCAATTCGCGATCAAAGACGATCGCGTCCACGCCCAGCTGCATGGCGCGGATCAGAAGGTCGTCCAGCTTGCCCTTGCCAATGACCGTGCGCGGATCGATTGTCGACCGTCGCTGAATCACCGAGTCGAGGACCGACAAGCCGGCCGATTGAGCCAATTCGCGCAGCTCAGCCATCGAATCTTCCGCGTCGGCCATTGACCCTTTGGTGACGTTGACCAGAATCGCGCGGTCGCCGCCACCCGAGCGGCGCGACGCATGCCGGTTGCGCGCCAACTCTTCTTCCAGCGACTCGATCAGGCCGAGAAAATCGACGTTGACTTGCGATGGCGGCGCCGGATCGATGAAGACGAATCGCCTGGTGTGGCCATTCGAGTTGAGTTCGGCAGCCGTCGATGGAAGCAGGTAAGCCGCACGCAAGACGCCGGGCAATCCGGTGTGTTCGTCAACATCGATCGCGGCCATCAGATCAAGCCGGAGCAAAGCCAAATCCGTAAGGTCGTCGCGCGTCAGTTCCTCGCCGCGCAGGTGTGTATGCACGCAGCGCAACCCGCGAAAACGATCGCCGGCGACGCGCAGGCGCTTAAAGTCAGGCAGCTCAATCCGGCGCGCATCGCCGACGATCACAAATTCGACGTAGCCCTTGCGATCAATCAGCGCGCCGATTTGACGGCGAGTTTCATGCGACAGTTCGCTGAGCTGACGGGCGAATTCGGGCGTGACTATCTGATTCGGCGAGACCCGCCGTTGATACAGCTTCTCAATGCGCCGCAATTGGTTTGGCTTTAAACCCTGGATGTTGCCGTGAAGACTTCTCATTCACCGTTGGATGGTTTGGTTTGGAAGCGGATTATAGCATGGCGCTATGAATCTCTTTCCCCTCTCGAATTCTGAAAGAGATTCCCGTGCAAATAGGACGATCCACGAAATCACACGAAAGTGGAAGAGTCTTGTTCGTACGATTTCGTGATGTGACTTCGTGGATCGTTCTTGTTAATGAAGAAGAAAAACGGCCGCGGTCCAGAGCCGAGTTAGACAAGCGCACACGGCATCGTTAGGATGTAGGCTCTGTTAAAGCGAATGAGCAGCCGCGCCCACATCGAACGAGTTGATCCGCCCGCCGGAATTTCCGGCGGCGAAGTTTCGATCGAATTCGCCAACCTGTCGCCAGGTGAGGGGAAGACTCTGAGCGTGGAGTTTGACGGCAGTCCGGCGCACGTTTCCGCGGCGACCCACAAACGCGCGCTGGTTCTGGTTCCGAAGTTCGATGGGGGAGGCGATTGTGACGTTTCGCTTTCTCGCGGCGAGGATCCTAAACCGGTCGGCAAGCCGGCGCCGTTTCTGGCCGGAAAGAAACTTGCAGGCGGCATTCATCCCGTTACAAATCCCGCGTTTGACAGGTCGGATGGCTCGCTTTTCGTGACGCGTTCAGGTTCGCGAGGCGAACACATTCCCGTCTCGCTTTTTCGTATCGGTCCTGACGAAACCGTTAACGAGTTCTCCGGCGAGATCGCAAACCCTACGAGCATCGCATTCGACAAGAACGGCCGGATGTTTGTCACCAGCCGGCTCGAAGGCACCGTCTATCGCGTCACGCCGCTGAAAGAAGTCGTCGAGTTCGCGAGCGACTTGGGAATCGCGACCGGTCTGGCTTTCAATGGCGACGGTGAAATGTTCGTTGGCGATCGCAGCGGCACGATTTATCGTGTCAACGAAATCGGCGAGGCGCGAGCCTGGGCCACGCTCGAGCCGTCCGTCTCGGCGTATCATCTTGCTTTTGGGCCCGACGGTTTTCTCTACGCGACCGGGCCGACCGTGTGCAGCTTTGACGAAATCACTCGCTTCAATGAAGACGGCGAGCCGAGCATCTTCTTTCGCGGTTTAGGCCGGCCTCAGGGATTAGCCTTCGATCGCGATGGCAACCTTTATGTGGCGGCTTCGTTGCGCGGAAGGCGGGGCATCGTGCGGATTTCGCGGGACGGCGGCAAGGCTGAGATCGTGGTGGCGGGAATGAATCTGGTCGGGCTGGCGTTTGGCGCAAACGGCGAGATGGTCGTGGCGACTAATGATTCTGTTTACAGCCTGCCGCTTGGGATCCACGGCACTTTGCTGGATTGAGAGTTCAGAGTTCAAGCTTTAGCTTGCGGTTTTATGATCACGACAACCTGAAGGTTGAACTCTGAACTGCGTTGTTTTGACTCTCGCAATTCCTGATGTTACTTTGAACTTTCCTTTGGCTCCGCAATGACCTCCGGACTAATCGCTCAACTCGTCATCTACATGGTCGTGCTGCTGTTGGCTATTTCAGCGCACGAAGCGGCGCATGCGTGGATGTCTTATAAGTTCGGCGACGACACCGCGCGCCTGCTGGGGCGGATCACGCTCAATCCCGTCGCCCACACCGATCCGATCGGCACGTTGCTGATCCCGATCGCGAGTTTCATCTTTGCTCACATGGGCGGATTGCCCGTTGCGCTCATCGGTTGGGGAAAACCTACGCCCGTGAATCCGCTGCGTTGGCGGCAAAAAGATTTGGCCAACGTGATGGTTTCGATCGCGGGAATTTTGGCCAATTTAACGCTTGCGTCCATTGCCTTGATTCTTTTGCACCTCGCGTACTACCTCCATTTGTTGGGCGAAGGCGCAGTTTTAGCTTCAGTAGAAGAGCCCGTGGTGCTTTTTCTTTTTACCGCGCTGACCCTGAATGTCTCTCTAGCGGTCTTTAATCTCTTACCGTTTCCGCCGCTTGATGGAAGCAAGGTACTGTGGACGATTCTGCCAGACAGCATGAAACCGGCACTCGAGGCCCTGGAAAGATTTGGATTCATTATCCTGTTGCTGTTGATGCAAACGGGTTTCTTCGGCAAGATCTTTGCCCCGGTCTGGCGGGTGATTATCTACCTGCTTCCAGCCGCGGCGTTTCCGACGCTAATTAAATTGTTAGGCTCATAGTCGATGCGTAAGCGAATCTTCAGCGGCGCTCAGCCGACCGGTAACGTGCATCTGGGAAATTATCTCGGGGCGTTGCGCAACTGGGTTGCGCTGCAGAAGGAATACGAAAGTTTTTTCTGCATTGTTAACTTGCACGCGATCACAGTCGCCCAGGATCCGAAGATTCTCGCCGAAAAGACCAGGGAACTCGCGCGCATCTATCTCGCCGTCGGAATCGATCCGGAGATCTCCACTGTCTTAGTGCAATCGGATGTGCCGCAGCACGCGGAGCTGGCGTGGCTTTTAAACTGCGTCACGCGCATGTCTGAACTCGAGCGGATGACACAATTTAAAGACAAAGCGCGCAAACAACAGGAAAATGTTGGCGTTGGCTACTTTGATTATCCGGTGCTGATGGCCGCGGACATTCTGCTTTATCAAACCGATCTGGTTCCCGTAGGCGAAGATCAGAAACAGCATCTGGAGCTGACGCGCGACATTGCGATTCGCTTCAATCGCGATTATGGCGAGACGTTTCGCGTGCCCGAAGCTTTCATTCCGAAAGTCGGCGCGCGCATCATGTCTCTGGCCGATCCCGCGAAGAAGATGTCCAAGTCCGACGAAGAAAGCGAAACCGGCTGCATCATGCTCCTGGACGATGCGGACGCCGTGCGGCGCAAGTTCAAGCGCGCAGTCACTGACTCTGGTACTGAGATTCGCTTCGACGCGACGCGGCCCGCGATTACGAACCTGCTGACGATTTACCATCTGCTGACTGACAAGTCTAAGGACGAAGTCGAAAAACATTTCAGCGGCCACGGCTATGCGAAATTGAAGGAAGAACTGGCTGAGGTGACGATTGAGTTTCTGAGGCCGTTTCAGGAGCGCGTTCGCGGCATCGATGATGGTAAACTAGACCAGATTCTGAAACGCGGCGCGGCGTACGCAGAGGAAATCGCCGCAGCGACTCTGGCTAAGGCGAAAGTAAGGATGGGTCTGGTCGGAGCGAGAGATTGAAACTCCCTCTCCCTTTGGGAGAGGGCCGGGGAGAGGGACTGAGGGGATATTGCCGCCGCGCTCAGCTCCGCACTTACGCCCTCACCCGAAACCTTCTCCCAAAAGGGAGAGGGAACCAAGGCAAATGGAAGAAAACACCCAGACCGAAATAGCGGCGGAACCAGGCGCTGACGCGACGCCGGACTCTGCCCCGATGATCAATGTCACGGGCGGCCAATTCGAGATTATTCCTGACAGCGACAGCGATCAGATGAAGATCGCTTTGGGAGAATTCGAAGGCCCGCTCGACTTGCTGCTCTACCTGATTCGCCAGGAGCAGATCAATATTTATGACATTCCCATCGCGCGCATCACGGACGAATATCTGCGCTATCTGAATCTGATGCAGGGACTCGATCTGGCCCTGGCGGGCGATTTCCTGGTGATGGCCGCGCAGTTGATCGAGATGAAGTCGCGCATGCTTCTTCCGCGCGAGCCGCTGGCGGAGGAAGAAGAGCTAATCGATCCCCGCACTGAGTTGGTTGATCGCCTGCTCGAACATCAGAAGTTCAAGGCCGCCGCTGAAGTCCTCTGGTCTCGCGCCACGGTCGAGCGCGCCGTGTTTACGCGCGCCGAACTGGAGACGGACAAGACCAATCCCGAAGTCGCAGTCGGACTTTTCGACCTGCTCACGGTCTTTCAGGAAATTCTCGCCCGGCACAAAGAAGAAGTGCTGATGGAGATCGAGCGCGAAGAGGTGACGATGGCTGACATGATCGAGCGCCTGCGAAACATGGTGCGGTCGGCCGGGGAGGTGAACCTGAGAAACTTCTTTGAGCGAGCTCAATCGCGCCGCGAATTGGTGGTCGCGTTTCTTTCAGTGCTCGAGCTGGTGCGGATGGCGGAAATCTCTCTGGTTCAGCGCGAGACGTTTGGCGAAATCACCGCCCGGGCGGTCAGCCCTGCTTGAGCTGAGACGAACAACGGCTTATGAGTGAACATGCGAAAGCAGCAAAGCTAAGCGAAGACGAAGTAACTGAAGCCACGGATACTTCGGAAGTCGAAGGCACCCGCGAAATCGGCGACGCCGAACTCAAGTCGATCGCCGAAGCTTTGATCTTCGTCGCCGACGAACCGCTCAGCGCCAAGACGATCGCCGACGTGCTCAAGGTTGATCTCGCCGCGGTCGAAAAAGCAATTCGCGAATTGGTTGCGGAATGCGATGCGCGCAACGGCGGTTTGCAACTCCGCGAGATTGCCGGTGGCTGGCAGATAGCCACGCGGCCTGAGCATCACGAACAAGTGCGAGCGTATTTGAAATCAAAGCCCAGCGCAAAACTTTCGCTGGCCTCGCTCGAAACCCTCGCGGTCATCGCCTACAAACAACCGGTTACCGTGCCGGAGATTCTGGAGATTCGCGGGGTGCAATCTCCGTCGGCCATCAAGACCCTGCTCGACAAGCGCCTCATCGTCGCCCGTGGAAGAAAAGAAACCGTCGGCCGGCCGATGATGTACGGCACCTCGAAAGAGTTTCTGATTCAGTTTGGTTTGAAAGACCTGACCGAACTGCCCAGCATAGAAGACTTTCAGGACTTGGCCGGAGGGGAAGGTTAGCAAAGGCGGACGTATGGTCGAAATGAAGAGCATAGAGGATCTGACGTCGCAAATAGCGCGCGACTTCAATCCAGAACGAATCATCTTGTTCGGATCGTATGCCTATGGTCAACCCGGCGCCGACTCGGATGTGGACATGCTTGTGGTTCTCCATTTCAAAGGAAAGCCCGTGCGCAAAGCCATTGAGATCCGCAACAGAGTCAATCCCGGAATTCCTGTCGATTTGATAGTTCGGACGCCCGAGCAGGTTGCGGAGCGGATCGCTAACAACGATTGGTTCATGCGCGAGATAGTTGAAAAGGGCCGGACGTTGTATGAAGCCAATCACCAGTGAATGGGTCCATAAAACAGAAGCCGACTTGGCTACGGCGCGGCGCGAAATTGAGGCGTTGGATAAACCCAATTACGACGCCGTGTGCTTTCATACTCAGCAGTGCGCGGAGAAATACCTGAAAGCGTGCTTACAAGAAGCGGAAATCTCATTCAGAAAGACCCACGACCTTGCCGAGCTGCTAGATTCAGCACTTTCAATTGACCCAAATCTGGAAGCCTTGCGGCCAGACCTGAATTCCTTAAGCGCTTTCGCCGTCGGGTATAGGTACCCAGGCGAATCGGCCGAGATCGACGAAGCGCGTGAGGCCCTTGAGCGATGCCGAAAGGTGCGCCAAACCATCCGGCAGGTACTTTCATTGCAGTGATTGGGTTTGCCTCCTAATCCGCGTCTATTCTATGGAACAACGCCTGCAAAAACTGATTGCCCTCGCGGGCCTCGCTTCGCGCCGTCATGCGGAAGAATTGATCGTCGCGGGCCTGGTCACGGTCAATGGAAAAGTCGTGACCGAACTCGGCACGAAAGCCGATCCGAAAACCGATCACATCAAGGTGCGCGGGCGTCTGATCAATCCGCTGCTGGGCAAGCGCGAGAAAATCTATTTACTGCTGAACAAACCGAAAGGTTATCTGACCAGCATGGCTGATCCTGACGGGCGGCCGCTGGTGACGGAATTGATTCCGCCGTCGCTCGGCCGTCTGCATCCGGTGGGGCGTTTGGACTTCAACACAGAGGGTTTGCTGCTGCTGACCAACGACGGCGACTTTACCAATCACATTACCGCGGCGCGCAATCGCATTGAGAAAGTCTACGAAGTGAAGGTCAAGGGCGTGCCCTCCGAAAGCGGGATCGCGCGTTTGAGTCGGGGCATCAAGCTGGAGGATGGCGAAATCACCGCTCCCGCGAAAATTCGCAAGGTTGAAGAGACGCGCACGAACGCCTGGTTCCAGGTGGTTTTGCACCAGGGCCGCAATCAACAGATTCGCCGCATGTTCGACGCTATCGGGCACTCGGTCTTGAAACTACAGCGCGTCGCCATCGGATCTCTCAGCGATCCGAAACTTAAACCGGGCAGTTGCCGTTTGCTAACTGAAGGTGAAGTCAGGCGTCTGATGCGATCAAACAGCAAGCCGTCGCGATTAGGCGAGCGTCATCGCGAGCCGACCCAACCGAAGGCGAAGGTGGCGGCGCGGCCGCGGTCACGCTTTAGATGATCATTGGGTTACAATAGCGGCGGTCTAATTATATTGCGACAGGCGATTGCGGCCTGTCGTTTGAGTGTAAGGCGTCACACAGCCTGACTTTTCGGTCTGTGCCACGGAAATGGATTTCGAACTCAACGACGAACAGCGTCAAATGAAGATGAGCGTGCGCGAATTCGCTGAGAGCGAGATCGGGCCGCATGTGATGGAATGGGACGAAGCTCAGCACTTTCCGATCGAGCTGAAACCAAAGCTGGCCGCACTCGGATTGATGGGAGTGCTTTTTCCCGAAGAGTACGGCGGCGCTGGGTTGGGGTATGTCGAGTACGCGACGGTGATCGAGGAACTGTCGCGCGTCGATGGTTCAGTGGGAATCTCGGTCGCGGCCCACACGTCGCTTTGTTCGAATCACATTTACCAGTTTGGCACTGAAGCACAAAAACAAAAATACCTCGCGCCGCTGGCCGCGGGCGAGCATCTCGGCGCCTGGGGGTTGACTGAGCCCGGCTCGGGCTCTGATGCGTCCAGCACGCGCACGACGGCGGTGCGCAAAGACGGCGGCTGGCTGGTAAACGGCTCAAAGAATTTCATTACGCACGCGATTGCGGGCGACACCTGCGTCGCCTTTGCTTCGACCGATCGGACGAAGCTCAGTAAAGGAATCACCGGGTTCATTTTCGAAAAGGGAATGAAGGGTTTTTCGCCGTCAAAGAAGGAAAACAAACTCGGCTTGCGCGCGTCTGAGACGGCGAGCGTAGTATTTGAAGATTGCTTTATTTCCGATCAAAACCGGCTCGGCGAAGAAGGGCAGGGGTTCCGTAACGCGATGGAGGTTCTTGACGGCGGCCGGATTTCGATTGCCGCGCTGGCGGTGGGAATCGCCCAGGGCGCCTTCGAATCGGCCGTCCGCTATTCCGGCGAACGGCAACAGTTCGGGAAACCCATTCGCGAGTTTCAGGCGATTCAGTTCAAGCTCGCCGACATGGCCACGCAAATCGCCGCCGCGCGGCTCCTGATGTATCGCGCCGCTTCGCTGAAGGACCAGGGCCAGCGGACAACGAAGGAATCTTCGATGGCGAAACTGTTCGCGTCAGAGATGGGCGTGCGTGTCTGTGAAGAAGCGATCCAGATTCATGGCGGCTATGGTTACACGAAAGACTATCCGGCCGAAAAATATTGGCGCGATTCAAAGCTGTGCACGATTGGCGAAGGCACCTCCGAGATTCAGCGGATAATCATCGCGCGTGAAATTCTGAAAAGTAGCTAATGGGTGAAGACTCGGTCATCGATCGAATTACAGCGGGCGACCTGAACGCCGTTGCGCGCGCGATTTCGAAAGTAGAAGACGGCGCCGCGGACGCCGCGGAGCTAATGAAAAAGGTTTTTCCGCGCACCGGCCGGGCATTGATAATCGGCATCACGGGCGCGCCGGGGGCAGGGAAGTCTTCGCTGGTGGACAAACTCGCGGCGATCTATCGCAAGCGAGGCGAGCGCGTCGGCATTATCGCGGTGGATCCATCGAGCCCGTTCTCCGGCGGCGCGATCCTCGGCGATCGCATTCGAATGCAGGCGCTCTCTCTGGACAAAGGCGTCTTTATCCGTTCGATGGCCACGCGCGGAAATCTCGGCGGACTGGCGCGGGCGACGGTCGACGCGGTAGCGATCCTCGACGCGGCGGGCTACGCTAAGATTATCATCGAGACAGTCGGTGTGGGGCAGGACGAAGTTGAAATCGTCAAGACCGCAGATGTTTGCGTGGTCGTGCTGGTGCCCGGAATGGGCGACGACGTGCAGGCGATGAAGGCCGGGATCATGGAAATCGGCGACATCTTTGCGATTAATAAAGCGGATCGCGAAGGTGTCTTACGGACTGAGAAAGAAGTCGAGGCGTTGTTGTCTCTCTCAATGCGCGAAGATGGATGGCAACCCCCAATCGTCAAGACCATCGCGATTGAAAACAAAGGCATCGAACTGCTGGCGTCGGCCATCGATCAATGTCGCGAGTCACAACAGAAGACCGACGCGACCGGCGCGCGCCGGCAGGCAATTGCGCGTTGGCGAATCCTGGAGTTGTTGCGCGACCGTTTGCTGGCCCAAGCGTTAAATGGAAACTCAGCGTCGGAGAAACTCGACGCCCTTGCGGCGGAGGTTGCGAGCAAGAAGCGCGATCCGTATTCGGCAGTGGAAGAGATGATTCATGGAAAGTAGGGGCAGGGCTTGTCCCTGCCCGCGCGCAAATTTCGTAAAATTCCGGGCGGGGACGAGCCCCGCCCCTACAAGATGAAGATCGATCACATCGGCATCGCGACAAATGGCATTGATGACGCAGCGAAGTGGTGGCGTGAAGCTCTCGGCGTGGATTTCAGCGAGACTGAAGAGGTCGCGGAGCAAAAGGTACGCGTCGCGAAGCTGTCGCTGGGCGAATCCTGCATCGAGTTGCTTGAACCGATTTCGGCGGACTCGCCCATCTCGAAATTTCTCGACAAACGCGGCCCGGGAATTCATCATATCGCGGTACGGGTGGACGATATTCGCGCCGAGCTCGCGAAGATGAAAGCAAAAGGCGCGCGGCTGATTGACGAACAGCCAAGGGCGGGCGCGGGCGGTTGCCTTGTGGCCTTTGTTCATCCATCATCGACGGGCGGCGTGCTGCTCGAATTGGTGCAGAAGATATAGTTTGGCTAAGGGCGCTCAGAGTACCAACTTTAGTTGGGGATTCGCCATCGACACGTTGAGAATAAGACCCAACTAAAGTTGGTACTCTATACGCACCTTTTGAAAGGAAGACCTATCTTGAATTCAACAACCAAAGCGTGGATTGCTGCCGGAGTGGGCATTGTTTTCTCGATTTTTCTAATCGTTTGGCAAGTGTACGCCAGCCGCCCGATGGCGATTAATCTTTCGGCCGATGACATGACCCAGATCGCTTCCGATCAGGCGCCGCAGACGCGCCAGCGTTTGGCTACGGACGACGCCGCGCGCAAGGACTTTGCGAAAAACGTGCGCGAGCTGCTCGCGGTTGCCGAAGAAGCGCGGGCCAACACCAACCCGGTAAAGGTTCAGAATCCCGATGGTAGCTGGGTTGTTAAAGAGCCAATCCGAAACCGTCCCGACATCAAGCGTCAGCTCGAGTTAGTGCGCGCGCTCGTAATCGGTCAGAACTACCAGTTATCGCAGCGCGATGCGCCAGGAGCCGCGCCGATATCCGACGCCGAAATCGACGCCTTATTCAAAGAGCCCGGACAGGAAGAGCGCTTCAAGCTATTTCTGCAGGATGCGCAAGCGCACAATCCACAGATGGCCGGACAGCAAATTCCCGACGAACAGATGAAGGAAATCAAGCATCAGTTGGGACAGGCGTTGGTTGGTGAACGACGCGGGATCGCCGCCGGCATCGATAAGAAGCGCAGCGTTGAGTTGCAAATCATGTTGGAGCAGGCGCGGCTCCTGGCGTCGACCTACGCGCAGGAAACTTTGATTCCAAACACCAAGGCGACCGAGCCTGAGATCGACGCTTACATTGCCAAGCATCCAGAGCTGGACGACAAACAGAATCGCGCGAAGGCCGAGGACGTTTTGAAGCGCGCGCGCGCCGGCGAGGATTTCGCCGCGCTGGCCAAAGAATTTTCCACCGATCCCGGAAGCAAGGACAAAGGCGGCGACCTCGGCTGGTTCAGTCGTGGACAGATGGTGGCTGAATTCGACAAGGCGGCTTTCGCGCTCCAGCCCGGACAAATCAGTGACCTCGTCGAGAGCCAGTTTGGCTTTCACATCATCAAGGTGGAGGAGAAGCGCACGGAGACAAAAGATGGCAAGCCCGAGGAACAAGTTCATGCGCGGCATATTCTGATCGCGGCCGGCGCGACGAATCCGTTCGGTCCGCCGAAGTCTCCGCGCGACACAGCGCGCGACGCCGTCGAGCAGGATAAGGAAAAGAAGATGCTCGAGGAGATCGTCAAGCGTCAGGGCTCGCACATTGCGATTGCCGAGAATTTTTCCGTCCCTTCTCCGCCACCCCAGCAGCAGATGCCGCAGGGCTTCCCGCCGGGTGGTCCGCAACCGCCGACCGCAGCTCCGGGTTCCAAGGCTCCACCCAAGGGTGGCAAGCGATAGGCGAGCGCAAAGCCAATGCAGTTCGGTGATTATCGGGTCGAGATTATTCCTGACACTGAATTTCGTCTCGACGGTGGCGCGATGTTCGGCGTGGTGCCGCGCAACCTCTGGTCGCGGGCGTGTCCGCCGGACGAACAGAATCGCATTCGCATGAACATGAACTGCGTGTTCGTCGAAGCAGGCGCGGAGAAGATTCTGATCGAGACCGGGATCGGCGAGAAGTGGCCGGCTAAACATACCGCGATGTATGGCATCACGCGCGAGCGGCCGCTTGGGGAATCGCTGCGCGCGATCGCCGGAGTTGGGGCGGATGAAATAACGATCGTCATTAATACTCATCTGCATTTCGACCATGCCGGCGGAAACACGGAGCTTGATGCCAGTGGCCAGGCCGTTCCGGCTTTTCCGAATGCGCGATATTTTGTTTCGCACGCGGAGTTCGAACACGCCGAGCATCCCAGCGAACGTGATCGCGCGAGTTATTTGCCGGACAACTGGCAGCCGCTGCACGTCGGCGGACAGCTCGAGTTAAAAGAAGCAAACTATGAAGTAGTGCCCGGGCTGCGGATGGAAAACCATCCCGGCCACAATCGATCGATGCAATGCTGGCGTTTGGAGCGCGAAGGCCGGACGCTGTTTGGATTTGCCGATCTGGTGCCGATGCGCGCACACGTGCCGTTTTCGTGGATCATGGGCTACGATCTCTATCC
>WNFD01005323.1_pt1 | contig 12875 bp, 10 predicted proteins | sample 5400491 | NCBI WGS metagenome assembly WNFD01 (sample SAMN13153343, study PRJNA577476) | soil metagenome | isolation source: 120 cm saprolite under Douglas fir tree site 2 hole 2 replicate 2 | place: USA:California | collected 2015-04-18 | reverse complement strand
AGGGCGGCTCCGGGCGCGGCGTGACAGTCGCGGTCCTTGACTCCGGCGTCGCCGCCGATCCCGATCTCACCCAGGCCAGCAACCGGATTCTGGCCTCAGTGAGTTTCGCCGGGCCGCGTGATCCGAACCGCGCAGATGTCGGCGGCCACGGGACCCACATCGCGGGCACGATCGCCGGTGATGGCACGCGCTCGGCGGGTCAGTTCGTCGGCGTCGCGCCGCGGGCGAACATCGTCGACGTGCAGGTGCTCGACGGCAACGGCAACGGCCGCGCCTCGTCGATCCTGCGCGGAATGGGCTGGGTGCTGGCGCACCAGGCTCAGTTCAACATCCGCATCATCAACCTGTCATTCGGCGCGGTCCCACAGGGTTCGTACAAGACCGATCCGCTAGCCGCGGCGGTTGAAGTGGCCACGAAGCGCGGCATCCTGGTAGTCGCCGCCACGGGCAACGGTGGGCCGGCAAGCGGCACGGTCGAAACCCCGGCGATCGACCCGTACGTGGTCAGTGTCGGATCGACCGACGATCAGGCCACGCTGTCCTTGTCGGACGATACGCTGGCGTGGTTCTCGGCGTGGGGCGCGCCGACCGATTCGACACCGAAGCCGGAGATTGTTGGCCCTGGACGACGGGTCGTCTCGATCCGGGTGCCGGGCAGCACGTTGGACACGCACCTGCCGGACCACGTCGTCACGGCGAACAACGGCACGACCTACTTCCGCCTGACGGGCACGTCGATGGCCACCGCGGTGGTTTCCGGCGCGGCGGCGCTCATCCTCGAGCGCCAGCCCAACCTGTCACCCGAGGAGGTCAAGAAGATCCTCGTCACGGGCGTCCAGCCGTTTGGGTCAAGCGCGACACCGCCTGGCGCCGGCGCTGGACTCCTCGACGCCTACGCTGCGGCGAACAGCCCGTCGCGCGGCCAGGCGAACCGCGGGTTGCGCCCGGCTGATAACGCGGCGCGCACGCTCTACAACGCGGTGTACCGCCAGCCAATGGCCTGGAAGACGCTGACCATGCTCGGGTCCAACGGCGTGCCGGTCACCTTGCCGTCGTTGATCTGGACGCCCGAGGCGTGGGACAACATTGCCTGGGACAACATCGCCTGGGACAACATTGCCTGGGACAACATCGCCTGGGACAACATTGCCTGGGACAACATCGCCTGGGACAACATCGCCTGGGACAACTCAGGCTGGAACAACATCGCCTGGGATAGCTTCGGCTACGACTAGTCTTTCCCCGGAGGGGACCCGTTCGTCCCTAGACGAGTCGAGGGCCGACCGCCGCTGCGCGGCTCCATTACGAAGCCAATTTTTACGTTGAGTGTTTCGTCACTGGCCAAGTAGCCGCGCAGCGGCGGTCGGCTCAAGGGTCCCCTCCGAGGGAACACATCTCTCCAGGCGTTATCCTGCGCCAGAGGTGCGATGGCGGACTACAGCCGAACTTCGATAGCCGCTCCCGGACGGCGCAACAAAACGCACACCATCCTGATCGTCGACGACGAGCCCAGAATCCTAGATTCGGTGCGCATGAACCTGGAGCTGGAGGGCTACCAGGTGTTCGAGGCGACGACCGGCCAGGAGGCACTTGAGGAGGTCCGCCGACGGCTGCCCGACCTGATGGTCATGGACGTCATGATGCCCGAGATGGACGGCTTCGAGGCCCTGCGCGAGCTGCGCAAGTTCTCGCAAGTGCCCGTAGTCCTGCTCACCGTGAAGGCGGACGAACGCGACGTCATCCACGGGCTGGAGCTGGGCGCTGACGACTACATCGCCAAGCCATTTTCCCCAGGCGTGCTCTTGTCGCGCATCAAAGCGGTCCTGCGCCGCGCCGAGACGCCGCCCCAGGCGCCGACTACGCGCGTGGTGCAGGTCGACGATCGTCTGACCATCGACTTTGATCGCCACGAAGTGTGGAAAGACGGCGAAAAGATCCAACTGCGGCCGACGGAGTTCCGCCTGCTGTACCACCTGGCCTCGAACCCGGGCGTGGTCATGACCCACGAGACCTTGCTCAGTCGCGTCTGGGGCCCCGAGTATCGCGACGCCTCGCACTACGTTCGCCTCTACATCAATTACCTGCGCCAGAAGCTCGAGGACGACCCCGCCAACCCGCGCTATATCCTCACCGAACGTGGCGTGGGCTACCGCTTCGCCGACCAAAGTCGGGTCGATGATTGATGTCGAGCCGATCCGCGCAATGGCGGAGCGGGCCGCGCGCAATATCGAACAGGTCATCGTCGGCAAGCGCGACGTCATCGACCTGCTGCTGGTAGCGCTGCTGTGCGAAGGGCACGTGCTCATCGAAGACGTGCCCGGTATCGGCAAGACGATGCTCGCCAAGTCCGTCGCGCGGACGCTCGATTGCCCGTTTCGGCGCATCCAGTTCACGCCCGACCTGCTACCGAGCGACGTCACCGGGGTGTCGTTCTTCAACCAGCGGTTGCAGGAGTTCGAGTTTCGGCCCGGCCCGATCTTCGCCCAGGTGGTGCTGGCCGACGAGATCAATCGCGCGACACCGCGGACGCAGTCGGCGCTCCTCGAGTGCATGGAGGAGCGCCAGGTCAGCGTTGAGGGTGAGACCCGGCCGCTGCCGCGGCCGTTTCTGGTGCTGGCAACGCAGAATCCGATCGAGCTCGAAGGGACGTTTCCGCTGCCCGAGGCGCAGCTTGACCGCTTCTTGTTGCGCCTGTCTGTAGGCTATCCGAACGAAGCGGACGAGAAGAACATCGTCCGTCGGTTTCGCACTGGCAGCCCGCTGGATGAGCTTCCCGCTGTTGTTGATGCAGCTGAGCTCGTGGCAATGCAGCGGTTGGTGCGCGACGTCCACGTCGCCGACGTTGTTGAGGACTATGTGGTGCGGTTGGTCCGCGCCTCGCGGCTGCACGCGTCGGTTGAGCTTGGAGCCAGTCCGCGGGCGACGCTTGGCTTGTACCGCGCGGCGCAGGGTTTGGCCGCGGTGAAGGGCCGCGGCTACGTGCTACCCGACGACGTCAAGCGCCTCGCCCCCGCCGTCTTGACCCACCGGTTAATCGTGAGCGCCCAGAGCCGCCTGAGAGGCCGCGGCGCCGCCGACGTCCTCACCGAGGTCATCGGTTCGGTGCCCGTACCGGTCGAGGACGCACCCTCACCCCCTGCCCTCTCCCAGAGGTAGAGGGAGCCCGCCATGAAGGGCGAAGCCTGGCTCTGGCTCATCGGCGGCGTGCTGTTTGCCAGCTTGCTGCTGCGCGAGGGGCAACTTTTTGTCGTCGCACTGATTCTGCTCCTCGTGGCGGCGACGTCGCGGATCTGGGACCGCTATTGCCTCGTCGGGCTGGGCTACCACCGTTCGCTGGGACAGACCAGGGCCTTCTTTGGCGAGCAAGTTCCGCTCACTCTAGAGATCGTCAACGAAAAGCCGCTGCCGCTGGCCTGGCTCGAAATTGAGGACAACGTGCCGGGCTTGGAGCTGAAACTCCAGCCGGCCCACGTCGGGCCCTCGCACATCCCTGGTCGCCGTCTGCTGACCATGCTGTTGTCCGTGCGTTGGTACGAGCGCGTCCGCCGCCACTACACGGTGACGTGTGGCGCCCGCGGCTTTCACAACTTCGGTCCGGCCACGCTGCGGACTGGCGACGTATTCGGCCTGACCACCAGAGAAATGGAAATACCGAACGAGGATTACTTGCTCGTCTACCCCAAAATCATCCCCCTCGAACGCCTCGGCCTACCGGCGAGCAACCCGTTCGGCGACGTGCCGCGGCGCCAGCAATGGCTCTTCGAGGACCCGCTGCGTACTGTCGGCATTCGCGACTATCGCCCCGGCGATAGTCCCCGCCGCATGCACTGGAAGGCCACCGCGCGCGCCCCACACCAGGCGCTGCAGGTCAAACTCTTCGAGCCGACCACTGTTCATCGCCTGCACATCGTGCTCAACATCAGTACGGCGGGCCAGAACTGGTCGTGGCACGGCTACGACCCGGAGGTACTCGAGGCAGCGATCACGACCGCCGCGTCGGTGGCGAACTGGGGTGCCGAGCTAGGCTATCTCGTCGGCCTGGCCGCAAATGCCAAGCAGTTCCATTCCAGCGTGGCGGTGCGCTTGCCGCCCAGCCGCGACCCGCACCAGCTGATGCATATCCTCGAAGCACTGGCCAGGCTGGTGCCCATGCCGACGATGGCCCCCGAGACGCTGATCGAGCTGGAGAGCCGTGAGCTGGCGTACGGAACAACAGTAGTGATGGTCACCGCGGTGGCGACCGAGGCGCTGATGGATCAGCTGCAGCGCCTCCGCCGCGGTGGGCATCAGCCCGCGTTGCTGCTGATCACGTCGGATGAGCAGCCAATCGCGCCGATCGGCGGTATGCCAGCGTTCGCGATTCGTATCCAGGACACGCAGTAGTGGGGCCGACACTGTCAATGCCAGAGGGGTCCCCTCCGGGGGATAGATGGTCGACGCCGTGAATCGCCTGTCCCTGAGTCTTGGCCTGGCCGCCATGGAAGTGTGCTGGCTCGTCCCGTGGGCGGTGCTGCTCGGCCTCTGGACCGACTCTGCCCGGCCGAAGCAGCTACTGGCGCCGCCAAGCATTGCGGCGATCGTGCTGCTCGGCAGCCTGAGTACCCAGGCGCTCGGGCGCAGCGCGGCGGGGAGCCGCACAATGCGCCTGGTCATAGCTGGCCTGGGCCTACTGGTCAGTCTGATCGCCGTACGCATAGATCAGTACCCCGCCAGCGCCGGCCTGGACTGGCTTGGCCAATTGGTGGGCGCGCTCGCCGTGATGCTCGGCCAGATCAGCGTGCCAGCGCTGGCCTTCGGTTTGGGCCTGTTCCTGTGGTGGCGCGGCGTACGCCTGGGCATCCAGACGGCCAGCTACTCGGACGTCGAGAACGCCTTCCGCTGGGGCCTGGGACTGTTGGTGGTCTTCGCGCTGATCATGGCCATTTCAACGCGACCGAGCCTGCTCCGGGTGATCGAGGCGCAGACGACCCCATTCGTCGTCGCCTTCTTCTTTTTCAGCTTGCTTACGCTGGCGCTCGGGCGCCTGGAGAGCTTGCGCACGCGCACCCGTGCGTTGGGCATCAATTCGCAATGGCTGGGCGTGCTCGTAGTCGTGGCGGGCGTGGTCGTTTTGCTCGCGCTGCTCGTCGGCCAGCTGTTGTCGTTCGACCTGCTGCTGGTCGCCACGCGACCCCTGTTCGACTTGCTCGGGCTCGTGCTGTTGGTCCTGATCTACATCATCGTCATCCCACTGGCGTACGTGGTCGAGCTGTTGATCTACTTCATCCTGAGCCTGATCACCCCCGACCCGACCCGCCAGCCACCGCAGCCGTACCAGCCCGGGGAGGTCGATAACCTGCTGCAGCGCCTCCTGTCACAGAGCATCTCGCCCGAGCTGCTGGCGGCCCTGAAAGCGGTCGGCGCTGCGCTCGTGCTCGGCGTGGTGTTGCTGGTGATCGCGCGCGCCGCGGCGCGCTGGCGCTCGTCGACCACCGACGCGGATGCCGCGGGCGAAGAGCGCGACTCACTGTGGGATGCAGAGCGCTTTAAACGGGCGTTGCTCGCCTGGCTGCGGGCGCTCTTCCGCCGTGGCTCGCCGGCGCTGGCCATCGCGGGCAACCAGGTCGACGTTCCAGCGCAACGCGCCATTTCGCCCGCGTTGGCGTCCGTGCGTCAGCTGTACCGCCAGCTGCTGCGGGTCGGCGAGACGGCCGGCGCGCGGCGGCTGCCGATGACCACGCCCCTGGAACACCTGCCGTCGTTGCAACGCACCCTCGAGCCAGACGAAGACATCGCTCGACTGACCGCGGCATACGTCGCCGTGCGCTACGCCGAAAAAGAGGCCTCTCCGGACGAGATTGCCAGTTTGCGCGAGCAGCTCGAGCACGTGCAGCCGCGGGATACAGGCGCCTGAGTTTTTGGCATACTCAGGTCGCGGGCCATGCGTCTTCTGCCCGGCTTTTCGCTGCCCCTGATCCTGGCGCTGCTGCTGATCGGCACGACGCCGACGGGTACTGGCGCGGGCCTCCACCAGTTCGACCTGATCCATCCGCTATTCGCGCACGTGCACATCGTGAATGGGCGCGTGCTGACCCACGACCAGGTCCAGCAGGCCACCCCGAGCACCCCTTCGCCTGGGCCAGCGCTCGGCGCAGGCGCGGGTGCGAATCAGAGCTCGATTGGCCTGGGGGTCAGCCCGGTCTTGCCGATAGCCATGACGGGCCTCGTCGGTGAGCAGCGCTCGCCGCGCCTGGCTACGCGCGTGCGCCCGCTCGCCGGGCGCATGCAGGACTCGCCGCCGGATCCACCACCCACGTCGGCCGCGTGACGCGTGGCGGCTGCGCCCACCTCCCGGCGCAGCAATCTCGGTCTCCGACAGTGGTGTAAAGGATCATGCTCGTGACACATCTCAAGACTTCGCGCCTGCTACGCGTGCTCGGCGGCGCCGCCATCATCGCTCTCTTTCTGGTCCCCGGGACGGCGCTCGCCCATGAGCGGCGCACCATCGCCAATGGCAAGTACGACGTGGTGGTCGGCTGGGACGTCGAGCCGGCCTACGTCGATATGAAAAACGCAGCGGGTATCCGCATCATGGATGCGGGCACGACCAACCCCGTCACCGGCGCCGACAAGACGCTGAAAGTGCAGATCCGCCAGGGTGCCAACACCCAGCCCTTCCCACTGCGCGCCGTGTTCGGCCAGAACGGCTACTACGTGGCCGACATTCTGCCCACGCGCGACGGCGAGTATCAGTGGATTTTCAGCGGCAGCATCAATGGCGACGCGGTCAACGAGACCTTCGATACTGCCGATGGCAAGTTCAACAAGGTCGAGCCGCAGGCAGCCCTGCAGTTCCCCTTGGCGTTGCCCGATCCAGCGCAAAGTAGCGCCGCGATGCAGGCGGCGCAGGCTGACGCGGCAAGCGCGCGGACGCTCGCGTACGTCGGCATTGCCGTGGGCGCGCTGGGCGTGCTCGCTGGCGTGGGCGCGTGGCTCACTCGACCCCGCGCAACGGTGGCTGGTGCTGGGCGGCCCGCCCGCGAGCGCATCTAACCCTCTCCAATGAAATTGCGATGCGTCGTCGCGGCCACTTGTCTCGTGGCCGTCCTGCTCGCACCCGCGACGGCGTTCGCGCACGCCAACCTGGAGCGCGCCGAGCCCGCCTCGGGCACGCAGCTCGACCAGCCGCCACGGCAGCTGCAGCTGTTCTTCAGCGAAGCCGTCGATAGCAGCTTCAGCCGCGTCCAGCTACTGAACGCGCAGCGCGACGCCGTCGATCGCGGCGACAGCCACGTGGCCCCGAACGATCCGCGGTCGCTGCTCGTCTCGCTGCCCGACCAGTTGCCGAACGGCGTGTACACCGTATCCTGGCGGACCCTGTCTGCAGTCGATGGGCACACGGTCAACGGCGCTTACCCGTTGATCATCGGGCCGATGCCGGCCGAAGGCGTCGCCGCAACCGCGGCGGCTTCGTCTCAGGCCCAGTTCGCGCCTGAGACGGCCGTCGGCCGCTGGTGGTTCTCGCTCGCCGCGTGCGCTCTGTTCGGCACGCTGCTGAGCTGGCGGTTCGTGTTTCGTCCGCTGTTCGGGCGAAGCAACCCAGCTGCGCTGGCCGTCGCCGCCGCACGCAGCAAGCGATTGGCCGTCATCAGCGGCATCGTCTTGCTGGTCGGCACGCTCTTCGTGGCGGTTGCCCAGGCATCGGCCGCCGCCGACGTGCCCCTCTGGGGCGTCTTTGGCCAGCCGTTGTTCGACCTGCTCAGCCGTGGGCGGTTCGCCGCGTTGTGGTGGACGCGGCTGGCGCTGGTGGTGCTGGCGCTAGCGCTGGTCGCCTGGCGCGGGCTCGGCCGCTGGCCTGGTCAGGTGGCGCTGGTCGCGACGGCTCTGGCACTGGTCACGAGCAGTCTGAACAGCCACGCGGCGGCGCTGCTGTCGGGCGCCTATCTAGCCGTGGCCGTCGATTGGCTGCACTTCAGCGGCGTCGCCGCCTGGATCGGTGGCCTGTTCAGTCTCATTTACGTCCTGCCAGGAGCGGTGCGTGCCAGCCAAGCGATGGGCGATCGCGTCCTGGCTCAGGCCGTCGCGCGTTTTTCACAGATGGCACTGATTGCCGTCGGCGTCATCGTGGCCACAGGGACGTTTCAGGCCTGGCTGGAGGTCGGCTCATGGGAGGGTTTGGTCCAGACCGCATATGGCCTGAGCGTGACCATCAAGATCGCGCTTCTGGTGCTGATGCTGGCGCTGGCCGCATTCAACTTGCTGATCGTTCGGCCGGGTTTGGCGCGCAAAGCGGTCAGTGGCTCGGCCGCGGCGTCAATGCTCGCCCGTCGCTTCGCACTGGCCGTCCGCGGCGAAGCCGCCCTGGCGCTCATCGTGCTGCTCGTCGCGGCGGTGTTGACCGGCTTCTCGCCAGCCCGCGAAGAGCTTGCCCGAGGCGATCTGCAGGGCGGTGCGGTCGACCGTCAGGTGAACGCCAACGGACTGTCGGCGCGCATTCAGATCAGCCCGGCCGTGCTGGGCGTCAATCGGCTGGCGATCCAGCTGCCGGGGACCGATCCCACACAGGTCGAGCGCGTCCAGCTCACGTTGACCTACCTGGACGCGGAGCTCGGCAGCCAACCCGTGGTGCTCCCGCAGGCGCCGACTGCCCCGGACACCTGGGAAACAACGTCGCCGCTGCTATCGCAGGCGGGCACATGGCAGGCTGAGATGCTCGTCCGCCGAACCGGACAGGACGACGCGCGCACTGCGTTGCGCTTCCTCGTCGCCGGGCCGGGTGGGGCGGGCCCGCCTCTCGCCAGCGTCAGCGGGGCGTACCCGCTGTTGCCATCGCCTCTGGTGAGCGTGGCCTACGCGCTGATGGCCATCGGCATCGGCGTAGCGGTCATGGCGGCGATTCGCGCCGCTCGCGAGCCACGGCGGCGGCGGGGGTTGCAGCGCCAGGCGGCGATGGTCGGCGCGGGCGTGGTCATCATCGCCTGCGGCGGCTACGTGAACGTGGCCGAACAGCGCAACGGCGTCCCGCTGGACGTGGCCAACATCCGCGACCCCATACCGCCCGACGAGCGCTCGCTGGCCATCGGCCGCGACGTGTACACGGCCTACTGCGAAACCTGTCACGGCGAGACGGGCCACGGTGACGGACCGACTGGCTTGCGCCTCGTGCCGCGCCCGGCTGACCTGCGCATTCACACCGCGCCAGGTGTACATACCGACGGCGAGCTGTTCTACTGGGTCAGCTACGGCTTCCCGAATTCGGCGATGCCGGCCTGGAAGGACATCCTGACCGAAGAACAGCGCTGGAGTGTGCTCAACTACGCGCGGGCCACCTTCGGCAACTCCGGCGACGCACCGCCGCCCGCAACTGGCGTCCTCGCCCCATCGCCGAGCCCAAAGCCGTGACGGCAATACGCCTCATCGGGATCGGGCTTTTGCTGCTGCTGGCAGTGGTGGCCCCCGGCCGCGCGACCGCGCATGCGGTGCTCCTGCGCAGCATTCCACCCACTGGCCAGACACTCCAGCGCGCGCCCGATCAGGTCCAGCTGCTGTTCAGCGAGCCCATCGATCCGGCGTTCAGCAGCGTGCGCGTGCTCGACAGCTCCAAACAACCCGTCGATCGCGGCGACGGCGGTGTGGACCCGAACGACGATCACCAGCTCTCGGCCTCGCTCAAGCCAGGCCTGGCCAACGGCATCTACATGGTCGCGTGGCGCAGCCTGTCCACGATCGACGTCCATCCTGACGAGGGCCAGTACGCGCTATACATCGGCGTGCCTGTCCCGACAGGTGCATCGGCGACGACCGCGAGCCAGATTACAGCCACGCCCGAAACAACGCTCGGTCGCTGGTGGTTCTACCTGGCGGCGAGCCTCTTCGGCGGCGTCCTGGCCACCTGGAAGCTGGTCCTCAGCGGCGCGCTCAAGGACGACGTGCGGGCCACGGTGCGGCGCCGCGCCTACCAGCTCATCGTCCTCGGCGGAGTGCTGCTCGTCCTGGGGACGCTGTTCATGGCGGTGGCGCAGGCCGCGGCGGCCGCCGGCGTACCGCTCAACGAGGCCATAGGTCGGCCGTTGTCTGATCTGCTGTTGCGCGGCCGCTTCGCCAGCATCTGGTGGCCACGACTCGGACTCGAAGTCGTCAGTTTGCTGCTGGTGGCCATCGGCGGCCTGGAGGGCATGGCCGCCGAAAGTGCGCTAGCCACCCTCCCCGCGGTCCTACTGACGAGCAGCCTGACCAGCCACGGCGCCGCCCTGCCCAGCGGCCCTGCCGCGGGCATTGCCGTGGATTGGCTGCACATCGTCGGCGCCACCGCCTGGGTCGGCGGCCTGATCAGCCTGGCCGTATTGCTGCCCGTCATTTACCGCACAGTGAGATCAGGCACAGAGAGTGACAGCGCCGCCATTCCGCGGCTGATCAGACGATTTGGCCGGTTCGCCCTCGCGGCGTCTGCGATCGTGGTGCTCTCAGGCGTGGTCCAGGCCGGCATCGAAGTCGGCTCCTGGACAGGCCTGCTCGACACCGCCTATGGCGAGCTGGTGCTGATCAAAGTCGGCCTGCTGGCGGCGATGCTGGGCCTGGCCGTGTTCAACGACCGCCGCGGCAAAGCGCAGCATGTGGGGGCCAACGTGCTGCGCGGTGGCGTGCGCGCTGAGCTCGTTCTGGGTCTGCTCGCGCTGGCCACGGCCGCGATGTTGACGGGGACGCCGCCGACGCGCGGCAGCCTGTAGCGAACTAGCGCCCGCGCGGTGGTGGCCGGCGCGGCCCGAAACCGCCGCCCCCGCCTCGGCCAAAGCCGCCGCCGCGTTTGGGCGGCCCCTTGCCGAAGGATGGCCGATCGCCTGGCCCACCCCGCGGGCGGAACTCGCGTTGGTCGTCGCCATCGCGCGGTGGCCGATTGCCGAAGTCCCGCGGCGGCCGATCGCCGAAGTCTCGCGGAGGTCGATCGCCGAAGTCTCGCCGCGGCGGCCGATCGCCGAAATCTCGGGAGGGCCGGTCAAAATCGCGTGGCGGCCGGTCGCCAAACTCGCGTTGGCCAGCCGATCCGAAATCTCGAGAGGGCCGATCGCCCGAGTCCCGTGGGCCTGGCGCTCCGCCGCGCGGTCCGCCGGCTGGCCGCCAGGTGCGGCTGCTGGTAGTCGCGTTGCGCGTGTGCTCCGGGGATTCGAGGTGCCAGCTCAGTGCCGCGGCAATTGCGCTAGCGATGACCGCGGCCAGTGCGGCGTCGTCGAGCTCGCCATCGGCGTCGCTGCGCGCCTGCGTCAGCTCGGTGCGAATGCGCCGCCGCAGCTCGGCCTCGACGGCCGCCGTTGTGCGGGGCGTCGGACGATTAGACCGGGGTGCTTCTGACATTGGCCACTTGCGACTGGAGGAACGCAAACGTCCGCTGCTGCTCTTCAGCGGACCCGAAGACGCTGGCGTTGAGCTCGGTCCCGCCAGCGCTTTCAATCTCCGCGAGCTGCCGCTCGACATCTGCTTCGGAGCCGACGACGGCGACGTCGGCGGGATTGGCTGCACCCTCGCGATCGAGCATGGCCTTGTAGGACGGCAGCTGGCCGTAGCGCTCGAACGCCCGCGCCGCGCGGGCACGAGCCGCCTCAGGGTCGTCTGTGACACAGATCGGCAAACCGACGATGATTCGTGGTGCTGGTCGGCCGGCGTTGCGCGCGGCCTCGGTGATGATCGGCGTAACGTGCGCGGCCAGGGTCTTCGGCCCGACCATCCACGTCGCCGTCCCGTCGGTCTGTTCGCCGGCCAGGCGCAGCATGCGCTCGCCCAGCGCCGCCAGAGTGACCGACGGCGCCTTGATCTCCGGCAGCGCGAGCTGGACGTGCGACTTGAAGCGCCTCCCCGAGAACTCCACGCCTTGGCCGTGCAGCAGCGGCTGCAGGATGGCCAGATACTCCTGCATGTATTCCACGGGCCGTTCGAACGACAAGCCCCACACGTTCTCGACGACCGGCCGATGCGAGAGTCCGATGCCGAGCGTGAGCCGACCGCCGATCGCGGCCTGGGTCGTGAGCGCCTGCTGCGCCAGGGCGACCGGGTGGCGCGGATAGACCGGCACGACCGCCGTCTCGAGCTCGATTTCCGGGACAACGCGCCCCGCCAGTGCAATGACCGTGAGTACGTCGGGGCCCTGCAGCTGCGCGAACACCACCTTGTCGAAGCCATGGCGCGCGTACGTCGCGACTTGCTCGATCAGCTCGTCGATCGTCGCCGCCCGGCCGCGCGCGGCCTGATTGGTACCTACCCCGATGCGCATGCGTGCTCGATAGAGGGTACGCCGGTTAGGCTCGCTTCAGCCGAGTTAAATACTTCGAGCGAACTTTGGCGACTTTGGGCGCGATCACGATCTGGCAATACGGCTGGTACTGGTTCCGTTCGAAGTAGTTCTGGTGGTACCCCTCGGCGGGGTAGAAGCGGTCCAGCGGCGCGACTTCGGTGACGATGGGGTTCTTCCAGATGCCCGAGGCCGTGGTTTCGGCGATCACCTCGCGGGCGGTCTGCTCTTGCTCGGGTGACTCAAAGTAGATCGCCGAGCGGTACTGGGTGCCCACGTCGGCGCCTTGGCGGTTCAAAGTGGTCGGGTCGTGGATGGTGAAGAAGACTTCCAGGATCTCGCGGAAGGAGATGGTCTGCGGATCGAACGTGACCTGGACCACCTCGGCGTGGCCAGTCCGACCGCTGCACACCTGCTCGTACGTCGGGTTGTTGACGTGGCCGCCCGCGTAGCCCGAGATCACGCGCTCGACCCCGCGCAGCTCGGCGTAGACCGCCTCGAGACACCAGAAGCAGCCGCCCCCCAGGGTGGCAGTCTCAGATTTCGATGTGTCGGCTGCGCTGTCGTTGTTGTTGTGGTTGTCGCTGCTGTGGTTGTCCATCGTCGCTCCCGGGTC
>WNFD01009722.1_pt1 | contig 12876 bp, 9 predicted proteins | sample 5400491 | NCBI WGS metagenome assembly WNFD01 (sample SAMN13153343, study PRJNA577476) | soil metagenome | isolation source: 120 cm saprolite under Douglas fir tree site 2 hole 2 replicate 2 | place: USA:California | collected 2015-04-18 | reverse complement strand
CGGTGATGACGATGGTCTCCGCGAACACGCAGCCGGTTTCGCCGTTGCGCCATTTCGGATCAAACAGGTCGATGTACATGGCGAACACCATGCCGGCGCGGAATTCGTCACCGATCGCCTTAAGCGCGCCCACGTCGGCGCCCTTGGCGTGGTGGCGGTAGCGGGGATATTCGAGCGAGGCGAGCCCGTTGCCGTGGATGCCCGCTTCGCAGATGCCGAAGCCGCTCCCTTCAATGGTGTCGCGCACCGCGTCCATGACCTGCGAAATCTTGGCGCGCGGCTTGAACAGATCGAGCCCGCGCCGGTAGGCGGCAAGGCACGCGTCGTAGATGTCGAGATAGCGCGGCTCTGGCTCCCCCAGGCAGAACGTGCGCTCGACGTGGGTGAAATAGCCGCCGAACTTGGGATGCATCTCGCAGATGATCATGTCGCCCTTCGCCAGCGGTCGCGTGGTCGGCACCCGGAACGGATGCGGATAGGGATGCGCGTCGGCCGCCCACAGGAACAAGGTCGGCTCCTCGCCGCCGTTCGCCAGCATCACTTCCATCATGCGCGCATAGACCTCGCACTCCTTGACGCCGGGGCGCGCGGTGTCGCGGCACGCCTGCAGCATGAGGTCGCCGAGCGCGGCGGCCTTTTCCAGAATCGCGATCTCCTCGGCGCTTTTGACGGTGCGTAGCTTCTCCATCATGTCGTCGAGACTGACGAGGGCGACCTTGGGCAAGCGCTCGCGCAAGCGGACGTACATGCTGTGCGGCACCCAGCCGTCGGGATCGAGCGGGCCGGCAAGACCGTCGATGCCGACCGCCGCGCCGCTGAGGCCTAGTTCCGTGAGCCGGTCGGCGACGCTGTCGCCGAACGTGCCGCGCTTGGGGCGCACGTCGGACACCCAGTTCTGCGCGCCGCGCCAATAGTCGGTGAAGACCGGTGAATAGATGAACGACGTGGGCTCGCCCGTGCGCGGAAAAACCAGCACGTTGAACTCGGCATTGCCGCCGATAGGGCAGAGGTAGCGCGCGTTGGCGATGTTGAAGTCCCACATCGCCGGCCAACCGCACAGGATCAGACAATCGAGCCCGCGCGCGTCCATCTCCTTGCGCACCGCCGCCCAGCGCCGGTCGCGCTCGGCAAGCGAGGGCGTCGGAAATTCCACGAGCTTGCGCATGGCTTTGTGTCCCCCGGCGTGCGTCTGCCGAGGTCGAGCCTATGACATTGGTTCGCACGCCGCCATGGCCGCCGGCGCGCGGGTCAAATGCCGCGATGTTCTGCCGCTCATTCCCGCGCATAGCGCGTCGTTAAGGGCGTTCACGCCCGTCCATAGCCCGCGAAGACGGGCGTAAACGCCCTTTAGGCCGGGCTATGGACGCGCGTAAACGCGCTTATGGCGTGAATCCAGCGCGAAGGGCTGGGTCCCCGCTTCGCGGGGACGAACGGTTCTACGCAACCGATATGCGGGCTAGTCGGCGGACCGCGCGTTTTGGCGCAGGATGTCCCTGAACTCCGCCTCGAGCGCGGCGAGCGCTTCCATCAGCGCGGCGGAATTGAGTTGCCGGGGGACGCCGGGCGGCAGCTCGTATGCGGGGTCATCGGGAAAATGAGCCCTGTACGCCTTCCCATCCAGCATCGCGCCGCTCCTCGCAGTTGACCACGCAGGATCGCTCGGCGGCGGTTAAGGTTGGGTTAAGGATGATCGGTGGCGCGCGTTCGGGTGTTGCGTGTTGCGATTGCGCCACACATTCCGTTTTCCCCTCTCCGCGCCATAAGCGCGTTCACGCGCGTCTTCGACGCGCTATGGCGGGGCGAGCGTCGTGCGCTAGGGCCGAAACTCAATGAAATTGGCGGAGCCGTCGCGGGCGATCCGCGCGGGGAGATCGACCTCCCACGACAAGTATTCGCGCATGGCCGCGGCCTTATCGTGCGGCCGCTCGTAAGGCTTGAGCCACGCGTCCACCGCTTCGTCCGCCATTCTCCCGTCATCGGCCGTGAGCGTATGGCCGGCGGCGAGCCACGCGGCGTTGCCGCCATCGAGCGCGCGCACGGGACGATCGACGAGCGCACGCGCCTCCATGGCCGCGCGGCCGGCGAGCACACCATCCTCGCACGTGAGCACCAGCGTGCCTTGCAGCGGAATCTTGGCGAGCGCGCGTTCAAGCCGCGAGCGGATCGCAAACCAGGCGCCGGGAATGTGCGCCCTGAGGTAGTCGCGGCTGAGCGAGAGATCGACGACGGTGGCTTCGTTGCGCGCCATGAGCGCGGCAAGGCCGGCGCAATCGATGCGCAGCTCAGAGGGCGGCGGGTCGCCCAAGATCTGCGCCGGCGGCGGCGCGGTCTCGCGGCCCGCTTCCGCCAGCACGTAGACGTCGCGCCATCCCATCTGGCGCAGCCAGGATGCGGTCATCACCGCGCGCACCTCGGCGGGGTCGATCAGCACGATGCGCGCGCCGAGCGTGCCGGCATATTGGTCCGTGGCTTGGACGAGCTGCCCGCCCGGAGCGGAAACGGCGCCCGCCACATGGCCGGCGTCGTATTCGCGCGGATCGCGCACGTCGAAGAGATAAAGCGTGCGCGCGTCGTCGGAGCGCCAGCGCTCGAGTGTGGCGAGATCGATGCGCGCGACGCCGAAACGGCGCGCCACGCGCTCGGCGGCGGCCTTGGCCCAGGCAAGACCCTCGCGCGAGACATCGCCGGCGCGGCGGGCCTTGCCGTTGTCGCAGTCAAAGCCGGCGAGCGTCCAGCCCATGGTGCCGTTGCGCAGCGCCACCACCTTGTTGGGCACGCCGGCGTTGATCAGCGACTGCGCCCCGATGATGCTGCGCGTGCGCCCGGCGCAATTGACCACCACCGTGGTCTGCGGCGACGGCGCGAGGTCGCGGACGCGCAGCACGAGCTCCGCGCCCGGCACGTTGACGGCGGTGGGGATCGAGACCCGCTGGTATTCGTCGAACGGCCGGCTGTCGAGCACGGCGATGTCGCTGCGCTCGCGCATGAGCCGTTCGAGCTCGGCGGCGTCGATGCTGGGCGTGGCACTCGCGTGCTCGATGAACTCGCCGAACGCCTTGCTCGGGACGTTGACGCCGGAGAACAGCTCGAACCCGGCTTCGGCCCAGGCTGCAACGCCGCCGTCGAGCGCATGAAGGTTGGTGTAGCCGGCGCGCGCGAGGATATGGGCGGCGCGCTCGACAAGGCCATCGGCGTCGTCGCACAGCACGATGCGCGTCCCTCGCTGCGGCACCAGGCGGGCGAATTTGAGCTCGAGCCGGCTCAACGGCACCGAGCGCGCGAACAGGAGATGGCCTTGCGAGAAGATCAGCTCTTCGCGCAGGTCGACGATCGCCAGCTCCTGCCCGTCGGCGAGCATCGCCTTGAGCGCGCCGGCGTCCACCAATATGGCGGGCATTCGCGACGGCCGTTCGCAGACTCACGTCGCCTGTTGCGGCGTCATCTGCTCGACCTTGCCCGAGGCGAGATCGAAGCGCACGCGCTGATAGATGCCGGCGTGTCCCGGCAGCAGGCGATATTTCTTGACCGGCTTGAGCTTGGCCTCTCCGGGATTGCAGCCATCGTCCTCGCGCGCCCACTCGACCATGTCGGTGTAGTGCGTGGCCTGGCCGTAGATCGCCCAGGACGCGCCGTGGTCGTGCGGCGGCGACACCCGAGCCTTGTCGTTGATGTGGGCGAGGATCTGGAATCCGAGATCGGGGTCCTCGTAGAGCACCTTCAAACCGCGCGGCACCTGCTCGCCGCAATGGGCCTCGACGAAGGCCTTGTTCGCGAGCAGCTGCTCGAGCTTCACGCGAACCTCTTCCCGGCCCTTGCGTCCGCCGTCGCGGGTGAGAATGGCGCGGCAATCCGACACGAATTGATCGAGGTCGTAGGACATCGCTGCCTCCTGCGCGCGAGATGGTGCCCTAGCTTCCCTCATCGCGCCGATGAGCGCCAGAGCTATAGGGCACCCTTCGGCCTGACCCTCTCCCCAAGTGGGGAGAGACGAGGAGCTGAATTCGCGGCTCCAAGGTCGGCGATGGCTTTATCCAGGGCTTGGCCGCCTTCGTCGGCGAGCGCGGCCTTGATCAGGCCTTCGAGCGTTGCACCAGAATTGCTACGCCCGAGCAAACGCGGGACCACGACCACGAGCTTGCCGAACTTGGCCTGCCCGCGTTCATGGGTCTCGCCATAGCCTTTGACCAGACTGCGCATGCGCGCGATTTGCACGGCGAGCGGATAATCCGCGCGCGCGGTCGCCGCCACCAGGTTGAGCCAATTCGCGAGCGCAGCCTGTTCGCTGGCAAAGCGCAGGGAGCTGCGGCGCAGAGGCTTGAGCTTCGCCAGCGCGTAAAGCAGCAGGAAGCCGCCGATCGACGTCGTCTTGACGATTCTCCCCTTGCGCGTGGCGCGATCGACCACGCCGCGCGCCCAAGGCGTGCGTAGCAGCCAGCGCCCGAGCGCCGCCGGCAGCGTATCCACGATCTCCTGCGTGCGCGGATGAAAGAATTCGGCGATTTCGAGAATTTGCCCGTCCTTGATCTGCGTCTCCTCGCGCACGCGGGCGAAGCGGCTCGATCGAATCTTGAGATCCGCGACGCGGATCGTATCCTCGTAGGACATCCCGAGCGCGAGCTGCCGCGCGGTTTCCGCGAGCAGCGCCCCGGAGCCGTCGCCGTATTGGCGGTCGATGTCTTGGAAGCGGGCGAGCCGCGCCAGGAAATGCCGGGCGTAGCTGGTGTCCTGATAGTCGTCGAGCCGCGGGATGGCGGTCATGACCACCGCGCGTGCCTCGCCGGAAAAGTCGCGCCCGGCAGCGTCCAGGAGGTCGCGGACGGCGCGCGACGCATCGGGTGCGCCACCCTCGAGCGATGCGGCCGCGGCAGCGGCCGCTTCACGGCTGTGCGCGGCCTCGAACCCCGCCGCGAAGGCGGCGAGGCTGCTGTTGACCCCGACCTGGCCGCGGCGGATCGCCGCCTCGAACGCCGTGCGCGCAAACGGAAGCGTCCCGGATCCCGCAAGCGCGCCGAACAGCACCGCGCTCAAGAGGCTCCCCGTCGCGTCCGCAAGCGCCGCCATGTCGAATGCCACGAGTTCGCGCGCGGCGTCGCGGCAGGCGGCGAGTAGCGCCGCCGCGTCCTCCCGCCCGTCGGCGAGAGCGATCTTCTCGGTCATGGCGAATACGCGGTGGGTGGAGGCGATGAGCAAGGTCTTGTCCGGCGTGACGAAGCCGCGCTCGACGGCGCGCGCGGCCTCCATCAGCTCGGAAGCGAGCACCACGTCGACGTCGCCCGGCACCGGCATCAGCGCCAGCACCGGCTCGCGTCCGTGCGCCTGCGCCTTGGGGAACAACTCGACGTAATACACGGTCGCGCCGGTGCGCTGCGCGACGCCCGGCACCGAGGTCGCCTGCGCGAGATAGCCCCCGTGCTGGGCGAGATCGACGATCCAGTCCGCCAACACGCCGCCACCCTCGCCGCCGAGCGCCACCACGGCGATGGTGATCGGCCGCACCTCGGCGACTTGCGCCTGCCCGTGGGCGTCCATCGGCGTCGTCAAGCCGCGGCGAGGCGCCCGTCGCTGCGCCGTTGCAGCCAACCGATCACGGCGCCGCGCACTTTATCCTTGAGCCGGTCCCATGAGGTGGGATTGGCGATGATCGTGGCGCGGTAGAACGATGGGCACAGCACGGCCGCGTGCGCGACCTCGCCGCACAGCCCGCAGCCGACGCAGGAATTGATCACCTTGGTTACCGGCTCGCGTCGCAGCGGGTCGGGGTTGGGCGCGAGCGTGAGCGACGGACACCCGGACAGCCGAATGCAGGAGTGGTCGCCGGTGCAGGTGTCGGCATCGACGCCGAAGCGCTCACGCACCACGCGCTCGCCGCGTTCCAGCCGCTTGCGCATGAGCGGCCGCACGCGGCGCTCCTTGTTGAGCATGCATTCGGACTGGGCGATGATGACCTTTGGACCTTTGACCGCCGTGGTGAGCGCCTCTTTGAGCGCATCGCGCATCTTGCCGACGTCATAGGTGCGCGTGAGCGTGCGCACCCACTTGACGCCGACGCCGCGCACGGCCTTCTCGATCGGGTTCTTGGTCGCGCGCATGCTGTTGTCGGCGGCGGAGGACGGCACGTCCTGTCCGCCCGTCGCCGCCGCGTAGCCGTTGTCGACCACGATCAGAACGTTGTCGCTCTTGTTGAAGACGGCATTGCCGACGCTCGACGCCAGCCCGTTGTGCCAGAAGCCGCCGTCGCCGATGAGCGCGATGGCGCGCTTGCCCGCCGCCACGTTGAACGCGGCCGCGCCCGCGCCGCCCAACCCGTAGCCCATCGTCGAATTGCCGAGGTTGAACGGCGGCAGGACCGAGAACAGGTGGCAACCGATGTCGCAGCTCACGTGATGGGGCCCGAGCTCGCGCTCAACGAGCTTCATGGCGGCGAAGATCGGCCGTTCCGGACAGCCGGTGCAAAACGACGGCGGGCGGCCGTGCACCTTTCCCGCCACTGCCTGATGCGCCTTTGCCAGGCGATCGGACCGCAACGACGAAGCGATCGACGTGCCGCCGTCGGCGAGCAAATCACCGCGATAGGCCGCGATGAATTTCCGCACGCCCTCCTTCATGACGGCGCCGGTATATTCGCCCGCCATCGGCAACATGCTCTTTCCCTCGATCCGGGTCGCAACGTCGGCGCGGCGCAGGATCGTATTCATCGCCTGCTCGATGAACTCGGGCTGGCCCTCCTCGATGATCAGGATCGCTTTTTTCCCCGCGCAGAAGCGCACCAGCTCGGCGTCGATCAGCGGATAGGTGACGTTGAGCACGTAGAGCGGAACGCGGCTATTGCCGAACACGTCGGCGAGCCCGAGGATTTCGAGCGCGCGCAGCGCGGTATTGTACATGCCGCCCTGCATGACGATGCCGATGTCGTCGGCATCGCCGTCGAACACCTCGTTGAGCTTGTGCTCTTCGATGAAGCGCACGGCGGCCGGCCAGCGCTTCTCGACCTTTTCGCGCTCGTGCAGGTAGCTCGCGGGCGGCAGCACGACGCGGTTGGGGTCGCGCACCGGGTGCTCGAGCGCGTCCTTGAGCGTGAAGGCTCCCCGCGCATTGTCGCGCGCGGCGAAGCTGCCGTAGACGTGGCAGGCGCGGATGCGCAGCTCCAGCATCACCGGAGTGTTGGACGCCTCCGACAATTCGAAGCCGGCCTCGACCGCGCGCACGATCGACGGCAGGTTCGGGCGCGGGTCGAGCAGCCAGATCTGCGACTTCATCGCGAAGGCGTGGCTGCGCTCCTGCATGATCGAGGAGCCTTCGCCGTAGTCTTCGCCGACGATGATGAGCGCGCCGCCGGTGACGCCGCTCGAGGCGAGGTTGGCGAGCGCGTCGGAGGCGACGTTGGTGCCCACCGTCGACTTGAAGGTGGCGGCGCCGCGCAGCGGGTAGTTGATCGAGGCCGCGAGCGCGGCCGCGGCGGCGGCTTCGTTCGCGCTCGCCTCGAAGCGGATGCCGAGATCGCGCAGCACGTCGTCGGCGTCGGCGAGCACGTCGACCAGATGCGAGATCGGCGCGCCCTGGTAGCCGGAGACGTAGGACACGCCGGACTGCAGCAGCGCCTTGGTGACGGCGAGGATGCCCTCGCCGCGGAATTCCTCCCCGGCGCCGAGCCGAAGCTTCGCGACCTCGCTTTTGAACGAGCGTTCTGCCATCCGCGTCCCTTTGCGTCCTCCGCTGCGACCCCTTCTATGTGGCTCGCAATTGACTCAACCCCACGCCACCGCGATTATATTTGAAAGAACGTATCATCAATAGGCTCTCTGCACGGAGAGGGGAACAACCATGCGCTCGACCTTCATCGCCGGCGCGGTCGTGATCGCGGCTGCAACGGTGGCATCGGCCCAGGAAGTCACCCTGCGCGCGGTTTCCGCCTTCGCCGAAAAGACCACCTATTCGCGCGGTTTCGAGCTCTTCATCGAGCGGGTAAATCGCGACGGTAAGGGCGTGCTTCAGATCAACTATATCGGCGGACCGAAGGCCATGCCGCCGTTCGAGGTCGGCAACGCGCTCAAATCCGGCGTTGTCGATCTCGCAAATTCGACCGGCGCTTTCTACACCAATGTGATGCCCGAGGCCGACTCCTGGAAGCTGACTGAACGGCCGATGGCGGAGCTGCGCAAGAACGGCGGCTATGACTACATGTCGCACCTCTATGCCGAGAAGATGAACGCGATCTTCCTCGCGCGGCACGTCGATGGAAATCCATTTCACCTCTATCTCAACAAGTCGATCTCGAGCCCCGACCTCACCGGCCTCAAGATTCGCATTACGCCGGTGTACCGCGATTTTTTCCAGGCGCTCGGAGCGACCGTCGTCCAGACCGCGCCCGGCGAGGTCTACACCGCGCTGGAGCGGGGAGTCGTTGACGGATACGGCTGGCCGATCACCGGCATCTTCGATCTCGGCTGGCACGAGAAGACGAAATATCGCGTCGATCCCGGCTTCTACACCGCGGAAGTGTCGATCCTGGTGAACAAATCCACGTGGGACAGGCTCACCGATGCCCAGCGCGATCTTCTGCGCAAGGCGGGAGAGCAAGCGGAAGGGGCTGCGGTCACGATTTTCGCCGAAGAGAACGCCAAGGACACCAAACGTCAGGCCGACGCCGGCATTCAGACGATCAAGCTCGAGGGCGCCGACGGAAAGCTCTATCACGACAAAGCCTACGAAGCCGGATGGGCGGGGGTGATCCGCCAGAGCCCGCAACACGGCGCAAAATTGAAGGAGTTCTTCGCCAAGGCCAATTAGCGCGGCCATCGACGGAGCTGTCCCGGCATGGCGAGACTATCGCACTGGTACAGCCGCCTGCTCGAAGCGCTGATGCTGCTGTCGTGCCTTCTGCTCCTGACGATGACGTTGCTGATCGGCGCCGATGTGCTGCTGCGCAACATCGGGCTGGGCGGGATCGCGCCGAGTAACGAGATCTCGGAGGACATCATCTATCTTTTGACGCTGTTTGCCGCTCCCGGCCTGTTGCGGCAAGGACAGCACATCCGTATCGACATCGTGCTGCGCGCGCTGCCCGCCAACGTCGGGTGGCTGCTCGAATGGGTCAGCGACGTTCTCGGCATGATTTGCTGCCTCTACTTTGTCTGGTACGGAACGCGCGTTGCGGTGGCAAGCTTCGAGAGCGGCGCGCTTTCGATCAAGACGCTGATCATCCCGGAATGGTGGCTGCTCGCGCCGATGCCGCTGAGCTTCGCGCTGCTCAGCGTCGAGTTTCTCTTTCGCATGCATCGTCTGGCTCTCTCCGAGCGGCGTCCTCGGGACGATGCGGTGTCTGCGTCCTAGGGAACCGATATGTCCTGGCAGCTTGCCTCGCTGCTGCTTCTCGGCGGCTCCACCGTGCTCCTGTTCATCGGCCTGCCGGTCGCCTTTGCGTTCATGGCGATCAACATCGTCGGCGCGATCCTGTTTCTCGGCGGCGATGCGGGCTTAAGCCAAATGCTCAGGAACAGCGCCGCGGCGTTGATCAATTTCTCGCTGACGCCAATTCCGCTGTTCGTGCTGATGGGCGAGGTCCTGTTCCATACCGGGCTCGCCCTGAAGGTGATCGACGGCATCGAGCGCCTGGTTCGTCAGGTCCCGGGACGGCTCGCGGTCGTCGCGGTGGTCGCAGGCACGGTGTTCTCGGCCATCTCGGGCTCGACCATCGCGACCACCGCCATGCTGGGGTCGTTGATGCTGCCGGTCATGCTGTCGCGCGGGTACAACCCGGTGCTGGCGACGGGACCGATCATGGCGATCGGCGCGGTCGACATGCTGATCCCGCCCTCCGCCCTCACCGTGCTGCTCGGCAGCCTGTCCGGGATTTCGATTTCGAAGCTGCTGATCGGCGGGGTCGTTCCAGGCCTGATGCTCAGCGTCGCATTCGTCGGCTATATCATCGCCCGCGCGACGGCGAATCCGGCACTGGCGCCGGCGACCGTGGTCGAGGAGAGATCGGGCTGGGCGAGATACGAGCTGCTCGTCTGCTACGTGCTGCCGCTGATCTCGATCTTCGTGGTGGTCATCGGCGCGATGTCCGGCGGCATTGCGACGCCGACGGAGTCCGCCGCGCTGGGAGCGCTCGCCACCATGGCGCTTGCCGCGGCGTATCGCGCGTTGAGTTTCGACGCGCTGCTCAAAGCATTGCGGGGCACCGTCGGAATTTCGGCAATGATCCTGTTCATCATCCTCGGCGCTACGACCTTCTCGCAAATTTTGAGCTTTTCGGGATCGACCGAAGGCATCGTCTCAAACATCCTCGGTGCCGGGCTGACGCCGTTTGCGATTCTGGCCGGAATGATGCTGCTGTTGATTTTTCTCGGCATTTTTGTCGATCAGGTCAGCATGATGCTCATCACCTTGCCGGTGTTCATGCCGATCGTGCAGCGCCTCGATATCGATCTCATCTGGTTTGGCGTTCTCTACCTGATCTGCATGCAGCTCGGCCTGCTGCTGCCGCCGCACGGGCTTCTGCTGATGACGATGAAGGGCGTCGCGCCGAAGGAAGTCACGATGGCGCACATTTTTCGCGCGGTGGTGCCCTACGTCGCGATGAGCCTGGTGCTGCTCGTCGTCATCATCCTGATTCCGGCGATCGCGACTTGGCTGCCGAACGTGCTGGGCTGAAATCGGCGTTCGCCAGGGCAAGCGGCGCTACGGCAGCACTGCCGTCGCCTCGATCTCGAGGCGCGCCTCGGGCTCGACCAGGCGATTGACCTCGACCACCGCCATGGCGGGGAAATGCCGGCCCATGACCTCGCGATAGGCGGCGCCGAGGGCGGGAAGGTCGGCGAGATATTCGTCCATGTCGCGCACGTACCAGGTCAAGCGGACGATGTGGCGCGGCGAGGCGTCCGCTTGCGCCAACACCGCGGCGATGTTCTCGAGCGCCTGCTTCATCTGCGCCACGAACCCCGCGGCGAAGCGGCCGTCCTTGTCCTGGCCGATCATGCCGCCGACGAACACCATTTCGCCGCGTGCGCGCATGCCGTTGGCGAAGCCTTTCGGCTGCGGCCAGCCGGGGGGCCGCAGCACGCTGTTGGGGGCGGGGCTTGTGGACACTGTTGGTCTCCTATGGCTCGTCATTGCCGGGCTTGACCCGGCAATCCATCCCCTTCGCCAAACGTTTTTGCGAAGGAGATGGACCCGCGGGTCAAGCCCGCGGGTGACGGGAAGACCTGCGGTGATGAAAGCAGATGGGTCGCAGCAAGTATCATGACGCCAGCTTGTGCGCGGCGGCGTCGGCCGCCATGCGGCGAAGCTCGAAGCGCTGCAGCTTGCCGGTTTGCGTGCGCGGCAATTGGGTGACGTACGCGATGGTGCGGGGATATTTGTAAGGCGCGATGGTCGCCTTGACGTGCTCCTGCAGCATCTTGGTCGCGGCCGCGTCGCCGCTGTAGCCTGGGCGCAGCACGACGTAGGCCTTGACGATCTGCCCGCGCTCCTCATCGGGGGCCGCCACCACGCCGCATTCGGCCACCGCCGGATGCTCGAGCAGCGCCGCCTCCACTTCCGGGCCGGCGATGTTGTAGCCGGACGACACGATCATGTCGTCGGAGCGCGCCTGGTACCAGAAGTAGCCGTCGGCATCCATGAGGTAGGTGTCGCCGGTGATGTTCCAGCCGTCCTGCACGTATTGGCGCTGGCGTTTGTCGGCGAGATAGCGGCACCCGGTCGGCCCGCGTACGGCAAGGCGGCCGATGGCGTTCGGCGGGAGCTCGTTGCCCTCGGCGTCGAGCACGCGCGCCTCGTAGCCCGGCACCGGCTTGCCGGTCGCGCCCGGGCGAATCTCGTGCTCGGGCGAGCCGATGAAGATGTGCAGCATTTCGGTCGCGCCGATGCCGTCGAGGATCTTGATGCCGGTGGCGGCGAGCCATGCGTCGAAGGTCGTCTTGGGCAGGGTCTCGCCGGCCGACACGCATTTGCGCAGCGAGGAGATGTCGTGCGCGGCGAGCTTTGCCAGCATCGCGCGATATGCCGTCGGCGCGGTGAAAGCGACGGTGGCGCCGAACTTGGCGATGGCGGCGAGCAAGTCGTCCGGGGACGCCTTTTCGATGAGGATCGACGCCGCGCCGACGCGCAGCGGAAACAAGACGAGCCCGCCGAGCCCGAAGGTGAAGGCGAGCGGCGGCGAGCCGACGAAAATATCGTCGGGCGTCACGTTAAGAACTTCCTTGGCATAGCCGTCGGCGATGATCAGGAGATCGCGATGGAAATGCATGGTCGCTTTCGGCTCGCCGGTGGTGCCCGAGGTGAAGCCGAGCAGCGCCACGTCGTCGCGGCCGGTCGGCACCGCGTCGAACGTCACCGCCTTGCTCAGCGCGATGCGGTCGAGCTCGGCGTCGTGATTGGCGGTGCCGTCGAAGCCGATCACCTGCTTGAGGAATTTCGAGGTCTTGGCGCAGGTGGCGAGCTCGTCCATCAGCCGCGTGTCGCACAGCGCCAGCGCCACTTCGGCCTTGTCGACGATTTTCGCCAATTCGCCGGCGCGCAGCATCGGCATGGTGTTGACGACGACCGCGCCGGCCTTGGTGGCGGCCAGCCAGCACGCCACCATCGCCGGATTGTTGGCGGAGCGGACCAGGATGCGGTTGCCCGGCTTGATGCCGAAATCCTCGATGAGCGCATGCGCAATGCGATTGGTCCAGTCGGAGAGCTCCTTGTAGGTGCGGCGGCGGCCATTGCCGATCAGCGCCACGTGGTCGCCAAAGCCGCGCGCCACCATGCGGTCGGTCAGTTCGACGCCGGCGTTGAGCTGTTCGGGATAATCGAAGCCGTGCAGCGGGATTTCCGGCCATTGCGGCGGCGGCGGCAGGTTGTCGCGGGTGAAGGTGTCGGTGTGGGCCGAGC
>WNFD01005319.1_pt1 | contig 12881 bp, 11 predicted proteins | sample 5400491 | NCBI WGS metagenome assembly WNFD01 (sample SAMN13153343, study PRJNA577476) | soil metagenome | isolation source: 120 cm saprolite under Douglas fir tree site 2 hole 2 replicate 2 | place: USA:California | collected 2015-04-18 | reverse complement strand
AATCAGCGGCCCGGGCCGCGCGGGTGCATGATAAGCGATATAGAGGGTAGGGCCGTCGTTTTCACTTTCACGCATCGCCTTCGTTCTTGGGATTGTTGTGCGAATCGTTGTCACGTTGAAGACTTATTAAGCTACGTTCGTCGGTATGCAAGTTTCCATAACGGGGGAGAGCTTCCGATGGATTTAGGAAAAATTCGCATTTGGGCGATGCTCGAAGTGATGACCCATCGTGAGACCCTCGATTTCGCTAACACGATCGAGAAGCATGGCTACCAGGCTCTCTGGATGCCTGAGGGTCCTGGCCGCGATCCTGGAAGCAGATGCGACCAGGGCTCGCGCGACAGCTCGCCAACACATGAGCTTCTATGTGACGCACTTGCCGAATTACAGAAACAAGCTGAAAGCGCTCGGCTGGCAGGATGTGAATTTCGACAACCGATGTAGCGATCGTTTAGTCGACGCGCGATATCAATACCGATGAGCGAGAGGAAGGAGTGCCTCTCGAACCGAAGGTGGACCGAGCTGATCCAGGTAAGCGATCGCTTCCACAGCTTCGCATTTACCAACCCCATGATTTCGACTATGTGAAAGTCGTCCGGAGCGCCGATTTAAACTAAGTAGAGCCTCTGAACGGAACTTCGGAGCTAGATACGCATTGGGCAAAGACCAGCATAGTGACTACCAATGGATCGGCGTTGGCGTCTACACCATCACCGAAGCGGCCCGACTAACCGCTGTATCTGTTGGGCGTGTGCGGCGGTGGATGAAGGGCTACACCTTTCGCAGGCATGGGGAGGCACGCGTTTCGCCCCCGGTTGTCCACGGTCACTATGCCGCTGCTGAAGTTGGGCAAACAGCACTCAGTTTCGCAGACTTGATCGAAGTCCGCTGCGTCCATGCTTTTCTAGAGGCAGGTGTCAGTTGGAAGACATTGCGGGCGGCTCATGCGCGAGCGGTCAAGCTTTTGGGAGTCGATCATCCATTCGCCACCCAGAAGTTTTTCACCGACGGGCATACTATACTTACGAGATTTGATGAGCAGGGCATCTTAGACATCGTCGGCAATCAGCTCGCCTTCAATCGGATTCTGGATCGCTACCTCAAAGGGGTTTTGGACTTCGTCGATCAGGTCCCCGTAAGATGGTGGCCGATGGGACGACGTCGCGCTGTAGTTATCGATGCGACGCGCAGTTTCGGACAGCCAATCATCCACACGGAGGGGGTTCCTACGGCAGTGCTCTATCGAGCCTATCGGGCTGAAAGTGGCGAACGAGGTAGCTTTCCAAGCATTGGCGAGGGGGCTAGTCCCAACGTTGTCCCAGATCCCTACGCAATCAGTCGAGTCGCAAACTGGTTCGGCGTAGAAAAACGTTCGGTGCGAACCGCAATCGAATATGAGCTGCGGCTCGCAGCTTGAAATTCTTCTTCGACAACACAACACCGCCTCGCTTGGTCGCCGCACTTCGTGCACTGGAGGGTGAGGAAGGCCACACACTCGATCACCTTCGGGAGCGTTTTGCACCCGATACTTCGGACGTTGACTGGATACGTACGCTCGCAACCGAAGGCGACTGGGTTATTATTTCGGGCGACGTTCGCATTTCACAAAATCAATTCGAGAGGCGGGCCTGGTTGGAATCGGGCCTGACCGCTTTTTTTCTGGCCAAAGGTTGGACGGCTCTCAAACTGTGGGACCAGACTTGGAGATTCTTGAAGTGGTGGCCCGATATTGTTGCTCAAGCCGCCAGAATTCGTCCAGGCGCCGGTTTCATAGTTCCCTTAAAGTCCTCGAAGCTCGAATAATTGCGTTTGTAACACAACGGCATTCGCGTCCAAGGCAGTCCGCAAAAGCGCCCTATTCCGCCTCTTCTTATGACTGATAAATTCTTCTGTTATCATGTATTTAGACAAGCCCATGCAGGCATTGGGCAGTCTGAACCCGTTCGGAGTTTCCTATTTGGTGGCAGATTTAACGATGTCGCCGGCCCGAAACGCAACCGGAGTTGAAGCGTTACTTCAGAATTAAATCGGTTCGACTTTGGTCGAGCGTTTCTTCCTACGATGATCTGTCGGAGGTAACTCGTTAAAATGACGACGGCTGTTCTCTTTTTCGGCACTACCGTCCTAGAGCGACATTATCGGAGCTGTTGATGTGCGTGAATCATCGAGAGGCTTCAGAGCGGAGACGGCCTTGTCTCCGGAATGCAATGCCGAGGCTCTCTCGATCGAATCGATCCAGCAAGCCGTCGCAGAAGCCTTTTGAAGTAAGAATCGATGACTTGTCCGGCAGGCGGCCAACACTGCAGATCAACAACTATCCGGAACAGGTGAGGAAGGCTCGCAAGGCGGCGCTCTATCTGTGTCGCGAACTAACGAAACATAATGCCACCCGTATCGCGGAACGCTTCGGCCGCAAACCGGCGGTCGTGAAACGGGCGGTCGAGTCAGTGAAGGCGATTATCGATTCCGACCTCGATTTGGCCAGCCGCCTGGTTAGTGCAGCGCAACGGCTTCAGGCCGATTTGTCGCAGAGAGAGGAGGATGACGTGGCCTTGTTCACAAAGCAGCTCGCGCAGATGACCGCCATAAGTAGGGGAGAAAAGTCGGTGTGGCCGCGCCATCGAGTTTAAAAATAAAGTCCCGCTCTACGTCCGAGCGAGGGCAGGCCGCGACGCCGACCTAGATTCTCGAAACTCGCATGCGATTACATCAGGAATGGTGTAGACTCACTTAGCAGCCAGCGAGCGTCCTTTGTAAGACTATCTCAGTTGTCAATGCCGGTGATGCCGTGCTTTCGAGGCGTTGTCTATCAAGAACTTAAACTGACGCTTTGCATTTTAATGTGCGCAGACCGAAGCGAAGCTCCTCGCGAGCACAGTTTGTAGTTTGGGCAAGCGTGTCTCATTTAGTTTTTGCCGGCAGTAATCGGCTTCGTAGTTGACATAATCTTACTTACCGGCTTCACTGCGCTTTCCTCAAGGGAACCGGGCTATTGTCCCGTTGAAGGATTCGATAAATACTCAGCACGAAGGTCGGCAAGTCCGAAAATGCCCTATTTTGTTGGATATATTGCTCATTCGCATAATTGTAATTATGTCAACTACAAGGCCGATTATTACTCACTACGACTGATTATATTAGGATTCTGTCTGCACACTAAGGAGCATGCGGCGCCGGCCAGATGGGTATTCATGACCTCTCCAGTAGATCGCTTTGCATGACAGCGGCACCGAAACGGCCTACGAATAGGCTACTCAGAGAATACTGCTTCAGACGGTCAGCCTTCACCATTCCGGCAGATCCAGCCCCAATGCAATGGATCACTTCAGATTTCGATTGCTCGACTTCCTCAAAGGAGACTTGGCCGCGAGTCCGGTCGTGCAGCTTGGTGGTCGGCGACGATCGATGGGCCCCGATCTGCCAGGCAAGTTCAGCGTTCGACCACTTTTGAGATAGGTTGTGATACCAGTCGCAAGTAACCTGTGCAGCAGGGGAATGGGGTGGGCCAGCCTCATACGCCGCCGCCCTTAAGGGCTTTAAATACCCTTACTCCAAAGAAACCCTCCCAACATGTTTTAGGCACCGACAATAACGCTCGCCATTCGGCAAACGATGAACACTGTATTGCTACCGACGATCTGTGTCTGGCGAAATAAGGATGGAGACAGCGGTGTGAACCTTCAGCGCTCATGGAGTCTGGATACCATCGCGCGTAGGGCGAAATCTGCCCCGTAGAGCTGGTGATGGCAGTGCAGCAGGAAGAGGGCTGGTGCCGGGTAGCACGCGAATTAGCGGCGCTTGGGCTTTGGGCGCTGGCGTTCTACGCCCTGCTGAGTTTGGTCTCGCACGACGCCAGATACGATCCTAACTTTGGCGGTGCGCTGGGTGATGGTCTGGCGCGAACCCTGGAACAGACCTTCGGTTATCAGGCGTATGCCCTCGTCCCGTTGCTGGCGTGCCTGGGACGAGCTGTTTGGGCCGCAACCCCTATTCGCTTGCTGCTGCGGTACACCGCGGGCGGCGCGATTTTGCTGGTGGCGCACAGCACAGTGGGCGGTCTTTGCCACATCCCGATGGTATTGCCGGGCGGTGCCACAGGCGCCATGATAGCGGCCGCCTTACCTGGCAATTTCAGCGGCACCAATCTCATCGTACTGCTAGCCATCGTTGGCGCACTTGCGCTGCTAGCCGGGCGCGCCCCAACTGGGATTGCGGTTTCATCGAACTCCGCACCTGTCCGCTCCCGCCCGAGTTCTGCAGCGAAGGGACGTGACGATTCAATGCCGCGCAGAGTGCCCGAGGTTAATCCAGCCCCGAGTCTTGGTGGGTCGCGCGGCGGCGCGTCCGCGCCGCCGCGCACTGTGAAGCCGCCATTGATCCTGCTGGCAGAAAAAGCATTACCGCGCCCCACACGAGTGAAGGGCGCCTATAGGCTGCCCCGGCTTGATTTACTCGATACTCTGCCACTGCAAAAAGCAAAAGTGGATGAAGCGGCGCTTGAACTCAGCGCGCGTGTACTGGAACAGAAGCTTGCGGGATTTGGCGTGCAGGGGCGGGTAGTCGAGGTGCAGCCCGGGCCGGTCGTCACGATGTACAAACTAGAGCCCGGCGAGGGCGTCAAGGTCAGCCAGATCGTCAATTTGGCCGACGATCTCTCGCTGGCGCTCAGGGCTGCTTCCGTGCGTATCCTGGCGCCGATTCCGGGCGAAGCTGTGGTCGGAATCGAGGTGCCCAATCGTAAGCGTGAGACGGTGTATCTGAGGGAGCTGCTCGAATCTGGCGAATTCAAGGCTTCGGCCAGCCAACTTACCATCGCACTCGGCAAGGATATAGCAGGCCGTCCGGTCTGGGCAGACTTAGCGGCGATGCCACACTTGCTCATCGCGGGCGCAACCGGCACCGGAAAATCGGTATCGATTCATGCGATGGTTGCTTCGATTCTCTTTAAGGCCACCCCCGATGATGTTCGTTTCATCCTGATCGATCCCAAAATGTTGGAGTTGTCGGTCTACGAAGGCATCCCTCATCTGCTGGTGCCAGTGCTGATGGATGTGGAAAAAGCCGCGGCTGCGCTTCTGTGGGCGACGGGTGAAATGGAGGCGCGCTATCGGGTGATGCGCGAACTGGGGGTCCGTAACATCGACATCTACAATCGCACCATCGGCAGAGCAAGGAAGCCGCTCGAATTGCAGCGCGGCACATTAGGCGAGAACGCGGGCGATGGGGAGCAAGGGGGGGACACGTCGATCAAGCATCGCCGGTTGCCGAAGATCGTAATCGTGATCGAGGAGCTTGCCGACTTTTTACTGAGCCAGGGCAAGACGGTCGAACGCGATATCACCCGGCTGGCACAGCAGGCTCGGGCCGCTGGGATTCACCTGATGCTCGCCACCCAGCGACCTTCAGTTGACGTAGTCACGGGCTTGATCAAGGCGAATCTGCCGGCACGGATCTCATTGCAGGTCACTTCGCGCGTGGATTCACGTACGATTCTCGATTCAATTGGCGCCGAGCGCTTGCTGGGCGCCGGCGATATGCTGTTTATGCCGCCGGGCACCGCCACACTTCGCCGCTTGCATGGACCCTTCGTTTCCGAGATCGAGATTCGAAAGATCTGCGATTTTCTGCGAGCCCAAGGCTCACCCGATTATCAGATGGAGATCCTCGAAAGCTCTGCAACGGGCGCGGACGACAGCTCGTATAGCGGGGATCAGCGCGACGAGCTTTACGACGAAGCGTTGCGGATCGTGCTCGACACCGGCCAGGCGTCGATCTCGATGATTCAGCGGCGGCTCAGAATCGGGTACAACCGCTCGGCCAGAATGGTTGAGCAGATGGAACGGGAAGGGATCGTCACCCCTGCCGATGGCGCACGGCCACGTGAGGTGCGGGTGCGCCCCGATTTGCCCGGGCAGCCGAGGCCACCATAAGCGGTTTCACACAGAAAGTTCGAGGGTCGACTTGCACGATCGACGAGAGACATGACAGCAGGGTCGGCCCAGGCTTGAAAAAGGCGACCGGCGTGTCCTGCCGTATCAAAGTATACGAGATAAGTAGTACCCTGCCGCGGTCTCATGTCAACCTAAGATCACCAACGGTGCGGCTGGTAGCGGTCGAGCAAGCAAGTCTCACGGACTGCTGTCCGGTGCAGTCGAACCGGCGGCTGATCGGCGGCGGCTACGGCGCCGATCTGCCATTCATTCCTGCTTCCTTCGTCTATCAGGTTGCCATTGTGGACACGGCTCAGACCTATGCTGGCGCAACGGTCGCGAACCTGAACGGAGCTACTCCTGGTAATCTTGAAGTGGTGCTGTTTCAATTGCCCGCGAGCGGAGTAGGGGCAATATCGTCAAGCGGGGCAGCTGCCCATGTGCGCAACGCGGTGTTGAGGCATCCATCCTGGAGCGCCGATGAGAAGCAAGCCATTCTAAGCGTAATGAATGCGCTCGGCTCGCTGCGTGGGACCGCCACACCACTCGTATTAGACTTCATCGCGCATTACGAGCGGATTTTGGCGGATCGCAGCATCGATCCCGCGTTCTTTTGAGCTGCAGAAAAGCAGTCGCCGCAACTGCAACACCCGGGCGCCTCAGCCCCCTCAAATCCGGCTCATGCAGCAGGCCCACCTTGGTACGCAAGAGTGACTCTATCTGCATGTTCCAACTTGCTGGCATCATCCGATTCTCGTCTTTGGCGGGTAGGAAGTCGTGTGATTATCCACAGATCAGCTTCGTTATTCACCACAACATTCCGAAACAAGCACATTGTTGCGGTTGGGGCTGTCGTTCGCGTGGTAAAGAGCAGCATCTGCATCGTTCGGCCAGCTTCGGGTAATGGCTCTGAGAGCCAACATTTCGCACGTGACAATCATCGGCTGAGTCAACGCTTTTAAATGCCGCCCTCGACCGAAAAAGAAATTCCAGAGAAATCGCGGCCTTTCGATTAGCCACTTGCCGTCCGCTTGAACGAGTCGCGCAGAAATTCTATTCCGTTCCAATTAACCCATTGCGTTTGCAAATAGTGACCTGCACACAGGTGCCGAAGCGACGTGTGGCAGCGGTTCGCGGGTGTTCAATTCTAATACGGGGATTCTCGCCTTAACGCTGGAATAGCGCAACCCGGACGGCAACAAGGGTTCTGAATGCGCCCGAGGTTATCCACGTATGTGGATAACCTGTGAATGCGTGGTGGTTAAAGTGTTACTTTCTGTAAGGGCCAGCATGGGGGCGGGCCGCCGAACATGGAGGATGATGGTGAACGGCGTGTGGCAAAAAGCTTCTGACCGTATGCGCGAATCACTCGGGCAGGTGGGCTACGAAACCTGGATAACACCTCTCAATTTCATCGATTTGCACGGTCGCACAGCGATAATCGAGGCGCCCAACCGATTCTTTCAGGACTGGGTTAAAGATCGATACCTGGAGCTCATGCAGCAGGTGCTTTCGACCGAAGTCGGGGAATCCGTCGAGATCAGCCTAACTGTGCGCGAAGACGGGAGCAGGGGCAAAACCTCGAACGCTAGCGACAGCCGCAACAGTAACGATCAGCCGTTTAAAGCTGTTGCGAAGGGGACCGTCTCAGCGAGCTCCCGCGCAAATCAAGCCGAGCGGAGCCCACTCCACCCCGAGCTGAATCCCCGGTTCACCTTTACAGAATTCGTGGTCGGGTCGAGCAACAAATTCGCCCACGCCGCCGCGCTGGCAGTCGCCGAGCGCCCTGGCAAGAAATACAACCCGCTCTTTATTTACGGTGGTGTCGGCCTTGGCAAGACGCATCTGGCGACCGCTATCGGACATCATCTGTGGAGCTCGAGCTCCACTCCTCGGAAGGTGCTGTTCATGCCGGCCGAGGCCTTCATGAATGAACTGATAAACTCGATGCGGCGCGAACGGATGGGGGAGTTCAAGGACAAGTTCCGCAGGGTCGACGCCTTGATTCTCGACGACGTTCACTTTCTGGCCGGACGCGAGTGCACCCAGGAGGAATTTTTTCACACCTTCAACGCACTCCATTCGGAACGCCACCAGATTATTCTGACCTCGGACAAGGTGCCGCGCGAAATCCCGGGGCTCGAAGAACGTCTGCGCAACCGCTTCGAATCGGGTCTGATCGCCGACATTGCGGCGCCGGATTTGGAGACCCGCGTCGCTATTTTGCAAAAGAAGGCCGCGCCCGAAGGTCTCTCTCTGCCGAGCGAGGTTGCAATGTACATCGCGCAGAACGTTTGTTCGAACGTGCGCGAGCTGGAAGGATGCCTGACCCGGCTGGCCGCACTCGCCTCAATTACCGCGTCACCGATTACCATCGAGTTTGCGCGCCAAGCCCTGCGAGACCTGATTCGGACTTATGAAAGCACACCTGACATCGAAGCTATTCAACGGGTCGTCTCGGATTGCTTTCATATTCGCCTGGCGGATCTCAAATCGAAGAAGCGCACACAGCGTGTGGCGTTCTGCCGGCAAGTCGCGATGTATCTCTGCCGTAAGATAACCAGCAACTCTTTTCCCAGCATAGGCGAGCATTTCGGCCGCGACCATTCTACGGAGGATAATCGTTTTTTTCAGGTCTACCTGTGAGCTGACCGAACGCCGTAGGAAACTCCGGGTCTCCGGCGCCATCGACCGCCAGTCTGGGGTGTCGGTGACGCTGCTGAAGAGCTTCGTCCTCTCTAAAGGTGTCGTTGAGGTCGAGGCGTCTCTATTCAATCGGACGACAACTAGCGGATTCTTGAAAAATCCATTGCCGGCGACTGTGGGAGATTGAATCGGACTTATGACCACGTGAGCGACGTCGAACGAACTCGTAGCATAGTCGAACGATGGATCGGCGCTGCCGCTTGGCGTTCCAGTCACACAAGCTCGGCTATTTGGTAGGCAAGGGCGTACCGCTATTCTAAAGAGCACTTCCATGTGGGCGCCGCGTGTCGCCGTTCCGCAGGTGGTGAGCATCATCGGCGGGTTCTGTCGTCGCAGGCTTTTGCATGTCAGGACTTGCATAATCGGTTATAACGCCTTCGGACCCGGAGTTGAGTCCCTTCACAGAGCGCTGTCCCTCTGTCGAGAATGCAAAGTGCACGGGTGCTGCTTTGAACCCTGCGTCGCGTATGGAGCAGGGCAGGGCGCTTGGTGGTGGCTCCCATTCGCTCGTCCTTAAAAGACTTCGTCGCACCCGGCGCGTTTCAACGCGGCTCGGCTGGTGCGTGTCGGCACCCTCGGTCAAGCAGCATCTCGCCTGCATCCGTATGCTGTTCGACTGGCTGGTCACGCTTCGGGTGGTGCCGATCAATCCTGCCCATTCCGTCCGGCGGTCCCGGCACGTTATCTTCCGGTGGGGGTGCACTGACTGTCAGTAGATCATTGGAATATCGGCTTTACGTGCCCGGCGACTTGTATCGCGCGCGAAACGCTGCTACTCGAACGTATGGTCGCCGGCGGCCCGAATCTTCTGGTCGTTCTGCCCCTGCAGGGGGAGCAAGGGGGCAACCTCTGATTCTCTGAGACCTACCGGCGACCACACCAAGATCAAGTATCAAACCGGCATGCTCTTTGCCTAGACGTGGCTGCTCGCAGTCGTGACACGTTGTCAGTCCCGGCGAACGTCAATACATTGGTCCGCAGTGTGGGTGAGGCTTTGCGCCGGCAATTGGCACCCGCTAGTCCAATAAATCAAGCACCGCGTTGTCGGACGAGTACCACACATGAATTATATGAACCAACTTGGGGAATCCTTGAAAATTCGTCGTAAGGCTTTGGGCCTGACCCAACGTGCGCTCGCCGAGAAGCTTGGTGTCGAAGCCAGCTACGTTGCATTCATCGAGAGCGGGCGACGCAAGCCATCGCTCAATTTAGTCGCACGGATTGCCGATACGCTGGGCCTCGACCGGCAGCAAGTCCTAATCCTTGCCCATCCTGAAGCCAAGGCACTCATCGCACCGACCAATTCCGATGTACCGAAGCAGGCGACCCCATCGTGGCAGCGATTCATCAAAGACCGTGTGCTGTTGACCCGTTACCACGTGACGAAGCGTGAGCTTCAGGTTCTCGAGCATGTCAGCCTGCTCGGAACCGCGCTTTCGGCCAAGGAATTCCTCGCTATCCTGACGCTGATTCGTGATATCCCTGAAAAGAAATAGATATAGGTTACATTCATTTTGGGCGCTACTGTCCTGGGTCACATTCAGGCCTTCTAGCGCCGAATTGCGCGGTTGCGAAGATTTTGATCGTTGCTTTTGGCGGTAAGCACGCTCGCCCTCGTGACTGGTCGAGAGCGTTGATTCAGGTTACGCAAAGGACTACATCCTTTTAGTCCGGATGGATGGCAAAATTGCTACCAACCCGAGTCACGAGCGCTTACGAACAGACTTGGAACCGCTCTTAGTTTGAGCTCGGGCTGGGCTTTCATAAAACGCCTATCGCACTGACGCGCAAAAACCGCTAGGCAGCTTGCATGGCCGACGAAGGGGACAGCGTCCGTTTCCGACTGTTGTATGACCTGGGGTGCGCCTTCACTGCCCGGATCGAGCTGACGGAGCTGCTGCCGTTGATTATAGAGAAATGCCGCGAAGCCCTGGCGGCGGAGGGCGTGGCGGTCTTGCTTCTGGACCGCGCTCGCAACGAGTTCTATTTCCCCTACGTGGCTGATAGCGATTCAGAGGTTGCCCGTCGGCTTTCCGGTCACCGGTTCCCGGCCAAGCTCGGCTTCGCCGGAATTGCGATGAGCACTGGACATTCGCTGATGGTGGATAACGTTCAACTGGATGCGCGCCACTATCATGGCACCGATCAAACCACCGGCTTGGCGACGCGCAACCTCATTGCCACTCCGCTGCATTCACCCCAGGGGCCGCTCGGAGTGGTCGAGGTGGTCAATCATCGCGGCAACCAGCCCTTCTCCGAGGAAGATCTGCATTTGTTGGAAGCCTTGTCAGGCAGTATCGCAATAGCACTGGACAACGCCCGCTTATACGCAGAAGCGCGACAGACCGAGGCCAGGTTGCGCACCCAAGTCGGCGTGTTGCGGCGAGATCTGGCAAGCCAACACCGTTTCGATGAGATGGTCGGAACGGGCGCGGCTATGGCTGAGGTCTTCCACTTGATGGAGACCGCGGCGGCATCATCGATCACGGTTTTAATCGAAGGCGAGACCGGAACCGGCAAAGAACTGGTCGCCCGTGGAATCCATCGTGCCAGTGCCCGCGCCGATGGTCCCTTTCTGGCGATTAACTGTGCGGCGATGGCTGAGTCGCTGCTCGAATCCGAGCTCTTCGGTCATCGCCGCGGCGCCTTCACAGGAGCCGTGCGTGACCAGCCGGGATTGTTCAGGTCGGCGGAGGGCGGGACCGTCTTCCTTGATGAAGTGGGCGAGATGCCAGCGGCAATGCAGGCTAAATTGTTACGGGTGCTGGAGCATGGAGAAGTAGTACCGCTGGGCGAGAGCAGGCCCTTTAAAGTCGACGTCCGGATCCTATCGGCCACCAACCGGCAGTTGCGCGAGGAAGTGAAGCTGGGCAAATTTCGCGACGACCTTTATTATCGAATCGCCGTCTTTCCTATTAGGCTACCGCCATTGCGCGAGCGTCGCGAGGACATTCCGCTCCTCGTGCAGCGTTGCCTAGAGCGTTCGGCCGGGCGACAACACAAACATATTTCAGGCTTCGACGAGCCGGCACTGGCGGTTTTTGCTGCGTATAGTTGGCCGGGTAACATTCGCGAGCTCCAGAACGAGATCGAGCGGGCCGTCGCATTGGCACGCGACGAGCGCCTACTTGGCCTGGCGCACATTTCGATTTCGAGTTCCATCCGTCAAGCAGGTACAGCCGTCGATAGTATCAGCATCACCGCCCACGCGGGCTCAACTCCACCGCAGCTGCTGGCAGCTGACACAAGACCCGAAACCCACACCGCAGTCCCTTATCGCGACAGTTCCTTCCGAGAGGCGCGCGATGCCTTCGAAGCCCGTTACATCGCCGAGGTCCTCGCCCGCTGCGATCGCAATATTTCACGTGCTGCCAAATTGATGAGGATGTCGCGAGTTCAACTTCAAAGAAAAATCAAGGATTACGGCTTGCGCTGAAAACTCCTCTTTGCCGGGGCTTTTGGAAGGTGGAGGATGAGGCAGACGCAGATGACGGCCCATCTGACCGATAAGATCGGCATCAGCAAGAAACAGGCAGAGTCCACGCTTGACGAGCTCAACCAGTTGGTCGCCCGCCAGCTCAAGAAAGAGGGCACGCTTCGTATGGCGGATCTTGGGGTCTCCGCAAGCTCAAGGCGCGTATAGGCCGCAACCCGGCCACCGGCGGGCGAATCAAGATCCCGCCCCGTGCCCGGCTACGTTGCACTCCGCCCAAGGCACTGAAAGATTTGGTACTGGGCTTATGGAAGTAGACGTGAAGTGATCCGCGGCAGCACCACTGCTCGCGGCTGCTCCCGATCATTCCGCCCGAGCGGGACAAGCGCGGCGAGCATGCGCAGCTGTCTGCTCTGAAAATGTCGGCTCATGCTGGGAACAGCGCCTCATGCGGCTTTTGGGAGCGAGGTTAGGGTGGCTTGGAAGCCGAGATTTCGCAGTTGGTCGAGGCAGCGATGCTTGAGCTGTTCGGCCCGGCGTTGCTCGAAATAGGTCGGACCTAACTCCCGGTAGGGGTAGACCCAACAATCGTGTCACCAGGTGCCATTTCGATCACAGCAACGCCAATCGCGTATTCATGTCGAGATCGAATCGGCCATACGGATTCACGTGCTCCCAAATCAGCGGGGTCAGCGCCGCGTAGTCGCGGGGTGTCAGCTTCCCTTGCCAAAGCGGCTGCGCCAGTAGTTTCTGAATCATCAACGTGTTGATGTAGACCATGCAGTTCTGAATCAGGTGCAGCGCGAGCATGC
>WNFD01029152.1_pt2 | contig 12882 bp, 15 predicted proteins | sample 5400491 | NCBI WGS metagenome assembly WNFD01 (sample SAMN13153343, study PRJNA577476) | soil metagenome | isolation source: 120 cm saprolite under Douglas fir tree site 2 hole 2 replicate 2 | place: USA:California | collected 2015-04-18 | reverse complement strand
CGCCGCAAGCGAGTGACTGTGGAGCGGGGCCGCAGCCACGACGATCCCGCGGCGCTGGAGGAAGCCTCCGGCCGACGGGAGACGCCGGAGATGACGCTGGACTTCGAGGAGGCGATCGGCAGCCTCCCCGACGGCGCGCGGCAGGTGTTCCTCCTGCACGACGTGGCCGGATACCGGCACGAGGAAATCGCAGAGCTGCTGGGCGTGGCGCCCGGCACGTCGAAATCGCAGCTGCATCACGCGCGCATGGCGCTGCGCAGGCATCTGCAGTAAAGAAGGAAGGAAGGGAGCATAACTATGGACGTCTGGACTGACCGGCTTTCCGAATACTTGGACGGCACGCTTGCGGGCAGCGAGCGCGCCGCCCTCGACGCACACCTCGCCGGGTGCACCGGGTGCGCGGCGACGCTGGTGGAGCTGCGCCGCGTCGTCGCTCGCGCCCAGAACCTGCAAGACCAGCCCCCAGCGACGGACCTGTGGCCCGGCGTCGCGGAGCGGATCGGGGTCTCGCCCGACATCGTGAGTCTGCCGGCCCGGCGCGCCCGGCGGGTGGCGTTCTCCATTCCGCAGCTGATTGCCGCCAGCCTCGTCCTCGTCGTGCTCGGCTCAGGCGGGGCGGGGGGGCCAGCGACCCCCGTCACCCTGGTGAGCTGGGCGGATTCAGCCATCGTGTCGTCCAACGCGGACGTACTGGTCCTGCGTGCCGCACTCGACGCCGGGCGACGCAGCGGCCGCATTGACAGCACCACCGTGCGCGTGCTCGAGCAGAGCCTCGCGACCATCGACACGGCGGTGGCTCAGGCCCGCCGAGCGCTGGCGGCCGATCCCAACAGCGTGTATTTGCATCAACACATCGCCCGGACGTTGCGGCGGAAATCGGACTTCGTGGCGCGGGCGAGCACCCTCGTCTCCGCCCGGACCTAGGAGGAGAGATCCGTGTTCACCACCCTCGCGGCCGTCGCAATGCTGGCTCTGGGCCAGCAGACTGATACGACCGTGACCGTCCGGCCGGGCATGCGGCTCGACATCGACAACTTCGGCGGCGGGATCAGCGTCAAGACCTGGAGCCAGAACGCCGTCCGCGTGCAAGCCGAGCACTCGAGTCGCGAGCGGGTCGAGGTCGACGCCAGCATGTCGTCGGTGACCGTGAGAGCCTCCAGCCGGCGCGGGGCCCCGAGCACCGTCGATTACACCATCACAGCGCCCGCGTGGATGGAGCTGAGCCTGCACGGCACGTACACGGACATCGAAGTGGACGGCACCCAGGCCCCGGTTACCGCCGAGACCGTGAACGGGGAGGTCAAGGTGCGTGGCGGCACGGGGCAGGTCTCCCTCAAGTCGGTGCAGGGCCAAGTGACGTTGGACGGCGCCAAAGGCCACATCGATGTCGGCACGGTGAACGAGGGCGTGACGCTTCGCAACGTGAGCGGAGAAATCTCCGTGGAGACAGTGACCGGCGACGTCACGTTGGAGGGGATCGAGTCCGCGAGCGTCGAGGTCAGCACCACCAACGGCGACCTGCAGTACGACGGCACCATCAAGGACGCGGGCCGCTACAGTTTCACCACCACTAATGGCGACGTGACGGTGAGCGTGCCGGAGCGGGCCAACCTGAGCGTCACCGTCTCGACCTTCAACGGCGACTTCGACTCGAGCTTCCCCGTGAGCGTCACAAGCACGACCAAGCACCGCTTCAGCTTTACGATCGGCTCAGGCAGCGCTCGCCTCGAGATCGAGACCTTCAACGGCGACATCCGGCTGCGTCGGCCGGGGCGGGGGGGGGGGGGGGGGGGGGGGGGGGGGGGGGGGGGGGGGGGGGGGGGGGGCCGCGGCCCAGACCCTTGACCAGACGGAGTTCCACTGGAGCGGCCGGATCGCCGCCGGCAAGCGCCTCGAGGTCAAGGGCGTGAACGGCGAGATCCGCGCCGCAGGCATCGCCGCCAGCGGCCAGGTCGAAGTCACCGCGACCAAACGCGCCCGGCGCAGCGATCCTGAGTCGGTAGAGATCGTCGTCGACACGACGGAGAACGGCGTGACGATTTGCGCCGTCTACCCCACGCCGCGCCGCGCCCGGCACGAAAACACGTGCACACCCGGCGACCACTGGTCCTCCAACACCGAAGACAACGACGTCGTGGTGGATTTCGACGTGCGCGTTCCCGCCGGGGTAAAGTTCTACGGCCACACCGTGAACGGCGGAGTCGAAGCCCAACACCTGGGGGCGGATGTCTGGGCCTACACCGTGAACGGTAGCGTGCACGTCTCGACGACAGGCTACGCCGAAGCCACAACGGTGAATGGCTCCATTACCGCCGAGATGGGCCGGGCGGATTGGCCGGACGCCGTGGAGTTCACAACCGTGAACGGCGGCATCACGCTCGAGCTTCCCGCCAGCTTCAGCGCGGAGGTCCGCGCGAAGACGCTGAACGGAGACGTGATTTCCGACTTTCCGCTGCTCGTGACGGGTCGGTTTGGGCCGCGCAACTGGCACGGCACGATCGGCCAGGGCGGCCGCGAGCTCGATCTCTCGACGGTGAACGGCACGATCCGGTTACGGAAGGCGACATGAGCGCCAGTGCTCGTTCCGCATAGCATGGCGAAGTAGCAGTCCGCCTCGCGACCTCGCAGCCATACGCCCCGCGCGGAAACAAATCGCGCGGGGCGTTGTTTTGTCGCGGCAAGCGAGAACGGACGGCGCGAATTAGCTTGCTGGCGTGCCTCTCTCCACCTTCCTGTTCGACCTCGACGGCACCCTCATCGATTCGATCGACCTGATCCTGCAGTCCTATCGACACACCATGAAGACCCACCGTGGCATCGAGCCCCCCAACGAGGTCTGGATGAAAGGCCTGGGCACGCCGCTGTGGGTGCAGTTCCGAGACTGGACCGAGGACCCCGAAGAGATCAAGGCGATGGTGGCGACGTATCGCGAATTCAACCTCGCCAACCACGATCGCATGGTCCGCCCCTACGCCGGGGTTGTCGAGCAGGTCCGCCGCCTGAAGTCCGGCGGGAAGACGCTCGGCCTAGTGACGAGTAAGATGAAGAGTGGCGCCGCGCGCGGACTGCGGGTCGCGGGGCTGGAGGACGCGTTTGACGTGATCGTGGGCTCCGACGAGGTCGAGCACCCCAAACCGCACCCCGAGCCGGTGCTCAAGGCCCTCGAGCGCCTGGGCGCTCCGGCCGCCGGGGCGGTCTTCATCGGCGACTCGCGCCACGACCTGGAGTGCGGCCGCGCCGCGGGCGTCCTGACCGCCGCCGCCCTGTGGGGACCCTTCGGCCGCAGCGATCTCGAGGATCTGGCCCCAGATTATTGGCTGGAAGTCCCGGAGGATCTCGCGCAGTTCACGGACGACGCAAAACGGAAAACGGAGCACGCGCCCTGATGCCTTTCGTCGCGTTCGAACTGGAGCGGTGGCAGAGCACCTGGGAGAACCGGGTCCGCTTCAACCTGGCGGAATCCGGCGTCCACCCGCTCTCCATCCAGGAGCTGCTCGGCCTCGCCGGCGCCTCGGCCGTGCCGCTGCTCGAGGTGCGGCTCGGCTACAGCCAGTCCAACGGCACCGACCTGCTGCGCCAGCGGATCGCCGCGCTCTACCCCGGCGCTTCCCCCGACCACGTCCTCGTCACCACCGGGAGTGCCGAAGCAAACTTTGTCGCCTGCTGGCGACTGCTGGAGCCCGGCGACAAGGTCGCGATGCTGCTCCCCAGTTACCTCCAGATCTGGGGCCAAGCCCAGAACCTCGGCGCCCAGGTCCGCGGGTTCGACTTGCACGAGAGCAACGGGTGGGAGCCGTTCCCCGAAGAGGTCCGCGCGGCCATCGCCCCGGGCACAAAGGTCGTGGTCGTCACCAACCCCCACAACCCGACGGGGCACGTCCTCTCCGACGAGGCGCGCCGCGTGATCCTCGAGCGTACCCGCGAGGTGGGTGCCTGGCTGCTCGCCGACGAGGTCTACGCCGGCGCCGAGCTGAGCGGCAGGACAACGCCCAGCTTCTGGGGAGGTTACGACAAGCTGATTTGCGTGAGCGGCCTCTCCAAGGCGTACGGCCTCCCGGGGCTGCGCATCGGCTGGCTGGTCGCGCCGCCCGACTTCGTGGCCGATAGCTGGGCCCGTCACGACTACACCACCATCGGCCCGGCGGGCGCGTCCGATCATCTGGCCGCCGTCGCCCTGGCATCGGGGGTGCGCGAGAAGATCATCGAGCGCACCCGCCGCATTCTCAACGCCAACTATCCGGTGTTCGAGGAATGGCTCAAGCGTTTCGGCGACACGTTCAGCTGGCACCCGCCCCAGGCCGGCGCCATCTGCCTCGTGAAGTACCGCCAGCGAGTCGGCGCCCTCGAGGTGGTCGAGAAGATCCGCGCCCAGCACAGCGTGCTGCTCGTCCCGGGCGAGCATTTCGGCTTGCCGCAACACATCCGCTTCGGCTTCGGCAACGAGCTCTCGGAGCTGCAGGCGGCGCTCGCCGAGACCGAGTCCGGCCTGAAACGCCTGTTCACGGACTGAGCACGATGCGGGTCGTCCCGCTGGGCGAGATCCGCGACCGCGTCACCATGGCGAGCGCGGTCGCCGCCGTGGAGCGGGGCTTCCAGGCCCTGGGCCGCGGCGAGGCCACGATCCCCGAGCCACTTGTCTTCGAGCTCCCCGAGATCCCCGCCGAGGTGCACGTGAAGGGGGCGCGCGTCCGTGGCGCTCGCCACATCGTGCTCAAGGTCGCGACCGGGTTCTACCGCAACCGCGAGCGGGGCCTGCCATCGGGTGACGGGCTCTTCCTCCTGCTCGACGCGGAAACCGGTGTCCCCGACGTGCTGCTCGAAGAGCACGGCTACCTCACCGACTTGCGTACCGCCGCGGCGATCGCCCTCACGCTCCGGTACCTCGCTCCGCGCGACGCCCGCGAGGCGCTACTGGTCGGCGCCGGCGCTCTCGGCCGACTCGCGGCACGCGCCATTGTGGCCGAGCGGCCGATCGAGCGCCTCACGATCTGGAACCGCACGCCGGCGCGGGCCGAAGCGCTCGCCAAGGAGATGGCCGCCGTAGTCCCCGTGGGCGTGGTCAGGACGCTCGAGCCCGAAGTGCGACGCCACCGTCTCATCGTCACCTGCACCGCCAGCGCGACGCCTGTCGTCAAGTCTGCGTGGGTGGCGCCGGGCACGCACATTACCTCCGCCGGCACTGGCAGTCCCGAGAAGGTGGAGCTGGAGCCGGCGCTGCTCGCGCGCGCCGACAAGCTCGTCGTCGACCGACTGGTCCAGGCCGAGCGCTACGGCAACTTGCACCACGCCCTGGCCACCGGGGGGGGGGCCGTGACGAAGGCGAGGGTGTACGCGGAGTTGGGGGACCTCGCCGCGGGGCGCCTCCCGGGCCGGGAGACGGCGGACGAGATTACCGTGGCTGACCTGACGGGCGTTGGCGTACAGGACGCGGCGATCGCCCAGGCGGTCGTGGAGGCATTGGGTCTATAGTGCGCTACCGCCTTGTCGATTTCCTCGGGTTCACCCCCCTCGCGCATCGCCCGCCGCTGCCCAAGCGCTGGTGGCTCTACTGCGCTGCCGCCTACCTCGCCCCCAGCCTCGTGCTCGCCCTCATCCCGGGCGAGGATGTCCCCTACCGCGATCTCATTTGGCTCGTCACCCTCGTGCCAGCTTACATGTTATCGCTCACCTACGGTCTGCGCGGCGCCGTTGCGGGACTCGCCATGGGGACTGTGCTGTTCACCGTCGTCCAGCTCCTCGTAGCCTGGGACCTCGACGCAGAGGACTGGCGCATCACGGTGCCGATCTACGCCGCTTACGGGGCGATCGCCATCTCGGTGGGCTGGCTATCGGAGCAGCTGCACGAGTACTATGGGCGCGCCATTCAAGGCGAGCGCATCGCGGTCATCGGCCAGGTGGCCATCACCATCCGCCACGAAGTCAACAACGCGCTCGCCACGATCATGGCCGAAGGGCAGATGCTCGAGCAGCACGGCGGCGTGACAAACCCGGAGGATCTCGAGTCGTTGCACAACATGATGCTCATGACGCGCCGCATCCGGGACAGCGTGGACAAGCTGACCAAGCTGACGCAATCCCCGACGACGGAGTACGTGGCTGGGGTGAAGATGATCGACCTGGCCATGCTCTCAGGGCCGGAGGGCGCGGAGGAGGATGTAGCTCAACGCCGCGACAAACGCGGCGGCCGGGATCGTCAGTAACCACGCCCACACGATCCGCCCCGCCACGCCCCAGCGGACGGCCGAGAGCCGTTGTGAGGCGCCCACCCCCGCGATCGCGCCGGTAATCGTGTGCGTCGTACTCACCGGGATCCCGAAGTGCGACGCGATGAACAGCGTGATCGCCCCGCTCGTCTCGGCGCAGAACCCCCCGAACGGCTTCAGTTTGGTGATGCGCTGCCCCATCGTGCGGACAATCCGCCAACCGCCCGCCATCGTCCCCAGGGCGATGGCCGCGTGCGCGCTGATGATGACCCACCACGGAATCACGCTGGTCGTGGTCAGGTGCAGCGCCCGGACCGGAAAGCCGACGAAGGCCGCCTGCGCGGCTACGAGCAGGCCGACGATGATGCCCATGGTCTTCTGAGCGTCATTGGTGCCGTGGCCCAGGGAGTAGGCCGCGGCGGAGAAGAGCTGCAGCACCCGGAACGTGCGGTCCACTTTCCGGGGCAGCGAGCGCCGCAGCGCCCACGACAGGGCGACGGTGAGGAGCAGCGCGAGCGCCAGCCCCATCAGCGGCGCGACCACGATGAAGACGAGGGTTCGGCAGGCCCTGCCACCAGGTGATCAGATCCCACACGATCGCCCCGAACAGCCCGCACAGGACCACGACGGGATCGACGATCGCGAGGTCGATCAGCCCCCCCCCGATGGTCTTCGCCACCGCCGTGCCGAGCCCGAAAGCCGCCACGAAGTTGAAGAACGCCGCCCACAGCACGGCGATCCCGGGCGACAGCACGCGGGTCGAGACCACCGTGGCGATGGAGTTCGCAGCGTCGTGGAAGCCGTTGATGAAGTCGAAGGTGAGCGCGACCGCGAGGATCGCGAGTACGAACCAGACGGTCGCCGACATCAGCCGTGCTTGAGGGTGATCGACTCCAGCACGTTTGCGACGTCCTCGGCCTCGTCGAGGGTCCGCTCGAGGTTGTCGTAGATCTCCTTCCACTTGATCACCTCGAGCGCGTCCTTCTCGCGCTCGAACAGCTGGCCCAGCACTTCGTTGTAGATCGCGTCCCCTTCCTCCTCGAGCTTCTTGGCCTCGACGCAGTACTTCATGACGTCGTCGCCCTGCTTGAGGCGCCGCACGCCCTCGGCCAGCACCGTCACCATCCGCTGGATCACCTCCGTCAGCTGCCGGACACCGGCAGGCGCGACGCCGAGGTGGAAGATCTGCGCCCGGCGCGCGGTCCCGTCGATCCTGTCCATCACGTCGTCCAGGTCGGAGGCCAGCTGGTGGATGTCCTCGCGGTCGAGCGGCGTGATGAACGTGCGGTCGAGGCGGTTCACCACCTCGTGGGTCACCTGATCGGCCTCGTGCTCCAGCCGCTTGATCCGCTCCACGATCGGCGTACGCCGCTCCGGGGCGACATCGAACAGGTCGCGCAGCAACTGGGCCGCTTCTTTGTTGCGATCGGCGACCTGGACGAACAAATCGAAGAACTCTTCGTCACGCGGTAACAGGCGCACGGCGTACCTCGCGAAAGGGCGACTAGGTTACCCGGGCTCCGTTCCCTCTCTCGTCCGAGGACACGCATGGCGACCGCGCAACAGCCCACCCCCCCCCCGCCCGGCCGGGCCGAGTTCGTCAAGGCCATCTCGCGGCTCGACGCGACCGCCCTCGTCGTCGGCTCGATGATCGGCTCCGGCATTTTCATCGTCTCGGCCGAAATCCTGAGAGAGGTGCACGCGCCTGGCTTGCTGCTGGTGGTATGGGCCCTGTCGGGCATCGTGACGCTGATGGGCGCTCTGAGCTACGGGGAGCTCGCGGCCATGTTCCCCAATGCCGGCGGCCAGTACGTCTACCTGCGGGAAGGCATCTCGCCGCTGTTCGGCTACCTCTACGGGTGGACGCTGTTCGTCGTCATCCAGACCGGCACGATCGCGGCGGTCGCCGTGGCGTTCGCGCGGTTCACCTCCGTGCTCGTGCCGGCCCTCAGCCCGGACCTGTGGCCCGGCCTCGGCACCCTGGTCACCCTGCCCCAGCCGATCGGCCCGATTCAGGTCGGCTTCTCGCCGCAGCGCCTGTTCGCCATCCTGTCGATCGTGGTCCTGACGTGGATCAACGTACGGGGCGTCCGCACCGCCGCGATTATTCAGACATCGCTCACGGCGATCAAGACCGCCGCGCTGGCCGGCTTGATCGTGCTCGGGATCTCGATCGGCCGGAACGCCGCCGCGGTCGCCGCCAACTTCGGCCCGGACTTCTGGCCCGTCGGGGGTGTGACCCTGGCGCTGCTCCCCGTAATCGGCGCGGCGACGGTGGGCTCGTTGTTCTCGATGGACGCGTGGAACAACGTCGGCTTCGCGGGGAGCGAGCTCAAGAACCCGCAACGGGACCTGCCGTTCGCGATGGCCGCCGGCGTGCTCACCGTCACAGCCCTCTATCTCCTCGCCAACGTCTCCTACCTGAGCGTCTTGCCGGCCGACGCGATCGCCCACGCGCCCCAAGACCGCGTCGGCACCGCGGCGCTTCAGGCCATCTTCGGCAACGCGGGGCTGGACATCATGGCGGTCGCGATCATGATCTCCACCTTCGGGTGCAACAACGGGCTCATCCTTTCCGGGGCGCGCGTCTACTACGCCATGGCGCGCGACAACCTGTTTTTCAAGACGGCCGGGATCCTGCATCCGCGCTACAAGACGCCGTCCGTGGCGCTCGTCGTCCAGGCAGCCTGGACGTGCGCGCTCTGCCTGTCGGGCACGTATTCTCAGCTGCTCAACTTCGTCATCTTCGCCGCGCTGCTGTTCTACCTGCTCACTGCCCTCGGGCTGTTCGCGCTGCGCGTCCGGCGTCCCACTGCGGAGCGCCTGGTGAAATCCGTGGGCTACCCCTGGGTTCCCGGCTTGTACGTGGCGGCGACGGGCCTCATCGCGATCGACTTGCTCGTGAACCACGTCACCCGGACCTACAGTGTGCTGGGCCTCGTCCTGGTCCTGCTGGGCGTACCGGTCTACTTTTTCTGGCGCCGGGTGGTCGCTCCCACCTAACGCAGTTAGTCATTGTGGCACATCGAGTTGGAGAATATTGCGAGACCTGATCTTCGGTGTATATTCGGGTTCATGGAACCCGTGTCCGAATTGCCAGCCACCGAACCGTCACCGGGTCCGACCGCGCCCGTTCTCCTCTGCCCTGACTGCCGCACGCCCGTGGCGCCGCAGTCCGGCTGTCTCGTGTGCCAACAGTGCGGCTGGTCGAGGTGCGGGTGACGGACCGCCAAGGCCTGCTACCGCTCCCGCCGTCCGAGCGTCCGAGCGTCCGACTGTCCGACGCGGTGCTCGACGAGCGGATGCGTGGCACGCGATTCGTGTCGCTCCCGCCGCGCTCCGTGCTCAACCCTCCCGCACAGACCGGGATGGATTTCTGGTCGCTCAACCCATACGTCGGCTGCGAGTTCGGGTGCACCTACTGCTACGCGCGCTACGCGCACCGCTACGTGGTCGAGCGGGCACACGACGCCGGCAAGCTCGACGACGCCGAGCTCAGCGACTTCCGCGGCGAGCACGGCTGGGAGGCGTTTGAGAAGCGCATCTTCGTGAAAGAAGGGATTCTCGCAGCCCTGGACCGAGACCTGCGCAAGTTCTTCCGGTCCAACAGTCCGACTGTCCGACCATCCGACAGTGTGGTCATCGGAACGGCGACCGACCCCTACCAGCCCGCCGAGCGCGATTTCAAGCTCACCCGCGCGGTGCTCGAGCGGCTAGCCCGATACGAGGGCCTGTCGGTCGGCGTGATCACCAAGAGTCCCCTGGTGGCACGGGACGCGGATGTGTTCCGGCGACTCGCCGAGCGCAACGACCTCGAGATCCTCATTTCGTTGATCACCGTGGACGTGGACTTGATCAGGGCGTTCGAGGTCCGCTCCCCGACCCCGGCCGTGCGGCTGCGGGCGGTCGCGAAGCTCGCCGCGGCGGGGCTCAACGTCGGGCTGATCGTCGCCCCTGTCCTCCCGGGCGTCACCGACGACCGTCGGCACTTGGAAGCGCTCTTCCGGGCGGCCCGGGAGGCGGGGGCCCGTTTCGTCTACGCGAGCCCCTTGCGGCTGTATCCAGCGGTGCGAGATCGCTTTTTGCCGGTGCTCGAAGAGCGGTTTCCCGCGCTCGCGGAGCGCTACCGGACCGCGTTCGCGAGCCAGGGCGCTGCACCGCGAGCCTACGCTCGCGCCCTGCAGCGCCGGGTGCGGCGGCTGCAGCTCGAGCACGGATTCCCGGTCAACCGCGGGATGGTGGATCGCTACGAGAAGCGGTTGCCGCCGGTGCAGAGTGACCTCTTCGCCACTGCTCCATCACGGCGCGAATCGTCCCCGGCGCATTCCCCTCCGCCCGATTATTCACCACGATCAACGCCTCGATCCGACGCCGTACCGCCTCCGCCATAAGGCGCAGCAGATCGCCTCGTAGCGCCGGTTGCGGCTCGCGGATGCGGTCGTAAGGCTCGAACAGCCGCACCGCCTCGGCGTACGGGCGGCCCGGTTTGAGCAGCGCGCGGGCGACGGTGAAGCCCGCCGGGAAGGTCCACGGCAGGTCCAGCTGCATTCCGATCGACGGCATCTCGGCCCACGAGTTGAACACGTGAGTGACAGCGTTACGCCGTAACGCCTCACCGTGCAGCTCGTGCAACAGCTCCGGGTTGCGCAGCTCCACCCCGTAGCCGAAGTCCTGCGGCAGCTGCCCCAAAAAGTCGTCGAGCTGCTCGGCCCAACGCTCCGGGTCCGGCAGGTCGCGGCCGTGCATCGCCTGAAACTCGAATACGAAACACCTGGCGTGGTCGCGGAACGCGCGCGCGTACGGCAGCAGCACCGCGTCCTTGAATAGATCGGCGTTCAGAAAGTCGGGGTTGAGCTTCCCGGCGAGCTCCCCCCAGCGGCGGTCCTGGTTGAACCGCCGCGCCGTGATGCGGTCCCACACTTTGCTGACGCATGGAAAGGCGGGCGGCAGCGCCTGGGCATAGGCCCGCAACGTGTCTTCGGTGGGCGGCTCGTAGAACGCGCTATCGATCCCCACCGTCCCGAAGAGTGGGTAGCGCCCGTACTCCTCGAGCCGCTGCGCCGGTTGCGGCCCCCGGTAGTCCCGGTGATAGACGTCGCCCGCCCACCCGTCGTAGGTCCACGTCGAGGTGCCGAAGCGGATGGTGGGCGGGAGGCCCCGCGCGAGCTCCACCAGCTCCGGCTGCGGTGCCGGTAGCGCGTCCCGGTCATCGAAGAGCGAGGGCTGCCCGCGCCGACTCATTGGTCGAGCAGTCGGTTCAACTCGGCGTGCGGGATCGCGCCCGCCAGCACACCATACGTGCCCGCGGTGCGCAGCTCCTCGGCGAGGCGCCGCAGCACCGTGAGCCCCGCGCGCATCGGACCCGACCCCAAGCTGACGCGCGCGACGCCGAGCCGCTCCAGTTCCCGGATGGGCGGCGAGGCCGCCACCGCCAGCACGTTCAGAGGGCCGTGCACTTCCTTGACCAGCATCGCGATCGCCGCGGGGTCGCTGACTCCGGGCGCGAACAGGCAATCTGCTCCCGCGCTCCGGTAGGCGTTGAGTCGCCGCACGGCGTGCGCCAACCGGCCCGCCGGCTCGCCCACTTGCTCGAGGAAGACGTCGGTGCGCGCGTTCAAGACGAAGGGGACGCCGGTCGCGTTCGCAGCTTCCCGGGCGGCACGCACACGCTCGACCTGGAGAGCCTCGGGGACCAGCGGCTCGCCGCCCCCCCCCTCGCCCGGTGAGTCCTCGAAATTCATCCCCACCGCCCCCGCCGCGATCACCGCGCGCACCGTGGCAGCCGCATCCTCAGGGCCCCGGCCGTAACCGGCTTCCATGTCCGCTGTGACCGGCACGCCGACGTGCGCCACGATGCGGGCGACCACGGACGTCATTTCGTCGCGCGAGATCCGCTCCCCGTCGGGGTACCCCAGCGCAAAGGCGACCCCCGCGCTGCTCGTCGCGATGGCGGGGAACCCCGCCTGCTCCACGATCCTCGCGCTCGCCACGTCCCAGACGTTGGGAAGGACGAGGATCCCGGGCCCCTGATGCAGGCGGCGGAACAGGGCGGCCTTGTCCGCCTGGCTCATGCGTCAACCTCACCCCCGCTCCCCCCGTCCGCAATGCGGTGAGGGGGCAAGCGGGTGGGGGGGGTGTCGGGGGTGCGGGGCGCGTGGTCGGCGTAACGCTCCAGCCGCTCCAGCCCCGTGATGGTCAGCGTGATCGCGCCGTAGGACTCCTCCACCCGCCCCCGGAGGAGGTAGGGTCCCGCGCCGAATAGCAGCGGCACCACCCGGCGGTACACGTCGGGGAAGATCACCGTCTCGAGCAGCCCGGCGCCGTCATCGAAGGTGACGAACTCCATCGGCTCATCGCGGATGGTGTGCACCGGCTTAGCCGTGGTGAGCATCCCCGCGCAGGTGACGAGCTTCCCCACGTGATCGCGCAGGCGCGGCGCGGGCACCGGATGGACGGCCCGCAGGGTGTCGGCGAACAAGTCCATCGGGTGGCGCGATGCGAGGTAGCCCAGCACGGCGTACTCGTCCCGCAGCTGCCGATCGGCGTCGTACTCGGCGAGCGGTGGGAGCGGGGCCGTGTCGGAGAGGTCGAGCGCTCCTTGGAAGCGGCTGACTCCGAGGCGGCCCCCCCCCCCCCCCCCCCCCCCCCCCCCCCCCCCCCCCCCCCCCCCCCCCCCCCC
>WNFD01009499.1_pt1 | contig 12883 bp, 15 predicted proteins | sample 5400491 | NCBI WGS metagenome assembly WNFD01 (sample SAMN13153343, study PRJNA577476) | soil metagenome | isolation source: 120 cm saprolite under Douglas fir tree site 2 hole 2 replicate 2 | place: USA:California | collected 2015-04-18 | reverse complement strand
TCCTCCGCACAAGGGTGGCAATGTCGTTCGCGTGAAGCTCACTGGCCAGGACGGGCAGCCAATCCCAGGCGCCAACGTGACGGTGACCTTCTTCATGGCGGCGATGCCCGCGATGGGCATGGCCTCAATGAAGACCGTCATCAATGCCAGCGACAAGGGCGGCGGTATGTACGAAGGCAAGGGCGATCTCGGCTCCGGTGGCACCTGGCAGGTCACCGTCAGGGCACAACAAAAAGGGCAAACGATTGCCAACAAGCAGCTCACGCTCAATGCCACAGGAGGTATGTAATCGTGATCTCCCGAATCATCGAGTGGTGCGCCCACAATCGCTTCCTGGTATTCACCGGAGTGCTTCTGCTTACGCTGGCCGGAATCTGGTCCATGGGCCACATTCCGCTGGACGCCCTGCCGGACATCTCAGACGTGCAGGTGATTATTCACACCAACTGGGAGGGCGAGCCACCCAACATCATCGAAGACCAAGTCACCTATCCGATCGTCACTGCTTTGCTGGCTGCGCCGCGGGTGAAAGCGGTACGCGCGCAGACCATGTTCAACGACTCCTACGTCTTTGTGGTGTTTGAGGACGGGACCGATATCTATTGGGCCCGTTCTCGCGTAGTGGAGTATTTGCAGACGATTGCCGGTCGGCTTCCTGCAAATGTGCATCCTGCCATCGGCCCCGACGCGACCGGGGCAGGTTGGGTCTATGAATATGTGCTAGTCGATCACAGCCACAAGCAGAGCCTCGCGGATCTGCGAAGCATTCAGGACTGGCACCTGCGTTATCAGCTGGCAACCGTGCCTGGTGTGGCGGAAGTCGCGAGTATCGGCGGGTTTGTGCGTCAGTATCAGGTGCAGCTTGATCCGAACAAACTGCTCGCTTATGGCATACCCCTCTCCACCGTTATCGACCGCGTGAAGTCGAGCACGAATGAAGTCGGTGGCCGCGTACTGGAACTGAGCGGTACGCGATACATGATTCGTGGGCTGGGCTATCTCAAGTCACTCGATGATCTGGCAAACGTCCCGGTCATGGCAAAGAACGGGACGCCAGTGCTCATCAAGGATCTGGGCACGGTTTCCTTCGGTCCGGACATCCGCGAAGGTGTTGCTGAGTGGAACGGCGAAGGCGAGACCGTAGGCGGCATTGTCGTTATGCGGTACGGCCTGAACGCTCTCAACGTGATCGATGGTGTCAAGAAGAAGCTGGCCGAGATCAAAGGATCGCTGCCGCCGGGAGTCGAGGTCGTCTCCGGCTATGACCGCGGGGGACTGATCAGCGAATCGATCAACACGTTGAAACATAGTCTGATTGAGGAAGCGGTTATCGTTTCTCTGGTCATCATTGTGTTCTTGTTTCACTTCCGCTCAGCGCTGATCCCGATTCTCACCTTACCGATCGCGCTCGTCATCTCTTTCATTCCCATGTACTACCTGAACGTCAGCTCCAACATCATGTCGCTGGGCGGATTGGCATTGGCGATTGGTGTGTTGGTGGACGCCGCCATCGTCATTGTGGAGAACGGATACCGGCATCTTTCCGAGCGACCGACAGCAGGTGGAGGAGTGTCCGAGGAGATGAATTCCTCGAATGGAGCAGTCCTCCACAAAGAGACAGCCGCGAGCGCAGGTCAATCCACCAAGAAGGCGATTGAACGAGAGCGGATGCGCATTCTCATCGACTCCGCCAAGCAGGTAGGCCCCGCACTGTTCTTTTCTCTCCTCATAATTGTGGTCTCGTTCCTCCCGGTGTTTCTCCTGGAAGCACAGGAAGGACGCATGTTCCGTCCACTGGCATGGACGAAGACTCTGGCAGTGGGCTTCTCATCCTTGTTGGCCATCACACTGGTTCCCATCCTGATGGTCATTTTCATTCGAGGGAAACTGCGGCCTGAATCGGAGAATCCGATTTCAAGAATCACGCGGGCACTCTATTTGCCGGTTTTACGACTCTGCCTGAAATACCGCAAGACGACGTTGTTGCTGAATTTGGCATTCCTGGTGGTGACGTTTCCCTTGATGTTCAAGATGGGCAGTCAGTTCATGCCGCCCTTGTTTGAAGGCTCATCGCTCTACATGCCCACGGCACTTCCCGGTATTTCGATCACGCAGGCTTCGCAGCTTTTGCAGGAACAGGACCGGATTCTCCGGTCTTTTCCAGAAGTTGACACCGCCTTCGGCGCAGTCGGCCGATCCGACAGTGCCACTGACAACGCTCCGCTCGATATGTACGACACGACCCTGATGCTCAAGCCGCGAGAGAAATGGCCTCCAGGGATGACCTACGAAAAGCTCATTCGCGCGATGGACGAGAAGCTCCAGTTTCCGGGCCTGACGAACACCTGGACCATGCCAGTGCAAAACCGTCTCGACATGGCGCTCACCGGGATCAAGACACCGGTGGGAATGAAACTCCAAGGAACGAATCTGGAGCAAATCCAGCAACTCGGGGCACAGGTACAGCAGATTCTCTCGGGGTTACCGCAGGTTCGTTCCGTCTTTGCCGAGCGGGTCTCCCAGGGCTTTTACATCAATGTGGAGGTGAACCGTCCAGAAGCGGCGAAATACGGTTTGACCATTGCCGACGTACAACAGGCTGTGGAATCGGGTATTGGAGGTATGAACGTTGCCGAGAACGTCGAAGGCCGCAGCCGTTATCCGATCAATGTCCGCTACCAGCGTGATTTCCGCGACAACGTCGGAGAGCTCAGTCGCGTGTTGATCGCCACGCCTGCTGGCGCACAGATACCGATTTCCGAAGTAGCCAAGATTTCGTTTTCGAGGGGGCCGGCGATGATCCGCGATGAAGATGGCCAGCTCACGGGATATGTCTACATTGATCTCAACACCAACGACTATGGTGGCTTCGTAGACCAGGCGAGCAAGATGCTTCGGCAGAAGTTGCAATTGCCCGCGGGATACACCTATCAGTGGTCGGGCGAATATGAATTCCAGCTTCGGGCGAAGGAACGGATGAAGATCATTTTGCCGGTAGTGTTCTTCGTGATTTTCCTGCTCTTGTACATGGTCTTCCACTCCCTAACTGAGGCCATGGTTCTGATCTTCCCCACGTTCTATGCCATGACCGGAGGGCTGATCTTGCAGTGGCTGCTTGGCTACAACTTCAGCGTGGCCGTGTGGGTCGGGTATATCGCGCTGTTTGGCATCGCGGTGGAGACGGGCGTCGTCATGGTCGTGTATCTGCACGAATCGCTCGATAAGCGCATTGCGTCAGGTCGCCTGCTCACAGATGCCGATATTCATGAGGCCGCAATCGAGGGTGCTGTGCATCGGCTCCGGCCAAAGCTGATGACCGTATGCGCGGTTCTCGCCAGCCTGATTCCCATCCTCTGGGCAAGTGGCATCGGCTCCGACGTGATGAAACCGATTGCTGCCCCAATGGTGGGCGGGATGATAACGTCAACGATTCACGTACTGATTCTGGTTCCGGTTTTCTTTGTATTGATCAAGGAACGAGCCTTGCGGCGCGGCACGTTGGGCCGCGAACCGGCAGAGTAACGGAAGTAAAGGGGAAATCCGATGCGGAGCAGAGAGCCAAAGCTGTTCGGCTGCAGGCTGATAAGTTTTGAGGGTCGGTGCTCTCGTCGCCGGGGGTCATCATCGACCACTGTCCGCCCAGCCCAAGATCCCGGCCCAACCTCAGCATGTCGCCCACGACTTCTAAAGCACTTACGCAGCCACCTACCCATTCGGTGTTTACTCCTCCTCTGCTGGGTGCCTCCAAAGTCGCGTTCACATCAACGCTCTGCGGCATAGGGGAATTGCAGCTGTCCTGATGCGAGTTCTGGCGGCCAGACGATGGTTTGCCTTGAGCCGTCTCGGAATTGCTCGATGCCGGCGGCAACTATTCCCTGGAACTGGACCTGCACGACCCGAGGCCGCGACCACTCGCCGTTGTTGCCGAATTCGATGGTGCCCATGACTGTATGAAAAGTTGCTTTCCGGGCGTATTCGGCCAGCTTGGCATCTTCAAGACTACCGGTAGCCTTGATGGCATCGGCAACCACTTGCATCTGCGCATATGCAAGGGGCGCCATATAGTGGCCCAAGGGATCGACATCAGAAGAGGCCGCCCGCGACTGGTATGCTTCGAGCAGTTTCCGAACACCGGGAAACATCAATTCCGGCGAGGGCACCCAATACTCATAGTTCACGAACCCATTGAGTGGTGGGCCGAGCGTTGCTTTTACGGAAGTGTTCTGCGGCCCTATCATCGCTCCACCCACCATCTTCGGGTGAAACGCGTGCGAACGGATGGCTTGCACGAGTTTGATGGAATCCGAAAGGTACGAGCAGAGAAAAAGAATATCGCACTCGCTTTCGGCCACCTTATCAATGAGCGGAGTGAAATTGCTTGTACTCAGCGGATAAACGGATTCATGAACAATCCGAAACCCGTACTTTTTCGCGTTGTCCTTGGCCCCCAAAATAGGGTTACGTGAGAACTCAGCGTCGGCGGAGAGAAGAGCTATCGTTTCAGGCTTGGGACTTTGTTGGCTGGCCAGCCCAAAGAAACCTTCGGTCAGTGAAGTGTTCGGGGCTGGGCCCGTTGGGATCATCGCGAAGTAGTTTGGATAACGAAAGGTATTGTTGATCCCAAGGCCCATTAGACCAACGAAGAACCGTTGACGCTGAATGATCAGCGGCATTGCCGCCACAAGACTGTTGGTGCCGTAACCGCCGACGACGACGTCGACGCCTTCAAGATCGATGAGCCGCTGGTAGATCTCGGGAACGCGCGACGCATCGGCATGATCGTCATGGCAGATCAGCTCGACGGGACGTCCGAGCAGACCGCCGCCGGCATTAACATCCTCCTGCCAGATGTCATGAGCGAGTTTTGCCGACCTGCTATTGCCAGCGAGCGGACCAGTCAGGGACAGGCAGTACCCGATCCGGATTGGTGAGGTGTTCAGCGACATCTTGATGTCCTCATCGCGCGGCAACACATCATCGGCTTTCCCGAGAATTGTGGCTGGCGAGGAGTTGCGTCTCCCAGGCATAAGCAATGCTGCTAGCGCCGCCGTGTTCGAGGAGTACGTTTGCGAAGCCAGCGACGGTTTTTTCGCGAGCCCAATCGCGTTGCCACTCGGCGGCAACGGCCAGCCATGTGATTGGTACGGCGCCGGCAGCCTGCATTCGCTGCACCCCCATATCGTGGGCCTCCACCGACGCTCCGCCAGAGGCATCGGTTACGAAGAACACATCAAAGCCATCCGACAGAGCATGAATCGCAGTCATAGCCAGGCAAACCTCGGTCCAAAGAGCGGCCAGCACCAGTTGCTTGCGGCCAGTCTTCTTTATCGCTTCGACGAAGCGTTTGTCTTGCCAACTATTGATCAAAGTACGATCTATCGGCCTTTGCTCCGGGAAGACATCCTGGATCCCCTTGATCAGATAGCCGCCGCGATCCGCAAGGACAGTGCTCAGGATGGTTGGTACGCCGAAGAGCTTCGCTGACTTGGCCAGACCGACGACGTTGTTGACGATCATCGTCGGTTCGTGGCTGTGAAGGTTGGCAAACTGGAAAGCCTGATGGTCGATCAATGCGAGGACGCTGTCTTCCGGGCGAAGAAGACCATCGAGACCGGTGTTGGGCATAAGAATCTCCTTATCTCTATCTCTTGTGTGCAGCGTGGCGTGCCTTTATCGGTAGTCGAGAATCGCCCGGAGCTTCTGGCCGTTGGGGCTGGTCCAGTCGATGGCTAGCTCCGCGATGATCTGGTCCACAGTCGTAATTACCGCGCCGGCAATTTCCATGCGGCGCAAAGCCAGATCGTCTCCGTACTTCGACCATGATGCTGACGCATCAGCCGACACTTGCACTTCGTAACCTTCCTCCAGCATCTGCAGTACTGGAAATAGGACGCAAACCTCAGTGGTGATTCCAGCCACAAACAGCCTCTTGCGGCCGGTCGCTTTGACAGCCTTGTTAAATCCCTCGTGGTGCATTGCATTGATGATGCCCGGCCGTTTAACGCGCTGCGCGAACGCTTCCGGAAGAATCTGTGTGAGCTCTGGCAGCAGCGGCCCTTGAACCTGGTCCTCCATGCTGGCGGTCAGCACAACGGGCATGCTTACTGCCTTTGCGATTCTGGCAAGTTTCAGTGCATTCGTCTTCACGAGGTTGATGTCATGTGAATGAGTCCACGCCATCGTGCCAATCTGATGGTCAATCAGCAGCATCGCGGCATTATCTGGAGTAAAAGCCTTTGAGTGCATATTTGTGGTACCTCCGATTCAGCGAACTTGCTCAAGAAAGACGTACAGAGCACGGATCTTGCCCTGGTCGAAGACCGCAACATCCATCCCTGCGGCGACAGGAGGTGCAGCGGCGGGGCCAACATGCCAAGTCAAGCGACCGAGATCATGGTTGCGCGCCGGCGCGCTCGTAGGAGAAAAGGTAAAGTCGGGAGGAAACGACGCCTGCAGTGCACCCACCTTGGCGCTGATTGCATCGTGACCTTTAATGCGTTCGTCGCCTTCGAAGAACTCGGCCTCCTTGGCATAAATCGACTTCACGGCGCCTATCCGGCGCGCTGCATCTCTTTCGTTGAACACTTCTCGAAGATTCCTTAGCATCAGGTCCGCAACTTTGTCGCTCATCTTTTCCTGTCCCTTCCTCCGGTGTGAAATGCAAAGATGAGGCCATTTGAAATCCTCACCGTATCTAAGAGTTAGCGAGGATTTAAATCCCAAGTTTTTCCGCCCAGTTCAGTCAACAATGGCAGCGGAGATTTCATTCTTCCGCTTGATCTGTCGTATGAGGTCGACTTATGGGGGCGTGTTCGTCGCAGCGTAGCTGCTGCCAGACAGCAGGCCCAGGCAAGCACCGCTGACCTGCAAACGGCTCGTTTGAGCCTGCATGCCGAAGTTGCGATCGACTATTTCGAGGTTCGGAGCGCCGATGCCCAGGAAAGACTACTGAACGATACCGTGAAGGCCTATACCGAAGCATTGCGCTTGACACAAAATCGCTTCGAGGGCGGGGCAGCGCCGAAATCGGATGTGGCACAGGCGAAGACGCAGCTTGAAGATGCCAAAGTTCTGGCGTCCGATATTACTGTTCAACGCGCGCAGTACGAGCATGCTCTGGCGATTCTTATCGGAAAGCCTCCGGCGGCATTCCATCTGGCTGTTTCTCCCTTGAATCTTGCGGCGCCCGTGCTGCCCGCCATTCCCGTTACTTTGCCGGCGCGGCTTCTTGAGCGTCGTCCAGATATTGCTGCAGCGGAACGCCGCATGGCGTCTAGCAACGAACAAATCGGCATTGCCAGGGCCGCTTATTATCCGACTCTTAATCTAGCCGCGAGTGCGGGACTAGAGGGCTCTTCGATTTTGAATTGGCTTACGTGGCCTAGCCGTTTCTGGGCTGTGGGACCGCAACTTTCGGAGACGCTTTTCGACGCGGGTCGGCGTCGGGCGACCACTGAATCAGCTCGCGCGGGATATGACGGCACTGTGGCCAGCTATCGGCAAACTGTCCTCGATGCATTCCAGCAAGTCGAGGATAACTTAGTAGTTCTGCGCGTCCTCAGCACTGAATCGACGCAACAACAGCAGGCCACTAGTGCCGCGGAAGAATCGCTCAAGCTTTTTCAGAACCGCTATGCCGGGGGCGTTGACACGTACTTGCAAGTGGTCACTTCACAGACAACAGCTTTGACGAACGAGAGAAACGACATCGACATTCTGCGACGACGCCTCGAAGCGAACGTGCTCTTGATCAAGGCTATGGGCGGCGGATGGGATGTCTCGAATTTGCCTCAGTCATAGAGAGGACCTATTTCGATCGCTCAAGATGGTTTCCGAATGACGACAGCGCATGATCTAAAAGAAAAAGTCCACCGCGGGCCCCACATCGCTCTGGAGTGCTCCGTGCCAAGCGAAGTGGCTGCGATTTCTCCCTTCGTTGACAAACTCATGCTCTTGCTCAGCAATTGCGGCTGTGTTCCCGAGGGCGTGAGCGACGTTTGAAATCGCATTGCGGGAAGCCACGGCCAACGCCATCATTCACGGAAATCATGAGGATCGTAGAAAACACGTCCATGTTACCTGCCGCTGTGAGCCTGGCGAAGTATCAATCGCGGTAAAGGACGAAGGAAAAGGGTTTAATATTGATAGTGTCCCGGACCCTATAGCTCCACAAAACATCGGGTCGGTTCACGGCCGTGGCATCCACGTGATGAAGGCGGTAATGGATGAAGTTCGCTTTGAGGAAGGTGGGACCGTCATTCACCTGCGAAAGAGAAACGTTATTTGAGAGCCAGAGTTATCTGCCCCAAGTGGTAGGACATGTGGTTGGTTCGACTCAGCAGAACGGCCAATCGGTTCCGAGTCGGATCTTTGGCATAGTCTTCCTCGGACATTGCGTAGTGCCGCTGCAACCATTCGTCCTCGGAAAGACTTGCAAACTGCGAAAGTAGTTTGCCGTTCACTTCGTCCCAATATTTTCTCAGCTCTCCCACAGCGTGCAAGTGTGCCCCGGTCTTGTCAGGACTGGAGACGAAGATCGCATCGAGTTCAGGGTGCAACCGCTCGCCTAGACCGAGAATCGGGAACATGGCGTCGTGAATGGCGGTGAGGTGTCCCAATAGATAGATGAGACGGTTTCTTCCTGGCGCTACTTCTTTCAAAAGCTGGTCATCCGTAAGATTTGAAAGTGTCTTGTTAGCTCTCTCCAAGATGAGTCGCCACGAATTAATTGCCACTTGTACTGATAATTTGTCCGCTGTCACTGGAATAAGCCCTCTCTTTCGATCCATGTCCATCCTTCGCGCACTCCCGCCGATCGTCTGTGGAAGGCAGATCGCCAAAGCTCTTCTCAAAATAGAGTAGTGAGGAGACCGTGTGGTCGCAGAATATTAACGGCGTAGCAATGAGATGACTATAAAAACCCTGCCAGCAACTCGGCAACCGCGGCGAAATAGCGAACCTGTTTTAGCTTGTTCCGGGTCCCATGCTTGCGAGGCATTGATGCCAGCTCAACAAAGTATGCTCTCAGGGCGCTACCGCGAGCGTGAATCGCAATCTAACGGAGTGATCTGAGCTATCCCCGGAAGCAGCTTTGGCGGAAGTTAAGGTATGCCTGACCTACAGGGGGCTCCAGTTCGACGGAGGTAGAGCTATGACTTCAGCAGTTGTTAGGAGAAGAAACGTGCTCAAGAAAAATTCGATGCGCTTCGCTGCCGCTCTGATCGCAGCGCTAATCAGCTTTGTCGTTGGTCCGAACGCAGTTCTGGCTGCTGCACCTCAGCGTCATGATCAGGTGCCGGGCTTCTACCGATTGAAAGTCGGAGACCTCGAAGTAACGGCGCTATTCGATGGCTCCGGCGTAATCGACCTGCAGTGGCTAAAAGGGCCGAAGGCGACGATGGATGGTGTTGTTGAGGCACTGCAGGAAAGTCCGCACATGCTGGATGGTGGCGAAACAGGCTTCCTGGTCAACACTGAGTCGACGTCGTCTTGGCCACGCACCTCCACTCCGATCACATCGGCGGCCTGACCACTCAGGACGGAAAGCGCGTTTTTCCTAATGCCGAGATCTATGTTGCGAAGGCTGAGAGCGATTTCTGGTTGTCGCCTGAAATCGCTGCTAAGGCGCCAAAGGAAGTACAGCCATTCTTCCAGAGTGCACAAGCGATCGCGGCGCCATACATCAAGGCCGGCAAGTGGCACACGTTTAACGGTTCCGAGACAATCGTTGACGGTATGCAACTCGTCCCCCTGCCTGGTCATACACCGGGCCACACTGGCCATGAATTCTCATCGAAAGGGCAAAAAATCCTGTTTTGGGGCGACACCATTCATGCACCGCTCGTCCAGTTGCAGCATCCCGAGGTCACGGTCGTCTTCGATGTCGACCCGACTGCGGCCGCAGCGACACGGAATCTATTGCTGACTAGGCTTGCGCACGAGGACGTTTTGATCGCGGGGCCGCATATGTTATTTCCTTCCATGGGTCGCCTGCGCAACGAGGGGGAGTGGCTACAACTGGGAGCCGGTTGCATTTAATGATCAATGGGGCGAGAAGAAATGACGCGACCACACGAGCTGGCGACGCAGGGGCCGAAGACGTCCATTCACTTACACCGAAACCTGCGTCGTGAGGCGTGAACGGTCGAATCAATCATCCGCAGGATGATGCTAATGAAGAAGTACAAAATCGCTGTTCTGGACGATTACCAAAATGTAGCGCTTAAGAGCGCTGATTGGTCGGTGCTCCGCGGTCGAGCGGACATCACCGTATTTCCTGGCTTCATGGGAGGGCGCAATATTCTCCGTATGAAGGTTCGAACACGGCCCTGCCGCGCTCGATCGCTTCAAGAACATCATTTCCAAACTAGCGACTAAGGCAGTTGCGTTGGGTATTTGATTCGATCTGCTGAACCGGGCGCTAGGAGGAGGTTGGACGGCGTGAACGTCCGTTCGTAACAGTAACCAATTCCAGATCGTCCGCCGTAACGGTTTCCCCTTTCGCGTTTTGCACTTCGAGTCTAGGGGGCTTTCCGGTGCGTTTGTCCAGAACCTGAAGACGTTTCTCGCCGCGGGAGAAGAGATGACTTTCTCCCCACTGGCGCAAAGCAACGATGACCGGGAACAACTCTCGGCCTTTTTGGGTTAGAGCATATTCCCGGTAGGCACTGCCGTCCGAAGCCGGCACCTGTTCCATGATTCCACACGCAACCAACTTCTTAAGGCGCGCGCTCAGGACGTTCTTTGCCATTCCCAAGTTCTCCTGAAAATCGGAGAACCGTCGTATGCCAGAGAGGGCGTCACGAACGATCAGCAGAGACCACCATTCGCCGATGGTATCGAGCGAGCGTGCCACGGGGCACAGGTTGGCTTTGAAGGATTTGTGTCGCATAGCTTCTCCTCGTATCTAATACCCTCAGAAATCTGGTTGCATCATTATACCAGATGCGAGCATCTTATTGGTGGTTGCATCATGCAACCAGACTGGGGAAAGGCAGGTCGATCGACTGATCCGCTTGCACCGATCCGAAATGCAATACGAGAGCCAAATTGAAACTCAAAGGAGAAATAACCCAATGAAAGGTCAGACACTCGTAAGAATCTTTTCAGTTGCGATGCTGTTGTTCGCCTCACAGGGGCTTATGTCACAGACGAATCAGGAAGAGAAAGTGCGGAATGTTGTGCTGGTCCACGGAGGATTCGTGGACGGATCCGGATGGGAAGGCGTCTACAACGCCTTGAAGCAGAGCGGATACGCGGTGACAATCGTTCAGAATGCGACCACGTCCCTCGCCGACGACGTCGCCACCACCAAGCGCGCGATTGCTGAGCAGAACGGTCCGGTCATTCTCGTCGGCCACTCGTACGGTGGCGTTGTCATCACCGAAGCCGGCAACGATCCGAAGGTTGCTGGGCTGGTGTATATCGCGGCGTTTGCGCCCGACAAGGGTGAGTCCGTATCCACGCTGATCAAGAATCCACCGCCTGGCGCGCCGGTGCCACCGATCATGCCGCCCGTGGACGGCTACTTACTACTCGACAAGGCCAAATTCCCCGCTTCGTTCGCCGGCGACGTGAGCCCGGAGAAGGCCGCATTCATGGCCGACTCGCAAGTGCCATGGGGTGTGAACGCCCTGGAAGGCACGGTCAGTGAGCCGGCATGGAGAGCGAAACCTAGCTGGTACCTGCTTACGACCGAGGACAAGATGATTCCACCCGACGCCCAGCGGCAGATGGCGAAGCGCGCCGGTGCGACGATCGTCGAGGAAAAAGGCAGCCACTCGATCTATGTATCGCAGCCGCAAGCCGTGGCGACGTTGATTGAAAAGGCGGCCAAAGGCGCGCTGCCTGTTGCAGCACGCTAACGCGTGGAGGGTGCGCCGGACCATTTCCGCATTGGAAACGACCCGGCGCACTAAGATTCTGTTACGAGGAACGAACACTCGGCTTTCCAACAAGGACAGCAACCCAACGTTGAACTATGGACGGCGCTATCGAGAGCTGACGATCTGCGAACCTGCATAGTGCTAGCGGTCGTAAGTGCGGCGCTGGCAATGCTTGGACCCCGGCATCTCGTCCCTTGACGCGCGGCTTTTCGGAAGAAGGCGTATTGACATCGCAGATCGCTAGAGTTGTGTCGCTCTCCCTCAATAGTGGTGTTCGCAAGCACCTTCATTAAGTAGCCAAGCAAGAACTCTAACGAGGGTTGTTCGCAAAATGTTGTCGGTCCATCATCGGGACTGTAGGGAGACGACGATGAATATGTGGCTCGACTGATGAACTTCGTTGGTTCGCCCTGAATTTGAGGAGAAATGTGATGAAAAGTCCCGTGGCGTTGATTACTGGCGCGCTGATAGGAATCGGTCGTGCTGCCGCAATAATCTTTGCGCAAGAAGGGGCAAACATTGTTGTGTCCGGGCGTCGAGACAAACAAGGGCAAGATTTAGTTGCCGAGCTACAAGGGCTCGGAGCAGAGGGCATCTTATGGATGGTTGCATAATGCAACCAGAATGGAAGAAGGCACGTCGACCGACTGATCCGCTTGCACGAGCCGAAATGCAATACGAGAGCCAAATCGAACCTCAAAGGAGAGATACATACCAATGAAAAGCATAGACAAAGCAGTGGAAGTCTGCGCACAGACGACGAGAAGCGTGCTCAAGAGAAATTCGATGTGCTTCGCCGCCGTTCTCCTGGCAGCGCTGGCGATCTTTGTCGCCGGTCCGAACGCGGCTCTGGCTTCCGCACCGCAGCATCATGATCAGGTGCCGGGCTTCTACCGACTGAAAGTCGGCGACCTCGAAGTGACGGCCCTATACGATGGCACCGGCGTATTCGATCCCCACTGGCTGAACGGAACGAAGGCGACGATGGATGGTGTTGT
>WNFD01005317.1_pt1 | contig 12884 bp, 10 predicted proteins | sample 5400491 | NCBI WGS metagenome assembly WNFD01 (sample SAMN13153343, study PRJNA577476) | soil metagenome | isolation source: 120 cm saprolite under Douglas fir tree site 2 hole 2 replicate 2 | place: USA:California | collected 2015-04-18 | reverse complement strand
CACTGACTGAGGGCGCGCAGCCGAGCGCTTAAGACATTTTGGTCTTGATCGCAGTGGTGGAGCGAGAGAACCTGAAATCCAATGGTCTCCGTTCTCTGCCCAACTAGACTAGGTGGCACGCCGCGTGATTGCTCAGATTCCGATCATACCGGACCCTAATCAGCGTGAATTAAGGGCGAGCTGTTCGTGTTGAGAGCGGCCGGCGTCGAGCCGGGCGGCTCCAGCCTGCTGTTCGGCACTGTTCGCCCTCGGCCATCATCCAGGCCGCAACCGCGGCTTCGCGCACCAAGGCCGCGCGGCGAGTTATGTGGCTGCGAGGTACTCGCGTGCGAGTCCTGTCGCGTATGCGCCGAGAAGGCGATGCATCTCGCGCATCGAGTCCTCTGCAACCCGCCGGTCGTCGGCCGTTCGGATGTACTTGAGAATGGCTCCCTCGGTCTCGCCCGCTTCCTCCTGCTCGACCTCCTCGTGCACGAGATAGTTCATGGCGCCCCAATCGGGTCGGCAGCCGTAGTGTTTCGTCAAGGCCTGGCCGACCGTCTGCGAGACCTCCACCACCTCCGCCTCGATGAAGGCCGTGGTGCACAGCGATGCGCTCCACGGAATCTCGTACGCGAGCCGTCGGAAGAAGTCGACGATCGCGTTCATCTCCGGGATCGGAGTGGCTCGTTCCCACGCGTCCCGCGGATACCCCATGTCGTCGCCGATCCGCTGATAGAGCTCCACGTGATCGGGGGTTCCGCCTATCTGGCCGCGGAAATACCCGAGGTCCTCGACAAGCAAGTGTCTGGCACAATCCTTACGCACCTCCAGTTGGTCGCAGCGCGAGTGGATGCCGCTGAACATGCGCGGAAACCAGCAGATGAGAAAATACCACTGGGAAATGTGCCCCCACGCTTGCTCGCGAGCCAGCGCGCCGCTGGCAAACCGCCTGAAGTACTCCGATTCACGGAAGGGGTTCTGAGCGAGCAGCTCGGTCTTTACGGCATCGAACCAGTCGGTCGTCATCGCGGCTCCTCCATCGGCTTAACGACTGCTATGTCTGTACGCACAAGATGCAATGCTGCCCCACTACGCCGGCGCGCCAGGTTCCCCGCGATATCAACGAATATGCCCGAGACGTCGCGCGTCGGACAATGCGAACTAAGGCCTTCCTGAAGTCACGTGACGAACGTAAGCGTGTCGAAATGCGCTTTGCTCACTTGAAGATCCACCACGGCTTCGAACGAATGCGGCTCAGAGGTCTTTCCAGTGCACGAGACGAGTTCCACCTCGCCGCGATCGTGCAGAACCTCAAAACCCTCGCACTCCGAACCCTCCGGCCACCCGCCATTCTGAGACCTGCACTGTAAGTCTCGGCATCAGATAGCGCCAAAGCCAACCGTCGCCAAACCGCACATCAATCCAACAGCGTCAAAAGCCCATCCCAATCGAAAGCCGCCGACTTCTTCGACAGCATCGACCCAAAGCCGACATTGGTATGCCACTTAACAGGTACGCGATGTTTACCGATCGCGCGCTGCCCGTGCCAACGCCATTCTGGTCACGGGAGCGCTCAATGATTGCTGCTGCAACAGGCTGGTCATCTTCAAGCGCGCTCAGGTTGATCCTCCGCATCAGCCGCTATCGCCCTGACTATGTGTTCCGGCTTTATGGGTGTTGCATTGAACTCAGTTTTGAATATCGCAAGCGCATCGGATATTGCGTTCGCGATCGCTGCAGGAGGAGCAATGGCACCACCCTCGCCTAGTCCCTTTACACCCAAGGGGTTCAGGGGAGATGGTGACTCTTGATGCAATAATTGTACGTTTGGACTGTCGCTTGCTCGTGGCAAGGCATAGTCCATCAGCGATCCCGTAAGCAGTTGACCCTGACGGTCGTAGACAAACTCCTCGAACAGAGCTCCACCGAGCCCCTGCACCGTACCGCCAACGATCTGACCATCGGCCAGCATCGGATTGATGACCACCCCGCAGTCGTGTGCCACCACATATTGCTTGATCTCGATCTGACCCGAGGCCATGTCCACCTCGACCAATGCCAGATGAGTAGCGTTGGACCAGGTAACCGTCGACGGCTCCCAGTAGAAGGCTTCCTCAAGGCCGGCATCGACGCCCGCCGGACGATGATGGTCCCAGCCAGGGCGGGCCGCTTGGGCCACCGATGCAAGCGTCACCTCCATTCCGGGCACCCCAACGACGCCGACCTTGCCATTACGCAGCTCAAGGTCCGCCGGCGCGCACTCCAGCATGTTGCCAGCGATGGAAAATACCTTTGCGCGTAGCCGCTCGCTGGCGTAGTGGATGGCCCCGGACAGGGTCACAGTGCTCCGGCTGGCTATCGTGCCGAAACCGATGGCGATTAGAGCGGTGTCGCCCAACGAGATGACGACGTCCCGCGGATCGACCGACCAGGTGTCAGCCACAACCTGGGCGAAGATGGTCTCCATTCCCTGCCCCTGTGAGCAGGCCCCTGATGTGACGTATATCGACCCGGTCGGCTCAATCCGCACGATTGCACTCTCAAATGGCCCAACGCCGGTGCCCTCGACGTAGCTTGCAACGCCAAGACCGAGATAGCGGCCTAACCGTCGTGCCTCACGCTGGCGATCGCGGAAGGCAGGTAGGCCGCCAATGGCCTGCAGTACCTTGTCCATGGCACCGGGGAAGTCACCGCCGTCATACACAATCGGCTCACCGTCACGATAAGGGAGGCCCATGGCACAGGGCATCTCTTTCGGGTGGATCATGTTGCGACGCCTGACTTCGGTGGGTTCAAGGCCAAGCGTCTGCGCGATCAGGTCCATGGTTCGCTCCATGGCGAAGGCAGCCTCTGGCCGCCCAGCGCCACGGTATGGTGCGTTCGGCACTTTATTGGTCGCCACGATTCGCGCTGTCGCCGCGAAGTTCGCAATCCTGTACGGACCAAGCAGATGAACTGCGGTGTTGTAGGCGATCGCAACCCCTACCGGATTCCACGCTCCGCAATCAACGAGGAACTCGTCCCGAAACGCGATGACACGGCCTTCGGGATCGAAACCGACCTCAACCTCGTGGAGCTGGTCCCGGGAATGGCAGGAGCATATCAGATGCTCCTGCCTCTCCTCGATCCAGCGCACAGGGCGTCCGGCCAATCGGGCCAGGAAGGGAATCAGCAGGTCTTCGGGGTAAACGTGTCCCTTGGTGCCGAAGCCTCCGCCCACATCAAGAGCTACGCAGCGGACGCGCGCTTCGGCTAACTGCAGGAGAGAGGCCGCCTCTCGGCGAACGGAGTGCACCACCTGTGTCGAGGACCAGATGGTAACGGAATCGGTCCTCTGGTCATAAGCGCCGACCACACCACGGCACTCCATGGGGATACCGGCATAGCGATGCGTATAGAAGCGACGTCGAAGTTTGAAGGCGGCACTAGAGAGAGCAGCCGCTACCTGACCCTTTTCAACGGCAAACTCGCCGATCAGATTGGTCGCATACTCTTCATGTATGATCTGCGCCCCTGGTTCTAGGGCGGCCTCCGAATCGACGACTGCTGCCAAGGGTTCGATATCGACAGCCACCAGCTCGGCAGCATCCTGAGCCTGATAGCGGCTCTCGGCCACCACCACCGCGACCGCTTCGCCAACATGCCGGACCTTTTCCACGGCCAGCATCGGCTGCTGCGGTGCGTGGATGGTATGCTGCACCTGAGTTCGCCACTTGCTCGGCAGCGATAACTGTGCGCCGGCGACAGGCGGCACGATGCGCAGCAGATCGGCACCAGTAAGCAGGTGCGCGACGCCTGGCATCGCTGCAGCCCTGGAAACATCGATCGAGCGTATGCGGCCATGCGCAATTTGGCTTCTGACAAAGACGGCATGCAGCATGCCCGGAAGTGTCAGATCAGCGATGAACTGCCCGCGTCCGGTCAAGAGGCGGCGATCCTCCCGGCGCTGCATTGACCGTCCGATAAAGCGAGATGACTCCGCGTTGACCATCTCCGGCGTCTCCCTTGGCAGTCGGTCGCTGCCTGCCAAAATCTATGCAATTGCTTTCGCGCTCATGGACGTTGGGCTCTGTCGCGCTGGACCTGCATGTTGGCAAGAAAGGCGACCAAGGGATGCGTGCCCATCTCCACGATGCCAGGCACATCCAGCACGACCAGCGCATCGCTCTGTTGCGAGCTTAAAGGAAAGCGGGCCGCGAAGCCCTTTGCGTCGGCAAGAAACTGAGCCCGCGCGGACGCATCGTGGGCCAAAGCGTGCAATGCGCTCGTCAGTCCGACGAGCTCCGGCTTGACTGATGGATAGTGCAGGTCGTGCTGGGTGCTGCCGCCACTGAACCAGGCAACCGAGGCGTAGTTGTGGTGCCAGCTCGGATCCATTGAGACGATGTCTGGTTTGCGCTCACCCAGCGCGCCGGCGGCGCAGGCCCAGCATCGAAGCTCGATATTGCCTTTGTCGTCCAGCTCGTCTTCGTCGTAACCGATCAGCGATTTCAGATTGCCGGCCTCGATGCGGGCCAGGGCAGCCTGGTCCCATTCAAGCTCCGGATTGGAATAGCGGTTGGTGCCAGGAAAATGCGACATCCCTCCGCTGGCCAGCACGACCGTCTTCAGGCCGAGGGTGGTCACCGCGCGTGCAATCGCCTCGCCGAAGGCATAGCAGCGCGCCATGGTCGGCTGCGGCGCGAGATAGGCGTTGATGTAAATTGGCAGGATGGGGTCGGTGTGCCCCACATGGGTAAGGGGAATTCCCATCGCGTAGTCGAACTTCGCCGTGCTGGTGAAGGCAGGATCGAAACCCTGCTTGTAAAGCTGGCGGACGAGTTCGAAGCCGATTGCGCTTGGAATGTCCCAATGAAAGTCGTGGCCGGCGAAATGCCCGTCCGCGGACCCACCAACATGGATCGTAAAAGGCGGCGCCACGGAATGAAAGAACTGCTCGGCATGGTCGTTGGAAAAGATGATCCAAAGATCCGGCTTCAGCTCGCGCAGTTTGCTGCCGATCTTTGTCGCTACGGCGCGCACCCGATCGACATTGGCCCGGTCTTCGGTTGGCGGCATGGTGAAGAACTGAGGGGCATGCGGAAGCATCGCGCCGCCAACGACAGTTGTGGCCATGGCATCTTCTCCCCCTCTCAACAGCGGTGCGAATGGCTACGTCGGCATCCACCACATTGGCTTCTGGGTCGATGACTTGGTGGCCAACGGCCGTCGCGCCAATAGTCGGCCGGTTGAGATCGAGGATGCACATGCAGATCTTGAAGCCCTCGTCCTCCTCGCCGATGCGATTCTCGACCAAAATCCGGACGCTGTCGAAATAGATCGGCGCTCGAGGATGCCGCGAGTGCCCATTTTGCGGTCGGCCTTGCCGCCCGAGAACCCTTCCACTTGGTACCATCCAGAAAGCTAAGATTAAGTTCACGGTGGGACGCTGGGTGCGAAATCGGCCCGGCGAAGCGGACATACGCTTTGCACAATCGGTATAGCTGATGCATAGTTGGTGCATAACAACACAATGGGAGACGTCGAAACCGAGACCAAGGGAGACTTCACCATGGCTGACAAGCGCAACGGACTTGGATGGACCGGTAGCAACGGACTCACAAGGCGGCGGATGGTCGGGCGGGCGACCGCAGGCGGTGCGCTTACGATCGGTGGGGCGCTGACAGCGGCGATGCCGTTGCGCTACGCCTTGGCGAAATCGGACCCGTATAAGATCGGCAGCATCCAGCCCCTTTCCGGCGGTGCAGCTGCGATCGGCAAGACCGCATTGGTGGGGTTGCAGGTCGCCGTCGAGCGCATCAACAAGGGCGGCGGCATCCTGGGCCGCGAGGTCAAGTTGATCGCTGAGGACGACGAGTCGAAACCCGATGTCGGCCGCCGCAAGACCGAGAAGCTGCTAGTCGACGACAAGGTCGACGCCACCGTCGGCGGCGTGCTGTCCAATATCTGCCTTGCCTGCATGCCGCTCTACGACCGGGCCAAGATCGTCAACATGATCAGCGTCTGCCTCGACACGACGATCACCGCGAGCAAGTGCAGCCGCTACACCTTCCGTCCCTTCGATTACGCACCGGCCCAGGCCGTCGCGTTCGGTCCCTATCTCGCCAACAAGCTCGGCAAGAAATGGCACATCGCCTATGCCGACTACGCCTGGGGCCAGTCGACCAAGGACGCCTATGCCGACGAGATCAAGAAGGCGGGCGGCACGGTAGTCGGCGCCACCGGCATCCCGCTCGGGACCGCCGACATGACGCCCTTCCTGTCGAAGATCAGCGGCGATTTCGACGGCCTGTTCATCATCTTCTTCGGCAAGGATGCCATCAACATCATCAGCCAGGGCTACGACCTCGGTCTCTCCCGGAAATACAAGATCGCCGGCGACGGCGCGGTGGCGGTGCCCTCGAGCCTGCCGGCGCTGGGCAACAAGATCGACGGGTTCATCGGCATCGACCGCTACATCCCGGTGCTCCAGGGGCCGCTCGATACGCCGTACAACAAGAAGTTCCACGAGGACACGCTGGCACCGTTGAAGGCGGTCGCGCCCGACAACCCGTTGCCCGACCGCTACGTGCAATCGAACTTCGAGGCGATGAACTGCCTCAAGCTCGGCATCGAGAAGTCGAAGTTCCAGGGCCGCCAGGACACGATGAACCTCATCAAGGCCCTCGAAGGTCTCGACATGAAGGAAGGCTACGACTTCCCGCAGGGCGACAAGCACCTGCGCGCCGAGGACCACCAGGCCTTCGTTCCGGAGTTCATCTTCGAGGTGAAGGGCGGCACTTACGCGATCAAGGACGTGATCCCGAAGGACAAGACCCTCGTTCCGCCAGCCTGCAAGTTCACTTCCTAGGTGACTGTCGAGCCGATCCTCGCGGGCCCGGGCGGGAGCGCGAGCGCTTCGCCCGGCCTCGCCCGCCCTCTGCTGCGGACCGAAAAGCTGACGGTCCGCTTCGGCGGGCTGACCGCCCTCAATGGCGTCGACTTCGCCGTACCCAAAGGCGAGGTGCGCGCCATCATCGGCCCCAACGGTGCCGGCAAGAGCACTTTCTTCAATTGCCTGACCGGCGTCCTGCGTCCGACGTCGGGGGCGATCTTTCTTGCCGGCGACGACATCACGGGCCTGTCCTCCGACCGGATATCGCAGCGCGGGATCGCCCGCTCCTACCAGATCACCAACATCCTGCCGAACGCCAGCGTTCTAGAGAATACGCGCATCGCCGCGCAGTCGCGCCGGCACGCCTGGAGTCTGCTGACCCATCACCGGTCGCATCGCGACATCGTCGAGAAGGCCGAGGCGGCACTCGACGCGGTCGGTCTGCTGGGTAAGGCCCATGAGCTGGCGGCCAACCTCTCGCACGGCGAGCAACGCACGCTCGAGATCGCCATCGCGCTCGCCACCGAGCCGCAGCTTCTCTGCCTCGATGAGCCCACCGCTGGCATGAGCGCGGCGGAAACCCACGACACGATGCAGCTCGTCCGCCGCATCGCCAAGGACCACACCATCCTGATCGTCGAGCATGACATGCAGGTGGTGATGGGGCTCGCCGACCGCATCACGGTGTTGCACTACGGCGAGATCCTAGCCGAAGGCGCGCCGGACGAGATCCAGCTCAATCCGCGTGTCATGGAAGTCTATCTCAGGAAATGAGCGGGGACTGATGGGGGCAGGATGGTAGGGAGCGGGACGATGAGTGCCGGCGGAGGAGATGCTGTCCCGCGCATCGGTGACGAGCCGCTCCTCGCGGTCGCCGGCATCCACACCTATTACGGCAAGAGCCACATCCTGCACGGCGTCTCGTTCGAGGTCGGGCGCGGTGAGGTGGTGGGCTTGCTGGGGCGCAACGGCGTCGGCAAGAGCACGACGCTGAAGGCCATTGCCGGCCTCGTTCATCCCAGCGCCGGCGAGGTGGTGTTCGAGGGCCGCTCGATCGGTCGGCTCGCGTCGCACCAGGTGGCGCGGCTCGGCATCGGCTATGTCCCCGAGGAACGCCGCATCTTTCCCCTGCTCACCGTGCTCGAGAATTTGCGCACCGGGCTCGACCGCCGGGGCGTCGGCAAGGCGAAAAAGGCCGAGCTGCTCGACAAGCTCTACGCCTATTTCCCGATCCTCTCCGAGCGGCGCAACCAAGCAGGCGGGACGCTGTCGGGCGGCGAGCAGCAGATGCTGGCGATTGCCCGGGCGATGACGCTCGAGCCCAGGATCATCCTGCTCGACGAGCCGACCGAAGGGCTGATGCCGCGCATGGTCTCGCAGATCCTCGAGATCGTCGGCGCATTGCGCAAGGAAGGCGTGGCGGTGCTGCTGGTCGAGCAGAACGTGCCGCTGACGCTCGAAGCCAGCCGGCGGGTCTATTTCATCGAAAAGGGCGAGGTACGCCATCACGCCATGGCGGCGGAGCTGCACGTCGACGATCCGGTGATCCACAAATATCTCGGAGTATGAAATGGATATCCCGCTCGACCAGATCCTGATCCAGACGATCAACGGCGTCGTGACCGGGATGATCCTGGCGCTGGTGGCGTCCGGACTGACCTTGATCTTCGGCATCATGGACGTGGTTAATTTCGCGCACGGCGAGCTCCTGATGCTCGGCGCCTATGTCGGCGTCATGATGCTGGCGCTAACCGGGAGTTTCTGGCTGGCGCTGGTCGCCGCCGCTCTCCTTATCGCCATATTCGGCGCCCTGATGTACGTTGTAACGTTGCGGCCGCTGATCGGCCGCGATCCGCTCACGACGATCCTGGCCACGTTCGGCATGTCGCTCGTGCTGCAGAATTACGCGCTGTGGCAGTTCGGCGCCGTGTCGCGCAAGATTTCCGAGCCGATCGTCGGCCATTTCACCCTCTTCCATCTCGATTATCCCTGGTACCGGGTGGCGGTGGCGCTGCTGTCGGGCGCGATCATCGGCGGCTTCTGGCTGTTCCTGAAGTTCGGCACCTGGGGCATCTGGATTCGCGCAACGACGCAGGACCGCGTGATGGCCCAAGCGATGGGCATTCCGGTGCCGTGGGTGTTGACCGGCGTGTTTGCCATCGGCGCTGGCATGGCCGCCGCGAGCGGCGTGCTGTTCGCTCCCTTCGGCGGAGTCGACGCGACGATGGGCCTGAACTGGATCTTGCGGGCCTTCATCGTCGTCGTTGTCGGCGGCATGGGCAGCCTCGCCGGATCGGTCCTGGCGGCGATCCTGATCAGCCTGCTCGAGGCCTACGCCTCGCTGTGGGTCAGCCCCTCGCAGGCGATCATCGTCTCGTTCGTGGTGCTGATCCTGACGCTGCTGTGGCGGCCGACCGGCCTGTTCGTCGCGACGCCCAAATGAGCCGCCGCCATCCTCTCATCTTCTGGTCGGTGTTCGCCGCGGCGATCGTCCTGCTGGTCATCGCGCCTATGGTTCTGCCGGAATTCTGGCGGCGCTTCGTCACCGAAGTGCTGATCTGGGGACTGCTGGCGATGTCGTCCGATCTGCTGATCGGCTACACCGGCATGATCTCGTTCGGGCATTCGGCCTTCTTCGGGCTCGGCATGTACGGCGCGGCTGCTGCCCTTCTGACGACGCATCCGGCGAGCCTCTGGGCGGCCCTGCTCTACGGCCTGATCGCCGCCGCCGGGGTGGCCGCCTTCGTCGCCTATTTCTCGACCCGGCTGCGCGACATCTATTTCGCCATCACGACGCTGATCTTCTCGCAGATCTTCTACGTCATCATCTTCACCTGGACCGAGGTCACCGGCGGCGAGAACGGCCTGTCGTTCCGCCGTCCGCCGCTCTCCATTCCGGGCGTCTATTCCGTCCCGTTCACCAGCGAGACGCTGCACTGGTTCGTGCTCGCCGTGGTGACCCTCTCCTATCTGGTCCTGCGCCGCATCATGCATTCGCCGTTCGGAATGGTGCTGCAGTCGATCCGCGAGAACGAGCCCCGCACGCGCGCGATCGGCTATCCGGTCGAGCGCTACAAGATCGTCGCGGTGATGCTGTCGGGATTCTTCGCCGGGCTCGCCGGCGTGCTCTACGCGGTGCAGAACCGCTTCGCGGCGCCCGACTTCGTCTATTTCCTGGTGTCGGGCGAGACCGTCATCTTCAACGTCATGGGCGGCATCGGCACGCTGGTCGGACCGATCGTCGGCGCCGCCTTCTTCCTGCTGCTGAAAGAGGTCTTCTCGCGCTTCTTCACCGAGTACTATCTCATTCCGGTGGGCGTCATCTTCATCGCCATGGTGATCTTCATGCCGCAGGGCCTCTTGGGCTTCGCGCGGCGGTGGCTGAACCGCTAAGCCGCGGACTCACAAAATCGGGCAGTTCGGCCCGCATTGGACATCCGTTCTCCACCCGCCGGCGCAAGCGTCGCGGGCAGGGCACAGTGCTGAACCGCGCTTTCAGCCCCGCCATCAAGGGGCGCATACGCTGTCTCTATTGCGCCCAGCCTGCTTCACAATCCCGGAGGTGCACTGCGCCACGGATATCCGGCGCGGGCTTTCGCCCTCGCATAGTCGAAGAGCTTCAGCATGTAGCCATGATCGAACTCGGCCGGGTGCGGCTCGGCAAAGTCGTCGTCGATATAGGCGAGCTGGAGCCGCACGTTGTCCCGCTTCGCCAGCGCATAGATGCGGTAAAGATCGCCCAGGCCGTTATTGGTGGTGAGGGTGGCTACGGCGCGGGTGGCGATCGACGTGGTGCGTCGCTCGACCTCGTCCCAGCCCTGCGCCAGCCGCCCATTCCGGATGACGTAGGCGACGCGCCGCGGCGCGCCGGGGCTAGTCGGGATCCTGCTCACCTGCAGCGTGGCCGGGTAGAGATACGTCTGCACCGAGGCGCCGCCATCCACGTGCATTTCCTGGCGTGCGACGACGTCCACGGTGACATCGAACATGACCGGAGGAAACAATCCGGGAATCGAGGCCGAGGCGAGCAGGATCTTGCGGATCAACTCCACGGCTTCGGGGCGTCCGCTCTCCGCGATCGCGCCGATGTTCCACATCACCGGAACGCCGGCGTCGAGATTGGTGGTGACGACGAGGAGAGCGCGTCCACGGCGCGACTCCTCGGCAATCCGCGCGACCAGCGGCTGATCGACGTATTTCGCGATGAGACTTTGCAGGGGTGTGCTTTCCGCGAGCGCGTCGGAGGCGAGGCCGGCCAGGATCGGACGCCGCCGGAAAATATCGTTCTGCTCGATCGTCGTATACATTTCGCCGAGCACGGAATCGTATTCGCGACTGAGGAAGGCAAGCGGCGCGATCAGGGCGCCGGTGCTGATGCCGGTCACGAACATGAACGATGGGCGATCGCCGTGCTCCGACCATCCGAACAGCAGCCCGGCGCCAAACGCGCCGTTGTCGCCGCCGCCGGAAATCGCCAGAGAGTACTCGGACGTGCTCGCGGCGCCACGCGACGCGACGTGCATGCGTCTGCGCTCGTTCAAGCGCCGGGCGAACGCCATCATGGCGGCGGTATCGTTCGGCAGGAAGCGAGCTTCGGCAATGCCGGCGATGCTGGCCCGCGTGGTGTCGTTGGCGGACACGGCCGGCAGCCGATCCAAGTGCGCGCAAGCGCCCGCAGCGAAGACCATGAGAATCGCGAGCGCGGCGCGCGCACGAGCAAAGCCAAGCCGGATTGGCATTGCGCCACCCCTCGGTACGACCCCGTTTCGGCTTGCGCCGATGGCCCTTCGAAGGGAGCACCTTAGCCAACTCTTCCAGGGCGGGCGCTCAATTCTCCGGGAACGGCCCGCGCGACACGCTCAGCGCTCACCCTACGTCAATACTCCAGCAGCAGCGACCCGAACCCTTCGATTTTGTCCTCGATGCCGTTCTGCCGCAGCGCCCACCAGTAGGTCGCGGTGTTGATGGCGAGCACCGGCTTGTCGAGCCAGAATTCCGCGATGCCGGCGAGCCGCGCCATCGCCAGGTTGGTTCCCACCTGCAGGATCGCGTCGACGTCGGGGCCGTCGACCTCGAGGATCGCGTCGCGCAGCTCCCGTTCGGAGACATGCGCGATCGCCACCGGGCCGGGGCAGCAGAAACCCTTGAGCCGCACCAGCTCGAAACCGCAGTCGGCGAGGAACCGGCGCACCTGGGCGTCGCCGACCGGCTCATCTTCATGCCGCAGGGCCTGCTCGGCTTCGCGCGGCGCTGGCTCAACCGGTAGGGCGGGTTAGCACCCTACAAGTGCGTCGATGGTTTTCCGGACGTACTTACGGGCCAGTTCAGCCATTCGCAAAGGGCGCGGCCCATGATCCAGGCTTTATCGTCCTCGCTGAGCCAAGGGAGTTCTTCGGTAAACAGCGTGATCAACTGCCGGTAAGGGTGACGCACTCGCGAAATATCGGATCCCCAGAAAATTCGCTTCGGTCCGAAGGCATCGAACACCTGGCGCAGATATCCGTGCAGGATGGGAAACGGATAAGGCTCGCTGGAATAGTCCGTGACCGCGCTCGCCTTCACGGCGATGTTCGGGCGCTTGGCCAAGGCGAGCAGCCCGGACAGATGGACAAAGGCCTCGTGGTCGACCTGGGGCCGCATGAGGCCCAGATGATCGATGACGAGGCGCAAGTTCGGATAGCGCTCGGCAATCGCATCGATGCGCGGCAGTGAATGCGGCGCGTGCACCATCAAGGGAACCCGGGCAGCGGCGGCGACGGGCCAGAGCCAGTCGGCGGCGCCGCTTGTCAGAAGCTTCTGCTGCTCCTTCGTATGGAAAGTGAACCTGAGCCCGAGCATGCCGTTGGTCCGTGTCAGCGGCTGGAATTCCTTCCGGCTCTCGCGCGCTTCCAGCGACAGGCGGCCCATGACGGCGAACCGCTCCGGATAGCGCTGCGCCGCCGCAAGTACGACGTCGTTCCTGTCGCCTTCCCAGGAGGGAGGCACGAGGATGGCGCGCGCCACGCCGGCGGCATCCATTTTTTCCAGA
>WNFD01016627.1_pt1 | contig 12885 bp, 10 predicted proteins | sample 5400491 | NCBI WGS metagenome assembly WNFD01 (sample SAMN13153343, study PRJNA577476) | soil metagenome | isolation source: 120 cm saprolite under Douglas fir tree site 2 hole 2 replicate 2 | place: USA:California | collected 2015-04-18 | reverse complement strand
CGAAGAAGCCGCCGTAGCCGTGGTCCTCGCCGTGAAAGGGATCGAGCCAATCGAGGCCGCCGTCGGGACGAGCGATGAAGCCATCGAGGCTGACACCGATGAAGACGGCGAACTGGATGGCCATGGCTCCTCCCGGGCTCGGCGCTAACGAGCGCAACGCGCTTTTCAGCATCGGCCACCGCCGATTCGGTGGGCCGACCGTTGGCGGGCCTACCTCAGTGCGCAGAGATTGGCGAGATCGGCGGCGGAGGCGCTTTGGGCCGCGCCATCACGTGGTCGGCGGAGTTGCCACGCGGTCAACGATCCCGGTTGCGCCGCATTGCCTCGATCAGGGTTCGGGAGCGCACCGTCTTCTCCACTTCCGCCCGGAGATGGGCGGCGGCGTCCAGGAAAAGCGCGTGCGTGGCCAGTAGTGCCTGCAGCGATGCCGTCGGCGCCACGCCACCGTCGCTTTTGACGCGCAGCGGTTCTCTTAAGCGCAATAGAAGGGCCTCGGCGGCGGCGAAACGCCGCGCGGCGTCGTCGAGCGGGTTGTCGGCGAGGACCTGCACCAGGGCAATCTCGGTCAATCAGCGACTGGCGGGGCGGTGTCGCCTTCGATCGGCCGCGCGGCGCGGCGTTGTCGCGCGCCGGGATGTGTCGCAAAAGGCTGTCACGGATGAGAATCCGCAGCGGGCGCCGAGGGGCGGCGGCTCGCGTCTTCGCGCTGGTGGCCACCCACGACGGCGAAGTGTACGACATTTTGGGTCCTTGCGGCACCCAAATGTCATACAGTTCGACCGCCTACTGGAGCGAGCACCGATTGGCGAGATCGGCGGCGGAGGCCCCCTGGGGACGCGCGAGCGTGTGGTTTGGCGGCGGCGCGACTCCGGTCTCCACCCAGGCGGCGATCGCGTCAACCGCCGCGCGCACGCAGGGGAGCATCGGCCGCAGCACCGTATTGCCGTAGGAATCGACGCCGTAATGGTCGTCGAACTGGGGGTCGACGTGGTTGCCTCCCTGGACGACGTAGTACCGGTGGCGGCTGCTCTTGCGAGCCCGCGCGACGAGCTGGACATAGAGGTCCGAATCGGTCGCGATCGGCAACAGCGAGTCCTGATCGCCATGCAGCGTAATCAGCGGCCGTTGGAGGTTTCCTGTATTCGCCACTTCCTGGAGCCGGGGCAGAATGGCGGGATTCTGCTCCACGCGGGCCGCGTAGTTGTAGAGCGCGTCGGGATCCGTCGGCGGCACGGCCAGCGCGGCGGGCGCCACGCACGAGGGACCAATGCCGAGCGGGTCTGAGCAGGTGTAGCCCGTGTATTCCGGATCGAATTCCAGCCGGTAGATCTTCTGCGTCAGACCCCAATAAATCGCCCAGTGGTAGTTCCAGAGCGGCTGGGACTGGGGATTGAATCCGACCGCGGCGAGCGCCGCCACCGAGGGCGGAAGGCCCAAAACGTCGCCCGGATAGTTGAGGAGCGCGGTCGGCAGATAAGTGAAGAGGTTGAATCCGGTGGTCGGCTGCGCCGGCGTCACGTGCGAAGGAAGCTCCGGTAGAAACAGCGTCCCCTCCCAGTCGACGCCGCCGTCGTACAGCCGGTCGTATTTGAAGTCGGTCTCGATCGCCCGCCGGGTCTGGTAACCGCCGTTGGAGACGCCCGCGGCGTAGGAGCGCGTCACCCGCGCGATTCCGTATTGAGGCGCAAGGAGGTTGAGCAGCGCTCTTGCCGCGCGCGTCGCCTGGCGCATCCGGAATGTCCACTCCGCGATTGCCGCGCCCGGCTCCCAGGGTGTGCCGCTGCTGTCCGTCTCGTCTGTTCCGCCGCGGAAGAAGTTGGCGCCCATGTTGCCCTTGTCCTGCGAGACGTAGGCCCAGCCTTTCTCGAGGACGTAGTCGGAGAAGACGAAATCGCTGGCGAACGCGTCGCGAATCCCCGGCGTCCCGGCGGTGAGGAGTCGACCGTTCCACGAATCGGGAATGCGGATGACGAACTGCGCGTCGTGGTGGCACTCGGAAAAACAGGCCTGTTGAAGGGTCGGCGGCGGAGTGCATCCGGGAATGAAGGGCGTCCCATCGCGCGCGACGAGCAGTGGCTCGGACTGGAACGCGTTGCAGGCGTCGGTGAAGTAGCCGTCGATCTGGATGCCTGCGACCGCTGGCGCGGTGGGGTTCGAGTAGTGGGAGTTGAGCGTGCCCGAACCGGGCGGCGGAAAGCCGCTGCCGGTCAGGCTCCCGGTGTCGATGTACGGATTGCCCGTGGTGGTGAGGTCGGCGATCTGGTGACAGTCGATCCACTCCGCCCCCAAGGCGTTTTTCCATGCAGACAAGTCGGCGGGACAAGTTTGGACCGCGGCGTGACCGGGTCGCGCCGCGAAGGCCGCACCTGCGAACGCTGCGGCCAGGATGGCTCTCTTCGTCAACAATGGGTACCTCCCTTCAAATTGCGAACAATTTGAGAATATGCATCTCGTGTCCAGCGGCGCAGATCGATTGCCTTTTGCCGAACAGTCGCGTCTTGGAGATGGCTCAGACAGTACGACTGTGCAAAGGCTCGAGCGTTCGACGGAGCGCGTCATGGGCGCTGGCACAGTGCAGAGCGGGATTCCAGTTCTCGGGGAAATTCCCCGGGGCGCGCACTTCTGCCAATTCTATGAGCAGCCGGGCTTCGTGGTCGGCTTGCCCTGCGGGGAGCCAGAGCAGACATGAAGCATCGCATCCTCGTGATGGATGACGATCATGACGTCCTCGAGGCGATGAGCATCGTCCTCAAGTCCGGAGGATACGCGGTGACGACGGCAACGAGCGGACAGGTGGCCCTGGATCGCCTTCATCAGGGCCTGAAGCCGTCTCTGATCGTGCTCGATCTGATGATGTCCGGGATGAACGGCTGGCAGTTCATGGCCGAGCTGCACAAGGATGCATCGCTCGCCAGGATCCCGCTGATCATCGTGTCTGGCGGCGGCTACCCCGCCGGCGAGATCGACGCGCTGGGCGCTGTCGGATATCTGAAAAAGCCGTTCGATGTTTCGACCATCTACTCGATGGTTGAAAAGTACATTTGAGCAGACGCGCCGTCTGTTCAGTTGAAAGAAGGCAGTGGAGGAGTGCCATGGCGAAGAAAAGAGTGGCGGACGTGTTGGTGGATACTCTCGCAGCGGCGGGAGTCGAGCGACTCTACGGAGTTGCGGGCGACTCGCTCAACGGAATCACCGACTCGATTCGCAAACAAGAGAAGATGCGATGGATTCCGGTGAGGCATGAAGAGACCGCGGCGTTTGCGGCTGGTGCGGAAGCGCATCTTACCGGGCGATTGGCCGTCTGCGCCGGAAGCTGCGGTCCGGGCAATCTGCATTTGATTAACGGGCTCTACGACTGTCACCGCAGCCGTGTTCCTGTCCTCGCCATCGCGGCGCAGATTCCAAGCTACGAGATTGGAAGCGGATACTTTCAGGAAACCCACCCGGAACATCTCTTTGCTCAATGCAGCCATTACTGTGAGCTGATTTCCCAACCGGAGCAGATGCCACGAATTCTGGAAATCGCGATCCAGACCGCGCTCTCGCGGCGAGGGGTTGCAGTCGTTGCCCTGCCCGGAGATGTCGCCTTGCGCAACGCCGTCGAACAACAACCGCGCCTCCATTTTCCGGAGCCGAGGCCGCTCGTGGTTCCCTCCGATGATGAGTTGGAGACCCTGGCGAAGGTTCTCAATCAGTCAAAGAAGGTCACCATCCTCGGGGGAGCGGGCTGTGCCGGAGCGCACAGCGAGCTGATCGATCTCGCGGGCAAGCTCAAGGCCCCGATCGTCCACGCGATGCGCGGCAAAGAGTTCATCGAGTACGACAACCCGTTCGACGTGGGGATGACCGGCCTGCTCGGATTTTCCTCCGGCTATCACGCGATGATGAGCTGCGACCTTTTGCTGATGATTGGAACGGACTTTCCCTACCAGCAGTTCTTTCCCAAGGATGCGACGATCGTCCAGATCGACATCCGGGGAGAACAGCTGGGCCGGCGCACCAAGGTCGATCACGGTTTTGTGGGGGACACGAGGACCACCCTCCGAGCCCTGTTGCCCAAGCTGGATCCAAAGAACGATGACAAGCATTTGAAGAGCGCGCTGGAGCATTATCAGAAAGCGCGGAAGGGTCTCGAGGAGTTGGCGACAGCTGAGCCGGGCAAGAAACCCATCCATCCGCAGTACGTGGTCCGGGTCCTCGACGAGCTTGCCGCCAGGGACGCCATTTTCTCCTGCGATGTGGGGACCCCGACCATCTGGGCGGCGCGCTATCTCACGATGAACGGCGAGCGGAGGCTACTCGGCTCCTTCAACCATGGGTCGATGGCCAATGCCCTCCCACAAGCCATCGGTGCTCAAGTCACTCATCCGAGCCGGCAAGTCGTATCCCTGTCGGGGGACGGCGGTCTGGCGATGCTGATGGGCGATCTGCTCTCGGTTCGGCAGTTGGAGTTGCCGGTGAAGGTCATCGTCTTTCGGAACGACGCGCTCGCTTTCGTCGAATTGGAGATGAAGGCCGCCGGCTTCCTTGATTTCGCCACCGACCTTCGCAACCCGGACTTTGCGAAAATGGCCGAAGGGGCGGGTCTGCTCGGGCTGACCGCCCAGACACCCGATCAGGTTCGACCGATGATCGCGCAAGCTCTCGAGCATGACGGACCGGCCCTGGTGGAGGTCTTCGTCCACCGGCAGGAGCTCTCGATGCCGCCGACAATTACGCTGGAGCAGGTGACCGGATTCAGCCTCTTCATGCTCAAAGCCGTTCTCAGCGGACGAGCCGACGAAGTGATCGATTTGGCCAAGGTCAATCTCTTCCGCTAACTCGCCCCTTGCCGCCGGCGCGCGACGACCGTCGCTGGTCAGCTTGCCGGTTCGATAATCACGAAGTCCACCCGCCGGTTGCGCGCCCGTCCTTCGTCTGTGTCATTGGGAGCAACGGGATGGTTGGGACCAAAACTCGCCTCTTCCAGCCGGCTGGCCTCGACGCCTTGCTGACTCAAGAACTTGGCGCACCGTCTTCGCGCGGCCTGCCGACAGTCGCACGTTTGTCTGCAGGGACCGGCTGTTATCGGTGTGCCCTTCCACGCGAACCCGTAGAATCTCGGGGTGTGCTTTGAGCACGGATGCCACTTCTTCCAGCAAGGGTTTCGACTCCGGCAAAAGGACGTCCCGCCCGGTCTCGAATCGCACTGGCTCGAGCGTGGAAATGCGGTCGGCCTCCAGCACTGCTTTGACGGGAGGTTCTTCGGCTTTTGGGACCACCGGGGCGGGAGGAGGAGTTGGCGGGCCTACCACCTGCACGCGAACCAGCGCGGATGCGAGCTGCCCGCGTGAATTCCGAGCCCGGTACTCGAAACTGTCTGTCCCGACGAAGCCTTGCTGGGGCTGATAGCGGAGCAACCTCTGGTCGACGATCTCGACCGCACCCGAGGTGGGAGCGCTCGACGACAACAGAAGAATTTCTCCTAACTCGCTGGAATTGACCGCTGCAAGCACGTCAAGCTCGGAGGGTTTATCCAACTCGGTATTCATGCTCAGCTCGGGAGGCTCCCCGGCGAAGGTGAGCGCCAGGCCTCGCCAGGGTTGCCAGCGAAGACCGCCCAATAACTCAACCGGATGTTCCGCCGCTGCCGTGCGCCGAAACTCCTGCTCGCCCACGACCGGTGCCAGCGCCACCAGCCGCTGATCGGCCGTCAAAGGAAGTTCCGCGCCGAGTCCGTACGCGAAGGCATTGCCGACGTAGGCATCGACGAATTGTCGCGTCTGCCGAAAGACAACGCCGGCATTGGCGGCGACGCGAAAGCCGCCCGGACATACTCGACGATCGCCGTCGGAGCGGCGGTCACGCTGCCGTAGCCCAGATAGGAGTCCGCCTTTCCGGTGGGGAAGGACATTCGGACGCTGGCGGCGACTTGTAGGGACGAGCCCTTGAGCAGAAGAACCTTCGGCGTCACTCGCAGGTCCGAGAGGCCCGTCGACGATACCGGCGTCGCGAGATTAGCGGAAACGTTCGGGGCGACACCGGAGGCTTCCGCCGCGGTGAAGGGCAGCACGGCGCTGATCTCGTAACGGCCCAGCAAACCAAACGTCACACCGGCATCAAATGTTGTCTGGCCTTTCAGCAGGATAATCGAGAACGACTGCGCACTTCGACGAATCGCGTGTAACGGTTTGCGAACTTTTCACGCCAGGTGTGCCTGGCGTTTAAACTTCGGTCGTTCTTCTAAATCCAGGCCATTCGCACTGGCGACTGTGATTGATTCTGAACAGAGCGCCCCCGAATCCACCCGAGCGCGCGTGATACATACATGGTCAGTTAGTGGCCAACGACGCTGGCGTGAACGTCCTTTGATGACAACGACGTGTCTTCGTTTGGGTTCTTTGTTCCGGCGGCCGGAAGGTCGTCGAACGTGAGAGCTACCGCTCTCGCCGCCGGAGCGGCGCCTACGGCAGTAGCGAGAACCATGGCGACCATGGTTGTCATCGTGTTGGCCTCAGCCGATACCGCGCATCTCGGCTCGCGCTCTCCAAAGATTGGCCGCATAGATGACGCCGAGGACGATGACGCATCCGATGCCCAGCACGACGTACCTGTGCACCAGTTGTGTCTCGCTCCATCCGTAGACGTCGACCAGCTTGCTTGAATCGCTCAATCCCATTCCCTCGTTCATCCCGAAGGGAATCTCCGCCACGTCTCTCTTCGCCGCCCACCACGTCTTGAAGCCGTCCATCAACGACGCGGCGCCGATGACCAGAAAACCCCAGCGCAGCCAGCCGCGGCGAATCGAGCTCTCCGGCCCCGCGTACATCGTGGCCATCAGGCACGTGCCGAGCACCATGCAACCCGCGTCGCCTCCGAAGATGATCAGCGCGGAAGCCCGCGCCGCGGACAGGCCCAGCGTCATCGACAGCTGGAGCAAGAGCAACCCGCCGGCGGCCGCGACCCATGCGAAGCGGCGCGCCACCCACGCTTTGTATCCGGCGAATGCGATGCCGGCGGCGAGCAACAGCGAGACTACCGGAGAACGAGACTCCCAGACCGGGGTGAACCACGGCCCGGGGAATGCGGCAAAACCGCAGAGCCACGCGGTAACCGCGTGACCGAGCTCGTGGATCCACATGCTGAAGAACACGCGCACGAGCGTGCGAAGGATTGGGACGGACACCGCGACGCTCGCCAGCAGGAGCGCAGCCGGAATGGCGATCGCTCGAATTTTGAGCTCGAGCCGGGCTCGCGGAGCGTGACAACGAACGCAGGTCGCCGGCGCCTGGACATCCACGGCTAAAGTGTAGCGTCCGGGTGGCGAACCACACTATCGCTGCAGACCGTGCGACCTGTACGCAAAAGAGGAGGTGGGTCTCAGGCCCGACCGAGTCGGGTCTCAGTGCCCACCTCCCATGGAACCAGTCCGCCGTCTGGAGAGCCAGCGGAGATGTGTCAGGCTACAGATCCAGCGAGAAGTTGTTGGTGACCGCGTCCAGTCCGTTGAATCCACCCTCGAAATAGAACGTGGCGCCAAGGAGCGCACCGCTGGTGTTGTCGAGCGCGGGAGCGGGCATCAGCGACCCCTGCGTCCACATTCCAGTGCCGGGGTCGAAAATCTGGGTATGCCCCTGTCCGCGTGGCGCCGGTCCTCCACCACCGGCCAGGTAGATCTTCCCGGCGCAGGGATAGTAGATGGTCGCCGGGTCGGTGACGCCGAAGGGCATCGCCGCCGCGACGGACCACGAGTTCGCAACGGTGTCGTAGACGCGGTGGTTGACGCCGTCAAAGCCCCCGGCGAATACGTGGACGGTTCCGTCCGGAAGTGCCACGCCGTGGATTCTGCCCAGCGGAATGGGCATCGCAGCGAGGCCCGTGGTCCAGGTGTCGCCGCTCGGATCGTAACTCCACACGGTATTGGTCTCGGTGAAGCCACCGTCGAAACCGCCGATCACCCAGATCAGCGTCCCATCGGTGGCGACCGCGGGACCAAACCGCGGGCCAGGCATGTTCGCGCCTCGGCTCCAGGTGCCACCTGCCTCGTTGTAGATGTGTACGGTGTTGAGACTCGAGGTCCCATCGTAGCCACCGAAAACATAGACCGATCCGCCGACGTTCACGGCAGCGCCGAAGGCGCGAATCCCTCCGGTCTGCGGAATGGGAGCCACGGTGCTCCAGGTGTCGCCCAAGCTGTCGTACTTTCGAACGATGTTTGTCGGGATCAACCCACCACCGATACCTCCGCCGATCAGGTAAAGCGAAGTCCCATCGCTGGATGCGGCGGTGGTCGTTTGTGCCAGGCCTCCGCTCTGCGGGATGGGCGCATTGGTACGCCATGCGCTTCCGTCAGGAGCGATGGATATCTCGATTCTGGCGGGAGCGCCGTCGGGATTGGTCAAACCAAGGCTTGGGTGTTCCATCCCTTGCGCAAACACCCCGGTTGCAACAAGAGCCACTGCAACGAATAAAAAATTTCCCCACCTCTTCATGGACTGCGTCATGGATTCCCCTCCCTGGGGTATTGGTAACGGACTGGCTGCAGCTTCCGGCATTCGCTTGTGGCGTCCGGCATCTACGGTGTCAAGTTCTATCGATGCAGGCTGGAATTCCGGTCTATTCAATCTTTTACGAGATAAATGTCCTTTTTTGGAATCTGCTGCCCGACCTTGAGCACCGCCAGGATGCCAAGCCCCTGAAGCAGCGCCACGCCCCCCAGCGTCGCGCTGAACAACCCCTTGTCCATCAGACGGCCAAACACCAGCGGGGCCGTGGCCAGGCCAACGTCCAGTCCTGAATAGACAAACCCATAAACGCGCCCGAACGATTTCGAACCGAACCGCTCCATCGCTGTTTTCCGAACCAAAAGGTCGCGCGATGGGGTGGCCATGCCGGTGCACAGGCCGATCACCGCGAAGAACGCGCCGACGCTCCACCGCGGGATGGCGCCGCTCGCAACCGCCAACGCCGTGAGGGCCGCGCAAACGAGCGCAACGGCGACGACCCGATCGTGGGCGCCACTTCTGGCGGCGACGAAACCACCGAGGACGATGCCCGCGGCGCCGCCGAGCAGGTACAGCGTCAGCACCGAGGCCGCTGCGGGCAACGACAATCCGTAGACGTTTTGCACCACCGCCGGCCCGAAATTCTGCAGCGCGCCGAACGCCATGATCGAGACGAGGAAGAAGAAGAAGCACATCCACACCGCCGCGGAGCCAAGAAAGGCAAAAGCCGCTGCCGGCGGTGCAGCGTTGCCGGCCGCTTCGGCGTCGTGCCTGGAGGCCGTTGCGGCGAAGACACTTCGCCGGGCGACGAGCAGCGCCAGCGCCACGACCGCGACCGATCCCGCGGCGAATGCGGCCGGACGCCAGCCCGCCGATGCCGCGATGCTGGTCATGAACACCGGCCCCGCCGCCCAGCCCAGGTTCCCGGAAAGGCCGTGCACCGAAAACGCGTGTCCCAGCCGCGGAGGTGAAACGCGGCGATTGAGGACGGTGAAGTCGGCCGGGTGAAACACGGAGTTGCCGATTCCCGCCAGCAGCGCCGCCGCGAGAAGCATGCCGTAGCTGCTCGCCAGGCCCAGCACGACCGCGGCGATCGAAAAGAGCGCGATCCCCGTCCGCAGCGCGCGCTGGGCCCCGAACCGATCCACCGCGAAACCCGCGAGCGCCTGGCCGATGCCGGAAGCCACGAAGAATGCCGCGGTCAGCGAACCCGCTTGGGTAAAGTTGAGCCCGAAGTCGCGCATCAGCCAGGGGAACAGCGATGGGATCATGAGGTGGAAGAAGTGGGAGGTGCCGTGGGCGAAGCCCACCAGCGAGATCACTTCGAAGTCCGCCCTGAGGGGCACCGCGCTGGCGTGGTCCGTCGTCATCCGTTCCCTGTGCTGATAGGCCGGATATGTCACGTGCGTCAACCGGCGCGATGTGCGAGAAGGGCGACGAAGCCTTGAGGAAGGAGCGCCGATGGAAGAGGACTTTCGCCGCTGGATGCCGTCGAGCGATTTATCGAGAAGAGAGTTCGTGGTGACCACGCTGGCCACGGGCTTTGCGTTGGCGGTTCAGCCCGTTTCGGCCCAGACGATTGCAACCGACGCCCAGGGCCTCACCGCCGGGGAGGTGAAGATCCCAACCTCCGACGGCGAGATGCCGGCCTACCGCGCCATGCCGCAGAAGGGCAAGGCATTCCCCGTGGTGCTCGTGGTGCAGGAGATCTTCGGCGTGCACGAGCACATCAAGGACATCTGCCGCCGATTGGCCAAGCTCGGATATCTGGCAATTGCTCCCGAGCTGTATGCCAGACAGGGCGATGTTTCGAAGATCAGCGACATGAAGGAGGTCATGAAGATCGTGGCGAAGGTTCCGGACGCGCAGGTGATGTCCGATCTCGACGCCTGCGTCTCGTGGGTCGAGAAGTCGGGGCAGGGAAATGTCTCGAAGCTGGGGATCACCGGCTTTTGCTGGGGCGGTCGGATCGTCTGGCTGTATGCGGCCCACAGCCCGAAGCTGAAGGCGGGCGTGGCGTGGTATGGACGGCTGGTCGGCGCGACCGATGAGCTTCATCCGAAAAATCCGATCGACGTCGTCCCCGAGCTCAAGGCGCCCGTTCTCGGGCTCTATGGCGGAAAAGATCAGAGCATACCGCCGGAGAGCATCGAGCAGATGCGGGCAGCATTGAAGGCCGCCGCGAAGCCCTCGGAGATCGTCGTCTACCCCGATGCCGGCCACGGATTTAATGCCGACTACCGGCCGACCTATCACCAGGCCTCGGCCGAGGATGGCTGGAAGCGCATGCAGGCCTGGTTCAAGAAGTACGGCGTGGCGTGATCGCGGATTGACACCGGCGGCGCCGTGCGAGAAATCGAGGCATGCCCATCGCCTCTTCGCCTGCCCACGCTCTCCTCGTTCCCGCCTGGTTCTGCGCCGCGCTGGTCGCGCTTTGCGCCTGCACGCATGCGGAGACGCGCAGCGAAGGCTCGGCATCGGCCGCGCAACCTGCCGCCGCGCCGCCGATCCAGATCGAAGAAGCAAGCCTCGCGCAGCTCCAGACGGCGATGGCCTCCGGCGCGCTTACCTCGCGCGCGCTGACCCAGCATTATCTGGAGCGCATCGCCCGCTATGACAAGGCGGGGCCGAAGCTGAACGCCTTCCTGCTCGTCAACCCGCGCGCCCTCGACGAGGCGGACAGTCTCGATCGCGAGCGCGCTGCCAAGGGTGCCCGCGGCCCGCTGCACGGCATTCCAGTGGTGGTGAAGGACAACATGAACACCAAAGATCTGCCGACGACCGGTGGGTCTAGCGCCTTCGCCTCGGCGCAGCCGCAGGCGGATGCCTTCATCGTCGCCAAGCTGCGCGCGGCCGGCGTCGTTCTCCTCGGCAAGACCAACCTGCACGAGCTGGCGCGCGCCGGCACCACCGTGAGCTCCCTCGGTGGTCAGACCCTCAATCCGTACGATCTTTCGCGCACGCCCGGCGGCTCGAGCGGCGGGACCGGCGCCGCGGTGGCGGCGAACCTCGCCGCGGCCGGACTGGGAAGCGACACGGTGAACTCGATCCGCTCTCCGGCCTCCGCTTGCGATCTGGTCGGGCTGCGCCCCACGCGCGGGCTGGTCAGCCGCAGCGGGATCATCCCCGCCGCGCTGACGCAGGACATGGCGGGGCCGATCGCGCGTTGGGTGGCCGACGCCGCGGCGGTGCTCGAAGTCATTGAGGGGTTCGATCCACGGGACGAGACGACCGAATCGCTGCGGGGCAAGGAGCTGCCCCGGTACGCGGCCTCCCTCGACAAGAACGGCCTGCGCGGCGCGCGGATCGGGGTGCTGCGCAGCTTCTTTGGCCAGAAGGCCGAGCATGCGGAGGTGAACCGGGTGGTCGACGCCGCCCTCGCGCGAATGAAGGAGCTGGGCGCGGAGCCGGTCGAGCTGTCGGCGCCGCTCGACGTGGATCAGCTGATCGCCACCCTGGACGTCCAGCAGTGGGAATCGAAGACGCAGATCGACGCCTGGCTGCACGACCTGGGACCCGGCGCGCCGGCGATCCACACCTTCGACGCCTGGGTGGCCTCGGGCAAGTTCGACAAGACGCTGGAGAAGGGTTTGCGCGCGGCTTTACCCTATAGTCATCCGGAGCAGGATCCCGAGTATCGGGAGCGGGTCGGACCGCGTAAGGCGGCGCTGGTGCGGCAGCTTCAGGCCCTGCTCGACGACAACAAGCTCGAGGCGATTCTCTACCCGCACCAGAAACGGCTGGTGGTGCCGATCGGCGAATCGCAGACCGACCGCAACGGCTTTCTCGCCTCGATCACCGGGTTTCCCGCGATCGTGGTGCCGGCCGGATTCTCCTCCGGCGGGGTGCCGATCGGGGTGGAGTTTCTGGGTCGTCCCTTTGCCGAGCCGACGCTGATCAAGCTCGCCTACGCTTACGAGCAGGGGACGCAGAACCGCCGGCCGCCCGCGAGCACGCCCTGACTCGCCGAACCCCCCCGCGCTTAGAAAGCGTGCCCGACCCTCAGGTATCCGAAGCGCCCCATGAATCCGTCGGCGTAAGCCGTTGGGTCCGAGGCCGCAGTGAAACCGTTGTAGATGATCGCCGGATCCTTGTTGAAGACGTTGTTCACGCCGAAGGCGACGGACGTTTTCCCAAACGTGCTGTTGAACGCGTAGCTCACATAGGCATCCCACGTGTTGTATGCGTCCACGTGGCGCTGGTAGGTGGAATTCACGTAGCAAAGGCCGCTGCCGGCGAAATTTCCGGAGGAAGTTCCGCACTCCCTGAACGACCCGGTAAAGCGGGTGGTGACGCCGGCGCCGAAACCACTGAGAGCCCATCGCAACCCGGAGACGAACTTGAATGCCGGAAAGACACCGCCGGTGGTCGCGAGGTCGAATCTGCCTCGGGCCCTGACCAC
>WNFD01010751.1_pt1 | contig 12889 bp, 10 predicted proteins | sample 5400491 | NCBI WGS metagenome assembly WNFD01 (sample SAMN13153343, study PRJNA577476) | soil metagenome | isolation source: 120 cm saprolite under Douglas fir tree site 2 hole 2 replicate 2 | place: USA:California | collected 2015-04-18 | reverse complement strand
AATACTGGCCGAGGACAGGTTCATGGTCCATTTCTGGTAAGGACCGTGAGGTTGCGCCGGGCCCATTCCACTGTTTTGGTTGCGGCGATTTCGATAGCAGAGCTTTCCCGGCCCGCTCGCGCAACTCGTTCAATTCGCATAACTGAGCATTGAGATTAGCTGCGGTGTCGGCAAGGTGCTGCTGAAGAGAACTCATTTGAAACCTCCGACTAACCAAAAGTGGACGCTACAAACTTCAAGCACAAGTCATCCTTAGACGTAGGTCACCGTGATCGACAGAAGGTTCAAATTACGCCGCACGAAATTCAAATTCAGCCACAAGGGATGGAAAGAGGGCTACCCGCCCAATGGTAATGGCCCCTTAACCCCCCGCTCTTCTGGTTCAATAAGCGGCCTGCCCGAACAGGGCAGTCGTAGTGTATCTTCGAAGGCATGTTCGGGTTGTCTGCCCAGCCCTGGCTCCCGGAAAATCGGGTTTGGCGTCGTGTCTTGTTTCGTATTTCTGATGCAGGGAAACTTCGTCGCATGCGCGCCGCGCACCGTTACGACGTCGTCGGCAAATTGAATAAATTTCGCAAACCGATCTCGCTGCCGCTGACGCCGTGGGATGTCGAGCGCAACGCAATAGACCATCACCCAGGCCCGTCTAATTTGAAAACAGCAGTGGCTTAGTGGCTCAATTGGCCCTGCAAAGCGTTTTCGGGAAGTGAGCAATATTGGCCAGCATGTCGGTCACCGAACGTGCGAGAATGCCCCCTTCACCGCACCGTATAGAGAGCTTCATGTCCTCAATTCGCACTTTGTGGAGGCGCTGCTATGCTCGACAAAAATTCAAATCACCACGGTCCATCGATCGTTGCGGGAAATTCGAACAAGGGTCGTCCTGAGGCATCACTTGGCACAAGGGACTTTGCACCGATGTCGATCGACGAGCTTTCGAGACTGCATGAGACGGTTGAGGCGGTGTTAGCCAAGAAAATTGCTGCCGAGATAATTGCTCTCGAACGATGTCTCCAGCGGCTTGGCCCAGCAGCCGATATCGTTCAGCCAGGATCTCAAAAGCCTTCAATAGCCGCGGACGCGGGGCGTCGGCGCTATCCTCCGGTCTTGCCAAAGTATCGCAATCCAACGCGACCCTCAGAAACTTGGGCCGGTCGCGGAAAGCAACCGCAGTGGCTGACCGTGCAGCTTGAGTCAGGCAAACGGATCGAGGATTTTCGGATCGATTTAGCCGCGGCGTAAGCGGGGGTCTGCTATCCGAGGCAGTGATGGCCGCTATAGCCAGGGTCGGCGAGATCGCTCGCAGGGCCAACCGTTACGCGATAAATTTTTTGTACAACCAATGACGGCCGTCGTGGCGCCTCCAGACCTTTCCGCGCACAAGCCGGCCAGTAATTGTGCGTCTGGGGATGATGACCGTCCGTACATGCCAAGCCCTTGTCGTTGCGGGGCGTTGGCTCAAGCCAAGGGTGAGGCGGATGGTCGTCACTCGCAGGCTTTCAACCCACCGCCGACGACGAAAGCGACAAATAAAACCGTGACCATGTTTTCAATCCTTCCGCCACAAGATCCATAGAGGATTGACCGGCCACAGTGGTCAATGAAATCTGGGTTTCAGCCCTGAAGCGATATAATTAGTGCGGGCTGCGACATTTTTGCAGCGCCTGTTTCGGTTGGAACAGATAGAGCTTCCTGAAATTGGTTCCGTTCAACGGGAAGGTGTGATGGCCCCGCGGTAACGAAACTTCGAAGTGGTTTCATTCTAAATCGTCCGTTAACGGCCGCCGGCAGGAGCAGGTTTCACTTTTCCCGTCAGTTTCGTCTGGCAATGGGAGTGTCGCCGCACCGGTATGCAATGACGAAGAAAATCGAGCGGGCGAAGCAGCTGCTTCGCAATCGATCGTCGAACGTTCTGGATGTCGCGCTGAACTGCGGCTTCAAGGACGCATCGCACTTCAGCCGGGTCTTCAAGGCAATCGTGGGATATCCTCCGCGGGACTACCGGCGCTTCAACTGACCGGCCGGATCTTTCGCCGAGCTTTGCTGCCGATCGTGCCCCACCTCTCCGCGGCACGCCGGGGAAGCAAATAAAAGCCAGAACAGCCTGAGCAAGAGCGGACCAGACTCGTTCGGAAGCCAAAAGACAAGTTCGACGAGCGTCGAAATCGCTGTCCCTTGCACGCCCTGCGATACGTTGACGCGCCGGACTGCGCCGATATGATCAGCGAATGGCACGATCATGACCGAACCGTTGCGATCAGTTTCGAGATCTCCGGCGCAGCCCTTGCAGCGCGACAGCGATCAATGGGCTCGACTTTTTCCCGAAGAGGTTCTGGCGATGCGATCAGGTAGGGCGGTCAGGCGCGAGGTACGCTCGGCCCGCTTGACTGTGCAGATCACCACGCACCTGGCGACGTGCCGCACAGTCGCGTCTTCGCGCAGCTCGCTCTTCCGGCCGGAATGGCCCTGACAATATAAGGAAACGTCATGACTTTCTTGAGCCATTCTGTTCGGGATTTTCGGCTAAAGATGATGCGCGATCTCATGAAGCGGGACCGGTTGGACGCGCTGATCTTTACGACGGCTGATTTCTTTCAGTTCGCGACGAATTTTCACGTTGATGTCCAACCCTGGGAGCGGCCCATTCTTGCGTGTGTTACGCTTGAAGGTGAGCCGCAGGCGATCATGAACGAACTTTCGACGCACCATATGATGATGGCGAAGGAGCGGGGGCACGTTTGGGTCAAGGACGTCCAGTTCTACGCTGAACATCCCAAAGTTGCCGAGCGGCAATTCCTGCTTCCGCAGTTGCCGGAAATGATCGCCGAATTCTTGAGGAAGCTCGGCCTTTCCTCGTCCCGGATCGGCGTCGACGGCAGCTTTTCCGCGCTGACCCGCGCGGCGGCAACTCTGCCCGAGCTCAAGCTGATCCCGTCTCTCGAGGGCATGCGCACCTTGCGATGGGTTAAGCACGCAGAAGAACTCGAAGTCATGCGCGAGGCGGCGTCGCTTTCTGATTTCGTCCAGGAGCGCTATCGCGAAAACATTCGTCCTGGCCGGCTCGTTCAAGAACTCGATTATCAGATGGCTGTTTGCATGGTGGAGGAGGGGTGCCCGCCGATTTCCGGGAGCCAATCTGGAAGTCATGCGGTGCTGGACACTGAGCGGTCCTGCCTCGGCCTCGCCCCATGGCGACGGCGCGTCCTGCGGGGCCAGGATCAAGCGGGGCGATGTGCTCGTCAACATCGTGATCCCGCGGTTGAACGGTATAGTCGTGGAGAACGAGCGCACCTGGTTTGCAGGAGAGCCCTCGGAAGATCAGCGCAGGTATTACGAAGTCGCACGTGCCGCGAATGAAGCTGCCGCCGCCGCTGCGGTAACCGGCAGGCCGGTTTCCGGAATAGATGCAGCCGCACAGAATGTCATCGAAGCTGCGGGGTGCGGCAAATTCATCCGTCACCGGACCGGCCACGGCATGGGAATACTGGGTCACGAATATCCGGAGGATATGGCCTTCAACAACCGCGCGCTGTTGGAGAACGAAGTCTATTCCGCCGAGCCCGGCATTTACGTCTATGGATTGGGAGGTTTCCGGATGGACGACACGGTCGTCGTCGGCCGATCGCCGGAGATTCTGACCAAGGCGCCGAAGGATATCAAAAGCCAGATTGTAGGGTGAACCGGGGTAGCGTGGAGCAAGTCATGTCGGCCTCGCAAGTTGTCATTGATAAACTGGCTCGCTTCGGCGGATTCCGGTCGCTGCCGGGGTCGGGAGACGCGTACCCTAGACTTCCATGAGGAGACACAGGATGACATTGTCACGACGCACATTACTGTCTGCCGGCGCTGCCACAGCCACCGTCCTTGCGAGCGGTCGTCGCTCCGCAGTCGCTGAATCGCCGCAACTGGTCGTGGGTACCTGGGGTGGCGATTACGGGCAGCTTCTGAGCGAGCTGGTGGATAAGCCCCTGGTTGTCAAGCTGCTCGTGGAACGGCAATCTCGCCGCGGGTCGATGGACGTTGCGTGCCTTTCGGACACAGACGCCTATCTCGTGGCGCAGTCGGGCACTTTCGAGCAGGCAACGGTCGATAAGATCTCGCGCCTCAACGCCGTCTATCCCGAGTTGAAGAAGGCCAGCACGGTTCCTCACATCTACTCCGCTCAAGTCATTCTCTACAATTCAACGAAGGTCACCGCGGCTCCGGAAGCCTATGCCGATCTCTGGGATCCGAAATGGCGCGGACGTGTCGGCTTCTCGGACATTCTTTACGGTGCCAATACGCTGGCTGCAGCACTCGCGGGCGGCGGCGGCGTCAACGATTTCGGTCCGGCCGACAAAAAGCTCATGGAGCTGCGCTCGCTCGACGTCAAAATCTATCCGTCGAACGAGGCGCTCGCTGCAGCGCTGAAGTCGGAAGAAGTGTGGCTCACCGTCATGTGGCTTGCCCGCGGATTCATGTGGAAAAAAGCCGGCGTTCCGCTGGCCCATGTCGTGCCGAAGGAGGGGACGCCGTCGATCGTGTTCGAGGCGGGAGTGCCGCGCAACGCCAAGAACAAGGAAGGCGCCTTCGCCTATTTGAACGCGATGCTTGATCCGACCGCGCAGATCGCATTCGCGGACAGGATGGGTTACGTTCCCACCGTGAAGGATGCCATGCTTCCAGAGGATTTGGCCAGGCAGGTGAGCCTGACCGAGGCGGAGCGGTCAAGATTGCTGAAGACCGACTACGCTTACACGATGGAGCGGTCCACCCAGACCCTCGACTTCTGGAATAAGCAGTTCAAGGGTTGATCGCGGCTTTCCCGATCGTTCCAGCACGTCTGCTGGCGGTCTGGTTGCTTGTTTGGATCATCAAACATTTAGGTGGATCAAAGTTTCCGATTGAGCTTTGGCGATCTTTGCAATCTCTCCGGCGAGTTCGGTGACCACACGCGGCCGCGACTGCCAGGCGGGATAAAGAAAGCCATATTGAAGCGGAAAGGCCGGCCGAAATGGCCGCAATACGAGATTGGTCACGCCGCTTGATCGGGCGACAAAAGGGTCGGACAGGCAACATCCAAGACCCCGTCCGGCGAGCTGGCAGGCAACCACGCCGTTGGTTGCCTCGAAACGGACCTTCATGGTCTTGTTGGTTTCGCGGCAGAGCCTTTCGAGATGCTGTCGGAGAATCGAGCGCGGATGCGTGACAATGACGTCTGTCTCGACGAACTCCTCGAATTCAATGACATCCTTTTGCGCGAGTGGATGGTCAGGCGGCATCGCCGCCATGGCTTCGAGACGCAGGAACTCCTGGGTCTCGAAGGTGGGATGCGAGAGCGGCAGGATGGTCACGCCGAGATCGAAGGTTTCCTGACCAACCCAGGTCTCGATGTCGAGACGTACCCGAGACTCGATCGAGGCCGTGAATGTCGACGAATGCCTGGCCAATGCGGCCACTGCGTCCGCGACAATCGCGTGAGCGATGAACGGAGCTGTCAGGACGCGTACATGATCCCGGCTCCCTCGACGCATCTGCGAAGCGAAGCGGTTCAATCCGTCGTGGCCGGCGAGGACGCGCTCGACCTGGGCGTAGAATTCCCGCCCCTCGCGGGTCAGCGTCAGCGGACGGCTGTTCCGTCCGAAAAGCGAAAACCCAACCTCTTCTTCAAGGGCGGTCAGCAGTCGCCCGACCTGTGGCTGGGTGCGGCCGAGCCGGTCCGCCGCCTGCGATACCGATCCGGTCTCAACAAAAGCGCGGAGCGCTTCCAAACCGCGCTGACTTGGCACAGCCGCGTTTCCTTACATGCGTGTTCCGCATATTTTGCAACGCATTACGCATTTGACGCACAATATTTTCGGAGTCAAATTTATAGCAACACGATCCGGTGCCTAATGATTGGGCGGTCGAGAAGGTCCGCATGAACGCCCCTGTCAGCCTCCATCGCGCCTGGAATGTACTCCCCGACGAATACGTCGATCAGCGTCCGGTCGAGTTCGCCTTGCCCGTTCCCAAATCGCACTACGTCACCATGCGTGATGGTTGCCGAATAGCGGTCGATATCTACGTCCCTAACTCGCTTTCAGGTGCGGTGACTTTGCGGACCTTCCCGGCGATCGCGATGTTCACTCCCTATTACCGCCGCTTCAAATTGAGGCCCGCAGCAACAGGGGAGGCCAATCCCAATACCGGCAAGTTTCGAGATTTCTTCGTGCCGCGCGGCTATGCCGTCGTGGTGGTCGATGTGCGCGGCACCGGCGCGAGTTTTGGGACGCGCGACAGTTTTCGCTCGCCAAAGGAGCGTGAGGACAGCCGCGAGATCGCGGACTGGATTGTCACGCAGCCTTGGTCAAACGGTGTCATCGGGGCGACCGGGGTTTCCTATCTTGGTGCCGCGTCAGACTTTCTCGCCAGCACCGGACATCCCGCCGTCAAAGCGGTCGCGCCGCTGTTCTCGGTCTGGGACACCTATTCCGACAATTATTTCCCCGGCGGAATCCAGCTCAAGTCGCTGACCAGGATCTATGATGACCTCATGGTTGGACTCGACCATGATCAGCGCGATGTCCTCAAGCAATTTTCCTACTTCAGCAATCCGGATTTCGAAGGACCGCAACCGGTCGACGACGACTCGGACGGCACCCTCGTTCGCGAAGCGGTCAAAGAGCATCTCGGCAATTTCCGCCAGACCGAGTTCATGCCCGAGTTCAAATTCCGCGAGGAAGGCCTGCCTTATGATCCGAGCTTCAGCTCGGCCTCATTCAGCCCCTATTCCGTGTCGCAAGGCATCCGCCGCGACCTTGCCATCCTGTCCGTCTCCGGTTGGCGGGACGGCGCGGGCTATACCAACGGCGCGATCTCGCGCTTCCTGACATTGAAGGAAAACCCGCGCCACCTCTTGCTTGGACCATGGGATCACGGCGCGCGCATCGACGTATCGCCCTGGCGGACGGTGGAAGAGGCTGATTTCCCGTTGCTCGGTGAGATTTTGCGCTTCTTCGACACTTATCTGCTGGGCCTCGATACAGGCCTGCGCAATGAGGCGCCGATCCATTATTTCTCGATGCACGCGGAGCAATGGCGCGAGGCGGCGGTATGGCCGCCGGTCGGGCCCAGGCAGACATTCTTCCTGGCGCAGGATCATCGGCTTTCCGGCGCAGCGCCTGCGATGGGCAGCGACGCCTACAAGGTCGATTTCGCGATCGGCACCGGCGCAGGCACGCGCTACGAGCGTATCGCGGGTATTGATAGCAGAAACTACTATCCGGATTGGCAGGGCCGTTCGGATCGAATGCTCGGCTATACATCCGAGCCGCTGAGCCAAGCGATGGAGCTTGCCGGCCACGGCCTTGCCGACCTGTTTCTGTCCTCGAGCGAGCCCGATGCGGCATTGTTTGTCTACCTCGCGGAAATCGAGGCCGACGGGGCCGAGCGCTATGTCACGGAAGGCCTTTTGCGCGCGCTCCATCGCAAGGAAGCGCCGGCGCCGGAGACGTACCGCACGGCATGGCCGTTCCGCAGTTTTTCCCGCGCCGATGCGCGACCGCTGACACCGGGTGAGGTCGAGCGTATCCGTATCCCGCTGCTGCCGGTCGCCTGGCTTTTCGCGGCGGGCAGCCGCATCCGCCTCTCCATCGCCGGCGCCGACGCCGATCATTGCGGCCAGATTCCGCATGGCCGCCCGCCGCTGCTGACGATCATGTTCGGCGGCCATCAGGCGTCGGTGCTCGAACTCCCGCTGGTCGTGATCAAGCGAGCAACCGGATGACAGATGTCCGTACGTTAGCCGCCGTGTCGCTGCCACTGATTTCGATGCTGACGCGGGCTCTCGCCGAACGCGACCAACCCGCTGCGACATTTCGCGCGCTCGATCGTCTGCTCGCCAAATTGGTCGGGCACAAGCTGTTCACGGCGCTGCTTTATCTTCCGAAAGCCGGGATGGCGGAGCGGCTCTACAGCAGCCGGCCGGATATCTATCCCGCGAGCGGAACAAAAGCGCTGGAGCAGGCGCCCGCGATGAAGCGCGTGCTGACTTCAGGGACGCCCTATATCGGCCGGGATGCCGGCGATATCGAACGCGACTTTCCCGATCATGACCGAATCTTCGCGCTGGGCTGTGGCAGCGTTCTGAACATGCCGGTGCGCTGGAAAGGCGAGGTGCTCGGCCAGATCAACCTGCTGCACGAGGCGAGGCATTTTGAGAAAGCGCATCTGCCGATTGTGGAGGCGATGGCGCAGATCGTCGTGCCGGCCTTCCTGATCGCCGCCGAGCATGCGCCAGGAGGCTGTCGATGACCTCGACCCGTCTGGCCTACCGCAGCTCGGTCGCATTCGCTTACGTGCTGATGCTCATGCCGGTCGCCACCGTCATCCTCACCAGCTTCTTTCGTGACGAATTTGTCTCGTTTCCACCGAGCGGCCTGACGTTGAAGTGGTACGCCAACGCCCGGAGCCGGCACGAATTCGCAGGCGGCTTTCTGATCAGCATCCAGGTCGCGCTGATCGCCACGGCGATCGGCGTGCCGCTGGGAACGGCGGCGGCGCTCGCGCTTTCACGCAGCGACCTTTCCGCCAAGAGTGCCATCAGCACACTCTTGCTCGGTCCGCTCGCGGTGCCCGGCGTCGTCGCTGGCACGGCGCTCTATCTCTTCTATATCAAGGTCGAGAATGCGGTCGATCTTGATATCGTGGGCACCTTGCCCGCCCTGATCGGCGCCCACGTCCTGTTGACGATCCCCTGGACGGTGCGTGTCGTCACCGCCAGCCTTCAGGGCCTCGATCCCGCCGCCGAAGAGGTTGCGGCCAATCTTGGCGCCAGGCCCTGGAGCGTGTTCAGGCGCGTCACATTGCCGATGCTGCGGCCGGGCGTCGTGGCGGCCTGCATGTTCTCTTTCATTCAGAGTTTCGAAAATCTCGAGCTGACCTTGCTGCTCGTCGGGCCGGGCAAGACGACGCTGCCGGTCGCGATGCTGAACTACCTCGAGTTCCGCATGGATCCTACACTTGCGGCTGTCGCGACAGTCCAGATTCTCATCGTTGCTGCGCTGATGCTGATCACCGACCATTTCGTGAAACTGTCGCGCGTCGTTTAGCCAAGTTGGGAAAAGGGATACATCGTGGGAACGCTTCTTCTCGAAGGTCTCCGCAAGGAATACGGGGAGACCGTCGCGGTCGATCGTGTTGACGTCGAAGTGAAAGACGGCGAACTCGTCTCACTGCTCGGGCCATCCGGCTGCGGCAAGACCACGATCCTGCGGATGGTCGCGGGCTTCATCGAGCCGACCGCCGGCCACGTCATGATCGCCGGGCAGAACGTGACCCGGACGCCGCCCTATGCACGTCAGACCGGCATGGTGTTTCAGTCCTACGCGCTGTTCCCGCACATGAGCGTCGCCGCCAACGTCGCCTTCGGTCTGGAGATGCGCAAGGTCGGCCGTGCCGAGCGCGACCGGCGCGTTGTGGACGTGCTGAAGCTTGTCAGGCTCGATCGTCTGGCTGATCGCTTGCCGCGCCAGTTGTCCGGCGGCCAGCAGCAGCGCGTGGCGCTCGCCCGCGCGCTGGTGATCAATCCCGCGGTCTTTCTGCTCGACGAGCCGCTGTCCAATCTCGACGCCAAGCTGCGCGCGGACGTGCGCGGCGAAATCCGCGCCTTGCAGCAGCGTCTGGGTCTCACCACGCTCATGGTGACACACGACCAGGAAGAGGCGTTGACCATGTCGGACCGATTGGTCGTGATGGAAAGCGGGCGCGTGCGCCAGGTCGGCACGGCGGAAGAGCTCTACGAAAACCCGGCCGACGCCTTCGTTGCCGACTTCGTCGGTCGCTGCAACATCATTCATGGGACGATAGAGGGGAACGCGCTGCGCAGCGAAGGCGGCATTCTGCTGCCGTGCCATGTCGAGGCCGCACCTGGGAATGCCAGTGTGCTGGCCTTGCGTCCCGAGCGCATCGCCGTGCGGCCGGGATCCGACGGCGGCGGCGTCCTCGCGCGTCTGGCCGCGGTTCTCTATCTCGGCGCCCAAACCGAGTATCGGCTGGACCTCGATGGCACCATTCTGACGGCGATCCGTGCAACGCCGGCGGACAATGACGCCATGCGTCGCGTCAAGACCGGGGACATGGTCAGCGTGAGCTGGGATACCGCCGCGGCGCGGCTGCTTCCGGCCTGATCAACACAGAATTCGAAAGGAGAGAGGATCATGATCGAACTAACCCGTCGCGGATTGATTGGCGGAGCCGCGGTTGCCGCGTTGTTTCCTGCCTCTGCGCATGCCGAGGCCTCTCAGGTCGTCGTCGGCACCTGGGGCGGCGACTACGGCGACCTGCTGCGGGAGGGCGTCGACAGTGCCATCATGAAGCCGCTGGGCATTGAGGTTCCGCAGGACATCTCCAGTCCGGTTCCGCGCCGCACCAAGCTCTTGGCCGAACGCCAGAGCCGTCGTGGCAGCATGGATGTGGCATGCCTCGCCGATTTCGATATGTTCGCGGCCACCCAGCTGAGCGCGCTGGAAGAAGTTTCGGAGGCCAACACACCGCGTCTGGCGAAGGTGCAGCCCTTCCTGAAGAAATCGCATTCGATTCCGCAAATCTATTCGGCTCATACCATCGTCTACAACACCGACCGGGTGACCACGCCACCAAAATCGCTGCACGATCTCTGGGATCCGAAATATCGCGGCAAGGTCGGTCTCTCGGACTTCCTCTACACAACCAACACGGCTTTCGCCGCCGTCGCCGGCGGCGGCTCAATGACAGATTTTGAGCCAGCCAAAAAGAAGCTCATGGAATGGCGGTCGCTCGATGTGAAGGTGCTCGCTTCGGTCGAAGCGGCCGCCGTGGCCCTGAAATCCGAGGAGATCTGGTTCACCATCGTGGCGGCCGCGCGCGGCTTCATGTGGAAGCAGTCGGGTATTCCGCTCGGCCACGTCATCGCGGAAGAGGGCGCATTCCCGACGGTGTATGAGGCGGCGGTCCCGAAAAATGCCCGCAACAAGGAATGCGGATTCAAATATCTCAACGCCATGCTGGAGCCGGCGGCTCAACAGGTATTCGCCTCGAAGATGGGCTACGTGCCGACCGTTTCCGACGCACCGCTCGATCCCGCGCTCGACCGGCAGATCAACTTCTCGGAAGCCGAACGCGCGAGGTTGTGGAAGCCTGATTTCGGGTATCTGGCGACCCAGCAGGCCGCCGTGTTCGATTTCTGGAATAAAGATTTCAAAGGGTGAGTTGACCATATGGCCGTCTTCATCCTGCCTGCTGGACTGCTGGTTTGCGCGTTACTTGTCGCGCCGATGCTGATGATGTTCCGCATCTCCTTGAACCATTACGATCCGGCGGCGATGATGGTCGAGGCCCTGACGGCGGAGAATTATCTGCGCGCCGTTGCCGACCCCTATTATCAGCGCGTGCTGGCGACGACTCTCGGGGTAGCGCTGTCCTGCACCGCCGTGACCGTCCTTCTCGCATTTCCAGCCGCCTATTGGCTGTCGCGAATGGAGAGCAAGTGGAAGAGCATCGTCACCATCCTCACGATGTTTCCGCTGCTGGTCGGTAACGTGGTCCGCTCGGCCGGCTGGATCGCGCTCCTCGGCAGTGACGGATTGATCAACGCAACGCTTCAGGGCACGGGCCTCACCTCGGCGCCGCTCAAGCTGCTCTATACGCCGGGCGCCGTCATCGTTGCCATCGTCGGTATCGTGCTGCCCTATATGGTCCTGACGCTCTCGGCCGTGATCGAAGGCATCCCGCGTCAGGTGGAGGAGGCGGCGGCCAATCTCGGCGCGCGACCGCTCACCGTGTTCCGTCGCGTGGTATTGCCGCTGGCCACGCCCGGCGTCGTGGCGGGCAGCGTGCTTGTGTTCATCCTGTGCATGAATGCCTATGCGACCCCGGTCCTGCTCGGCGGACCACGATTCCAGATGATGGCGCCGGCCGTCTACGACCAGTTCAGCCGCGCCAGCAACTGGCCCTTCGGCGCCGCGCTCGCCTTCATCCTGCTTGTCGTCACGCTTCTGATGACGGTGATCGGAAGCATGGCGCTCGGCCGGAAATACCGAACCGCCTGACATCGCGGTGTTGTAGAATGCAAGGGTTCAAAGGATGGCGTCTTTGCGTGGATGCGCGCCGTTCCTCGACCGGGAAGTTCCAAGAGGGTTTTTGAAGATGCCCAGTGAGCCGGGCCCCGAATTGCCATTTGCAGCCTTTCGGCAGGAGGTGCAGGCGCAGACAAGTCTGCGCGCGGCGATCACCGCAGCCTATCGCAGGCCGGAGCCGCAATGCCTGCCGCCGCTGATCGAAGCCGCAACCCTCTCCGCGGCAGCGTCCACGGTCGCGCGTAAAACCGCGCGAAAATTGGCTAGGGCATTGCGGGCCAAGCAGCAGCGCGGCGGCGTGGAAGGGCTGGTGCGGGAATACGCGCTGTCGAGCGAGGAGGGCGTGGCGCTGATGTGCCTGGCGGAAGCATTGCTGCGCATTCCCGACAGCGCCACGCGCGATGCGCTCATCCGCGACAAGATCGGCGGCGGCGACTGGCGTTCCCATCTTGGTCACAGCCCGTCGCTGTTCGTCAACGCCGCGACCTGGGGACTGGCGGTCACCGGCAAACTGATGGGGACCACGAGCGAGAGCACGCTCTCGAATGCGCTCATCCGACTGGTCGCCAGAGGCGGAGAACCGTTGATCCGCAAGGGCGTTGATCTCGCCATGCGAATGATGGGTGAACAGTTCGTCATGGGGCAGACCATCGGCGAAGCACTCACCCGGGCCCGAACGATGGAGGCGAACGGCTTCCGCTATTCCTATGACATGCTGGGAGAAGCGGCGACGACGGCGGCCGATGCCTCGCGCTATCTTGCCGCCTATGAGACCGCGATCCATGCCATCGGAACCGTTTCGCGGCAGCGCGGAA
>WNFD01005313.1_pt1 | contig 12890 bp, 12 predicted proteins | sample 5400491 | NCBI WGS metagenome assembly WNFD01 (sample SAMN13153343, study PRJNA577476) | soil metagenome | isolation source: 120 cm saprolite under Douglas fir tree site 2 hole 2 replicate 2 | place: USA:California | collected 2015-04-18 | reverse complement strand
CGAGCTGACGGAATCGCTCGAGCAGCAGACGGCGACCGCCGAGATCCTGCGCGTCATCTCGAGCTCGCCGACCGACCTGCAGCCGGTGATGGACGCGGTGGCGGAGAACGCCGCCCGCGTCTGCGGGGCGAGCGACGCGAGCATCCGCCGTATCGAGGGCGACGCGTTGCGATTGGTCGCGCGGTTCGGGTCGATTCCGCCGGGCTCGCCCGACGTGATCCCACTCGATCGCGACTCCCCGACCGGACGGTCGGTCATCGAACGCCGCACGATCCACGTCGAGGACATCCAACTCCTGCGGGAGACCGACTTCCCCAGAGTCAGTCTTCATGACGTCCACACCATCCTGGCCATGCCTCTGATGCGCGAAGGGGTACCGATCGGGGCCATCCTGATCCGCCGGCCGCAAGTGCGGTCGTTCACGGACAAGCAGATCGAGCTCCTGAAAACCTTCGCTGATCAGGCCGTGATCGCGATCGAGAACGTCCGGCTGTTCCAGGAATTGCAAACGCGGACGCGCGAGCTGGCCCGGTCGGTCGACGAGCTACGGGCGCTCGGCGAGGTCGGCCGCGCCGTCAGCTCCACGCTGGACGTCGAGACCGTGCTCAACACGATCGTGTCCCGGGCGAGCCAGCTCGCGGGGGCTGACGGATGCACGATCTACGAGTACGACAGTGATGCCGAGGAGTTCCGCTTGCGGGCGGCCCACAACGCCGACGCGGGCTTCGTCGCGGCGATTCGCGCGGTGCCGATCCGGAAGGGCGAGGGAGTCATAGGCCGCGCGGTGCAGATGCGCGAGCCGATTCAGATCCCGGACATCGCGGTGTCCGGAGCCTATCAGAGCCGTCTGCGCGATGTGCTGATCGGGGCCGGCTATCGCGCGCTTCTCTCCGTGCCGCTCGTGCGCGAAGACGAGATCATCGGGAGTCTCTCGCTGACTCGAAAGCGGCCCGGCGAGTTCCCGACCGAAGTGGTCGAGCTGCTCAGAACGTTCGCCACCCAGTCCGCGCTGGCTCTCCAGAACGCGCACCTCTTTCAGGAGATCGAGGAGAAGAGCCGCCAGCTCGAGGTCGCCAACCGGCACAAGTCCGAGTTCCTCGCCAGCATGTCGCACGAGCTGCGCACGCCGCTCAACGCGGTCATCGGGTTCTCCGAGGTCCTCCTCGAGCGGATGTTCGGCGAGATCAATGACAAGCAAGACGAGTATCTGCAAGACATCCTGAGCTCCGGCCGCCATCTGCTGTCGCTGATCAACGACATCCTCGACCTCGCGAAGATCGAGGCCGGTCGTATGGAGCTGGAGGTGATCGACTTCCACCTCCCTCAGGCCATCGACAACGCGATCACGCTGGTGCGCGAGCGCGCCGCGCGGCGGGCGATCACGCTCGCGATCGAGATCGACCCTCGGCTCGGCGAGATCAAGGGCGACGAGCGCAAGGTCAAGCAGGTGCTCCTGAATCTCCTGTCCAACGCGATCAAGTTCACCCCCGAAGGGGGCCATGTGGGAGTTCAGGCCGGGCTTTCCGATGGCTTCGCCGAGGTTGCGGTGACGGACACGGGCGTCGGGATCGCGCCCGAAGATCACGAGGCGGTCTTCGAGGAATTCCGCCAGGTCGGGACCGACTACGCCAAGAAGCACGAGGGCACGGGCCTTGGGCTGACGCTCTCGCGACGGTTCGTCGAGCTCCACGGTGGCAAGATCTGGGTCAAGAGCCAGCTGGGCCAGGGAGCGACGTTCACCTTCACATTACCGGTGAAGCCATGGCAAACGAGCTGATCCTGATCGTCGAGGACAACGAGAAGAACCTCAAGCTGGTGCGAGACGTGCTCCAGTACAAGGGTTACCAGACGATCGAGGCGGGCACCGGCGAGGATGGCGTGCGGCTCGCACGGGAGCGCGGCCCCGCGCTCATCCTCATGGACATCCAGCTTCCCGGGATCGACGGCATCACCGCGCTCGGCCAGCTCCGCGCCGATCCGGCGACGCGCGCAATTCCGGTGATCGCGGTGACCGCGTCGGCCATGACGCAGGACCGCAAGAAGATCATGGCCGCGGGATTCGACGGCTACCAGACCAAGCCGATCAAGGTGCGGGAATTCATGGACGCGGTGCGCGAGACGCTCGATCGCCGGGCCGCCGGGTAGCGCGTTCCCATGCCCGAGAAGATCCTCGTGGTCGACGACATGCCCGTCAACGTGAAGCTGCTCGCCGACCTCCTGACGGTGAAGGGGTACACGGTCGTCACGGCCGCGAACGGTGCCGAGGCGCTCGCGAAGGTCGACAAGGAGCAGCCCGGGCTCGTGCTGCTCGACGTCATGATGCCCGGGATGAGCGGCTACGACGCGTGCCGGAAGATCCGCGAGAACCCGGCGACGGCGATGCTCCCGATCATCATGGTGACGGCGCTCGACCCCGCGCAGGAGCGCGTGAAGGGCATCGAGGCCGGCGCCGACGACTTCCTGGCCAAGCCCATCAACCAACCCGAGTTGCTGGCGCGCGTGAAGTCGCTGCTGCGGATCAAGCTGCTTCACGACGAGCTCGCCGAGTGGAACCGGACTCTCGAGCAGCGCGTGGAGCAGCAGCTCGCCCAGCTGAACCGGCTCGAGCGGCTCAAGCGCTTCTTCTCGCCCCAGCTCGCCGAGCTGATCGTCAGCGGCGACACCGACGATCCGCTGAAGAGCCACCGGCGCGAGGTCACCGTGGTCTTCCTCGACCTGCGCGGCTTCACGGCTTTCGCCGAGACGTCCGAGCCGGAGGAGGTCATGGGCGTGCTGCGCGAGTACCACGCCGCGATGGGGCGGCTCATCCTGGAGCACGAAGGAACCCTCGAGCGCTTTACCGGCGACGGGATGATGATCTTCTTCAACGACCCCGTACCGGTCCCGGACGCGCCGGAGCGCGCCGTCCGGATGGCGGTGGCGATGCGCGCGCGGGTGGACGAGCTCCTCGTGAAGTGGCGCCGGCGCGGCTACGACCTCGACTTCGGGATCGGCATCGACCAGGGCTACGCGACCATTGGCGCGATCGGCTTCGAGGGCCGCATGGACTACGGCGCGATCGGTACCGTGACCAACCTGGCCGCGCGGCTCTGCGGCGAGGCCAGGCCGCGCCAGATCCTCGTCTCGCAGCGCGTGCTCGGGGCGGTCGAGGCGCTGCTCGAGGTGGAGGAGCTGGGCGGCCTCACGCTGAAAGGCTTCTCGAAGCCCGTGGCCGCCTTCAACGTCCTCCAGCTGAGGGGATCCTGAGCGCGGTCAGATCTTCCGCCGACTCCTACTTCGGGTAGAGGTGGCAGGCGACCAGGCGACTGGACTCCAGGAGCAGCTTCGGCTCCTCGCTCGAGCAGCGCGGGAGCGCGTGGGGGCAGCGCGGATGGAAGCGGCAGCCGCCCGGTGGGTTGATCGGACTCGGCACCTCGCCGGCCAGGATGATTTCCTCCCGCCGGTCGTCCGGGTGCGACGGGAGCGCCGCCGAGAAGAGCGCCTGGGTGTAGGGGTGCTTGGGCGCCTTCGACACGATATCGGCGTCCCCGACCTCCACGATCTTGCCCAGGTACATCACCGCGATCGTGTGGCTCATGTGGGCCACCGCGGCGAGGTCGTGGGCGATGAAGAGGTAGGACACGCCGAGCTGGGCCTGGAGATCCCTCAAGAGATTGAGGATCTGGGCGCGGATGGACACATCGAGCGCCGAGACCGGCTCGTCGAGCACCACGACCTTCGGCGAGAGGGAGAGGGCTCGCGCGATCGCGATGCGCTGGCGCTGGCCGCCCGAGAACTCGTGGGGGAACAGGTCGGCCGCGCGCTCCGGCAGCCCCACCAGCTCGAGCAGGCGCAAGATGCGCTTGCGCGCTTCCGCCGACGGTAGCGACTCGTTGGTGACGAGCGGCTCGATGATGATCGAGCCGACGCGCATGCGCGGATTCAGCGACGCATACGGATCCTGGAAGACGGCCTGCACGGAGCGGCGATAGGCGCGCAGGTTCCCGCCGTCGAGCCCCTGGAGGTCCTGTCCCTCGAAGCGCATGATCCCGCCCGTCGGCTGCTCGAGGAGCAGCACCATCTTCCCCGTCGTGGTCTTGCCGCACCCCGACTCGCCGACGAGCCCGAGGGTCTTGCCCGGATCGATGGAGAAGGAGATGTCGTCCACCGCGCGGACCACCGCGACCTGGCGTGAGAAGATCCCACGCTTCACCGGGAAGTGCTTGACGAGATTCTTGGCTTCGAGGACCGATCCGGCCATCGTCGTTAGTCCCTCACCTCGTCGCGGGAGCCGACAGCCAGCAACGGCTCGTCTGAGCGTCCGCGACGCGGAACTCGGGCGGCGCCTCCGAGCGGCAGCGATCCATGATCTTGGGGCAGCGCGGGTGGAACGCGCAGCCCGGCGGGGGCGCCGACGGATCCGGTGGCTGACCGTCGATCGCGGTGAGCCGCTTGCGACTGTCACCGACCCGCGGAATGGACTCGAGAAGCGCCTGCGTGTAAGGGTGCGCGGGCGCGTTGTAGATCTGCTTGACCGGGCCGGCCTCGACCAGGCGTCCCGCGTACATCACCGCCACCTGGTCGCACATCTTGGCGACGATGCCGAGGTTGTGGGTGATGAAGATCAGCGCCAGGTTGTGATCGCGCTGGAGATCGCGAAGGAGCTTCAGGTACTGCGCCTGGATCGTGAGGTCGAGGCTCGTCGTGGGCTCGTCGGCGATGAGCACCCGCGGCTCGCAGGAGATCGCGATCGCCCCGACGATGCGCTGACGCATCCCACCGGAGAGCTGGTGGGGATACTCGCGCACGCGCGTTTCGGGCGCCGCGATGCGGACGGCCTTCAAGAGCTCCAGCGCCCGGCTCCACGCGTTCCTGCGGGACGCGCCTTCGTGGACGCGGATCGGCTCCGCTACCTGGTCGCCGACGGTGAAGAGCGGGTTCAGCGACGCCATCGGATCCTGCAGGATCATCGCGATGCGCTTGCCGCGGATCCGCCGCATCTCGCCGTCGGACTTCTTGAGCAGATCAGCGCCCTCGAAGAGGATCTCGCCCGACACGATGCGGGCCGCGGGCGGGAGCAATCGCAGCAGCGTGAGCGCCAGCGTCGTCTTTCCCGAGCCCGACTCGCCCACGATCCCGAGCGTCTGGCCCTGGTCGAGCACCAGCGAGACGTCGTCGACCGCGCGCGTCACGCGGGTGCCGCGGGCGCTCACGTAGTGTGTGGAGAGGTGCCGGATGTCGAGGAGCGGGCCGGTCACAGCTGGCGGAGCTGTGGGTCGAACTTTACCCGGAGCCAGTCGCCCAGGAGGTTCGCCGAGAGAACCATCAGCATGATACAGGAGCCCGGCAGCACGGTCAGCCACCAGTAGCCCGCCATCAGGCCCTTCTTGCCGTCGGCCAGCATCAACCCCCACGCCGGCTGGGGCGGCGGCACGCCGACGCCGAGGAAGGAGAGCGTCGCCTCGGCGATGATCGCCTGGCCGAGCTGCAGGGTGGCCAGCACGATCGCGGAGTTGATCACGTTGGGCAGGATGTGGCGGCGCATGATCGTCCACTTCGAGCAGCCCGCGACGACGGCCAGGCGCACGAAGTCCCGCTCCCTGACGGACAGCACTTCCCCACGAGTGATGCGTGCGTAGCGCGTCCAGTAGACCGCGGCGAGGATGATGATGATGTTGGACACGCTGGGCCCCACGATCGCGGCCAGGAAGATCGCGAAGGTGAGCACGGGCAGGGCCAGCCAGGCGTCGGTGATGCGCATGATGATCTGATCCACCCACCGGCCGAGATAGCCGGAGATGATCCCGAGGGCCGTGCCGAGGCACCCGGCCACGATCACGACGGTGAGACCGACGATCACGGAGATCCGGGCGCCGAAGATGAGCCGCGAGAGCACGTCGCGTCCGAGGTGATCGGTCCCGAGGAGGTGGTCGATGGTGCCGCTCGCCTGCCACGCCGGCGGCCGGAAGCGGTCGCCCAGCACTCCGACCTCGGGATTGTGCGGGGCGATCACATTCGCAAAGAGCGCCACCAGCATCACGGTCATGAGGATCGCGATCGGGATGAGCGGGAATCCTTCGGTGCGGAAGGCGGCCAGACGCCGGGGAAGGGTCAGGATCGCGGACGCGGACCGGCTGCTCGCTGCGCTACCGTTCATATTCTCTCCTAGCCTTCATATCTAATCCTCGGGTCGATGACGGCGTACAGGATGTCCACGAGGAGATTGACGACGACGATCATCACGCCGCCGAGCAGAACCGTCGCCTGCACGACCGGGAAATCGCGGAAGGCGATGCCCTCGTAGAGCAGGCGGCCGACGCCCGGCCAGGCGAAGACGGTCTCCACGACAACCGCAACGTTGACCATGATCACGAGGTTGATCCCGGCCAGCGTGAGCACCGGGATCAGCGCGTTCTTGAAGGCGTGCTTGGAAATGACGAGCGCCTCCGGCAACCCCTTGAGCCGCGCGAGCTTCACGTACTCGGAGCCGAGCACGTCGAGCATCGACGAGCGCGTGAGCCGCATGTGGACGGCGGCGAAGAGCCACCCGAGCGAGATGGCGGGCATCACCAGGTGGAACACCGTCCCGGACCCGGACGAAGGGAGCCAGCCGAGGTAGACCGAGAAGAAGAGGATCATGAGCAGCCCGACCCAGAATGACGGCATCGAGAGCCCGAGCAGCGCGAAGATCTTCCCCCCGCTGTCCCACCATTGGTTGACCCGGACCGCGGCGATGATCCCGGTCGGAATGCCGACGAGGAGCGAGAACGCCATCGCCGCCGAGGCCAGCAGCAGCGAGGCCGGCAGCCGTGAGAGATAGAGCTCGAAGACGTCCGTGCGGTAGTAGAACGATTGGCCGAAGTCCCCGCGGAGGAGATGCGTGAGGAAGCTCACGTACTGGGTCCAGAGGGGCCGGTCGAGGCCGAACTGCTGTCGAATCGCGTCGAGGTCCGCCGCGCTGGCGCCGGGCTCCGCGAGGAGCACGGCGGGATCTCCCGTGATCCGCATCAAGAGGAAGATCGTTATCGAGAGGAGGAGGAGCGAGATGAGCGCCAACCCGAGCCGCTTGACGATGTACTTCTTCATAGCGTCTTGTCCCTCACGGCCTGATCCTCAATAGAGTCTATCCTCATCACCGGCTGCGGACCCGACTACGGAGCGGAAGAGGTACGACCGCCCGAAAAGTGAAGGGATTATGCCCGATTTTGCTTCAGTGTCAATGCCCTGGCGCGTCAACGTCTTGGCGCGTCAACCCGGTTTGGTGCGAACCCTGGCTCGATGGGTACGAGGCCGGTTCCACCGGCGCATCGACCTGGTCGGCCTCGAGAACATTCCGGAATCCGGGCCCTGATCGTGGCGGCCGACCACCAGAACGCGCTGGTCGACCCGCTCCTGCTGGGGCTGCTCCCGCGCCGGTTGGTGCCGGTTGCCAAGGCGCCACGGTTCCGCCACCCGCTCATCGGCCCCTTCCTGCGTCTGGTGGGCGCGCTGCCCGTCCACCGCCGCCAGGAGGGGGGCACCGACCCCGCGCGCAACCGGGCGATGACTTCCGCCGCGACCGCCCACCTCGGGGCGGGCCAAGCGGTGCTGATCTTTCCGGAGGGTGTGAGCCAGCCCGGGCCGGCGCTGATGCCTCTCCGCACCGGTGCGGCACGGGATGCTGCTCGAGGCCGAAGGCGCGGCGGCCGCGGTGTGGCCCTCGTGCCGGTTGGCCTCGTCTTCCACGAGCCCGGAACGTTCCGCGCGGGGCGTGCGTTACTTCCAATCGATGGCGCGGTCGCCACCGCCGATTGCATCGCTCTCCACGCGATCGCTCCCGACGGGGCTACGCGCCGCCTGACCCATCGGCTCACGGCGGCACTCCGGCAGTAGAAGCAGACGACGACCGCGAGACGCTTCGCTCCTGCGCGTCGTCGAGTCCATTTCCCGCGACGAGGCCCGTCGAACGCCCGCGGCTTCTTCCGTCTCCTTCTCGATCGCGACCTCCGGCGGCGTCTGGCCGCCCGCCGGAGATCGCTCGTGGACGAGCTGGCGGCCCTGATGCGCCACGTGCCCGAGACGGTCCTGGCTGGACCCCAAGGCCCGGCTCGCTGATCACGGGGCGACGGCACGACGGGCGCGTGCGGTAGGGGTCGACCGGACCCGTTCCCGCAACGCGGCGGTGGGCAACGCGCGCCCTGATGGAGCCCAGCCTCGTTGGGGCAGCGGGCGCGTGCCGCGTGGTCGGGTGACCCCTACCGCACACGCCCGTCGTGCCGTCGCCCCGCGATCAGCTAGAGCAGGTCCTGCAGCTCGGGGATGACCCAGAGCGGCTTCCGTCCGGCCGCCACCCTCTGGACGTTGTCGAACGCGTTGCGGAACGCCTTCGCCCAGTTCTCCCACGTCGGCCCCGCCGTGTGCGGGGTGATCGTGATGTTCTCGAGGGCGAAGAGTGGGTGGTTCGCCGCCGGCGGCTCCTCGACCATGACGTCGAGGCCGGCCGCGGCGATCTGGCCCGACGCGAGCGCGACCTGCAGGGCCGCTTCGTCGACGACGGGCCCCCGGCAGGTGTTGATCAGGATCGCGCTCCGCTTCATCGTCGCGAACTCGCGAGCGCCCATCATGGCGCGCGTCGCGTCGGTGAGCGGCACGTGCAGGGTGACGACGTCCGAGGTGCGAAGGAGCTCGGGGAAGAGCACGAAGCGGACGCCGAGGGCGTCCTCGGCGTGTTCGGTGAGCCGGACGATGTCGTAGTACTGGACGTGCATGTCGAAGGCCTGAGCGCGTTTCGCGACCTTCTTGCCGATGGTTCCGAGGCCGACGATCCCGAGCGTCTTTCCGGCCAGCTCGTACATCCGCGTCTGGGAGAAATCCCCGACGCGCCACTTGCCGGTGATGACGTTGTGGTGATGCCAGGCGAGCTTCTTGAAGACGGCCAGGATGAGCATCAAGGTGTGCTCGGCCACCGCGACCGAATTCGAGCCGCCGTTGTTGGCGACCGGCACCCGAGCCTGACGCGCCGCCCCGATGTCGAGACGGTCGTAGCCGGCGCTGATCAGCTGGATCAGCTTGAGCTTGGGCGCCCCGCGATAGAACTCAGCGCCGAAGCTCTCGCGCGCGAACCCCACGAAGTACTCGGCGTCTTTCATGGCCGCGGGGAACTCGGGCGTGCCCTGCTCGGCGACGTGCATCTCGAACTCGGCCGGCAAGAGCGAACGGGCGACGTCGACAAGCGCCGAGGGGAGCTTCGGGGAGAGGACGATCTTGGTCGGCACGGCTGTCTCCTTTCTACGGTGTTACCGGAAGCGCACGGTGAAGTCCTTGGTCATCGTGCCGGAGGTGCTCGTCCGGGCATAGAACCACGGGCCCGTCTGATCCCCGCTGTCGAGCCCGACCTGGTAGGGCTCGCCGAAGACCGACAGCAGGCCGGCCTTGTCCGTGACGTTGACCTTGATCTGGGCGGCGTCTGGCGAGGGGAACTCGCGACCCAGCGGGAGCGCGGCGCACGCGGACGCTATGAGGGCGACGGCGAGCGCACGGAATAGCCAGGCGCGTGTCATGCGTCTGCCGCCGTCACGCCAGGGCGACGACGCCGGCGGCGGCAAGACGCTCGATCTCGTCCTTCGGCAACCCGAGCTCGGCGAGGACCTCGGCGGTGTGCTCGCCGAGCAGCGGCGCCGGGCGCCGGATCGTGCCCGGTGTCGCCGAGGCCCTGACCGGGAAGTTGAGCATGCGCGCGGGCCCGTAGCCGGGCTGCTCGACCACGGCGACCAGGCCGAGGTGCTTCACTTGAGGGTCCTCGAACACCTCGTCGAACTCGTAGATCGGCCCAGCGGCCACCTGCGCGGCCTCGAACCGCTTGACCCAACAGGCGGTCGTGTCCCGCGCCAGCGCCCGCTCGACGCGCGCCCGCAGCTCGTCGTGATTGGCGACGCGGCTGTCGTTGGTCGCGAACTTCGGATCGGTCGCCAGCGAGTCGTCACCCAGAGCTCGGCTGAAACGTGTGTACTGGTCGGGGTTCATGACGACGACCTGGACCCAGCCGTCCTTGGTGCGGAACGCCTCGGCGGGGGTGAGATACGGGTTCCGGTTGCCCACGCGGGGCGGCCGCTTGCCCGAGTCGAAATAGTGGGCGACGGGATCGGGCAGCAGCGCGAGCGTGGAGGCCAGCAGGCTCACGTCGAGGTGCTGGCCCTGCCCCGTGCGGAGTCGATGGGCGAGCGCGGCGTTCGCGACGCCGAAGGCGAGGAACGCCGCGGCGACGTCGGCGACGGAGCCGCCGACTTTCGTCGGCGGGTGCCCGGGCATGCCCGTGAGGGCCATGATGCCGCTCATGCCCTGGGCGATGGTGTTGTACCCCGCCCGCCGGGCATGCGGCCCGGTCTGACCGAAGCCCGTCACCGAGACGTAGACGGCCGCCGGGTTCACGGCGCGCACGGCGGTGTAGCCGAGCCCGAGCCTATCGGCGACGCCGGGGAGGAAGTTCTCGACGACGACGTCGGCTCGGCGGGCCAGCTCGAAGACGAGCGTCGAGCCCTCAGGCTGCTGGAGGTCCACGGCGATGCCGCGCTTGTTCCGGTTGATCGCGGCGAACGTGGCGCTCATCCCATTGCCGCGCCACGCGCGCAGATCGTCGCCGCGGCCGGGGCGCTCGACCTTCACCACGTCGGCGCCGAGGTCGGCCATAAGGGTGGCGCAGTACGGACCCGCGATCACGCGCGACAGGTCGAGGACCCGGATCCCGTCGAGCATCATCGCCCGATCAGCCACGGTCGAGGAATCCCTCCGTCATCGCGTTGACCTCCGGGATCCCGGTGCGGGCGACGGCGTTGATCCGGGCCTTGACCTCCGCCAGCGGCTTGAACGGCTTGGCGGCCATGGACTCGGCGAAGGCGCGCACCTCTTTGGCGAGCGCCGCGCCGGGAACGACGCGGTGCACGAGGCCCCACGCCTGAGCCTCGGCGGCCGAGTACCGCCGGCACTCCATGATGATCTCCTTCGCGCGGGCGGGGCCGACGAGGCGCACGAACCGGGTCGTCGACGCGACGCCGAGGGGCACGCCGAGGTCGACTTCCGGAATCCAGAGCTGCGCCTCGGCGGCCGCCCAGCGGAAGTCACAAGCGAGCGTGAGACCCCACCCGCCGCCCACCGCGTGGCCGTTGATCATGGCGATCGTCGTCTGCTCGAGGGTCTCGAGCATCGTGTTGGCGCGCTCGAAGAGCCGGCGGAACTGGCTCTTTCGCTGGCCGAAGGCCGCTCGTCGCTCCTCGGGCGACATGGCGGACTTGAGGCCGGCGTCGGCTCCCGCCGAGAACACCGGCGGTGCGCCCGTGACGATGACCACGCGCGTCGCGGCGTCGTCCCGCAGCTCCGCGAACGCCGTGGCCAGATCGGTCAGCATCGCGTCGCTCAGCGAGTTACGGCGGTCGGGACGGTTCAACGTGACGGTCGCGATCGCGCCGTCGCGAGCCAGCGTGACGTTCTCGCCCATGCGCGCGGACGGTATCACAGGGCGCGCGACGGGCGCAATTACGTCGCGGCCGCGCGAGCGGCCCGCGTCGGGCGCGAGACTATGCGAAGAGCCCGAGCGACGGCTGCGTGGCCCTGAAGCCCGGGAAAAGCGGCGCGGCCGGCGCGCCGAGATGACGCGTCGCGACCTCGGTGAACAGGGTGCGGAAGTCCGTCGTCACGGCGAGGTCACGGCCCTCGAAGAGCTGGTGGCGGGCGAGCCCGGGCCAGCGCCCGTACACGCGGCCGCCGCGCACACCGCCGCCGAGAACGAGCATCGCCGTCGCATGACCGTGGTCGGTCCCCCGGTTGCCGTTCTCCGCGACGGTCCGGCCGAACTCCGACATCGTGATCACGACGACGTCCGCCATCTTGCTGCCGAGGTCCTGAGCGAAGGCCGCGAGCGCCCCCCCGAACTCGCGGAAGCGGAGCGCGAGCTGCCCGCGCTCGGCGCCCTGGCCGACGTGGGTATCCCAGCCCTGCATGTCGGCGAACGCGACCTCGAGGCCGACGCTCGCCTTGATGAGCTGGGCGATCTGGCGCAGCGCCTCGCCGAGCTGGCCGCGTGGATAATCGGCGCCGTTCGCCGGCGGGATGCGCGAGGCGTTGGCGCTCCGGAGCATCTTCACCGCCTCGAAGGTCTCGCGCCCCGTCCCACGGAGGAGATCACGGATCCCTTGCTCGTAGAGCGACTCGAATCCCTGCCGCGCGCTCCCGTCGGCGCCGGCGCGGACGTCGAAGCGCTCGATGGACTGCATCGAGATTGCGCCCACGTCACCCTGGAGCGTCCGCGGGAGCGCCGGGCCCATCGCGACCGCGCGGAATGGTGTCTGGTTCGACGGCCGCGTCTTGACCGCGCGGGCCAGCCAGCCGTCGGGCGTGCTCTTGACCCCCGGCGTCCCGGTCTCCATGTAGTCCTGGGCGTCGAAATGCGAGCGCGTCGTGTCCGGAGAGCCGCACGCGTGGATCACCGCGAAGGCCCGGTTCTCCCAGAGCGGCACCAGCGGAGCGAGCGCGGGGTGCAAAGCGAAGAAGCCGTCGAGGTCGATCGCGCGGTCGGTCTCGCCACGCTTCGGCGGCTGGAGCCCGATCGACGGACGCCTGCCGACATAGCCGGCCTCACCGTAGGGCATCACCATGCTAAGCCCGTCCACGGCGCCACGCTGGAACACGGCCACCAGCACCTTGCCGTTCGCCTCCGCTGCGCGGGCTGTCCGCAGGAGGAATCGCGGCGCCGCCGCGTAGGCGACCAGGGCGCATCCGCCGGCCTTCAGGAACGTCCGCCGCGTGGGCATCGCATGCTCTCCTAATTTATGGTCGCGCATCGTGCCCCGCGACGGCCCGCGGCGCGCACCTCAACGCCGTTGGAACTCGGGCGAGCCGATCACGAGCGCCGCGAGCTTGGCGACGTCGGTGTTCGCTGG
>WNFD01008954.1_pt1 | contig 12892 bp, 9 predicted proteins | sample 5400491 | NCBI WGS metagenome assembly WNFD01 (sample SAMN13153343, study PRJNA577476) | soil metagenome | isolation source: 120 cm saprolite under Douglas fir tree site 2 hole 2 replicate 2 | place: USA:California | collected 2015-04-18 | reverse complement strand
ATGGGCGCGCAGATGCTGCGCGAGGTCGCTTCCAAGACCAACGATACCGCCGGCGACGGCACCACGACCGCGACCGTGCTGGCACAGGCGATCGTCCGCGAAGGCGGCAAATCGGTCGCCGCCGGCATGAACCCGATGGACCTCAAGCGCGGCATCGACATCGCGGTGCACGCGGTCGTGAGGGATATCGAGAAGCGCGCCAAGCCGGTTGCCTCCTCCTCCGAGGTCGCCCAGGTCGGCACCATCTCGGCGAACGGCGACGCCGCGATCGGCAAGATGATCGCGCAGGCGATGCAGAAGGTCGGCAACGAGGGCGTCATCACGGTCGAGGAAAACAAGTCGCTCCTGACCGAAGTCGACATCGTCGAGGGCATGAAGTTCGATCGCGGCTACCTCTCGCCCTATTTCGTGACCAACGCCGAGAAGATGACCGCCGAGCTCGAGGACGTCTACGTGCTGCTGCACGAGAAGAAGCTGTCGGGCCTGCAGGCCATGCTGCCGGTGCTCGAAGCCGTGGTGCAGTCCGGCCGGCCGCTTTTGATCATCGCCGAGGACGTCGAGGGCGAGGCGCTGGCGACGCTGGTCGTCAACCGCCTGCGCGGCGGCCTGAAGGTCGCCGCCGTCAAGGCGCCCGGCTTCGGCGACCGCCGCAAGGCCATGATGGAAGACATCGCGGTCCTGACCGGCGGCCAGCTGATCTCCGAGGAGCTCGGCATGAAGCTCGAAAGCGTCACCGTCAACATGCTCGGCCGCGCCAAGAAGGTCGTGATCGACAAGGAGAACACCACGATCGTCAGCGGCGCCGGCAAGAAGAAGGACATCGAGGGCCGCGTCACCCAGATCAAGGCGCAGATCGAGGAAACCACCTCGGACTACGACCGCGAGAAGCTGCAGGAGCGGCTGGCCAAGCTCGCCGGCGGCGTCGCGGTGATCCGCGTCGGCGGCGCCACCGAGGTCGAGGTCAAGGAGAAGAAGGACCGCGTCGAGGACGCGCTCAACGCCACCCGCGCAGCGGTGCAGGAAGGCATCGTGCCCGGCGGCGGCGTCGCGCTGTTGCGCGCCAAGAAGGCGGTCGGCCGCATCCACAACGACAATCCCGACGTGCAGGCCGGCATCAACATCGTCTTGAAGGCTTTGGAAGCGCCGCTCCGCCAGATCGCGGAAAATGCCGGCGTGGAAGGCTCGCTGGTCGTCGGCAGGATTCTCGAGGACAAGTCCGAGACGTTCGGCTTTGACGCCCAGACCGAGGAATATGTCGACATGGTCGCCAAGGGCATCATCGACCCCGCAAAGGTCGTCCGCGCCGCGCTGCAGGACGCCTCCTCGGTCGCAGGCCTCCTCGTCACCACCGAGGCCATGGTCGCCGAGATGCCGAAGGAACCGGCCCCGGCGATGCCGGGCGGAGGCGGCGGCATGGGCGGCATGGGCTTCTGAGCCCCACGGCCTGGACTGCAATCGAATTTTTTGAAGGCCGCCTCCGGGCGGCCTTCTTTTTTGGCGAAGGACGTCGATGTTTGCTAAAGCATGATCCGGAAAAGCATGCCCTCGGCCCCGATGGGTGGTACCGGCTTTCTGAAAGATCATGCTCACATGCTGAGCCAGAGCGCGATCACACTCATCTTGGAGTCATCGCGCTCTGGTTCCGGACCCGAGCCCATTCATCCGCGAGGAATTTTGATATGCGCGCGCTTTTGTTCTGCCTGGCCGGACTGATGGCAGCCTCGGCGGATGTGGCCTCCGCCCAGACCAAGCTTCAGTCGAAGGCAGACCCGAACGCCCCGGAGGTCCGCTATTTTACCGCCCTCGACGGATTGATGGACGGCAATGCCGACGTGATTTTGAAAGAGACGCGCCAGGGCAAGACCGTCAGCGCGGCGACGCTGGATATCTGCTACCCCGTCGCAAAGAACTCCGATCGCAAGGACCGTTTCGTTGTCAATCTCGCTGTCAACGGCCAGACTTTGACCGGCACCACCCAGAGCATCGGCGACAAATCGCCGGTCACGATCAAACTGGTCCGCAAGCAGACCGGCGACACCTTCGATTTCCGCGGCCAGATCGGCATCGCCCAGACCGTGACGGAAGTCGCCTCCAGCGAGAATTCCGACGTCAGCGAGAAGGAGTTCCAGGACAGCCAGACCGTCGACGACGGCATCGCCGCCGCGCCCAAGGATTTCACCGAGGTCTCGCCGGAATCGGTCGGCGTCCGGGTCAAGCTCGACGCGGCGCTCGATTTCCTGAAGAGCCTCAAGGGTCAGGACGTCGAGGTGTCGCTCAACAGCCTCACCGTGAGCTGCGACGCGCTGCGCGCCGGCCAGCAGACCATCAGCCTGTCGGTCGATCCGGACCGCGCCGCGGCGCTGATCGCGAAGGCCAAATCGACGCCCGGCGTGGTCGCAGCCGGCTGGACCGCGGGGGTGGTCGAGATGGACCGCACGATCCGCATCGCGGCGGCCGACTGGCGCGACGGCGAGAAGGTCAACAAGGACAAGCTGGTATCCGCGATTTCTGGAGTGCTTGCGAAAACGCTTGCGGCGAAACCGGCGTCATCGAACTGGAACGCCACCACCGGGAAGCTGCGCTTGAGCTTCAAGCGGCCGAGCCAGCTCTATCCCGCGCTCAACCTCACCGACACGATCGAGGTCGCGGGCCTTGTGGCGCCGGACAAGCCCGGCGGATCGGACCGGCTGATGCTGTGGATCGGCAATCCCGTCACGACGACGGCCGACGAGGGCACAGGGCCAAAACTCAATCTGTCGGAAGAATCCTCCGGCGACGAGGAAGGCGATGCGCGCGACGAGAGCGGCTCGATCGAGGCGCTGGCCAGGGAATTGAAGGGCCAGCGCTGGGACGCCGACAAGTCGGTCTGGAAATAATCCCACCGCTAGAGCGCGATGAGTTCAGGATGAAGCGTCATCGCGCTCTAGGTTTTTGTTTGAGCATGATCTCCGCGCCAACGCTTTGCGTTTGTTAGCTAAGGGAAAACCGCTACACACCCGTCGGGTCGTCGCCCGAGGGCATGCTTTTCTGGATCATGCTCTATCGCTCAGTTCGTGTTGAGGCGAAAGCGCAGCGTCTTGCTGCCGGTGAAGTAGACCGAATCGCCTTGCCGCCGCCAGGTGTTGGCGTCCGTCAGCGCCGCGACGAGTTCGTCATCGGCCTGGGCGCGGGCCGGCGGACAGGCGCGGTTTTCCATCGCCCCCGCGACGAAGACCACCGTGTTGCCGGCCACCGAGAACTGGCCCTTGCCGCCCTTGCACCACAGCTCCAGCACGACCTCGCCATTGTCGCCGATATCGAGGTCCGGGATCCGCTTCGATCCGGACTGCGGCAGCGCGTCCAGGGTCATCTCCATCCCGAACGGAAAACCATCTTCAGCACGCGCCTGGATCGCGGACACGCAAGTGAACAAGATTGTTGTGAGCAAGAGCAACGCGACCGCGGCCTCTCGCAATGCGAATTTGACTGACCCCATATTACTTCTCGCAACCCCTCGACACGTCCTTGAAGCCTGATGTTGTTGGCGCGAAGGCTTTATCGAACGAATACGACATTGACCAGATTCGCGCGGGCATAACTGTGGCGCTGAAATAGCAAATCCCCACGGGCACCGAGGCCCGCGGGGATTTTGACGCAGATAAGGCGCAACCCTTATTTCAAGACCATCAGCGTGAACGGATAGACGTAGGCCTGCAACGTGACGAGGACGCCGACGAGGCAGGCCAGCACGATCGAATGCAGGAACACGTAGCGCAGGATCGAGCTCTCGTGGCCGTACCAGTTGGTTGCAGTGGAGGCGACCACGATCGACTGCGCATCGATCATCTTGCCCATGACGCCGCCCGAGGAATTGGCGGCGCCCATCAGGACGGACGAGAGGCCGAGCTGCTCCGAGGTGATCTTCTGCAGATTGCCGAACAGAATGTTCGATGCCGTGTCGGATCCCGTCAATGCGACGCCCAACCAGCCGAGCAGCGTGCCGAAGAACGGGTAGAGCACGCCGGTCGCGGCGAAGGCGAGACCGAGCGTGGCGTCGACCCCCGACAGGCGCGTCAGCGTGCCGATCGCCAGCATCGCCGAGATCGTGATCAGCGAGATCGCACATAATTTGATGGTGCGGCCATATTCGGAGATCATCCGCGCCGGCGAAAAGCCCGCGAGGAAGCCGGAAATGATCGCGGCGATCAACATGCCCGTCCCCGTGAAGGACAGATAGGTGAACGCGAACACCGCGCCCTCCGGCGTCGGCTTCGCCGCCACCGGCGGCACCTTGGCGATCATCTTGTCCAACTCAGGCACCGGATAGTTCCAGGTGAAGATCGAGTTTGCCCAGGACTTGAAGGCACCATTGCCCCAGAGCAGCATCACGATGCAGACGATGATCCACGGCAGCAGCGCAGTCCACAACTGGGCCTGGGTCAGCGGCGTCTTGTCCATCGGCTTAGGCGCCGTCATGGTTGCGGCCGACTCGTCCCTGCCGCGCAAGGCCGGCGACAGCCAGAGCTGCCTCGGCTGCCAGACCCGCAGGAACAGGATCAGGCAACCCATCGAGATCAGCGAGGCGCCGATATCGACGATCCAGGGATTGATGTAGTTCGAGATCACGAATTGCGGGACGGCAAAGGATACGCCGGTGACCAGAATCGCGGGCCACACGTCCTTCATGCCCTTCCAGCCTGCGAACGCCCACACCACCCAGAACGGCACGATCAGCGAGAACACCGGCAACTGCCGGCCGACCATGGCGCCGAGGATATAGGGATCGAGGCCGGTGACCGAGGCGAGGCCCTGGATCGGCGTGCCGAGCGCGCCATAGGCGACCGGCGCGGTGTTGGCGATCAGCGACAGGCCGGAGGCGGCGAGCGGCGAGAAGCCGAGCCCGATCAGCACCGAGCCCGTGATCGCAACCGGGGTGCCGAATCCCGAGGCGCCCTCGAAGAACGCGCCGAAGGAGAACGCGATCAGCAACAATTGCAGGCGGCGGTCCTCGGTGACGCCGCCGACTGCGCGCTTCAACAGCTCGAATTGGCCGGTGGCGACCGTGAGCTGGTACAGAAAGATGACGTTGAGAACGATCCAGCCGATCGGAAAGAAGCCGGCGACCACACCCAGCAGCGAGGCGCGGATCGACATGCCCGCCGGCATGGTGAAGATGAAGATCGCGATCAGGTTGGTCAGGATCACCGCGATGATCGCGGCGATATGCGCCTTGACCTTGCCGCTGGCGATCAGCACCAGCAGCGTGACCACGGGAACGGCGGCGATGATCGTCGACAGCGCCGCGTTTCCCAACGGGTTATAGACTTGGTTCCACATTGCTCCACCTCCCCCACGCCAATTTGCGATGCCCGGCTTGCGTGGCCGGCCGGGCACCCTTGGCGCGATCGCAGAGCTGCCTTTTGCCGTGTGCGAGATCGATCTCGCGAGATCGGCGAATGCCCGAATCCGACACGTGCCGAAGTCCGCTCAAAAGCTCGCGAAGTATGAAAGCCGCCCCGCCCCTCGCCGTTGTGCCCATGCTAGGGTCGAAGACGCGCACAAGCCAGCCCGGATCGCGGAATTTACGACTTTAGTCTAAGCGCGCACCCGTCGACGTGACCGACAGGCCTTTGAATCCAATACCTTAGGAGACGGTAGTCTGTGAACAACATCCGCTCGACGCTTGCGATCGTGTGGCGGATCGCTGCTCCCTATTTCCGTTCCGAGGACAAATGGGCCGCCCGCGTTCTGCTCGCCGCGGTGATCGCCATCCAATTGTCGCAGGTCGCGATCGACGTCCTGATCAACCAGTGGAACAATCGCTTCTACAACGCCCTGCAGGACCGGAACTGGGACAATTTCGTCCGCGAGGTCGGCATCTTCACGGTCCTGGCGTTCTGCTCCATCGGGCTTGCGATCTATCAGTTCTACCTCAATCAGTGGCTCCAGATCCGCTGGCGGAACTGGCTGACCCATCGTTACCTCGGCGAGTGGCTGCACGACGCCAATCACTACCGCATGCAGCTCCAGGGCGACGCCGCCGACAACCCGGACCAGCGCGTCAGCGACGACCTCAAGACCTTCGTCGAACGAACGCTCGACATCGGCCTGAATCTCCTGAGTTCGGTGGTGACGGTCGCATCCTTCATCGTGATTCTGTGGGGACTGTCGGCGGCGGCTCCGCTGCATTTCCTCGGCCGCGACTTTCCGATTCCCGGCTACCTGATGTGGGCCGCGCTGATCTATGCCGTGTTCGGAACGGCGCTGACGCAATGGATCGGCGCACCCCTGGTCCGTCTCGATTTTCAACAGGAACGCTTCGAGGCCGATTTCCGCTTCAACCTCGTTCGCGTGCGCGAGAACTCCGAACAGATCGCGCTGTTGCGGGGCGAGGAAGCGGAACGCGGTCAGTTGTCGATGCGCTTCAACAACATCATCGACAACTGGTACGCCATCATGAGCCGGACCAAGCGGCTCATCGCGTTCACCACAAGCTATGAACAGGCTGCGCTCATTTTCCCCCTCATGCTGCTGGCGCCGGCCTACTTCGCCGACAGAATCCAGCTTGGCGGCATGTTTCAGTCGGCGAGCGCCTTCGAGAGCGTGCGAAAAGCCCTTTCGGTGTTCGTGACGATCTACCGATCGCTCGCGGAATGGCGCGCCACGGTCGCCCGTCTCGACGGGTTCGAGATGGCGATCCAGAGCGCGGCGAAGCTGAAGACCGATCAACCCTCGATCGGCATCGTGACCGCGCCGGACGGAGACGCGATCAAACTGTCCGAGCTTCTGGTCCGCCTGCCCGACGGCACGCCGCTGCTCTCCGTCGATGGCTTCAGCATTCGCGGCAACGAGCGCGCGCTGGTCACCGGTCCGTCAGGCGCCGGCAAGTCGACCTTGTTCCGCAGCATTGCCGGGATCTGGCCGTTCGGCAGCGGATCGATCGCGGTTCCCCCTCACGCCACGCTGATGATGCTGCCGCAACGGCCGTATTTCCCGATCGGCTCGCTCAAGGCCGCGATCGTCTACCCGGCTCCGGCCGATGCGATCAGCTCCGATCGCGTGCGTGAGGCCGTGGTCGCGGTCGGCCTGCCCAAATTCGCCGAGCGGCTGGAGCAGGACGCGCACTGGAACCGGATGCTCTCGCTCGGCGAGCAGCAGCGGCTCGGGCTCGCCCGCGCGCTGTTGTGCGCGCCGCAATTTCTGTTCCTGGATGAGGCGACCGCCTCGCTCGATGAAGCCTCCGAAGCCAGGCTGTACCGGCTGCTGCAGGAGAAATTGCCCGCGACCACCATCGTCTCGATCGGCCACCGCTCGACGCTGGAGGCGTTCCACGAGCGCTATGTGGCGCTGGCGCCGGACGGCGAGGGGTTCAGCCTGCAGGACGTCAGAGCCAGCGCAGCGGCCAGGGCTGGCGGCGCAGCCAGCAGTGCCAGACATAAGCAAACAGAGTGAGCAGCAGCGCGCCGGCCAGCACCGGCACGAACAGGAACGACCAGCCAAGGTTGTTGGAAACCGCGAGCAGCGGATTGATCCCGGCCGGCGGATGAAACGTGCCGGTCACGACCATCGCCAGAATGGCCAGGCCGACCGCCATGGCCGCGGCCCAGGCGTGAGGCCCGGTCAGCTTCACGACCAGAAGCCCCACGACCGTTGCCACGATGTGTCCACCGACCAGTGCGCGCGGTTGCGCCGGCTCGGTGTCCGGCGCGCCCATCACAAGCGCGATGGATGTCGCAAAGGGGATGACGGCGAGCGGGTAGTGCGAGACGAGCGAGAACCACTCCATCGTCCCGATGGCGATGGCTACCCCCAGGCCTGCGACAACGCCAGCCGCAAGGGTCTGGGGACCGTTACCGCGGCCGTCACCTCCCGCCCCATGTCTAAGGTTCCAGCGCATGAGCCTCATAACAAAGCAGGGGGCGGCAGATCGCTCTGCCGCCCCTCCAATCTGTAACCGAAGAAAAACTTACTTCAGGTTGGTCATCGCCGTCAGGTCAGCAGAGAGCTTGGCGATGCCGGCTGCGCCGCACCAGTTGGAACTTGCTCCGAGCGGATTGATGCCGGTAACGGTGGTGGTTCCGACGGTCGCATTGAAAGCACCCGTGAAGACGCTGCAATTCCCCTTCGACAAGTCACTGTCGGAGTAGCGCAGGTCCAGAGTGAACACCTTGTAGGTGAAGCCGATACCGATGTTCCAGGTATCGTAATCAGCATAATGGATGCCGTTCGGGAACGTCGCGGTACCGTAGAAGCTGTCGGTGGTTCCAAACCATTGCCGCCCGAATTCGCCGGAAACGTACATGCCAACGCCGCTGCTGCCGAAGATCGTGCTCGGTGCGGTGTATTTGCCGGTGACCGAAGTATAGTTGCCCCAGGCGCCTGAGTTCAGGAAACTCGGCGTGTAGAACTCGGTCACGCCGAACTGCCAGTTGTCGTTGACGGTGTAGTTGCCCTTTCCGTAGACCTCGAAGAAGCTGACGTCCTTCTTCATGGTGTTGCCGTTGAGCAGGGCGTTGGTTGCGCACTCGGTGCCTTGGAAATTCCCCGCGAAGTCAAATCCGGTACCGCCGAATTGACAGGTTCCGCCCGGATATAGGTAGCCCCAGACACCGATATCGAAGGCGAATGCCCCGAAGGTCGGACGGATACCGCCATAGACGTCGATTTCAGCGGCGGCGCGGTTGGCGAAGGAGATGCTCTCGCCGGACACGCCGACATAGAACTGCAGGTCCTTCGTAAGGTTATAGCGGGGCTCGAAATAGGCTGCGACCGAGGGCTTGTGGTTCGACTGAGTCACGCCGCGGAAAATGTAGTCGCTCATCAGAGCGCCGCCGAAGGCGACATCCCAGGGATCGAACGGGGCCGGTGGGGGCGCTTTCGCGGCCTTCAGCGGCATATCCGCTGCGAAGGCCGACCCCGATACCATTGCCAGCGCCGTTGCTAACAAAATCAATTTCTTCATGTCGATCCCCATTCGCATTTCCAACAACAGCCCGATTCCGGCGCCCCCCGGGGCCATCGAGACCTGACTGAAACCAAATTTCTAATCTCGCGGGCAACTTGGAACGTGTTGACAGAGGCGTGAAGCAAAAAAGAGAAGCATTTGCCAAAAATTTGAGCGTTATGGCGGTTCTAGGAAAGGTTGTCGCATGGTGTTGCATTCCGACAACAATTTTGACCCGTATTCCCCCGCGCTGTGCACGTCTCGAGGATTTTCCATTCGCCGAAAATCAGCTTCTGACCTCCCTTGCCGAATCACGACCTCAGGCTGTGCCACGGAAGCAACGCGCCTTCCGCGCAGCATGCGGACGACCGCCGCGAGGCAAGTCTGAAACAAACAAAGTCTGAAACAAACAAAGTCTGAAACAAACAAAGTCTGAAATAAAAGAGGCCACGGCACGGATGCCGCGGCCTCCTCGAAACATGTCCGCTGAAATACGACCCTGCTAGATAGAGCAGGATGCCTTTTGATTGAACCAATCGCCGCTCGGGTTCGATGCAATCTTTGCGAAGGGGGCTCAGGACGATCGAGACCGTCGCCCTTCACCCCGGCCCCTCTCCCCATCGAAGTCGGATGTATCCGGCTTCGATTATTTATGATGCGCAGCTCGGGTATCGCCCGATGATGGGCTTTCCGCACCGTGGCTCCACGACGAGGCGGGAGCAGGCTCAGCCGGGCTTGGCGTTGCCCAGCTCGGCGCGTGAGCGGCGTGGGCCGGCTCCGGCTCGGCCATCGGCACCGCAGCAGGCTCGGAATAGCTTGGCACCGGCTTCTTTGCCGCGCGCTTCTTCGGAGCCGCCTTCTTCGCAGGGGCCTTCGCGGCTGTCTTGGCAGTGCTCTTGGCGGTGCTCTTGGCAGCCTTCTTGGCGGCTTTCTTGCCAGACTTTTTGGCCGCCTTGGCTTTGCCGACGGATTTCTTCGCCGACGTCTTGGCCTTTTTCGCAGATTTCTTCGCGGCCTTCTTCGAAGCCTTCTTCGCAGATTTAGCCTTCGCCATCACATTTTTTTTCTTTTTGTCTTTCTTCCCCTTCTTGCTCTTTTTCCCTTTAGCCATCGTAATCCTCCTATTGCCGCCGATCATGTTCATCGGGCGCTCAAGTCATCCGCGCCCGAGGAGCGCGGTTTGCGAATCGATCAATTCGATCCAGGCCGTGGCCCCCCCGTCGCCCAATCGAGAAGCTCAATCGTGTGCACGACAAGGACCGATGTGCCGCTGGCAATCTGCGTCATGCATCCGATATTGCCCGCCGCAATCATGTCCGGCTTGACGCTTGCGATGTTGGCGAGCTTTCGATCGCGCAATCTCACCGCTATGTCAGGCTGGAGAATGTTGTAAGTCCCCGCCGAACCGCAACACAAATGACTCTCGGGCACATCTTTCACCACGAATCCGCTCTTGGAAAGCAATTCTTTCGGGGCCTGTGTGATTTTCTGTCCATGCTGCAGCGAACAGGCCGCGTGATATGCGACGACAAAGCTGCCATCCTGGCCACCGTTTTGCAGCGTGCTCAACCGCAGCTCGATGCCCTCGAGATACTCGCTGATGTCCTTGGCGAGTGTGGATATCTGCGCGGCGGCGCCTGCAAAATCAGGGTCCTCGCGCAGCAGATAGCCGTAGTCCTTGATCACCGTTCCGCATCCGGATGTCGTGACGAGGATGGCGTCGAGGCCGCCGCGCTCCGCCTCCGCGCGCCACACTGCGATGTTGGCGCGCGCCCGCGCCAGCGCGTCACGGTCGTCGCCGAGATGGTGCGTCAGCGCACCGCAGCATTGCTCATCCTTGACCAGCACGACCTCGATGCCGTGCCGGGTCAGGACATTGATGGCGGCCTGATTGATTCGCGGTGCCAGAACCTGCTGCGCGCAGCCTTGCAGCAGGGCGACGCGGCCCCGCTGCTCGCCGACGGCGGGGAAGACGCTGCCGCCGGCCGGTCCCGGCGCCGGCAATTTTCCCGGCGCGAGCGCCAGCATGGCCTTGATGCGCCGGACCAGCGACGGCGTCGCCGAGGGCGTTTTTGGCTCGGGCAACAGCGCGGCCAAGGGCCGGCCAAGCCGCGCGAGCCAGACGCTGGCCCGGAACAGTTTCGGGTCCGGCAGCACCCGGCCCAACACGGCGCGCAGCATGCGATCGATCAGCGGCCGCCTGAACTCCTTCTCGATCCGCACCCGCGCCTGATCGACCAGATGCATGTAGTTCACGCCCGACGGACAGGTCGTCATGCAGGCGAGGCAGGACAGGCAGCGGTCGATGTGCTTGACCACCTCCGGCGTCGGCGGCCTGTCCTTTTCCAGCATCTCCTTGATCAGGTAGATCCGGCCGCGCGGGCTATCCAGTTCGTCGCCGAGCAGGACATAGGTCGGGCAAGTCGCAGTGCAGAATCCGCAATGCACGCAGGCGCGCAGGATCTTGTCGGCCTCTGCAATATCGGGATCGGCGAGCTGCTTGAGGCTGAACTCGGTCTTCATGCCGCCTCCCCTCGCCGCAGACGGCCACGGTTGAGGATGGTTTTGGGATCGAAGCTCAAGCGCACCCGTTCCCCCAATGCTGCGAGGCCTTTGGCCTGCGGATGGAACACGTCGACCTGGTGGCGGACCTCGTCGGAGGCCCGCAGCAAGGTGGCGTGGCCGCCGACGGCCTCGACGCGCTGGCGCACCAGGGCGGCCTGCGCGTCGGGTCTGGGCGGCAGCGCCGCCCAGATCAGGCCGCCGCCCCAATCATAGATCACCTCGCCCCCCGTATCGCGCGCCAGGGCCTGCCCCAGCGCGCCGCCCGAGGCCGGCGGGCAGATGATGCGCCAGACCGGCCAGGCGCCCAGCGCGCCGGCCACTGCGAACGGCCGCACATCGCGGACGGAACTCCAGATCACGGCCGATGCCGCGTCCTGAAGCATCCGCGCCGTCCCGAAGGCCTCCAGCGACTTGCCCAGCGCTGCGGCGCGATGGGCGGCCGACGCCGCGGTGCCCTCCAGCCGCAGCAAGGTGACGGCCTCGCGCGGCGCCGAGACGTGCTGGTCCAGTCCGCCAACATCCGTTCGCAGGCTCGAGGCCGGCAGATGCGCCGCACCGGAGACGTCGAAAGGCGAGCCCAGCGCCATGGTCATGGCCCGGTTGGCCGCGAGATCGTCGAGACCGCGCAGCACCAGCGTGCGCTCGCTCTCGGGCCGAGGCATGACCTTCAACGTCACCTCGGTCATGACCGCGAGCGTGCCCCAGGACCCCGCGAGCAGCTTGCAGAGGTCGTAGCCGGTGACGTTCTTCACCACCCTGCCCCCGGTCTTGAAGCTGTCGCCGAAGCCGGAGACCGCGTGCGCGCCCAACAGGTGATCGCGCACGCCGCCCGCCTTGATGCGGCGGGGGCCGGCGAGCCCCGCGCCGATCGTGCCGCCGATGGTTCCAAGCGGTGGCGTGCCGAGCAGGGCTGAGGTGTCGACGGGCTCGAAGGCGAACTGCTGGCTCTTCGAATCGATCAGCGACAACACGTCCGACAGCGGCGCGCCGGCCTCGACCGTGATGATCAGCTCGTTCGGTTCATACGACGTCACGGCGTTCAGCGCCGACATGTCGAGCACCGCATTGGTTGCCATCGGCTGGCCGATCAGCCGCTTGGAACCGTGGCCTATGATCTCCAGCGGCTGCTCGTTGGCGATCGCCGCCCGCACTGCCGCTTCCACATCGGCCGCGTCGCGTACCTTCAGGGTGTCCACCGCCAACCGCCTCGCCTTCAATCCTCAAACGCCGCCGCGGCATCGGTCACAGCCGCCATCTTTCGCGATTCCCTTCTAAAGGCTGAGACGACGGACACAAGGGCGAAGGGCGGAAGACGCCCGCCATTTGTTTCGCGCCTTCGCGACCGCGCCCTCCTTCGTCGATCGCGCGGTAGCGCGACAGGCGAGACAATTCGATCGCGATCGA
>WNFD01015100.1_pt1 | contig 12893 bp, 12 predicted proteins | sample 5400491 | NCBI WGS metagenome assembly WNFD01 (sample SAMN13153343, study PRJNA577476) | soil metagenome | isolation source: 120 cm saprolite under Douglas fir tree site 2 hole 2 replicate 2 | place: USA:California | collected 2015-04-18 | reverse complement strand
CAGTCAGGCGGTCCATACCGCGCGAGAAGAACGGACCAAGAGCGCCGCGAAACAGGTAGGCGCGTCCATGCGGCCCGATCGCCGGCTGGTTGGCGGCCGGCGGCGGTGCCACCGCTTCGGCGGCGGTGTCGCTCGACGCGGCGATCGGACCCGCCGCTGCCAGATCGAAGCTGCGATCGAGGACGCCGGTGGAAAGCATCGCCCCGATCACAACAGTTGCAACGAACGCCGGTCTGTTCATGCGTTTCCTGCCTGTACTCCCGACGAACCGGCGCGCGAAACATGAATCGGACAGATAGAACCCTGCGGGCGTTCTTTGCGCGGGATTTGCCACGGACTCATTTGTCTGGTTTTCGCCACCAGGCACACCCCCTATGTCAGCAAAGCTATCGCCAAAAGTGTGCGCTATCCGCCATACCATTAGCTTGTATTGCCGACGAATTGGCAGAATGTGAGGCGCGCTTTGCGCCGCACGCGTATCCGGACGGCAGCTTACCGGACAGCAGCTTAATTGCGTGCGGCGGCAGCCGGGCTCTGCTTCGCCGCGCTTGCTTCCGGTTGCAGCGGGCTACGGGCAACAGACGCCATTGCCGGGCGGTTAAAGACTGCGGCGTCGATGGCGCTGATCACCTTCTGCTGCATGATCTGGTTCTTGTCGATCGACAAGTGCCCGACACCAGGCACCGCCTGCACGTCGACATTCTCCAGCGCACCGCGGAAATCGCTGGTCCTCGTAACGGGCTCACCGGGTCCGCTGGCGACGTAGAAATTGATGTAGCGCTCAGCGTGGCCGGCTAGCTTGGTGCGGAACACCGAGTCCAGGCCTATCGCCAGCTTGACGGGGACGCCAAGCTGGTCGAGCTTCGCCACCATTTCGGGCAGAGCCGTCGCGCCCGAGGAATGACCGACCAGAATGATGGTCCGCACCTTTCCACTTCTGTATTCCGCCGCGGCCCGGTCTGCGAGTGATGACCAGGAGACAAAGTTGGCGACGGTGACGGGGATGCCCTGCCGCTCCAGCTTGGCCGCGATACCATCCAAACCCAGCGAGAAGATATTCAGCACGCCGCGGAGGAGAAAAACGTGAGCGCCTGTTGCTGGACCAGAACCGGGCATCGCATTCGCCGTGCCGGGTCCGATTGGAATCGCCAGCAGCAGCGCCATCGCCATCACCTGCAGAGAACGCAACCACGGTCTGCAGAGGACTGAAAGTCCGTTGAAAAATCCCGGGTAGCCGCGATATGGCTTCATTGGTCCCCCTCGGCAGCGTACCGATTGTTGCGCGGCCGAAGGGTAGACTTTGCAGGCTCGCATCTGCAACAGATCGCGGCAACGCGAGCACTTATATCAACGACGTGTGTCGCTGCTGCAACACGATCGACAATTTCAAAGTTCCTTTTGGCGCGGGCATAAAATTGCGTGCCGCTGAGCGCAGCCCGCACCGTCTGATTCGGAAAATTCTCAGATCGAAAAGCTGGTGCCGCAGCCACAGGATGCGGTGGCATTCGGGTTGACCACCCGGAATGACGCGCCGATCAGGTCGTCGACGAAATCGACCTCGGACCCCGCCAGGAACGGAACAGAGGCCGGATCGACCAGCACCACCGCGCTGTCGCGCGCGATCACCAGGTCATCTTCGGCCTGAGCGCGTTCGACGTCGAACTTGTATTGAAAGCCGGAGCAGCCGCCGCCCTCGACGCTGATGCGCAGCATGGCACCGTCGCCCTCGGTCTTGAGGATCTCCCCGATGCGGCGGGCCGCCCGCTCGCTGATGGTGACGCCAGTAGTCATGTGAGAGGTCTCCAATCGCCGGTGCCCTATCCAAATTATTTGGTATCCGGCGCTTAGCATAGTTAAGTGCGCCCAGCGCCGGAATCAAACCTTTAGGGGGTTAATACACCGTGTCGGTCGGAATGGCTGCTCCTCGCTCAGTCTATGCCTGCGATCCCGAACGCAGCCGCGGGCGGCTGTTTGCCGAGCCGCCGAGCAAGACCCGCAGCCCGTTCCGGCGCGATTGCGACCGGGTGATCCATTCCACCGCATTTCGCCGCCTGAAGTACAAAACCCAGGTCTTCGTGTTCCACGAGGGCGATCATTACCGCACCCGGCTGACCCACTCGCTCGAAGTGGCACAGATCGCCCGCGCGCTGGCCCGGCAGTTCGGCCTTGATGAGGATCTGACGGAGGCGCTGGCGCTGGCGCATGACCTCGGCCATCCGCCGTTTGGCCATGCCGGCGAACGGGCGCTGGATGCCTGCATGCAAGCCCATGGCGGGTTCGATCACAATGCGCAGACCTTGCGTGTCGTTACGTCGCTGGAGCATCGCTATCCCGAATTCGACGGGCTCAACCTGACCTGGGAAACACTGGAGGGCATCGTCAAGCACAATGGGCCGCTGGCTGAGCGAAACGGTGCAGCGGTCGGGCGTTATCGCGACCACGGCATTCCCCCGGGAATCTCCGACTACACCAGGACATACGATCTGGAACTCTGGAGCTTCGCGTCGCTGGAGGCACAGGCCGCGGCGATCGCCGACGACATCGCCTATGACGCCCACGACATCGACGATGGCCTGCGGGCCGGACTGTTCACGGTCGACGATCTCAAGATCATGCCGCTCACCGCTGATATCATCGCGGATATTGCCAGGCATTATCCCGATCTCGATGACGACCGGCGCGGCGCGGAACTGGTGCGCGAGCTGATCTCGTATCTGATCGGGGCGGTCGTCTCGGAATCGCGCAGCCGTCTGCAAGCGGCACAGCCGAATTCGGTCGACGATGTCCGCAACCATGGCGAGGTGCTGATCGCGTTTTCTCCCGGCGCGGCGCAAGCCGAGGCTGAGATCAAGTCGTTCCTGAAACAAAGGATGTACCGTCATCCGCGGGTGATGCATGTCATGGGCGATGCCGAACAGATCCTGTTCGATCTGTTCGCGCGCTATCAGAAGGTGCCGGGCGATTTGCCGCCCGAATGGCTGCCGCCCGGCGCCGACGCCGAGACGGAAACCGAACGCGCAAGGCGGATCGGCAACTTCATCGCCGGAATGACCGACCGCTTTGCGCTGACCGAACATCAAAGGCTTTTTGACTCGACCCCGGATTTGCGTTAGGCGGCGGGCTTGTTCCGCAAAAGCAGGCGCTGATGGCGAAGAAAACTTCAAAGAAAACAAAGAAATCGGCGAAGAAATCCGCCAAGAAAAAGAAACTCGCCAAAGCGGCGCCGACCAAAAAGCCGGTCAAGAAACCAGCGAAGAAGTCGACGAAAAAAACCGGCGCCAAGGCCGCCAGGAAAGCGAAAGCCACCAAAAGCGCTGCAAAGCCTGCGGTGAAGGCTGCCGTGAAGAGGCCGCGCGCGAAATCCAAGACTTCCCGGACATCGCCCGCGATCGCGTCTCTTGCTGAGGAGAAGGCAAAAGAGGCGACAAAGCCGAAGAAGCCTGGCAACGCGAGCCTCAAGCCCTTCCCGGAACAAACCGAAGAAGCGGCAGGCAAGAAACTTCCCGCCAGTCCTGCGGTCAAACCCGCTCCCTCGCAACACCTTTTCGCCGACCTGCTTGCGCGCGTCCATGCCGCTTGCCGGGCGCTCGCGGAGGAAGGCGGATGGTCCGCCGGCATTGACCTGTCGCGTGTGGTGGTCGAACCCCCGCGCGACGCTGCGCATGGCGATATGGCGACCAACGCCGCGATGGTTCTGGCCAAGGATGCGAAGGCAAAACCGCGCGATCTCGCCGAACAGATCGCGGCAAAACTGCGCGCGGACGATTTGATTGCGTCCGTCGATGTCGCCGGTCCCGGCTTCATCAATCTCAGCTTGAAAGCTTCGGTCTGGTCGGACGCGCTGCGCACCGTGCTGCGCGAGGGCGATCGCTACGGGCGAAGCGCTGTAGGCGCGGCCGAGAAGGTCAACGTCGAATACGTCTCGGCCAATCCGACCGGGCCGATGCATGTCGGCCATTGCCGCGGCGCGGTATTCGGCGATGCGCTGGTAAGCCTGCTTCAGTTCGCTGGCTATGACGTGACCCGCGAATATTACGTCAACGACGCCGGCGCACAGGTCGATGTGCTCGCGCGCTCGGCTTTCCTGCGCTACCGCGAAGCGCTCGGCGAGGACATCGGCGCAATTCCGGAAGGACTTTATCCCGGCGACTATCTGAAGCCGGTAGGGCAGGCGCTGGCGGCTGAGTACGGCGACAAGCTGCTCGCGATGTCGGAAGGTGGATGGCTGCCGACCGTGCGTGGCAAGGCGATTGCGATGATGATGGAAGAGATCAAGGGCGATCTCGCCGCACTCCACATCAGGCATGACGTGTTTTTTTCCGAGCGGTCGCTGATCGAAACCGGAAACAACCGGGTTACCGAAACCATCGATTATCTTCGCTCCAAGGGCGATGTTTACGAAGGCCGCCTGTCGCCTCCAAAAGGTGGCTCGCCGGTGGAAGATTACGAGGACCGCGAGCAGACGCTGTTTCGCGCCACTGCCTATGGCGACGACGTGGATCGTCCGCTGATGAAGTCCGACGGCAGCTACACCTATTTCGCTTCCGATATCGCCAATCACAAGAACAAGTTCGACCGCGGCTTTGGCAACCTCATCGATGTCTTCGGCGCCGACCATGGCGGTTATATCAGGCGCATGCAGGCGGCGGTCAAAGCCGTCACGGCGGGCAAGGCCACGCTCGATGTAAAGGTCGTGCAACTCGTCAGGCTGCTGCGCAATGGCGAGCCGGTGAAGATGTCGAAACGCTCCGGCGATTTCGTCACGCTGCGCGAAGTCGTCGACGAGGTCGGCTCCGACGCGGTGCGGTTTATGATGTTGTTCCGAAAGAACGACGCGGTGCTGGATTTCGACCTTGCCAAGGTGATCGAGCAGTCCAAGGACAACGCGGTGTTCTACGTGCAGTACGGGCACGCCCGCGGCCACTCGGTGTTTCGTAACGCCCGGGAGGTGGTGCCGGACTTGCCGGAGGAGGACGGCGCCCGGGCGGCGTTTCTAGGGGAGGCTGCGGTGGAGCGGCTGACCGACCCTGCAGAACTCGACCTGCTGCGCAGGCTGGCGGCCTACCCCCGGATGATCGAGGCGGCGGCGGTGGCTCATGAACCACACCGAATCGCGTTTTATCTGTATGATCTTGCCAGCGAATTCCACGCGCTTTGGACCAGGGGACGCGATCTGCCCTATTTACGCTTCATTATCAATAATGATGCACAAATCACAAAGGCGCGCCTGGCCCTGGTCCAGGGCGTCGTGTCGGTGTTAGCATCTGGGCTTGCCATTCTTGGCGTCGACGCTCCGGCCGAGATGCGATAAAGCAAGGGCGAAAGCCGTTCACATGGGGACCTGTGAGGGCATCTGGCAGGGGCCAGTTCGTTTGTAAGTGTGGGTTGGCGGCTTTCCCGAAGGGCAGCATCATCACTATGGCTGATCGATATCAGGATCGGTCAGCACGATCCAGTCGCCGGCATGGGCCGGGCCAACCATCAGGTACAGCCGCGTGCCGCCGAGCGCGATCAACATCGGCCCCCCGCGGCCCCGGATGATGCCCCTGCCGCGAGCCCGCCGCCGTGGATGCAGCGCGCTACGCGGCAGGAAGTCCCGCAGCGGCAGGAACTCCCGCAGGTGGAGTATCCAGAGGATCCCCCGAGCCCAGTCCATCCGCTGCATCGCTACGCAACCCCGCGTGCAGCAGCATCCGAGCCGAATTATCGCGACGCGCCGCCGTTCGCCGAAGACGAGCCCGAGCCCGAGCCCGATCCATCGCGCTATGACGACGCGCTGTACGGTCAGGCCGACCCCGGCACGGAGGAGCCTCAATACGATCAGGCGTATGCGGAGGATGATCCCTACGGCTACCAGGACGGCTACGGCGACGACGGCGCCGAAGAGGAGCCGGTCCGCAAGCGTGGCGGTAGGCTGACGACCGTTGCTATCGTTCTCGCGCTGGCAGTGGTGGGAACCGGCGGAGCGTTTGCCTATCGTACCTATGTCGGATCGCCCCGCAGCGGCGAGCCGCCGATCATCAGGGCCGACGCAGGCCCGACCAAGATCGTGCCGTCGCCCGCCAACGGGACGTCCAAGCTGCCGGATCGTATGGTGGCCGGCGATGGCACCGAGAAAATCGTGCCGCGCGAAGAAGCGCCGATGGACGTCAACGCCAAATCTGGTCCGCGCGTGGTGTTTCCGTCGCTGAACCCGAATGCGAATCCGCCCAGCCCGGCAAGCGTCGCTTCAACCACTCTGCCGCCGGCGAGCGCCGGGAACGGCACGCTGTCGAGCAACGAGCCGCGAAAGATCAGGACCCTTTCCGTCAAGGGCGACCAGCCTGATGCAGCGGCGACGCCGGTCGGGTCGACACCGCCCCCCGCAAAGCCGACGCCGGCCACCCGTTCGGTCGCCAACGCAAATGCCTCGACCGCCAATGCACCGATGCCGTTGACGCCGCAGGGCGGCTCTCCGCCGGCCGCCGCGCCTGCGGATACGCGGGCGGCGCGGGTTGCAGCCGCCAACCCCAACCCCGATCAGGCCGCGCCCGCTGCCGCTGCCAGCGCAGGTGGTGGGTATCTGGTTCAGGTCTCCTCGCAGCGGAATGAGGCCGATGCGCAGGCATCATTCCGGGCCCTGCAGGGCAAGTTCCCGGCGGTGCTGGGATCTCGGGAACCGGTGATCAAGCGCGCCGACCTCGGCGAAAAGGGCGTCTATTACCGCGCCATGGTCGGTCCATTCGGGTCATCGGATGAAGCGACACAGTTCTGCGGCAGCTTGAAAACCGCCGGCGGACAGTGCGTCATCCAAAGGAATTAACGGCCGTTTCCCTGACCCTGGTTGACCGTTGGGCTGCGTGAGGGCTAATCGGCCCCATGAGCACCCGAGCATTCATCACAGGCGTATCCGGACCGGAGCTTACCGCCGCTGAACGCGAATTCATCGGTTCGGAGCGGCCGTGGGGGTTTATTCTATTTAAGCGCAATATCGAGACGCCGGCGCAAGTAATTCTACTGGTTCGCGAACTGCGCGAGGCGATCGGTAATCCCGATGCGCCGGTTCTGATCGACCAGGAGGGAGGCAGGGTCCAGCGCCTGGGCCCGCCGCACTGGCCGGTTTACCCACCCGGAGCTGTCTTTGGGGTACTTTATGACGTCGACCCTGCGCTCGGCCTGACCGCGGCGCGCTTGAGCGCGCGGCTGATGGCGGCGGACCTTATCGAGCTCGGAGTCACCGTCGATTGCCTGCCGCTGGCGGATGTGCCGGTCGCCGGCGCCGACGCGGTGATCGGCAACCGGGCCTATGGAACCGAGCCGGGCAAGGTGGCGGCCATCGCGCGCGCCGTGACGGACGGTCTGGAGCAGGGCGGCGTATTGCCGGTGCTCAAGCATATTCCCGGGCATGGGCGGGCCACCGCCGACACTCATTTCAGGCTTCCGGAGGTCGATACCTCGAAAACGGAGCTGGAACGGACCGATTTCGCCGCGTTTCAACCGCTTGCGGACTTGCCGATGGCGATGACCGCACATGTTGTGTTTAGCGCGTTAGATCCTGCCCAACCTGCGACGACTTCTGCGACAATCATCCAACGGGTGATTCGCGGCGTGATCGGGTTCCAGGGTTTGTTGATGAGTGATGATGTGTCCATGAACGCGCTGGCAGGATCGATCGCCGAGCGGACCCGGGCCATCTTCACCGCCGGCTGCGACATGGTTCTGCATTGCAACGGCAAGCTCGACGAAATGCGCGAGGTCGCGGCCGAGACGCCCGAACTGTCCGGCATGGCGCTGGAGCGCGCCAGACGGGCACTGGCGTCACGCGGAGCACCGCAAGCGTTCGATCGGCTTGCGGCGCGGGCCGAATTGGAAGCATTGGTCGATCGGGCAAGGGCGGCAGGCGCATGAGCGCGGAAATTCTATCGTTTGAAACCGGACGGCCCGCCGAACGCCTGGACGACGAGCCGGCGCTGGTCGTCGACGTCGAAGGCTATGAGGGCCCGCTCGACCTGCTGCTGGCGCTGGCGCGGCAACAGAAGGTCGATCTCGCCAAGATTTCCATCCTGGCGCTGGCCGACCAGTACCTGGTTTTCATCGAGGAGGCCCGGAAGATCCGCCTCGAGCTTGCCGCCGACTATCTCGTCATGGCGGCATGGCTCGCGTTTCTGAAATCGCGGCTGCTGCTGCCTGAACCGGCAACCCCGGACGGACCGAGCGCCGAGGAGATGGCGACAGCACTGGCCAACCGGCTGCGCCGGCTCGAGGCTATTCGCGAGGCATCGAACCGGCTGATGAATCGCCCGCAATTGCAGCGCGACATTTTTCCGCGCGGCAATCCGGAATCGATCGCCGAGATCAAGCACCCCAAATTTACCGCAACCCTGTTCGACCTGCTCACCGCCTATGCCGCGCAGCGCCAGCAGCGGGTGCTGGCAACGGTGCATCTGGCAAGACGCACGGTGTGGTCGCTGAACGAGGCGAGGGCATCGCTGGAGCGTCTTGTCGGGATGGCCGAGGACTGGAGCCGCCTCGACGAATTCCTGCTCAGCTACGTCGTCGATCCCTCGCAAAAGGCTACCGTTCTTGCGTCCAGCTTTGCCGCGGCGCTGGAAATGGTCAGGGAAGGCGAGGTCGAGCTGCACCAGAAAGAGGCGTTCGCGCCGCTTTATTTTCGAAAGCGTCCGCCGCAGCCAGTGTCCGACGCGATGACCGCGCCGGATCTGCCGGCCGAGTAAGTGGAAGAAGGAGACCGTGCCATGGCAAGCCTGGCCGAAAAACGCGACGCTGAAGCCGAGGAGCATTCCGTGGATCCAGAAGCGCGGCCCGAGGAATTGCGGCTGCTGGAAGCACTGCTGTTCGCCTCGACCGAGCCGCTCGATCAGGCGGCGCTTGCCAAGCGGATGCCGGAAGGCGTCGACATCAAGGTTGCGCTAGCACAACTGCAGGCGGATTACGCGTCGCGCGGAGTCAATCTGGTTCGCGTTGCCAATAAATGGACCTTCCGCACCGCGGGCGATCTGTCCTGGCTGATGACGCGGGAGAGCACCGAGACGCGCCGGTTGTCGCGCGCGGCAATCGAGGTGCTCGCGATCATTGCCTATCATCAGCCGGTAACGCGCGCGGAGATCGAAGACATCCGCGGCGTGATTACCTCCAAGGGGACGCTGGATGTCTTGCTGGAGACCGGGTGGATTCGCCCGCGCGGCCGCCGCAAGACGCCGGGACGTCCGCTGACGTTCGGAACCACGGAAACCTTCCTGTCGCAGTTCAGTCTTGAGGCGCTCGGCGATCTGCCGGGCCTTGAGGAACTGAAGGGGACGGGGCTGTTGGATTCGCGGTTGCCGTCCGGCTTCAGCGTTCCGACGCCGTCGGATGACCCCGCTTTGCACGATGACGAGGATCCGCTGGAGATCGGCGATCTGGAACTCACGCTGGCCCAAGCGGTGGAGCCGGAAACCGGGGACGAAAGCTGATTTCCGCTGCTGCGGCCATGGTCCGCGACGTCAGTTAACGGTAGCGGCAATGCGTCGCGTCAACAGCGATTTGACGCGGCCTAAGTCCTTGTTTTTCACACCTCCTGAGCCTACTTTCCGGGAAGATTAGGCCGGGTTTCCGGCTTGTGTGTTTGGAGGGTTGCAGGATGGGTTCGCTTAGCATTTGGCACTGGATCGTCGTGATCGCAGTCGTCCTGCTGTTGTTCGGCCGCGGCAAGATTTCCGACCTGATGGGCGACGTCGCGCAGGGTATCAAGGCCTTCAAGAAGGGCATGCAGGACGATGACAAGACTGCGGAAAAGCCCGAGCCCGTGAAGACGATCGATCACAACAACGCAACGCCATCCACGGCGGCGCGCACCGACGTCGGCAGCAAGGCTGTCTGAACATCTTGCGGCTGACCCGCCGCAGCGCGTAGATCTCGCGGCAGGCGTGCGGCAAGGGCCGGTAGAGAAAAGACGCGGGCGGCCCAAATCCTGTTGCAAGCATTGGGGTGAAATCGCCTCGCGTGAGCGGAATTTTTCATGTTCGACATCGGGTGGAGTGAACTGGTCGTCATCGCGGTGGTCGCGCTGATTGCCATCGGCCCGAAGGAATTGCCGGGCGTGCTGCGCATGGTCGGGCAATGGATGGGCAAGGCGCGCAAGATGGCCGCCGAATTCCAGGGCCAGTTCCAGGAAGCGATGCGCGAGGCCGAAATGGCCGACCTCAAGAAGACCTTCGACGAGGTCAAGGAAGCCGCTACCGGTTTCACCGACGGCAACGTCATGACCTCGCTGCAAAAGGACGTCGGTGACGCCCTGAGGATTGATGACATCGATAAACCCGCGGTCTCGGCGACCGATACGGCGGCGATATCGGTGGCCGATACGCCGGCGATATCGGGGACCGATACGCTGGCGATCGAACCACCGGTGATTCCGACGACGCCGGAGATTTCGAAGATCGAAACTCCGGAGATTTCGAAGATCGAAACTCCGGAGATTTCGAAGATCGAAACTCCGGAGCCGCCGATCCCGGAAACGTTCACCGAGGCCGACGCCCACGCGGCCGCGATGGAGCCGCTGGCGATCACGCGCGAGGTTCAGTCTCAGCCGGCGCCGCAGGATATCACGCCCGCGGCGCCCGACATCCTCAAGGACGCCAAAGCGTCATGAGCGCCGAGGACATCGAGGCCAGCAAAGCGCCGCTGATGGATCATCTGATCGAGCTGCGTTCGCGGCTGATCAAGGCGCTGTTGGCCTTCGGCATCGCCTTCATCTTCTGCTTCTTCTTCGCCAAGCAGATCTACAATGTGCTGGTGTGGCCATTCGTCTGGGTCGCCGGCCCGGAAAACTCGAAATTCATCTACACGGCGCTTTTGGAATATTTCCTGACCCAGTTGAAGCTGGCGCTGTTCGGCGCTGGTTTCATCTCGTTCCCGATCGTGGCCGCGCAGATCTACAAATTCGTCGCGCCCGGCCTCTACAAGCACGAGCGCGGCGCGTTCCTGCCCTATCTGATCGCGACCCCGTTCTTCTTCGTGCTGGGATCGATGCTGGTGTATTTCGTGGTGCTGCCGATGCTGGTGCGGTTCTCGCTCGGCATGCAGCAGGCCGGTGGCGCCGAAACCGCGCAGATTCAATTGCTGCCCAAGGTCGGCGAATATTTGTCGCTGATGATGTCGCTGATCTTCGCCTTCGGCGTCGCGTTTCAGCTGCCGGTGATCCTGACGCTGCTGGGAAGGATCGGCATCATTACGGCGAAGCAGCTCCGCGAGAAGCGCCGCTATTTCATCGTGGTCGCCTTTATCATCGCCGCCGTCCTGACCCCGCCAGATGTCATCAGCCAGGCCTCGCTCGCGATACCCTTGCTGGCGCTGTACGAAGGTTCGATCATCTCGGTGGCCATGGTGGAGAAGAGGGCGGCAGCGGCGAAAGCGACCGCCGGTACGCCGCCATCCGCCGCCCCGCCGCCGGCTGCCAATCCGGCGGAGTAGGGCGCGGCGGCCGAGATTGCTGCAACACCGGTCGTCATACCCGCGAAGGCGGGTATCCAGTACGCCGCGGCCTCCCGGTTCTATCTGACGCTCCGGAATACTGGATCGCCCGCTTTCGCGGGCGACGACGGCTGTGGTGGGGCTGGCCGCGCCAGTTGTGCCGTTTGATGTTCCAAAACCCGCTTATTCGGGTTACTGGATGCCCGCCTTCGCGGGCATGACAGCCAAGACTTGTGACACTCTAGGACCGAACGACCATGCACGACATCAAATGGATCCGCGAAAATCCCGAAGCTTTCGACGCTGCGTTAAAGCGGCGGGGGTTACCTGCTGAGGCGCAGCGATTGAACTCGATCGAGGGCCGTCGACTCGCAATCAACCGAGTTCTTGAGAGTTGGAGGGCACGTCGTAAGGTGGCGTCAGATAAAATCCATCAAGCCATGAAGGCGAAGGATGAAGTTGAGGTCCAGAAGCTTCGGGAAGAGGTTGCTGAATGCAAGACCTCGATCACGACCCTTGAGACAGAACAAAGGGAGGTAGATCAAGAAATTAGGACAGCGCTCGCCGCGATTCCGAATTTGCCGTTGGACGAAGTCCCCGATGGCGTCGACGAGCACGGCAATGTGGTGCGGCATCATTTCGGCGCGGTGCGCAATTATGCGTTCGCGCCAAAACCGCATGACGATCTCGGCGGCGCGCTGGGTTTCATGGATTTCGAGACGGCTGCAAAGTTGTCGGGCGCGCGCTTTGTGGTGCTGAAAAAAGGCCTGGCGCGGCTTGAGCGCGCGATCGGCCAATTCATGCTCGACCTCCACACCAACGAGCACGGCTACACCGAGATCAATCCGCCGTTGTTAGTTCGCGACGAAGTGATGTTTGGCACGGGGCAGTTGCCGAAGTTTGAAGACGATCAGTTTTGGGCCGTAAAAGGCGAATTGCTAACCGCGGTTGACGAAGATGCTGTTGCAGTAGCCGATCGTTTTGAAGCTCAAATGCTCTTCGCGGGGCGCGTAGGCCGACTAAGGAGCGAACGTCTCGGTCTCATTCCCACCGCCGAAGTGCCACTGACAAATCTGGTTCGCGAATCCATCCTTGACGAAAAAGAGTTGCCGATGCGCTTAACGGCGCTGACGCCGTGCTTTCGCGCCGAGGCGGGTGCTGCCGGGCGCGACACCCGCGGCATGATCCGCCAGCATCAATTCACCAAAGTCGAACTGGTCTCGGTCACCACACCGGAGACCAGCCAGGACGAGCACGAGCGCATGCTGGCCTGCGCCGAAGAGGTGCTGCGGCAGCTCGATCTGCATTACCGGGTGGTGACGCTGTGCGCCGGCGACATGGGCTTTGCGGCGCAGAAGACCTACGACATCGAGGTCTGGATGCCAGGACAATTTTCGAGTCAGGGCGAGGGCGGCGCCTACCGCGAAATTTCGAGCTGCTCG
>WNFD01006316.1_pt1 | contig 12893 bp, 14 predicted proteins | sample 5400491 | NCBI WGS metagenome assembly WNFD01 (sample SAMN13153343, study PRJNA577476) | soil metagenome | isolation source: 120 cm saprolite under Douglas fir tree site 2 hole 2 replicate 2 | place: USA:California | collected 2015-04-18 | reverse complement strand
CTGCGCAGCGACGATGACAAGCGGCGCGGCCGTCATGCGGCGCGCGCCGAGCAGGCGCGACAGCGGACCGAACGCTGGCGGGCGGAATGCTGTTACGCCGCCGAGATGGGCGCGGTTCCGCCGCAGATGCCACTGGATTGCACAGCCGACCATGATTTTGTCCCGGCACGGATCATGGTCGAGGAGACTTCAGTCGCCGCGCTGGGCGACGCGGTTTCCGCCAACCCGCGCGGCGTAATCCTGTGGCGCGACAGGCCGTCGGACTGGCCGGCTGTACTGGGTGGGTCGGCCAGAGGGCGTAACGAGGGCCGCAGCGAGCGCGCTTGCTGGCTGGAGGCGTGGAACGCCGGCGAAACCTCGCTCGCGCGGCGCTCGCACGGTGCGCCGCTGCGGCTGGCGCGATTTGCGGTCAGCGTCATCGGCTCACTCCATCCCGACCGGCTGGCGGAGCAACTATCGGGCAGCGAAGACGGCCTGGCGGCGCGCCTGCTTTTTTCCTGGCCCGATACGCCGCCCTACTGTTCGCTCCGAGAGCGTCGTCCTGCCCCTGACGGCGAGGCGTTCGAGATGCTGCGGCGCATCGCCGGCGCGGCGGGCACGCCCCACGAGCCGCTGTCGCTGCGCTTCGATGACGGCGCGCTCGACGGCTTCGACGGCTTCCTGGCCGGTCTCCATGCCGAGATCCGCGACGCCGGGGGACTTGAAGCGGGCTGGCTGGGCAAAGGCGCCGGGACGGTGGCGCGGCTGGCCGCTTGCCTCGCGCTGCTCGCCCGGTCGGGCCGCGCCGCGATCGACGGTCCGCCCGGCCATATCGGTCGTCAGGAGGTCGACGATGCTGCAGCCCTGTGGACCGGATATTTCAAGCCGCATGCCCGCGCCGTCTTCAACCACGCCGTGCCGGCGTCCGATCGCAAGCGCCGCGCCCGTCCCACTGCCAATCGACCCGGCGGCAGAGCGCATCGGCCAGCGCGCGGATTTCGGCTTCGTCGCCGCCTCCGTCGAAATAGCAGCCTGCCATGAGCACGCCCCGACGAGCGACAATTCGCACTGCCAGACGCGACGTCGCGTCTTCATGTGCAGGAAATGATAGTAGAAGCCCTTGTAGCCCGTGGCGTCAGGCTGGTCGCTTTGCGGGCTGTTCCAGAAGGACCGCAACGTCTTAAGCGTATGCGTTGCCGCGGCCGCGCGCGGTATCCAGCCGTTCTTCACGGCCACCGGATAGCAGGACAGCGCGAAACCCACGACGGCGATGCTGCACGGAGATCCTGCGCGCGAGGTGTCGGCGACGAGGCCGGTCTCGTCATCGGTATATTCGGCTATGTAGGAAAAGGCGCCGCGCTGAAGCCTGTCGAGCAGCGCGGAATCCGGTAGGCTTGTCAGCTGGTCCATGGCGGGCGCGGTTCGGCGAACTGAAAGCGGCAACCTATTCTGGTTGGACTGGTGGCCTGATGCGATCTGCTTTCTTGAAAAAGCGGCGCGCCTCGGCAACGATTTGCCCATCGCTCATTTGCTGAAGGGGCTCGACGCCGAACAGTCGATTGATCAGCGACGGCGAATGGCCGCGCAGCCACGTCACGAATTCCGTCTTCGCCGTCGACGGACCGACGACCAGAAATTCCTTCGCCTCGCCGAGCGCATCGGCGACACCGTGATAGAAAGAGGGCTCGCCTTTGTCGTGGGTACCCGAGGCGCTGCCCGATTTGTGGTGGAGATGGTGCGACGGGTGGGCGGGATGCACCGTCTTCTCGTCGGCATCATCGGCATTGAAGTAGATGACGCGGGCCTCGTGGTGATCGATCCAAACGACGGCGTGGTAGTGGGCCAAGCGACGCTCCGAGGCTGTGGTTTGTGCGGGAGTAGTGTGCTGCGACTGAAGCTGGAGTCTATCCAGAATTGACCACAGTACAGGATTTACGGCCCGTTCAGGGCGTCAAGCATCATTGTATACTGCCCCAGGAACGTTCCGGGTTGCAGGCCGTTTTCGAATTTGTGAAAGTCTCGGGGAAAGGAGCGACTTACATGGCGTTGGGGCGCCCCGATTACGCGGGCGAAGCTTCCTGGTCTGTGGACGATATCCCTTACCAGGCGCTTGCGTATGACCGGATACGTGACGACCAGCGTCTTTTTCATATCGTCGCGTCTGCCTCCTTCATCGAAATCACCTCGGACCTCTACACAAAAAATCTGGTCGAGTTCTTCCATCGCGATGATGAAGTCGTCGACTGGTTGAAGAGCAACTGGGAGAGGGAGGAGCTGCAGCATGGCGCGGCGCTGAAACGTTATGTTCAGACTGCGTGGCCGGATTTCGATTGGGAAACTGCCTACAGTAGCTTCCTCGCCGAGTACTCGCTGTGCTGCACTGTTGATCAGCTGGCCAGCACGAAGGCGCTCGAGATGGCGGCGCGCTGCGTCGTGGAAACCGGCACCGCCACATTCTACCGCATGCTGTCGGAGGTGAGCCGCGAGCCGGTGCTGAAGCGCCTCGCAGCCGAGATCAGCGCCGACGAGGTGCGCCACTACAAGCATTTCTACCGCTATTTCCTGCGCTATCGGGCCCTCGAACAACCAAGCCGCTTCGCGATTCTGCGTACGCTCCTGAACCGTGCCGCAGAGGTCGAAGCCGAGGATGCTTTCTATGCTTTCAAAGCCGTCTTCGGCGTTTGCAATCCCCACACCGAGTTCCAGAGCAGCGACTATGCCGCCTACCGCGATGACGCCGTGCAGCTTACGAAGCGCCATTTTCCCCACGCGATGGCGGTCAAGATGCTGTTGAAGCCGCTCGACCTCAATCCCATGGTCGGACGCGCGATGTTGCCGGCCGCTACTTCAGCCGCGCGCCTGTTCCTGCATTCCTGGGGCGGACGCACGACGACCAAGAGCCGTTCTTTTGGGAGCGACGCCTAGGGCCGGCCCAAGCGAGAGTTCGACGGCCTTTCCCGTACCAATAGCGGGCGCGACGCGCCTGTATTACGTGTCGCGTCGATAGGTACCGGTGTTGCGGACGGCCCGAGCGACGCCGTTGCGGTCGGTGACGATATTGACGCGGCCGCCCATCTGGACGTCACCATCGTCGTACTGGGCGATGGCGATCTTCTGGCCGTCGTCCTTCTGCACAGTGACCTCGATGCCGCGTTTGGCGGAGCCGCTACTGTCGACAGCGGTGCCGGCGATTGCGCCGCCGACGGCGCCGAGCAGGCCGCCAATCAGCGCGCCGCCCACCGAGTGGGTCGTGGCTGCGCCGATCGCAGCACCACCAGCGGCGCCCAAACCGCCGCCAATGAGGGTGCCGTTACTGACGCCTGTGCTGCTGCCGCGGACCGGTACTTCGCGAATCGAGACCACGCGGCCTGAATCGCCGCTGTAGCTGCCCGACGCCGAGGTGTTCACGACACCCGGCTGCATCGTGGCGCTGCTTTCGTTGCAGGCGCCAAGGCTGGCCGCCAGGGCCGCCGGCACCAACAGGCTGCGTTATGGCCAGGCGAAGGGCTGCGGATAGGGCCGGCCGAAGGGCCGCCCCGCTTTCACCGTCTGCATCGGCTTGATGTAGCGTTGGCCCTTGCGCTGGTTCTGCCGCGTGTCGACGAAATCCACCGGACCTTCGACGATCTCGACCAGGGACAGATCGGCGGGCGCGCCGGTCTGCAGCGTGCCGAGCTTGGGCACCTTGCCGATCGCCTTGGCCGGAGCGGCCGTCGCCAGCGTGACCACCTGCTCGAGCGGCATGCCGAGATTGAGGAACTTGCTCATCACCCACGGCAGGAACGGCTTGCCCGGCGTGTTCACACTGACGGCGTGGACGTCGCTGCTGATGATGTCCGGCGTAAACCCCTGCTGGAGGGCGGCCTCGCAGACGGTGTAGTCGAAGCTGCCGCCGCCGTGGCCGACATCGATCAGCACGCCGCGCCGCTTGGCGGCAAGTGCTGCATCCAAAACCTTGCCGTTGACCACGGTGTTGTTGCCGGCGCCGCTGTAGGCATGGGTCAGCACATCGCCCGGCCGCAGCAGGTCGAGCAGCTCCGAAAGATTTCCCGGCGCATTGCCGATATGGCACATGACCCTGGCGCCCTCGACTCCTGACCGTTCGGCGGCGGCGATGGCGCGCTTCAAAGGCTCGAGCCCGTTGTTGCCCACCACGTCGAGCGTTTCGCGTACCTTGATGCCGAGCAGCACGTCGGGATTCTCCGCCAGCATCTTGGCGGCAGCGTCGACGCGGGCGTGGTCGATGTTGAGCATCTCGCCGATCGGAAAGCCCGACAGGCCGATCGAGGAGATGTGCAGGAAGGCCAGGATGCGTGTGCGCGACTGGGCGATACCGAAATGCTTGAAGGCGGCAAAACTGCCGGCGCCGGCATCGCCCGCGCTCACATAGGTGGTGGTGCCGGTGTAAGGCACCAGCTCGTCGCCCGAGAGGCCGATGCCGCCGCCGGGCAGGACATGGGCGTGGAAGTCGATGAGGCCCGGCAGCACGAGCTGGCCCGCGGCGTCGAGCACCTGCGCGCCGCGTGCCGCCGGGATCTCCGGCTCGACGGCCACGATCGCGGCATTGCGAATGCCGATGTCGCGTCGACCCCGTAGATTCTGGCTGGGATCCAGCACCTCGCCGCCGCGGATGACGAGATCGTAAGGGTCGTCCGGCCCGAAGGCTGCCGTGCGCGCGGCCGCTTCCTGAATGAGTCCCGTCGCTGCAACCGAAGCACCAGCGCCCCACAGCATGGTCCTGCGAGTGACATCATCCATGGCCGTCCCCTCCCGGGGTCTTTTGTTCTGTGGGTCAGTTCACCACAAAGCGCAGGCCGGGGCGAGCCGCAGATTCGTGCTCAGGCAGGAACGCTTATTCTCGCCGCAATGCTCATGACCTTGAAAAGTGTCTTGGTGCCATCGGGGGCAGCGCTGCGGAAGACAAGACAACGAATATCTTTGCCTTGCGCCTTGACGACGACGCGTTGAGGTTCGGGCATGGCAGCCAAAGTGCGTTCTGGCGAGCAAAATCGCGATGGGTCCTCGCCGTAGGCGGCGATGCCCAGCTTGCCGTCAATGACCTCGACGCCGACTTCGATTGTCAGCGTACTGTCCGGCATCGGCACAGCCAGTTGCAACACAAGCGCATAGCTCCAGCTGACGGCTGGCGTTTCGATTGGTACGTTGACGATGTCGTTGAATGTGAGTTGAGCAGGCGGCGCAAGCAATCCGACCTTCCGCGCGAGACGGGCCACGATCGAGCCATTCGTTGCTGCTTCGGGCGAACGAGCAATAGCACCATTCTGCAGCTCGGCAGTTTTGACGAAAGAAGCCCCGACCGGCGTGCCAGCCGCGGGCGTCATTCTTTCATCGCTCGGAAGCGGGCGCTGGAACAAGAGTTCCAAGCTTGTATGGCTGCTCAGGCCTGAGAAAGCATCCGCCCCCCTTTGCAGCGCGAAGTTCTCGTGATCCAGCACGAGAGCCTTTCGATAGCCACGTTGCGCCAGCCAGGCGAGCGCCTCTCCGGCACGTTGGTTGCGTTTGACAAGCGCATCATTCAATTCGACGACGACGACGGGATTTCGGCGGAGTAGCGTTTGCTCCGCACCTCTCAGCACGTCGAAATCGAAGCTGTCGACGTCTATTTTTATGCAGTCGACTCTTTCGATCCGGTGCCGGTCGATGAAATCATCGAGCTTGTAAAAGGGATAGGTCTTTACTTCGCCCTCGCTGCCCCACAGGCGGTAAATTCTGTCCTGTTTCTCGCCTGTAGTGGCACCCAAAGCGACTTCGTGGACCTCGGCGTTTTGAACGTTGTGGTGCTTGAGATTGGATCGAAGCATTGCCGCCGTTGCCGTCGGCTCGAACGCGAACACACGCCCGCGAGGGGCGAGCTGGGCAAACAAAATCGTGTAGTAGCCAACGTTGGCGCCGACATCGAATATCCACCAGTCCGGGCGAACGTGCTCAACGAACCAACGCTTCGTTTCCAGCTCGCATTGGGCGTAGTAATCGCGAAACTCTTCGTAAAACGAAACCAGTTCGATCGGCTCCCTTCCCGGGATAGCTGTTTCGACTCGATCCGGCATACGTCAGGCCTTTCGCTCTCGACTAGAAGCTGAGCAGTAACTTGTAGGCAAGCAATACGGCGAGGAGGCCCCACAGCACCAATGATTGATGGTAGAACAGATTCGTCGTCAATCGATACTGCATGAAACGCATTCCCAATTGCGAATCCAAAAGGAAGTCGGAATCCGGATCCAGCTCGAAATCCGGGAAATCGCGCGCAATCGCGAAGTTCCCGATGGTCGCCAGCGTTGAACACAGGAGAGCGAACACCGCCGTCGTCACGATTGCGCCGGTCATGTCGAATTAGATCCTCTTTCAATGGTGGTGCAGGACAGAAACAGAGCAGTGATCACGCAATGTCTGGACGCCGGCGTGAATGCCGAAGGTCGCCATTGCCCCAACGCTTTTCTCATTGGAAGCGCCAAGTCTACTTCGCCGTCGTCACTTGATGAAGTTCACCCGCAGCCATCGTCAGTCGCGCGGAGGACGGCGCCCCGGGCATGTAGCGGTCGCGCAGGCGCACGATCTTGCCCTTCATCGATGTTGCGGGGCGCGGGTTACCGGCCAGCACCTGGCTGCAGAAGGGGTTGAGGTTGGCCCCGATATACTCGGTGAACAGCCGCCAGTAGCAGTTGTAGATGACGTTGACGCCGATGACCCGCCGAGGCAGGCGCTGACCCTCGGGTCGTGTTTCGGCTTCGAGGCAACCGGTCTGGCGAAACAGCCTTTCGACGACCTCGAGACGCTCCTTGTCGAGGGGCGTGACGCGCCGCCTGATCCGCACCGGCTCGTCGCAGCGCTGCGAGGCAACACCGAACTCGAAGATGAACATCTCGGCGCGCCGCAGCAGATCGTGGAATGGGCCGGTTTGCACGCCGGGCAAATCGGTCGGCAGGCCGGCGCATTCCCGAGGCACCAGGATCGGGCCGGTAAAGCCCATGCTCCGCCAAGCCGTCGAGAAACGCGTGAGGAATTCCGCGCGCGTGGCAATGACCATGAGTGTCGTGTGTCTTGGATAGGTCAGGACCTGGTCGCAGACGAACGGCAGGGTATGCGGCAGGTCATAAGTGAGGTCGTCGGCGGGAGATCCGTCGAGGCTGGTTGTCTCATAGGCCACCTTCGCGGGCTCGATTGCGGCGCCGACTCCGGAAAAAAAGCGTTCAAAGGACGTGTCGCGGTCAAGACGGATTTCCTCGATGTCGAGATCGGGCCAGCCCCAGGTGTCAGCCTGCGCCGGCAGGTAGGGCGTCGCCACATTCCAGATGAAGCGGTTCAGGTCGTTCATCGTGGTCTGCTGGCCTTTGTTGTTGGCAGCGGCGACGCGGGTATGGTCACAGTGGTAGCCAAAGACCTTGTCGATCAGCGTGTCGACCGTGCCGCGATAGAGCGCAAGACGCGCCGCAAGGTTGGAATCGCAGTGCCAGCCCTGCAACATCTCCTCGTCGAAGCCGTGGATGGCGAACATGTCGTCGCGCAACGCTGCCTGAAAATCGCCCAGCATGTCGTAGCGCATGGGCATGGAATTATGCACGACCTGATTGAGGCGGAAGCGCACCGCCCAGTCGCGCAGCCTTGCCAGATTGGCGACGGGATCGCGGCGGTCAAAGGCGGCTTCCCATAGCATCTCCGGCAACTCGAAGCGGGGTGTCTCATAGAAGCCATCGGGCAGCGCACCCAGGATGTCGCTGAGAGACTCGCCTTCGTTGCGCGGCACCAGCAGCATGTCGGTGTTGGTGTAGAGGATCCAGCGGTTGCGCGGGTTGGAGCGCCTGAGCGCCACGTTGCGCGACTGCGCCTCCAGGGCAACCAGGTGCGTGCGCGCCTTGAGATGCACGTGTTGTTGGGGGCGCACCCGGAATATGCGAATGACCTTCTTCGCCTTGTCGGTCAGCGTGTCGTGGATGGCCTCCGGGAAGGTCGGATGGTCATCGGGCGTATTGTAGTCAACGAACAGGATTTCGTCGTCGGGATCGGACATCACCTCGGCGATTGCGTTGAAGCTGATCGCCGCTCGTTTGTGGAGATTGTAACCATGGCTGTCGTTGCGCCCGTACATGATGACTGAAAACATCGTATCCTCGCGCGGCTGACGCGACTAAGAGCCGAGACGGGTCAGTTCATGGCGCGCTGCCGCGTGCTCGATCAAGGCCGGTGAGGCCGTGTCGACGACTTGCTCCCAGCGGCGGCGGGCTTCCTCACGGTCGCGCGGGCAGGCGACAACGCCCATCTGGAACAGCGCCTCGGCGCGCCGGCCCTCATTGTCGGCCCGCTTCAACGCGTCGTCTCCCGACAGTTGCCCCGCGTGCAGGGCGAGCAATGGGCCGGGCCAGGCGTCGCCAGCCGCGCCGTCAAAACATGGCCACCCAGCCGTCCGGCCGAGCCGGTGGAGCGACGTCAAGCGATAGAGCTGCCAATAGGGATCGGCCGGCTCCTTTTCGAGAGCCTGTTGCAGCTCGGGCAGGGCCGCTTCGTAGTCTGCCAGGCGCAACAACACGCAGGCCCGCGCCGATGCCCGTTCCGGCGGCAGCAATTCGAGTTGGCGGCGCCAGTCGGCGTCGGCGGCATCGAGCCTGCCAAGCGCCAAGTGTACGATGGCGCGGCCACTGTAAATCTCGGCATCCTGCGGCCGGGCGGCAAGCGCGGTATCGAAAGCGCTTAGTGCCTGACGATAGCGTCTCAACATGGTCTGCGCTTCGGCCTTGAGCGCGGTGACTTCGTGAAGGTCTGGATGGAGGCGGAGCGCGAAGCCGTAGTCGAGAAGGGCCAGTTTGGCGCACCCCGTGGCGAGATAGGCGTTGCCACGCGCGATATAGGTCAGCGCTCGTCGTTTCGCCGGCCCCGACTGCAGCACCGCCGTGTAGGCGATGATATCGGATGTGAAGGGGCCGCGATTGCGCAGGACGAAGCAACGGTCCGGCGCGCCCCTCCTGACCTGCGACCGCAACCTCCGCGCGATGTCGTACTTGGATCTGGCAAGCTCGCTCTGGCCCAACATGTCGAGGGCCTCGCCGTGGGCTTCCAGAGCGGGTGTGAAGGTCGGGGCCGTTGCCGCGACATCGGCGAACTGCCGCTCCGTCAGTTTGAGGTCGCCGGCGCGGGCCTTCATCCGGGCACGCAAGTAGAGTGCATCCACGCCCAGCTCCTTGAAAGTGTCTTGGCGATGGAAGATGCCGATTCGATCAATGGCTCGGCGCCATGTCCCCAAAATCCACCCGGAAAGCCACGTCATCACGCGACCGTTGGCACGTGAAGGCTCGCGGGTGTTGGGCGGCACCGTGAACTGGTTGGTCATGTTGCTTTGAGGACGGATGTCAGGAAAGCACGACGAATACAGCATCACGACGACCTTAGGGATAGTGATTATTGTGGCCGTTCCACCAGCTTGCACCCACCCTGCCAAGTCATTCCCGGCTCAGATCTTGTCGATCACCGCGGCCTTGAAGCGGCGCATTTCGGCGATCACGGCGGCGGCGTGCGGGCGGCCGAAATCGATGTCGAGGGCAGTGACGCCCATGTCGCGCAAGGCGCGCAGATCGCCGATGATGTCGGCCTCGCTGCCGGAGAACAGCCGCCGCTCGCCGTCCGAGGCAACTGGCGGCACCGCCGCGCCATAGCGCTTCACGCGATAGCCGACGCCGACGGATGCGGGATCGCGCCCGGCATCGGCGGTGGCCTTGCGCAGGCGGGCAATGCCAGCCCGCAGGCGCGGCAATGTATCGAGCAAATGCTGGTTGTTGCTGCCGATCGGATACCAGGCGTCTCCGACGCGGGCGGCGCGGCGCACGGCGGGGCCACTCTCGCCGCCGACCCAGATCGGTGGATGCGGTCGCTGAACGGGCTTGGGCTCCAAGACGATACCGTCGAACTTCGTGTAGCGGCCGGCGAAGCGCGGCGCGCGTTCGGTCCACAGCACGCGGAACGCGTCGATGTACTCGTCGGTCACCGCGCCGCGCTCGGGGAACGGCGTCGTGACGACGGCATCGAACTCGGTCTTCAGCCAGCCGGCGCCGATGCCCACGACCAGCCGTCCGCCGGACAGCACGTCGAGTGTGGCCAGCATCTTGGCGGCCAGCACGGCGGGGCGGTGCGGCACCACCAGCACGGCGGCCACCAGGCGAATGCGCGTTGTCTTGGCCGCGACATAGGCCATGCCGATCAGCTGCTCGTGCCGCTCGGTCGGCGCGTCCTCGTAGAATTCGCCGCTCTCGGAATAGGGATAGCCGGGCACCTTGGTGTCGGGCAGCACGACGTGATCGGTCATGGTGAGATAGTCGAAACCCATCGCCTCGCCTTGCGTGGCGATCTCCGTCATGGAAGCCACGGCCGAGAGTGGGCCGGAGTTCGGCAGGTTGAAACCGATCTGCATGATCCTTGACCGCGCGGTTGGGCTAGCGGCTCGCCCGGGCCAGCCAGTTGACCGTCACGTCGCTGCGCGGCCGGGCGCGGCAAGCAAGCGTAAGTCCGGATTTGAGCTGTGCCTTTCCCAGCGCAGCATCGGAATGGGGCAGCAGCGACACTTTCCCATCCTCGAGCTTGGAGATGCAGGTCGCGCAATTTCCCGTGGCGCAGGCATAAGGATAATCGACGCCGGCGGCAATCGCCGCCTGCAGGATCGTCCGGTCCGCTGCGCAGGCGATCATCTGGCCACTGTTGCGGATGGTGACCGAGAATGTTTTCGATGTCCGAGCCATCAGCGTCTCACGCCGCATGCCGTCGCGACGGGGTTGCGCGCACCGACGTGAACTCCGGGTGAAACCATGTGACGGACGGAAACCGTGCCAGCGCATAGCCATAAAGCGACAGTCCCACGGCGGGCTGATCGCCCACGACTTCGGTGCTGTGGATGTCATGATCGGCCATCACGATGCCGGTGCCCGGTTCGACCACGACCTCGCCCACCTTGGTTACCGTTGCGCGCCCGATTTCTCTGCCATCGTCGGTGCGCCGATAGAAGATGTGCCGTTCCCGCCCGGAGATCGCAGCGTTCGCGCACCAGATTCCATGGTCGTGCGGCGCCGCCTCCTTGCCTGGCAGACCGATGGTCAGATAGAGACCGTGCCCGTCATTGTCTTCGACCAGCAAGGGATGGTTGCGCCCCTGCGCCTCCGGCATGGCGAAGTCGGTCAGCGGGAACAGGTCTGCGCGCTTGGCGAAGGCTACCAGCTTCAGCTTGATGGCGTGCAGCGTCGAAGGATTGATGCCTTCTGCCGCCGTGGTCGAATGGATCTGCTCCAGGAAAGTCTTGCACGCCCGCGCCCGCCGGGCCGCGACATCGAATGGGATCGCCATAGGACTTCCTCCTGCAAACGGGCGTCACGAGCTCACGTTAAAGGGGCGACGACGCCCGTCAACCTACATCATCCCGGGCTCGCCCAGGTCGGTGCCATCGACGAGGCGGCTGTAGCGAAACGGATGGGGGTCGACGATCGGCGGATCGCCGGTGATCAGGTCGGCGGCCAGCCGTCCCGCCGCCGGTCCGATGCCGAAGCCGTGGCCGCTATAGCCGGTCGAGAGGTAGAGGCCGGGCAACGACTCCACCGCTGAAATGACCGGTATCGCGTCGGGGGTGGAATCGATGAGGCCGCCCCACGCCTGCGCTACCTGCAGGCCGACCAGCGCCGGATAAATCTCCGCGAGCCGCGTTAGCCCCAGCCGCACCAGCGCCGGGTCGGGCGCCGGATCGAGCGTGCGCTGCCGTTCGAAGGGAGAAATTCCGTCAAGCGACCAGCGCGACAAGGCCTCGGGACCGTCGAAGAATGAGCGGCCGATGGCGATCTTCAATCCGCTGCGGCGCTTCTTGAAAGTCGGCCAGAATTGACGCGCGTAGAGCAAGCCTTGGGGCGACACCTCGAGTAGGCCACGACCGCCCAAGCCGACTGTGTAGCCACCATCGAGGCGCCGGCGGATCGTGACGTCGGGCATCGACTGGCCGCCTTCGGTCACGGCAGGCGCAGGCCCAGTGGCGAACGACGTTGAGCGCACGCTGGCCTGCGGCAGGCGGATGCCATGGCGGCGGCAGAACAGCGCGCTCCAGGCGCCGCCTGCACACAGTACCGTGCGGGTGCGGATGGCGCCCTTTTCGGTGACGACGCCTGCGACCTTGCCGGCTTCCGTCTCGAGCCCGCGTGCTGCGCAGTCCTGGTGGAGCGTGGCGCCCGCCCGCCGCGCGCCTTCGGCGATGGCGGGGCCGGCGAGGGCTGGCTCGGCGCGACCGTCGGTCGGCGAGTGCACGCCGCCGATCCAATCGGCTGTGCTGCCCGGCGTCATCGCTTTGGCCTCGGCACCGCTCAGCACCCGGCTGTGCATCTGGTGGTCGCGTGCCCGCAAGGTCCAGGCTTCCCACAGCGCGAGGTCTGCGGGCCGGGTCGTGACATAGAGCAGGCCGGTGCGACGAAAGCCGAGCTCGACGCCCAGCTCGCGGCCGAGCTCGCCCCAGATTTCCAGGCTCTTCATGGCCAGCGGCAGCTCGCGCAGGTCGCGGTGCTGCTGACGGCACCAACCCCAATTGCGGCTGGTCTGCTCGCCGCCGATCCGGCCCTTGTCGAGCAGGGCGACCGAGAGGCTTTTCTTCGCGAGCGCGTAGGCGGCCGCGCTGCCGGCAATGCCGCCGCCGATCACCACGACGTCGGCCGATTCCGGCAGCTTTTCATCACTTGCAACAGGCTGCACAGGCGGAGACATCGGCTCGGTCCATGATTATTTCGGATTGGCCTCGCCAACCTGGTGGCCCAATGTAGCGCGGATAAGCCAGAAAATGAGAGAGGGGAAACGCGATGAGTGAGGTGCGTATTGTGGCGACCGGCCTTGGCTTTCCCGAAGGTCCGGTGGCCATGCCCGACGGATCGGTGATCCTGACGGAGATCCGC
>WNFD01005307.1_pt1 | contig 12894 bp, 11 predicted proteins | sample 5400491 | NCBI WGS metagenome assembly WNFD01 (sample SAMN13153343, study PRJNA577476) | soil metagenome | isolation source: 120 cm saprolite under Douglas fir tree site 2 hole 2 replicate 2 | place: USA:California | collected 2015-04-18 | reverse complement strand
CGTTGACGTTGCCGTAGCGGCTGGAGACGCCGCTGTCCTGGTGGTCGCCCTTGTGCCACAGGCGAATCACCTGGGCGCAGAAGTCGGGCTCGAACACGCGCGGCAGCACCAGGACGGGCGCCATCGGCGTCGACACGACCTGATCGGCGCCGCCGTCGGCGCGCACCGAAGCGGCCGTCGCAGCCATCGCCTCGGCGGCCGCCGGCAGCGCCCGGCTGTCGAACGTGGCGGCCACCCGCTGGTTGGGGTCGAGCACGATCACCCGCATGCGCAGCCCGCCGGCCGAGCCCAAGCCGATGCCGCCCGCGGAGAGCAGCGCCGGCAGGAATTTCTTGTCGGTGTCGCAGAGGAGCAGGGGCGTTTCGGCCGAACCGCCGAGCTTTGCCCACGGCGCCGCCGCGGCGGCGACGGCGTTGCCCGCGACCACGACCGGCGTCACGCAAGACGCCGTGCAGGCCAACAGCAGTGTGCCGAACTGGGCGGCGTCAAGATTGGCGAGATCGTCGACCGCCAGCAGCGCGACCGGGTCGCCGGTGAACGACCACAGGAACTTGCGCAGCTTGCCGTCGAGCCCGGGCAGCGCGAAGTCGGGAACGCGATCACCGGGGCGAAGGTTGGGCGCGTTGGTCATCGGCGTGCGGTGTGGCGGCTGGGACACGGGCAGGAAATGGTGGGCGCTGTAGGGATTGAACCTACGACCCCACCCGTGTGAAGGGTGTGCTCTCCCGCTGAGCTAAGCGCCCGGAAGGGGCGCGTATAGGGCCTGCCGGGGAAGGCGTCAACGGGCGGCAATCTGCTGCAGCGCCTCGGGCAGGGCGGCGAAGTGGTCGATGACGGCGTCGGCGCCGAGCTCGCCGGCGGGCTTGTCGGTATAGCCCCAGCTCACCAGTACGGCCGGCAGGCCGCCGCGATGGGCCGCCTCCACGTCGTGGATCGAATCGCCCACCATGACCGCGCGCTCGCGACGGCCGCCGATCTTGTCGATCAGCTGCAGGATGTGGCCGGGATCGGGCTTGCGCACCGTGAAGGTGTCGGCGCCGGCCACGTCGGCGATCGGCGGCATGAGTTTCAGCCCCATCAGGATCATGCGGGCGGATTTCTCGAACTTGTTGGTGCAGACGCCCTGTTTGAGGCCCAGCCGATCGAGCCGCTTGACGACCTCGGCCACGCCGTCGAACGCCGTGGTGTAGTGCACCGGATCCTGCTCGTAGTAGCGCACGAATTCGCGGGTGACGGCGCTGGCCTGGGCGTCGTCGAGGGTGCGGCCGTTCTTGGCGAAGGCCCGGCGCATCGTGATCTTGCTGCCTTCGCCCATGAACAGCCGGGCCTCCTCGTCGCTGATCGGCGGCAGGCCGTGGTCGGCCAGCACCGAGCTCACCGCCACGCACATGTCGCGGGCGCTGTCGATCAGGGTGCCGTCGAGGTCGTAGATCACGGTGTCGAATCGGGTGGCGATCAGATGATCGGCGTCGGGGTGCATGCGATCTCCTTAGCACATCCGCCTTGCCCGGCCGCCAGCCTCGTGGCATCGGACGGGCATGAAATCGCCTCTCGCCGTGGTCGTGCTGGCAGCCGGCGCCGGCACGCGCATGAAATCGTCCCTGCCCAAGGTCCTGCATCCGCTGGCCGGCTGGCCGATGGTGCGTCACGTCCTGGAGACCGTCGCCCGGCTGAAGCCGGCCAAGGTCGTGGGCGTGGTGGCACCGGGCGCAAAGGCAGTGGCCGAGGCCTTCGCCCCGCATCGGACGGTGATGCAGGCCAAGCCGCTTGGCACAGGGCATGCGGTGCGCGCCGCGCTCGGGGCGCTCCGGGGCCATGGCGGACCGGTCCTGGTGGTCTACGGCGACTGCCCGCTGATCGCGTCCGAGACCTTGCAGCGCCTGGTCGACGCCTGCCGCAAGCAGCATGCCGCGGTCGGCGTGCTGGGTTTCGTCTCGCGCGATCCCACGCCCTATGGCCGCCTGATCGTGCGCCGCGGCGTCCTGGAAAGGATCGTCGAAAGCCGCGACGCCGATGACAGCGAGAAGGCGATCGACTTCTGCAATTCGGGTGTTATGTGCCTGGACGGCACGGTGATCGCCTCGCTGCTGGGCGCGATCAAAGACGACAACGTCAAGCGCGAGTTCTATCTCACCGACGTGGTCGCCATCGCGCGCGCCGCGGGCCACACCGCCATCGCGCTGGAAGGCGAGGAGGCGGAGTTCCTCGGCGTCAACTCGCGCGCCGAGCTCGCCGCGGCAGAGAAGACCTTGCAAGGCCGCCTGCGTGCGGCGGCGCTGGAGGCGGGCGTCAGCATGACCGATCCCGACACGGTGTGGCTGTCAGTCGATACGAAGCTCGCCGCCGATGTCACCATCGGGCCCTGCGTGCGCTTCGGCACCGGCGTCAGCGTGGCGTCGGGCACCGAGATCAAGGCGTTCTGCGACATCAAGGGCGCGCGCATCGGCCGCGGCGCCATCATCGGCCCCTTCGCCCGCATCCGGCCGGGATCGGCGGTGGCCGACGACGTCCATATCGGCAATTTCGTCGAGCTCAAGGCCACCCGCATGGGCCGCGGCGCCAAGGCCAACCACCTGGCCTATCTCGGCGACTCCGACATCGGCACGGCAAGCAACATCGGCGCCGGCACCATCGCGGTGAACTACGATGGCTACGGCAAGTGGCGCACCGTGATCGGGGCGGACGCCTTCGTCGGCTCGAACAGCTCGCTGGTGGCGCCGGTGCGCATCGGCCGCGGCGCCAACGTGACGGCGGGCAGCGTCATCACCGAGGACGTGCCGGCCGGCGCGGTGGCCTTCGGACGGGCGCGGCAGGTCACAAAGAAGGAGCGGGCAGCCCCGCTTCGTGCCAAACTGAAAGCCCGCGCGGCCGCCGCCAAGCGGACCCAAAAGAAGTAGCCTCCGCTCGGACGATCCCCCATGTGCGGCATCATTGGAATCATCGGCAAGGCGCCGGTCACCCCCTTGCTGGTCGAGGCGCTGAAGCGGCTGGAATATCGCGGCTACGATTCGGCGGGCGTAGCCACCCTAGTCAACGGCCACATCGACCGCCGCCGCGCCGAGGGCAAGCTGGTCAATCTCGAAGCCCGGCTCGGCGTCGAGCCGCTGTCCGGCACGATCGGCATCGGCCACACCCGCTGGGCGACCCACGGCAAGCCGTCGGAACGCAACGCCCATCCGATCGCCACCCACCGGGTGGCGATCGTGCACAACGGCATCATCGAGAACTTCCAAGAACTGAAGGACGAGCTTTTGGCCGAAGGCCGCACCTTCGACAGCGACACCGATACCGAAGTGGTGGCCCAGCTTTTGACCTCGCATCTCGAGCGCCAGCTCTCGCCCGAGGAGGCGATGGGTAAGGCGATGGAACGTCTGCGCGGCGCCTTCGCGCTGGTCGCCCTGTTCAGCGGCCGCCACGACATCCTGATGGGCGCGCGTCGCGGCAGCTCGCTGGCCGTCGGCTATGGCGACGGCGCGATGTATATCGGCACCGATGCGCTGGCGCTGGCGCCGTTCACCAAGCGCGTCGCCTACCTCGAGGACGACGACTGGGTCGTGCTGAGCGCCCAGGGCGCCACGATCTTCCAGGGCCGCGACGAGGTGAAGCGCGAGATCCGCCAGAGCGGCATCTCCGGCGCCATGATGGGCAAAGGCAATCACCGCCATTTCATGCTGAAGGAGATCTACGAGCAGCCGGCGGTGATCGGCGACACGCTGCACACCTATCTCGCCCCCGGCACGCGCTCGGTGAGCCTGCCGGCCCTGCCGTTCGACTGGACGACGGTGACGCGCCTCACCATGACCGCGTGCGGCACGGCGTGCTTTGCCTGCATGGTGGCGAAGTACTGGTTCGAGAAGCTGGCGCGCCTGCCGGTCGAGGTCGAGGTCGCCTCGGAGCTGCGCTACCGCGAGCCGCCGTTGCCGGAAGGCGGCGTGTGCATCGCCGTCTCGCAGTCGGGCGAGACGATCGACACCCTGGCGGCGCTGCGTTACGCCAAGGCGCAGAAGCAGACCATCCTGTCGGTGGTCAACGTTCCCGAAAGCGCCATCGCCCGCGAATCGCATGTCGTGCTGCCGACGCTGGCCGGTCCCGAGATCGGCGTCGCCTCGACCAAGGCGTTCACCACCCAGCTCACCGTGCTGCTGGCCGCCGCCATCGCCGCCGGCCGCGCCCGCGGCACGCTGTCCAGCGCCGAAGAGGAGCGCCTGACCCACGCCATGATCGAACTGCCGGCACAGGTCAACGAGGCGCTGAACATGGAGGAGCAGTACCGCCGCATCGCCGAGGACATCCTCGCCGAGGCGCGCGACGTCCTTTACATGGGCCGTGGCTTATCCTTCCCGATCGCGCTGGAAGGCGCGCTGAAGCTGAAAGAGATCTCCTACATCCACGCCGAAGGCTATGCCGGCGGCGAGATGAAGCACGGTCCGATCGCGCTGATCGACGAGGCGGTGCCGGTGGTGGTGGTGGCGCCGACCGACGCCATCTTCGACAAGACGGCATCCAACTTCGAGCAGGTCAAGGCGCGCGGCGGCAAGCTGGTGCTGCTGAGCGATGCGGCAGGCAACGCCCGGCTGGCCCGCCACGCGGCGGCGGCGATCAGCCTGCCGACGGTCGATCCGACGGTGGCGCCGATCCTCTACACCGTGCCGGTGCAGCTGCTCGCTTACTACACGGCAGTCGCCAAAGGCACCGACGTCGACCAGCCGCGCAACCTCGCCAAGAGCGTGACGGTCGAATAGCGCTGGGGGCGCGCCACTCCAGTGGCGCGGTCTTCCTGTGGTGCCGGCAAAGATGCGCGACTGGAGTCGCGCGCCCTGCTAACGCGTGCCTTGCGGCAGGCCGGGCGCCAGGCCTTGCGGCGCGGCGGGCCCGGGTTGCGGCTGGACAGTGCCGCGCGGCGGGGCCGGCGCGGGCGCCGGGCGGGGCTGGGCGGGTTGCGCCGGCTGCATCGCCTGGATGATGGCGCGCATCTTCTTGGTTTCGGCTTCCTGCGCCTTCTTGAACTCCTCCTCGGTGAGGAAGCGGTCTTTGTTGGTATCCATTTCGATGAACTGCTTGACCGCATAGCCGGTGTACTCGACGCGATCGAGCTGGCCGTCCTTGTTGGTGTCGATTTCCTGGAATTTGCGCATGACGAGCTGGCGGCGGATGTCGTAGGGCAGCAGGTTCTTGGCCTGCTCGCCGTCCGCCGGCCCCGCCAGCACGACATATTCCTGCTGGCTCACCTTGCCGTCGTTGTTCTTGTCGAGCTTGTCGGCTTCGCGCAGCTGCATGTCGATGAAGTCGCTGATCGTCAGCATGCCCTGGCGGCGGCGCTGCTCGATCTGCTGGCGTTCGGCGGCCTCACGCGCCAGCGAGCGCTGGATGATCAGGCGCAGCTCGGGTTCGGTCACCTTGTTGTCGCGGTCCGTGTCGTACTGATTGAATTCGGAGTGGACCACGGCCTCGGCCTCGGCGCGCTCGATGAGGCCGTCGCGGTTGGTGTCGAGATTCTGGAACTCCGCCTTGGCCCGGTTGCGGCGTTCCTCGAGCGTCGGCCCGCCGGGCACGTCGCCCGAGAACGGCGGCTCGGCGATCTTGAGGAATTCCTCGAGCGACAGCTTGCCGTCCTTGTTGGCGTCGAGCTCATCGAACGATTTCATGCGGTACTTCAAGAACTCCGCGCGGGTGACCTCGCCTTTCTTGTCGGTATCGATCTCGGCGAACCAGTGCGGCAGCGGCACCGGCCCGGGCGTGCCGGTCGCCGGTTGGCCTTGCGGCGCGCCGGGAGCGGCCGGCACGGAGGCCTGCCCGCCTGGAGCGGCGGGCGCGGACGGCTGCGGCGGCTTGGCTTGAGGGGCGGAGGGATCGGGCGGACGGTTGGCCGGCCAACCTTGGGTCGGTGGGGTTTGCGCGGCGGCCGGCAGAGTGAGGACGAGTGCAGTGAAGAGAATTGGACTGAGTAGGCGCTTCATCGGCGGTGAACCCGCATTGAGAGAGGTCGCTTCGTATCGGCGGCAATGCTTGGCGTGTCAACGTCCGCGGTGCGGATCAATCCTGCGGCGCAATCGCGCCCAAAGCATGGCGCGCGGCGCCATTTGAGTTGCGTCGCCCAGTCGGATAGGCCATCGTGACCGGGGTGCAGACTCCGGAGAAGGGTCGCAAGTACTTGGGAGGCAAGGGTAATTTCGCGGTGCCGGCGCGTTGAATGGGCCGGCCAACGAAACCAGCGTGAACATGGCAGGACCGTCCTCATCCAGCAGCCCACCGCTGCTCAGTGTGCGCGATGTCTCGGTCCGTTTCGGCGGCATCGTGGCGCTCGATGGCGTGACTTTCGACGTCGTCTCCGGCCAGATCGCGGGCCTGATCGGTCCCAACGGCGCCGGCAAGACCACCCTCTTCAACTGTCTCAGCCGGCTCTACACGCCCAACGGCGGCGACATCCTGTTCGAGGGCGCGTCGATCCTCGGCCGCCAGCGCTACAACATCCCGCAGATCGGCATCGGCCGCACCTTCCAGAACGTGGCGCTGTTCGATCGCATGTCGGTGCTCGACAACGTCAAGGTCGGCTGCCACAGCCGCAGCTCGACCAGCTTCTTCGACAACGCGCTGCGCCTGGCCAAGGTCGCCCCGGAAGAGGCGCACATCTCGGAGCGCGCGCACGAGCTGATCGCCTTCATGGACCTCGTGCCGTTCACCAACGCGATCGCCGGCGGCCTGCCGTTCCCCATCCGCAAGCGGGTCGAACTCGCGCGCGCGCTCGCCTCGAGCCCCAAGCTGCTGCTGCTTGACGAGCCGGCGGCCGGCCTCAATCACGAGGAGATCGACGTCCTGAAGGGCCAGATCAGACGGGTGCGCGACATGCAGCACGTCACCGTGCTGCTGGTCGAGCATCACATGAGCCTCGTCATGTCGGTGTCGGACAAGGTCGTCGCCATCGACTTCGGCAAGAAGATCGCCGACGGCACCCCGTCCGAAGTGCAACGCGATCCCGAGGTGATCCGCGCCTACCTGGGGACCTCGTGATGGCCGCGCTGCTCGAAGTGAAAGGGCTGAAGGCGTTCTACGGCCAGACGCAGTCGCTCTACGACGTCGGCTTCGATATCCCGGCCGGCGGCATCACCACCCTGCTGGGCGCCAACGGCGCCGGCAAGACGACGACGCTCAGGGCGATCTGCAACATGGTGCGCACCGAAGGCGTAGTCCGCTTCGACGGCAAGGACCTGGGCGGCATGGCGACCGAGGAGATCGTGCGTCTGCGGATCGCCCACGTGCCCGAGGGCCGCGGCACCTTCACGACGCTGACGGTCGACGAAAACCTGCGCATCGCCGCCTACACGCGCAGTGACAAGGCGGGCGTCCAGGCCGACCTCGACCGCGTCTTCACCTATTTTCCGCGGCTCAAGGAGCGCGTGCAGCAGCAGGCCGGGACGCTGTCGGGCGGCGAGCAGCAGATGCTGGCGATCGCCCGCGCGCTGATGCTGAACCCCAGGCTGATGCTGCTCGACGAGCCGTCGTTCGGCCTGGCGCCGCTGATCGTGGTCGAGATCTTCCGCATCATGCGGCGCATCAACGAAGAGGACAAGGTGAGCATGCTGCTGGTCGAGCAGAATGCCGCCCTCGCCCTCGACCTCGCCGACAACGCCTACGTGCTGGAAACCGGCAGGGTCGTGATGTCGGGCCCCGCGGCGGTCATCAAGAACGACGAGAACGTCCGCAAGTCCTATCTCGGCTACTGAGGCAGAGAAGATGGAACAGTTTCTCCAGCAGATCGCTTCCGGCCTCGCCAACGGCGCCATCTATGCCTGCGTGGCGTTGGCGCTGGTCATGATCTACGTGTCGACCGACCACATCAATTTCGCCCAGGGCGAGATGGCGATGTTCTCGACCTACATCAGCTGGCAGCTGATGAGCTGGGGCATGAGCTTCTGGGTGGCGTTCATCGTCGCGGTGGCGTTCTCCTTCGTGCTCGGCGTGATCATCGAGCGGGTGATCCTCCGACCGCTGCACAACGCGCCGGTGCTGTCGATCGTCGTGGTCTTCATCGGCCTGCTGGCGATCTGCAACTCGGTGGCCGGCGCGATCTGGAGCTACCTGATCAAGGAATATCCTTCGCCGTTCCCCAAGAGCAGCTTCGGCATCGCCGGCGTCATCGGGCCGCATCAGCTGGGCGTCGTTCTTGTCACCCTGGTCGTGCTCGGCCTGTTGTTCGTGTTCTTCCGCTATACGCCGCTCGGGCTTGCCATGCGCGCGGCGGCGCAGAACCCGCAGATGGCCCGCCTGGTCGGCGTGCGGGTCGACTGGATGCTGGCGCTGGGCTGGGGGCTCGCCGCCGCGGTCGGCGCGGTGGCCGGCATCATGGTCGCCCACATCGTCTATCTCGATCCCAACATGATGGGCGGCATCCTGCTCTACGCCTTCGCCAGCGCCCTGGTCGGCGGCATCGGCAACCCGGGCGGCGCGGTGCTCGGCGGCTTCATCGTCGGCGTGCTCGAGAACATGGTGGCCTTCGCCGGCAACCAGATCGAGAAGGCGACGGGTGTCTACATCATCGGCAACGGCGAGAAGCTCACCGTCGCGCTGATCATCGTGATCTTCGTGCTCACCGTGAAGCCGGCCGGCCTGTTCGGCCGCGTCGTCGTCAAGAGGGTCTGACATGCCGGCATTTCCCAAGAAATGGCTGTGGGTCCTGCTGGCGGCGGCGTTCCTGGTGCCGCTGCTGCACCCGTTGCTGCCCGACGTCGTCTCGGACTATCGCCTGTTCCTGGTCAGCACGATGATCATCGCAGCGATCGCCGTGCTGGGATTGAACCTGCTGACCGGCTTCAACGGCCAGATCTCGCTCGGCCACGGCGCGTTCTACGCGGTCGGTGCCTACACGGCGGCGGTCCTGATGGACCATCTCAACATGCCGTACTGGGCGACCCTGCCGTTGGCGGCGATCGTCTGCTTCATCGTCGGCTACCTGTTCGGCCTGCCGGCGCTCAAGCTCGAGGGCCACTATCTGGCCTTGGCGACCTTCGCGCTGGCGCTCGCGGTGCCACAGATCCTGAAATACAAATGGCTCGAGGGCCTCACCGGCGGCGTGCAGGGCATCGTGCTGTCGAAGCCCGAGGTGCCGTTCGGCCTGCCGCTGACCGAGGACCAGTGGCTCTACTATTACTGCCTGGTCGTCATGGTGCTGCTGTACTGGGCGGCGGCCAACATCCTGAACAGCCGCAGCGGGCGCGCCATGATGGCGATCCGCGACCAGTACATGGCGGCCGACACGATGGGCATCGACACCGCCCTCTACAAGACGGTGACCTTCGGCATCAGCGCGGCCTACACCGGCATCGCCGGCGCGCTCTCGGCCTCGGCCATCGCCTTCGTGGCGCCCGACAGCTTCAACTTCTTCCTGTCGATCAAGTTCCTGATCGGCCTGGTGGTGGGCGGCATCGGCTCGCTGGCCGGCTCGGTCGTCGGCGGCATCTTCTATGTGCTGGTCGACAACTCCGCCCAGGCGCTGTCGACCTTCGCCAAGAACGATCTCGGCCTGCAGTTCGACCTGTCGGCCTACACCGTGTTCGGTATCCTGCTGATCGTGCTCATGTACCTGATGCCGATGGGCATCGTCGGCGGCGTCTATTACCTGGTGCGCAGCTTGTACAGCATGCGCAAGCCGCAGGCAAAAGAGCAGGTGGCGCTCAAACAACGCGTGAGCAGCTGACAGCGGCCTGCACGGCAGGATGCAAGAGACCAGCCGTTTGAATAGCGAGTGAGGAATAGTCGATGGCGTAAACCCAACAGGGAGAATTACCATGAAGACGAACAGGCGTAGCTTCGTGGGCGGCCTTTCCGCCGCCGCAGTGCTTTCGGGTTCCCGAGCAGCGTTCGCACAAAAGAAGTACGACGACGGCGCGACCGACAAGGAGATCAAGATCGGTCACACCAATCCCTATAGCGGGCCGGCGTCTTCGTACGGAATCATTGGCAAAGCCGAAGAGGCTTACTGGAAGAGCGTCAATGACCGCGGTGGCGTCAATGGCCGCCAGATCAAGTTCATCACGCTCGACGACGGCTATTCGCCGCCCAAGACCGTCGAGGTCGTCCGCCAGCTGGTCGAGCAGGACAAGGTTCTGTGCACCTTCAATACGCTCGGCACGCCGACCAATACGGCGATCCACAAGTACATGAACCAGAAGAAGGTGCCGATGCTGTTCGTCGCCACCGGCGCCTCGAAGTGGGGCAATCCCAAGGAGTTCCCGTGGACGATGGGCTACCAGCCCGACTACCGCACCGAAGCGGTGATCTACGCCAAGCACATCCTGGCCAACGTCAAGGACGCCAAGATCGGTGTGCTGATGCAGAACGACGATTACGGCAAGGACTACTGGGACGGCTTCAAGGAGGGTCTCGGCAAGGAGGTCGGCCGGGTCGCCAAGCACGTCACCTACGAGGTGACCGATCCGACGGTCGACAGCCAGGTGATCCAGCTCAAGGATTCAGGAGCCAACGTCTTCTTCAACATCTCGATCCCCAAGTTCGCCGCCCAGTCGATGCGCAAGGCGGCCGACATCGGTTGGCGCCCGGCGCAGTACCTGAACAACGTCTCGGGGCAGGTGACGACCACGATGAAGCCGGCGGGCTTCGAGAACGTGCAGGGAGTCATCACCGCGGCCTGGCTCAAGGACCCGACCGACCATCAGTGGGATGGCGATGCCGAGATGAAGATCTGGCGGGAATGGATGGCCAAGTACAATCCCAACGGCAATCTCGGCGACGTCAATTACGTCTACGCCTACTCGGTGTCGTACCTGATGGAGCAGACGCTGAAGAAGTGCGGCGACAACCTCACGCACGAGAATCTGATGCGTCAGGCTGCAAATCATCAGAAGTTGCGCGTGCCGTGTTTGTTGCCCGGCATCACGGTCAGCACCAGCCCGACCGATTTCTATCCGGTCCAGGCCTTACAGTTGCAGCGCTTCAAGGGCGAGACCTGGGAGCTGTTCGGCGAGGTCATGCACGCCGAAAGCAGCTAGAGGCAAACATAACCGAAGTGCGGAAGGCCGCCGCCAGGCGGCCTTTTCTTCGGGCACTTTCGCGATGTAACATTGAAAACTTGTATAGTGCTGAGCGGCTTTTTCTCTTTTCACGCACCGTGATTCGGGCGACTCTTGTTCAGCATAACAATAAACTGCAGGAGGGCGCGTTGAAGACCAATAGGCGTAGTTTCTTGGGTGGCGTGTCGACTGCCGCAGTGTTGTCAGCATCCGGCGTGGCGTTTGCCCAGAAGAAGGTGCCGATGCTGTTCGTCGCCACCGGCGCCTCGAAGTGGGGCAAGCCCAAGGAGTTCCCGTGGACGATGGGCTTCCAGCCTGACTACCACACCGAGGGCGCCATCTACGCCAAGCACATGCTGGCCAACGTCAAGGACGCCAAGGTGGCCGTGCTGATGCAGAACGACGACTACGGCAAGGATTACTGGGAAGGCTTCAAGGAGGGCCTCGGCAAGGAGGCCGGCCGCATCGCCAAACACGTGACCTACGAGCCGACCGATCCAACGGTCGACAGCCAGGTCATCCAGCTCAAGGACTCCGGGGCCAACGTGTTCTTCAACATCTCGATCCCGAAGTTCGCGGCGCAGTCGATCCGCAAGGCGGCGGAGATCGGCTGGAAGCCGGTCCATTACCTGAACAACGTCTCGGCCTCGGTCGCGTCGGTGATGAAGCCCGCCGGCTACGACAACAGCCAGGGCATCATGACCGCGGCCTACCTCAAGGACCCCACCGACAAGCAGTGGGACAACGACGACGAGATGAAGGCCTGGCGGGCGTGGATGGCCAAATACATGGCGGGGGCAAACCCAACCGATGCCAACTACATCTACGCCTTTGCCGTGTCGTTCCTGATGCACCAGACGCTGAAGAAGTGCGGTGACAACCTGACGCGCGAGAACGTCATGCGCCAGGCGGCCAACCACCAGAAGCTGCGCGTGCCGCTCCTGCTGCCGGGTATCACCGTCAACACCAGCCCGACCGACTATTATCCGGTCCAGTCGGTCCAGCTTCAGCGCTTCAAGGCTGAAACCTGGGAGCTGTTCGGCGACATCATGTCGGCCGAAAGCTCCTGATCGCCGCGCACCACGAAGACGAGAAGGCCGCCGGTTTCCGGCGGCCTTTCTGTTTGGATGTCAGCGCTCGGCCCGCGGGCGCTGCAGCGCCTGGCGGCACTCGGCGGTGTCGATGCGGCCATCCTTGTTGAGGTCGCAGCGCGCGAAGTTGCGCTCTGCCTGGGCCATGAATTCGGCCAAGGTCACCACGCCGTCCTTGTCGGTGTCGAGCAACTGGAAGTAGCTCGACTGGCGCTGGGCCTGACGATCCGTCGGCAGCACGCTGTTGCCGACGGCGGGCGTGCGGGCGAACAGCTCGTCCTGGGTGAGCTTGCCGTCGCCGTTGACGTCGAGCCGCTTGAAGCGGGCTTCCTGCGCGGCCTTCCATTCGGCGCGATCGACGAAGCCATCCTTGTTGGTGTCGTATCGCATCAGGCCCCTTGGAACGCTGGTCGAGGGACGGGCAGACTTTTCAGCCGGCGTCGGCAGGTCATCGGGCGCGGCCAGGGCGGGACCGGCGATCAGCAGCAGCGTGGCGGCAGACAGCGAGCGGAATTTCAGCATTGGGACATATCCTTAAAATTGTATCAGGAAACGGAAATACACGCCCCATTTCGGCGATTATATACTTGACATAGCATGCCCAACCCCTAGAATAGGGGCATGAGCACCGCCGACTTGACCAACCCCATCTTCACCGCCGAAACCGTCGCCCGCGAATACCTGGAGGCCAACCGCTGGCCCGATCAGGTGTCCTGCCCCCATTGCGGCTCGCTGGACGGCATTACCAAGATGCAGGGCAAGAGCCATCGGCCCGGCCT
>WNFD01012027.1_pt1 | contig 12895 bp, 13 predicted proteins | sample 5400491 | NCBI WGS metagenome assembly WNFD01 (sample SAMN13153343, study PRJNA577476) | soil metagenome | isolation source: 120 cm saprolite under Douglas fir tree site 2 hole 2 replicate 2 | place: USA:California | collected 2015-04-18 | reverse complement strand
GGCGTCATATATAGCGTAGGACCTTGCGCAACGCGTATCGCGAGGGTCAGTGAAAAAACCGCGGAGCGGGCGTGTCTGGTTTGCGGCCTTGGCTCCGTACTATAGTTGTCGATGCGATGATTCCGATTTTGTTGCGTCTGGGACCCTTCCATCTGTTCGGCCATCCGCTGACGCTCACCATCTATAGCTATGGCCTGATGATGGCGCTCGGCTTTATCGCCGCCGACCTCGTGATTGCCGCCGATTGCCCTCGCCGCGGTATCGATCCCGAATATGCCACCGCCGTGGTGTTGTGGGGCGCGCTCGGCGGTATCGTCGGCGCCCGCCTGTACGACGTAATCGACAACTGGCGCCTGTACATGGCCGACCCGATTACGATCGTATGGTCGGGCTCGGGCTTCGTCTGGTTCGGCGGCTTTATCGGCGGCGTGACGGCCGCCTACTTCGTCGCGCGCCACTACAAGGTCTCGGTCGGCGCGACGGCCGACATGTGCGGGCCGGCGCTGGCGATTGGACAGGCGCTCGGCCGCATCGGATGTCATCTGTCGGGCGACGGCGATTGGGGCGCGCCCTCGACGCTGCCGTGGGCGGTCGCTTACCCTAAGGCGATCGTGGGATGGGGGCCGCAGACGGTGCTCAAGCTCGGCCCGCATCATGAACTCGTGTCGGGATTTTTCCCCGGTGTCAGAGTGCATCCGACGTCCATCTACGAAGCCGTCCTGTACACGGGAGTGTTCCTTATTCTGTGGTCGATGCGTCGGCGGGCGGGGGTCGAGGGCCGCATTTTTTGCCTCTACCTCGTGCTGTTGGGAGCGTGCCGCTTCATGGTCGAGTTCCTGCGGATCAATCCGCGCGTGCTCTTTGGGCTGAGCGAAGCCCAGGTTATCGCCCTCGTGATGGTCGTGACTGGCCTCGTCGGGCTGCACCTGACCGGCGGCGTGTTCTCCGGATGGACGCGCGACGAGCGGGCACCGCAGAGCCGTCCCAGGACGCAAGTGGCGGCGGGGGCGTAGCGCAGTCGGGGCGCTCGAGGCAGGATGGCTCCACGGGTAAAGGTGCTCTCCATGATCGCCGGCGGGGCGCTGGTGCTGAGCGTGTTATTGATCGCGGCTTCGCAAATTCGGCACGCAAGCCCTTCGGCGCCGCAACCAACTGAAGACACCACCGCCAGCAGTCCGGGCCAAAGTGGTCCGGGTGTCGATGCGCACGGGCCGATCGCCGCGGGTGGAAAGGCCGCGCCGTTCAAATTGACGGATTTAAGCGGCGATTCGGTTTCGATGGCCGATCTGCGCGGCAAGGTCGTGTTTCTCAATATCTGGGCGACCTGGTGCGCGCCGTGCCGCGAGGAGATGCCCTCGATGGAGAAGCTCTACCAGCACCTCCACGACAACAAGGGTTTCGTGATGCTCGCGGTCAGCCAGGATACCGAAAGCCGCGATGAGGTTGTGGCCTACGTCAAGAAGCACGGCTACCACTTCGACGTGCTGCTCGATCCGAAAAACGCGGTCGCCGAGGCCTACAAGGTAAGCGGGGTTCCCGAGACCTTCATCATCGATCGCGAGGGCCGCATCGTCGCACATCATTCGGGCGCGTTCGACTGGTCGCAGCCCGCGATCCGCGACGCGCTGGAGGAACTGCTCAAGGACAACAAAGGTTGAGAGACCAGGCGCATCGCGCCGGCGCTACCGGATAGTGCCGCGCTAAGGGACACTATTTGACGCCAGGGTTGTGGCGTCCCGCGCGCGCAAAGAATATGCTGAGGAATCTGCCCGCGCGCTCACCGTAGCGGGTTCTAGCTGCGAGTAATTGATGAAACGCAATCGTTCACCTTTTCTGGTCGCTGGCGTATGCGCGGTAGCGATCTTGGTTTTACTGGCGGAGATCGCGGTGCGGCGCGCCGACGCGCTGCCCGACGACACCTACAAGGAACTGGCCACCTTCGCCAACGTGCTGGCGATCGTGCAGAAAAACTACGTCGAGCCGGTCACCACCAAGCAACTCATCAACGGCGCGATAACCGGGATGCTGGCGTCGCTCGACCCGCACAGCGCCTACCTTACGCCGGACCTCTATCGTGACCTCGAAGTCGAAACGCGCGGCAGCTTCGGCGGGCTGGGTCTCGAAGTTACGGTCAAGGACGATCTCCTTACTGTGGTTTCGCCAATCGAGGACACTCCCGCTTACAAGGCCGGGGTCAAGGCCGGCGACCAGATAGTCAAGATCAACGACGACTTCACCAAGGGCATGACGCTTACCGACGCGGTCAAGCGGATGCGCGGGCCGCAGGGCAGCAAAATTCACCTGACCATCCATCGCAAGGGCGTGCCCGAGTTGTTCACCGTGACTGTCACGCGCGAGGTCATAAAGATAAAGTCAGTCAAGGCCAAGGAACTGCGTCACGGCTACGACTACGTCCGCGTCAGCAGCTTCGAAGAGGGCACCGGCGACGATTTGCAAAAGGCGCTGGACAAATTCCGCGCGTCGCATAATGGCCAGGTCAAGGGATTGGTGCTCGATCTCCGCGACAACCCGGGCGGATTGCTCAACCAGGCGGTGCAGGTCGGCGACGAATTCCTCGACGGCGGGCTTATCGTCTATACCCAGGGCCGCCAGGAGAATCAGCAGCAGAAGTACTTCTCGCATCGCAAGAAGGATTTCGTGGACTACCCGATGGTGGTGCTGGTAAACGGCGGCAGTGCGAGCGCGAGCGAAATCGTCGCCGGCGCGCTGCAGGACCAGCGCCGCGCGATCACGGTCGGAACGCAGACCTTCGGCAAGGGCTCGGTGCAGACGATCCTGCCGCTTGACGATCACTCCGCGCTGCGTCTGACCACGGCGCGCTACTACACGCCCAACGGCCGCTCGATCCAGGCCGTCGGGATCACGCCCGATGTGACCTCGGAGCCGCCCAGGGCCACGCTGGCCTCGCTCGAGCAGGAAGGCGCGACCATCAACCAGGACACCGAGATTCGCGAGAGCGACCTGCTGCATCACTTCAAGAACAACGGGGTACTGAAATCCCCCAACGCGCCTGCCGGCAGTGACGGCGCCGCCCCAGCCTCGGGATCCTCGAAACATTCCAAGGCCACTCGCGCGAGCAAGGACCAAGGCGCGGGCGCTTTCAAGGAGCCGGCGGACGTCCAGCTCGATCGCGCGATCCAGGTGCTGGACAACTGGCACAGCTACAAGCTGCAGCTCGCGCGCAATGACATTCCACCGCCGCAGGCGCCGCCGACCGCAGCGTCGGCTGCTCAGAGTGGCTCCGACAACTCCGGCGCGGACGGCTCGGGACAATAACGCCGCGCTGACAATTTACGTTTGTAAGTGGCGGGTCATTTTTTGACCCGCCAAATTTTTTTTGGCTGACATGTACATTTCAACTGAGGCCACGTTTTCGGCTGCGGCGCACATCTGAAGCGTGAGCTTTTTATTTCCCGCGTAAATTGGAGGGTGTCTATAGATGCCGTCGGCGGAAACACGCCTTACGCTCGGCGGCGCCCATCTGGTAAGTTGGCCGCATGGCCGGCCAACTGGAACTCTCGCTGCGCGGCCAGGTGCGCGCGCTCAACGTCACGCAACTGGTGCGGCTGGTGCGCGAGACGCTGGAGGCCAACCTCGACCAGTGCTGGGTGGTGGGCGAAGTCTCCAACGCGCGCCTCGCGCCGTCGGGCCATCTCTATTTCACGCTCAAAGATCCCAACAGCGCGATCAGCGTCGTGATGTTCCGCTCGGCGGCCGCGCGGCTGCGTTTCAAAGTCGCCGACGGTATGCAGGTCGTGATGCGCGGCCGGGTCGACCTTTACGAAACGCGCGGCGCGCTTCAGTTCTACGCCGAGGAGATGGAGCCGCGCGGGCTCGGCGCGCTGCAGCTCGCCTTCGAGCAGCTCAAGGAGCGGCTGGGACGCGAGGGACTGTTCGACCAGTCGCGCAAGCGCGCGCTTCCGTTCCTGCCCGCGGTGGTGGGAATCGTGACCGCGCTCGGCGGCGCGGGCTTGCGCGACATCGTGAGTATCCTGCTCGCCCGCTATCCCAATATGCAGATCATCATCCGCCCCGCACGCGTGCAGGGTGCGGGCGCGGCGGCCGAAATCACGCAAGCGATCGAGGATCTCAACGCCGACGCGCGCGCCGAAGTATTGATCGTCGGCCGCGGCGGCGGCTCGCTCGAGGACCTGTGGGCCTTCAACGAAGAGACGGTCGCGCGCGCGATCCATCGCTCGCGAATTCCGGTGATTTCGGCGGTCGGCCACGAAATCGACTACACTATCGCCGACTTCGTCGCCGACGTGCGCGCGCCGACTCCGACCGCCGCCGCGCAGCTCGTGGTGCCGGACAAGGCCGCGCTTCGCCGGCGTCTGTACGAAACCGCCGCGACGCTCAACGGCGCCGCCGTGAGCGCGCTCTCGAACCATCGCCGCCGCGTCGACCAGCTCAACGCTCGCCTGCGCGAGCCGCGCGCGGCGCTGCGCCAGGCGCGCCAGCGCGCGGATGAAGCCGCGGCCGCGCTCGGTGCGGCGCTCGCCTCGCACCTCGGTGATCGGCGCCGCCACGTCGGCGCGCTGAGCGCGCACCTTGTGCCGCCCGGCGCGCTCGTGCGCGCGCTCCGCCTTGGGGCGGAGCGCGTCGCGCTCCACCTGGCGCAGGCGATGGGCACGCGGGTCGAGCGGATGCGGATGCACGTGGACGCGGCGGGCGCGCGGTTGGGCGAGGCGGCGCCGCGAGCGATGGCCGAGCGCAGGCGCGCCGCGGTGGCGGCCGTGGCGGTGCGGCTGGGCGCGGCGATGGAACGCGCGCAGGGGCGCCGCGGCGCCGCACTGGCGGCGCTGGCGGCGCGCCTGGACGCGGTCTCGCCGCTTAAAGTGCTCGAGCGCGGATACGCGGTGGTGACCAACTTGCGCGACGGCCGCGTCGTAATCGACGCCGCCGCGGTCGAGGTCGGCGACGAACTCGACCTGCGGCTAAGGCGCGGCCGCTTGCGCACCCGCACGATCGCGCGCCAATCCTGAGGCGTGCGCGTGCCGCACGCATCACACGCATCGGGACGTCACACAACATCCGAGGCTTAGCGATGGCCATCACGCGCAGGAAGTTCGAAGACGAGCTCAAGGACCTCGAAGGAATCGTCGCGCAGATCGACTCCGGCGAGCTCTCGCTGGAGGATTCGATCACGGCCTTCGAGCGCGGGGTCGGCCTGGTCCGCTCGCTCAATCAGAAACTCGACGAGGTCGAGCGCAAAGTCGAACTGCTGATGCGCAACGCCCAGGGCGAGCTCAAGACCACGCCTTACGAGGCGGCGGCAGCCAGGGCCGAAAGCGGCAACAAACAAGAAGAGAACAGGGAGCAGAACAGAAAGGACGGCCACAAAAAAGACGACGAAGATATCCCCTTCTGAGAGTTTGTGAATTTATTGATCCTCTGCTGTGATCCTGAGCGACCGCTGCGCGAGTCGACCCGGGGCTGATGGCGACGCGGCGGCGGCTTGACCTCGAGATGGCCCGGCGCGGCCTGGCACCCAGCCGCGAGGGCGCGCAGCGCCTGATCATGGCCGGGCGCGTGCGGGTCAACTCGCAGCCCGCGCTCAAGGCCGACCAGAGCGTCGACGAGCGGAGCGCGATTGCGTTGGTCGGCGGATCGCCCGAGTACGCAAGCCGCGGCGGAGTGAAGCTCGCCGCCGCGCTCGACCATTTCGGCCTCGATCCCGCGGGTTGCCACGCGATGGACGTCGGCGCCTCGACCGGCGGCTTCACCGACGTGTTGCTGCGTCGCGGCGCCGCCCACGTGGTCGCACTCGATGTCGGCTACGGACAAATCGCCGAACGGCTGCGCCGCGATTCGCGCGTCACCGTACTCGATCGCACCAATATCCGCCTGGTCGAGGCCGCCAGCCTGCCCTACGCTCCCGAACTCGTGGTCATCGACGTAAGCTTTATCTCGCTGCGCCTCGTGCTACCGCCGGCGCTCGAGCTGAGCGCCCCAGCGGTCGAAATCGTCGCGCTCGTCAAGCCGCAGTTCGAGGTCGGCAAGGGCAAAGTAGGCAAGGGCGGCGTGGTGCGCGACGACGCGGCGCGGCACCGCGCGGTCGACGCGGTACTGGAATTTGCTGCGGGATTGGGGCTCGAAGTGGCGGGCGCGATCGAGGCGCCGATTCGCGGGGCGGCGGGCAACCAGGAGTTTCTGGCTCTGATGCGCCGGCGCGTGGTCGGTTGAGATCCAGCCTAGGAAACCGCCTCTGGACGGATTAAAATAGGCTTTCGCCTATTTCTTGAACGTTCCGGTTTGCATCTCCGCCTGCTTGTCTTTACGCTGTTAGGGGTACTATGGCGCGTGACATCAGCATCCGGACGATGGGATTCCCCCTCGCGTTCGTAACGGTCCTCGTCTTGGCGGGCCTCTGCCTGGCGGTGTCCTCGGGCTACGCGCAAAATTACGCTCAACAAAATTACGCTCAAGACGATACGGCGACATCGCCTTCTGCGACGACCGATACGACCAGCACTACTCAGGATTCCGCTCAGGATGCGACTCCCGCTCCAACCCGCCGCGGCGGCGAATTCTCCTACAGTGTGAGATCGGGCGATTCGCTCGGATCGATCGCTTCGACCTTCGGCATTCAGGCCGAAGATATCGCGCATGTCAACCGGCTCCAGCTTGATACGACTCTGATGGTTGGGCAGACGCTGCGGATTCCCAATCCGTTCGCGGCGCGGATGCGCGAGCTGACCGCCGAGAATCAGAAGCTCATCGACCAGGCCGCCGATCTGCAGAAGCGCGCCGATAACGCGACCACCTCACAGGCCGACATGAAGGCACAGGTGCAGCAGCTCACCGCCAGCAATCGGGAGCTGACGCATGACGTGCAGATGCTGCCGTGGTGGCGCGGCGCTGTCTACAGCGCGGTCATCGTATCGCTGCTGCTGCTCGGCGTGGCGGCGCTGGCGGTGCTCGAGTGGTTCCTGCTGCGCCGGCGCTTTATCGCTATCGCCGAGCTCAACGAATCCCTTCGCCGGCTCGACCAGCGCTATAGGGCGCTATTGGCCAAGGCCGAGTTGCGGATGCAGGAGCTTTATGGGCGGCGGCGGCGCGGCATCTCCGAGGATCAGGAACGGCCTCGGATTCCCGAGGAGGCCGACCTCGAACGGCTCGATCAGCAGTTGCACGACGTCCTGGAGCGCCATCTGAAGCAACTCGGCGGACCGGTGCGTCCGCGCCGGCGCGCGCGATGGGACGAAGAGTTCGGCACCGTCGCCTCACCAGTCGAAGCGCGCTCGGTCCGCCGTTAGCTCGCCTGACGGCGCCTTCGCGCTCGAAGAATCAACGCCCGTCGTTCTCTCGTTTGACTCGCTTGACTCGCTCTCATGTGTCCCGCTCTGGTGTGTCCCTGATTTCGCGCACTCTCGCGCACCTTCGATCGTCGCAACCCTTGAGATGCGCACAACGTATGGAGAATAGTGGAGAAAGATTGACGGCTGGGACATCGACTGCTTGCAAACCGCAACAACGGAGTAGGGGTTTATGCGAAAAACAATGATTGCCGGTCTTGCCGGTGTTGCTGGACTTGGCGCGATGCTCGCTATCGGAATTGCTGGCCTGGGGATTGCGGCCGATACCCAAAAATCGGTCACGGGTAACCTGGAAGACACGTTCTGCTACACCGTGGTCGGCGCTCACGGCGCGAGCCACGCCGAGTGCGCGCTCAAATGCGCACAGAAGGGTATCCCGGTCGGCCTGGTCGAAAAGGGAACCGAGAAGATGTACATCCTGCTGCCACCCAAAAACGAGCAGGCGATGCCCGACGACGTGCTGAAGAACATGGAGAAGGAAGTCACCGTCACGGGCAAGTCGTACTCCAAGGGCGGAGTCGAATTTCTGACCGCCGAATCGGTGAAATGATCCGGTGGTAGCCGATCTGCTGCGGGCGGCGGCGCATCTGCTCTCGTTTCCCGGCGCGCAGCATCTCCAGAACATCCATCCGCTGATCGTTCACTTCCCGATCGCATTGCTGTTCGCGGCGACGCTGATTTACTGGCTGGGAGTTTTTGCGCGGCGCGAATCATGGCTATGGAGCGGCTTGTGGATGCTGGTGCTCGGCGCGCTCGGCGCGGGGGCGGCCACCGCCACCGGACTCTACGCCGCGCCTGGCGTGATGCTTGCGCCGTCGGTCAAGACAGCGCTACTCACCAGCCATAAGCAGATGATGATCGCGGTCGCGATACTGAGTGCAGCGCTGGCCCTGTGGGCGATCGTGGCGCGGCCGATGCCGGCGCGCGGGCGGGGTGTGTTTCTCGCGATGCTGGTGCTGGTGGCGGCGCTTTTGGCCAAGGGCGCCGACTACGGTGGTCGGAGCGGTCTGAGAGTCCGGCGATGCGGCGCTTGGCTGGGCCCTTGATGCTGATCGGCGCGGTGCTCGCGTTTGCCGCGTGCTCGATACTGCATCGCGGCAAACCGACCGGCGCCGCCGCGCCGGCCGAGCCTTCCGCTGCCGCGTCTGCCGAAGCTTCTTCCGAGGCCTCGCCGTCTGCCGAAAGCAGCCCGGCTGAAGGTGCGCCCGCCGCCGAGAGCAGTCCGACCGAAGGCACTGCGCCCGAAGGCACGCCGCCTGAAGCTACCTCGGGCGAGGCAAATTCGCCTCCGCCCGGCGCCACGGTCGCGATTTCCTACGCGCATAAGGGCGACTACCTCGCTTCGCTCAGCGTGTCGAAATTCAACGGCACGGAAATGGTCGAGTCGCGCAACCTCGACTCACAGCACGTCGAGTCGATCATCCGCTTCGACGGTGGAGTGACGGTGTGGGAAATAACGGCGGACACCGGAGTGCTCTCGAAGCTGCCCGTGGTTGGCTCGGGTGATAAGTTCGCGGCCAAGTCCGTCACCTACGGCAAGCTGCCCGCGCGTTTCGCGCAAGTGACGCCCGAAAGCGGTCCGCCCGAGCCGCTTGAGCCCGGCCATTACTACATCTTCACAGCCCAGCGCGCGTCGGGGACCCTGAGCTACGAGGCCGTGCGGGTCGAGGCGGACGGCTCGCTCGACGGCTACGAGGCGGAGCCGCGCGCCGGCACCAGCTACGCTCTGTGCTGCAATGTGAATCCCGATTTTGTGCAGCCCACCGCGCCCGTCATTCCGGAGGGCCCCGGCTCCAACCCATAGTTCAGCGGGGCCGCCTCGGTCACGTGCGGCTTGCCTAGATCTTCAGGAAAATCTCGCGGGTGCCCTCGGCGCTGAGTTTCTTGACCGAGGTCACGCGGTCGCTCATCTGGGCGAGCGTCGAAAGGTCGCTCGATCCGACGTCGACCAGCACCGCGAAAATCGAGAACTGCAACTCGTCCTTGCGCCGGCGCAATTCGGCCAGCCACTCGGGCGCGACCTGGCACTCGCCGTCGGTGATGATCACGATGTCGGCGCGGCGCAGCCGTTTGTGTTCGATCAGCTCCATCGCGGCGTCGATCGGCTGCTGAAAATCCGTGCCGCCGCCGGGAAAATACTCCGCCAGCTCCATCACCTTGCTCAGCTCGGGCTGATAGCGGCGTTCCTGGTTGAGGTCGAGCACCTTGAGGCTGCCGGGGCCAGAGGAAAACAGCACCGCACGGAACAGCCGGCGCTGACGGCGCGCGATATCCATCAGCGTGAGGCTCACTGCCTTGGCCCACAGCTCCTTGTCGCCCTGCATCGAGGAGCTGACGTCAATGCACACGACCATCGGACCCTTGCCCTTCTGCTCTTCTTCGCGCAGGCGGTACTGGAGCAGCTCGCCTTCGAGCAGGCGGCGGCCGAAGTCACGCCTGAGGCCCGGATGATGCATCGCGAGCAACTCGGCCGGGATCAGCCGCCCCAGCTCTGAGCCGCGTTCGATGTCGTAGGCTTCGGCCACGCCGCGTTCCATCGTTTTGCGCCTGAGCGCGCGCGCGTCCTGCTTGAAGCGGCCGACCAGCCGTGCCAGCTCGCCGAGCTTGCGGTTGCGTGCGAGATGACGCCCGAGCTCCAGCCGTTCGCCGGCCGAGAGCCGGCCGCCCTGGCCGAACTCCAGGCTGAAGTCATGGCTGTCCTGCGCGACGCGATCGATCTCTTGCGCGAGGCCGAGGCTCTTGGCTTCCATCCGGCGGAGCTCGCCCTGGTCGGCATGGCCGATCTGCTCGGTCACCTGGCGCGCCTTCTGGTTGAGCCGCGCTTCGGAGACCTGGACGGCGCGCGCGGCCGCCTCTTTCAGCTTCTCGATCTTTTTCTTGAGCTCCTCATCAGGCTGGGTCTCGCCCTCGGCCGGCGCCGCCGCCTCGGCCATCGCCTTGAGCTCGTCGGCGCGCTCGCCCAGGTCCTCTTCCTGATGATGCAAGTCCCACAAATCGAGCAATTCGCTGCGATTGAGGAGGCGCTCGGAGCGCACCAGCTCGAGCGCCTGTTCGGCCAGCGCGAGGGCGGCTATCGCAGCCTTGTCCTCCTCGAGCAGCGTGCGGCTCTTGAGCGCCTCGAAGGCGGGCGACGCGACGAATCGATCGAGAATGGTGTGATTGAGAATCGCGCTTTTGCGCACCGCGTCGGTTTTGAGCCAGACCAGATTGTACTTGAACAGCGCGAAAAACAGGTCGCCAAGCAGCGCGTCGAAATGCGGTACGAGGCGGCGGCCGGCCTCGACCAGGTCGCCGATCGCGGGCGCGCCGAGCCCGATATCGCTCCAGGCCCGGCGGTCGTAGCTGTCGCTTTCGATCCACGACGCACCGGCCGGCACGACCGGGATGTACAACCGCCGTGGTTTGGCTGCCTTTTTGGGCATCGGAGATAGTCTCAGGCGCTCAGGACGCGCTCACCTATACAGCCTATCAGGAGCTTCGGCTGTGCTAAAATGCATAGCAGTGAAAAGGGCCGAGCCCTTGCGCGGCGCATCTGCTCGAACGAGAATCGTCCGACGGGCATCGGTCTTGCAATTAGGGCTGAGCAAGCAAAGGTTAAGCAAAGAGAGGTTCTTGGCAGTGAGTCGTTGACGCGATGGAAACTCCAACCGCACAGGGCGAATTATCCTATCGCCAGCATTCGGTGCTGCTCGCCACAGTGCAGGAGTTCATCGCGACGGCCGAGCCGGTCGGCTCGCAGCAAATCGCCGCACGCTATCCGCTCGGCGTGCGCGCCGCGATGGTGCGAAATTTGATGGCCGAGCTTGAGAGCGCGGGCTACCTGCGCCAGCCGCACACTTCGGCCGGCCGCGTCCCGACCGACCGCGCCTTTCGCTACTACGTCGACCACGTGATGCCGGTGCGGCATATCGGGTTCGAGGATCGCTCGCAAATCGAGCTGTACTATTCGGCCGGGCCGCGCGAGCTGGGAGAGGTGATGCGCGAGACCTCGCGCCTGTTGGCGCTGATGACCGGGCAGGCGGCGCTGGTGATGGCGCCGCGGCTGGAATCGATCAAGTTCGAACGCGTGAGCTTCATGCGTTTGCGCGAGCGCGAAGTGCTGGCGATTTTCGTCGCCGCCGCCGGCGGGGTGCATAACCGCCTCGTCCAGACCGAGGGCGACCACGGCCAGGAGGAACTCGACCGCATGGCGCGCTACCTCAACGAGGCGCTGCATGGGCGCACGCTGGAGGAGGCGCGCGAATGGATCGAGGAGCGCCAGCGCGAGGATCGCGCCCACTACGATCGCTTTATGCGCGCCGCCCTGGCGCTCGGCGGCGCACTGGCCGAGCGGGCCGGCTCGTCCGAGGTCTATGTCGAAGGCAGCGCCAAGGTTGCCGACCAGCCCGAGTTCGCCGACCATAACCGGCTGCGCGAACTGCTCCATGCGCTCGAAGACCGCAGCGCGCTGCTCGACCTGCTCGAGCGCAGCGTCGCGCATAGCGGGCTCACGGTATCGATCGGCTCGGAGAATTTCGACACCCGCCTGGCGAGCCTCAGCGTGGTCGCGGCGTCGTACCAAAGCGGCGCGATGCCGCTCGGGAGCGTCGCGATCGTCGGTCCAGTGCGGATGGACTACGAGCGTGTCATCCCGCTGGTCGACTATACCGCCCGCGCGCTCTCGCGCCTGCTCGAACACTGAACGCTCTCGCGCGTCCGCATCTTCCGTATCCTTTTCCACATCCGTGAATGCGGGAGGTGCGCAGGCCGGCGCGATTCGTTCCGGCACGTTTCTATTTGACGTAGACCACGCCGAACTGATTGTCGGTCACGTGGCCGGCTTCGTCCATCGTGAAGTTCGACGTGATGTAGCCGCTGGCGCCGGCAAACTGCCCCTCACCGCCCTCGACCTTCCACATCACGGCTCCCGACTTGAGCTTCGGCTCCGGGCTGTCGGCGAGATAACCCTGTCCCACCGTGCTGAAGCGCAGGCGATGGTTGCCGTCGCCGAAGCGGATGCTGCCCGATTCCAGAAATGAAGTCTCGCCGGTGACGGTCACTTCCGACTCGAACGCCGCCTTGCCGCCGGGCGCCGGCTGCACGCTGCCGTGCACCCCTTCGGAGCCGATTACGGTGGTGATCGCGCAGCTCGGAGAACTCGTCATGGCCTTGAGCACGTTGGGCGATCCGCCGGGGCCGCCCTGTCCCTTGAACTGCATCGCGTAGATTATCTGCTTCATCGCTCGGATCTCCTCGAAGGTTTTCGCGCGCCTGTCCGGGTCAATAACTGCAAATGGGGTGAAAAGGCAAATTGATTGAGCGTCTCGCCAAGCCGAGGCCCACGGGAGAAACGGGCGCGAAATGATGCAGTCAATCTTTGCCTCTTGTTCGATAGTCCGCTTCCTTTTCAAAGCGGGAACTTGGAGCCATTCATCGTCGTTTTCCCGCACCGTGGCGGGCGCGCCGTGGTTTTTGCATAACATTGCCTGCGACATGGCCGTTGAATTCGCTACTTTTTTCTAACGAGAGCTTTAGCGACGGATGATCTCCATCAGGGGGAGGAGAAACGCATGGTT
>WNFD01005304.1_pt1 | contig 12897 bp, 12 predicted proteins | sample 5400491 | NCBI WGS metagenome assembly WNFD01 (sample SAMN13153343, study PRJNA577476) | soil metagenome | isolation source: 120 cm saprolite under Douglas fir tree site 2 hole 2 replicate 2 | place: USA:California | collected 2015-04-18 | reverse complement strand
GCCGGGTGGCCGCCGCATACCGCCGTCCCTGTGCCCGGAGCTCATGCTCGGTCGCGCCCGCGCTGGCGACCTGCGGGTCGGCGAACACCGCGGACGGGACGACGGGGAAGTGCGCCCGGCGCGGCTTGTCCGGGTGCAGCAGGTTGTACCGGATCAGCCGGGCCTCGGCGTTGGCCATGTGCTTGAGCTGGGTGTGGTTCGCGAGGTCCCCCAGCGCCCAGATTCCCGGCACGTTCGTGGCACAGGTGTCGTCGGTCCTGACGTGCCCGTGGGCGTCGACGTCGATCCCCGCCGCCGCGACATCGAGGCGATCGCTGTTCGGCGTCCGCCCGGTCGCGACCAGCAGCACCTCGGCTTCGGTGCGCCGCGGGCCTGCGGGCGTCAACAGGTCGAGGCGGACTCCGGCGCCGCCCCGTCAGACCCGCTCGACGGTTGCGCCGAGCAGCAGGTCGAAACGCTCCGCGTAGATCTGGGTGAACCGCTCGCGCACATCGAGGTCGTGCCGGGCGAGCAGGTGCGGGCCGCGCGTGATGATGGTGACGCGGGTGCCCAGGGACCCGAAGATGTGGCTCATCTCGGCGGCGATGTACCCGCCGCCGAGCACCGCCACGGACTCCGGCAGCGTATCGAGCCGCATGATGGTGTCCGAGGTGTGGTAGGGGACGCTGGTGAGGCCGGGAACCGGCGGGATGACCGGACGCGAACCTGAGGCCAGCACGAACCGTTCCGCGTGCAGCACGTCGTCGCCGGCCTGCAGCGTCTTCGGCCCGGTGAACCGTGCCTCGGCGTCGAACACGTCGATGCTGCCGCCCGGCGGTAGGCGACGGCCCGCTCATGCACCGGATCGATGCGCCCGAAGACCCGGTCCCTGATCGCCGGCCAGTCGGCCCCGGTCCATTCGGCCCCGATCCCGAACCGGCCGGCGTCGCGGACGATCCGCGCCACGTCCGCCGTGTACACCAGCATCTTCGACGGGATGCAGCCGCGGTTGAGGCAGGTCCCGCCGAAACGGCCAGCCTCCACCACCGCGATCCGCCAGTCGGCGAGCTCCTGGCCAGGCAGCATGTTCCCGCTGCCGGCGCCCACGATCACCAGGTCGTAGCTGCGCGTCGTCATGTCCGCGGCTCCCCTTTTTCCTGTAGCACCTATCAGGGCCGCGTTAGGAGGCATCGGTGGCGATGATCTGGTCCACCACGGCTGTGATGTCGGGCCCGATGATGTCGGGCTGCGGGCCGATCGGGCTCAGGACCATGCCGGGACGTGCGACGAACGCGGCCTTGCAGCCGGCGGCGAGCGCGCCTGACACGTCCCAGGAGTGGGCGGCCACGAGCCGCACATCCGCAGCGGAGACGTCGAACGCTTCCGCGACGGCCAGGTACGGCGCCGCGGCGGGCTTGAGCGCCCGCACGGCGTCGGCCGAGATCACGCGCTCGAAATAGCCGCGGATCCCCGCACTGGCAAGTTGCGCCTCGCCGACCCGGAGGAGGGAGTTGACCAGCGCAACCACCGTCAGCGGCGTGTCCGCCAGCTTCTTGAGCGCATCCGGGACCTCGGGATGCGGTGGCAGCGACTCCATCCGGTTTACCATCGCAACCGCGTCGGCGTCGCTGACATCGACTCCCTGACGCAGGCCGAGCATGAGCAGGGCTGCGCGCTGAGCCTCGCTGAAGCTCACGTAGTTCCCGGTCAGCCCGCCGACGAAGGACAGCTGCAGCATCTGCGCGAACCACTGCCCGCGCAGGGCAGCAGAGCCGAATAGCTCCTCGAAAGGAGCATCCAGGGCCCTGAGATCCAGCAGGGTCTCGTTGACGTCGAATGCCACCACCTTGGTCATGTGTTTCCCCTGAGCTTGGCCGGAGGTGCCGCTGGCCGGGTCGCTCACGCCGAACGCTTTTCCCAGACTGGTGAGGTCAACCGGGCGCCGTGCCTCCGCGGGTACATGGCGCAGTAGCGGGCGCATCGCTTCGAGGGCGGCCAGGATTTCGCGCCCGACCTGCTGCGCGGACCGCATCGCATCCACCGACACCAGGATTCCCCGGTCGCGGTACCACGAGAGGATGGGGGAGGTCACTTCGTGGTAGAGGGCAAGCCGCTGGGCGATGATGTCCGCGGTGTCGTCGGAGCGATGCTCGAGCGCAGCCCGCGCGATCAGCCGGCGCATGAGTTCCGCGTCGTCGGCCTGCAGGTGCAGAGCCACATCCGCGGTCATCCCGAGTTCGCGAGCTATCAGATAGAGCGCGCGGGCCTGGTACATGTTTCGCGGGATTCCGTCGAGGACGTACCCGCCTCCGGCCGCCTTGGCCGCGATCACCGCCTCCCGCACCATGTCGAGCACGATCTGGTCGGGCACGAGTTCGCCGCGGTCAAGATACGTCTGGACCGCCTGGCCGAGAGCGGTCCGCCGCGCGACGTGATCGCGCAGCAGTTCCCCGGTCGCGATGTGAGGAATGCCGAAATGCGCGGCGATCAGTGCGCCCTGGGTCCCCTTGCCCGCGCCCGGGGGCGCGATCATCAGTACACGCATGCTCATCTCCTCGCCTCATCATCCCGTCCACCGGCCGTCCGGGCCAGGGCGCGGCGCAACAGGCAACTACCGTCCCGGCCCGCCCGTTCGGCTGACGCCCTCCGCGCGCCACCCGCGGATGCACGCGACCGCCGCATCGCAGGCCTGGGCGGCGCTGGCGGGGTCGATGCGGGCAGCCAGCCAGATGCCGAAGGTGGCACGGTCCTGTTCGCGATCAACCAGCTCGACGTGCTGCTGGCCGGCCGGGCCACCGGCTTGACCTGGCTGAAGGTGGCGCTCACGTACCTGGTGCCGTTCCTGGTCTCCAACTACGGCGTCCTGTCGGCCACCCGGAGCAGGAGACGCCCTAGCTGAGCACGCTCCGCGCGTCCTCTGCCTCCCGGCCGGTGCCATCGGGGTCGTCGGAACTGCCCGAGGCGAGCAGTCGCTGCAGCAGCACGACCTCGCTGCTGTCCAGATCGGTGCTGACGGGCAGCCGGCGGACACGTTCGGCGGCCAGGGCCAGTGACCGCTGCGCGGCCCTGAGCTGCTCGCGCAGCCTGACGTTCTCCTCGGCCAGCTTGCCGTGCTTGGTCCACGCGGTGGCCAGCTCATACTCCAGCCCGGTGACCGTCTCCTGCAGCGCCGAAGGGTCCGGGTGGCTCGCGTCCGGCTCGGCCGCGGCCAGCCGCCGGACGACCTGGACCAGCAGGCGGCGGGCCAGCTCGTCATAGTCGAAGCCAGCCGCCCCCGCGCCGCTCCCGACCCCAGAAACCCCAGCAACCCCAGAAACCTCAGCGACCCCCTCGACCATATCGACCTCGGAGACCGTAGAAGACCCGGAGACACTAGCAGACCCGCCTGACCCGCTAGCGTTCGCGGGCCCCAGGCTTATCCGGTACGTCCGCTTGCCCCGCACTTCGCGCTCGATCAGCCCCGAACGCTCCATCCCGGACAGCAGCTGCGCGAAGGCCACGCTGGAGCCCGGGTACCCGACCGCGGCGGCCAGCCGCGTGCTGGCCATCCCGTTCGCGTCGAAGAGCTCGTGCACCTCCGTCAGGTACGCGACGATGTGCTCGCGCGTCCCGACGGCCCGCTTCCTGGCAGTTTTTCTTCCGACCCCCACGGCAGCACCCTTTCCCCACCCATGGCAATCACGCCTGCCGACGACCTCATGATAGTACGGCTGCCCTGTTAGCAGCAGGGATAGCGTTTCCCCGGGTCCCCTGCGCAGATAACAGTTGAGTGCCAATCACGTTGCGCGAGGGCGCTATGAGGTTTTACCGACCGGCGCGGCGGCAGTAGAGAGGCAAACGGCTGACGTACGATCGAGTGGCAGTCGCCGCACCCGTGCGTCACGCTGCCGAGCCGAAACTAGCCGTCAGTTGTGCACGTTGTCCTTGATACCCGCACACTTTGCCCCAAGTGAGACAGCACGTGGACCCGGATGTGGATTATGCGATTACGCTGCTGGCCGCCGTGCTGCTCGGCTTCGGTTTCGTCCTTCAGCAGTACGCCGCCCGGCAGGAGCCCGAGTCCCGCTTCCTGAGCCCGCGCATCCTGACCGACCTGCTGCGCAAGCCCCGGTGGCTGGTCGGTATCGCGTGCATGGTGGCCGGGCAGCTGCTCGCGGCGTGGTCGATCGGCCACCTCCCGCTGACGCTGGTGGAACCGCTGCTGACTACGTATCTGCTGTTCGCGCTGATCCTGGCGGTCCCGCTGTCCAAGCAGGCGGTCCGGTGGACCGAGGTGAGCGGCGCGCTGATCTTGTGCGCCGGCGTAACCCTGCTGTCGCTGTCCCGGTCCACCAAGCCCATCGGCCTGTCGTTCGGCTCGTTCTCGCACTGGCCCGCGGCCGCGATCATCGCCGGCATCGCGTTCGTCGCGGTGCAGATCGGGCTGAGCCGGCGCGGCCCCGCGCGCGCCACCCTCACCGGCCTGGCGGCGGGCCTGGTCTTCGGCATCCAGGACGCCCTGACCAGGCAGACGCTGCAGATGTTGCAGGGCCACCCGGTCACGGTGCTGCTCACCACCTGGCCGCCTTACTGCCTGCTCGGCGCCGGGATCGTCGGCCTGTGGCTGATGCAGAACGCGTTCAGCGCGGGCCCGCTGCACTCCTCGCTGCCCACCATCGCGGCGGGCGAGCCGGTCGCGGGCATCGCGCTCGGCATCGTGGTGTTCGGCGACCGGATCCAGATTTCGCCGGGCATGCTCGCGATCGAGGCCGGCGGGATCGCCGCGCTGATCGTCGGCGTGGTGCTGGTCGCGCGCTCGTCGGCCTTCGGCGGGCTGCGCAAGATAACCGACGCCATAACGCCCCACTCCACGACCCCGGACGCCTCACCCGGCCGCAGCGAAGGCGAGAGCCATCCCTCCCGTCCGGCCGCCCGAACCCACCGGCGGGACGAGCTGACCGGCCTGCACCCAGACCCTAACCTAGACGGCCAGCTCGGCGCCTCCCATCGCCGCCGGGCGCACCGGCGCCCGCTTCACGGCCCCGCGTCCGGCGAGGAAGGCGGCTGAGTCCGCAGCTCGGCCAGGACCCGCGGCTGTCCCCACCCGGCGCCGCCCCGGTTCAGCAGCTTGTCCAGCGCGGCGCTCATGCTCCCCTCGGCCGCCACCATCCGCCTGACGATCACGATCATCGACGGCATGGCCCAGAAGTCCCCGCACACCCACAAGATGGCCGCGCCGATCTGCTGGTCCGCGAACGGCGGCAGGGTGACGCCGGGGATGTGCCCGTAGACCGGATACACCGAACCGGTGGCGAAGATGCTCAGCGCCATCGCGATGCCGATCATGATCACGTTGGTGCCGAGCAGCGCGCCCGCCTGGCTGAGCAGCGGCATCCGACGGCGGAACGGCGGCGACGGGATGAACTGCAGCCAGAACAGCACCCCGGCGGCGAAGAAACTGCCGTGCACCAGCCAGATGTGCACGGCCTGATTCCGTTCGCCCAGGTCATAGGGTCCGGACAGGTGCCAGATGATCATCGTGGCGTTGAACAGGCCCACCGAAACCCAGGGCCGGAGCAGCAGGCCGCCGAGCGCGCGCAGCGGCCGGGACCAGTCGCCGGCCAGCACGCCACGGGTCACGTTCCGCCCGGAGCGGCCGGGCAGGGCGTCGAGCAGCGGCTGCCACGGCGCGCCCGCCACGATCAGCGACGGCGCGGCGAACATCAGCAGCAGGTGCTGGATCATGTGCACGAAGAAGTAGTCGCCGGCCCAGTAGTCGATCGGCGACTCGACCGCGATCAGCAGCACCGCGAGCCCCGCGTAGAACCACAGCGATCTCAGCCGGCGCTCGCGGGTGCGGTCCGGCCGGGACCGGCGGGCCAGCCGCCACAGCCCGGCCTCGTGCCACCCGGCGACGACGACGGCCAGGATGAGGAAGGGGTCGAAGGACCAGTGGTCCGTGAGGTAGCTCATGGCGCTCCTAGCCCGAGGACCCGTATTCGATCGGCACGGGCCACTCCCGGCCGCACGAAGCTTCCCGCCGCCGCCAGGTGCGGCCAGGCCAAGCGTGCCTTTAGGGTAGTGCGTCCGAACGCGGCGGGCTCTAGCCGGACAGCAACATGAGCAAGATGTAATCCGCTGGTCAGCCGCCCGCGGGTAACACCGTCTCGGTGGGCTGCCAGCGGGTGCCTTCCGGCGTGTCGCTGACGTCGAGCCCGGCGGCGGCCAGCGCCTCCCTGATGGCGTCGGCGGCGGCGAAATTGCCCTCGCCGCGCAGCGCGGTCCGCAGCGCGAGGAGCGGCTCGACCGCTGGCCGCAGCCGCTCCCTGGGGTCGGCCAGCCCGTCCTGAGCCATGCGCCCGAGCCGGCCGATGAGGCTGCGCAAAAGCGCGCGCGCCTGCTCGGTTCCCTGGTCCTCGTCGGTGTCGGCCTCCCACTGCCTGATCGCGGTCTCCAGTTCCAGGATCACCTCGACCATCGCATCGGCGTCCCGCTCACCCGCCGCCGCCCCGAACCCCCGCTCCGCCGCCGTCATCACCTCAGGCAGCGGCAAGGCCGGCCCGTCTTCGCCCCCGCCCGCGGCGAACCCGTCGCCTCCGCTGCCCGCGTTCCCGCGGGCGGTGCCGCCGTCCTTATCCTCGACTCTTGCGCCCCCCCGCGCGCGGCGGATGCCCCGGACGAGGTCGCGCAGGTCCGCCACGGTCAGCCGGGTGCCGGTCGGCAGGATGACGCTGGCTCCGGCCCGCCGAACGGTCACTCCTGCCCGGCCGCGGATCTCTATGCCGCCGGTCCGCAGGTCGATCAGGATCGCGGTGTGCTCGTCCACGCCGAGGACGGCGGCGTCGGCCGGAAGCTCGCGCTCCATCACGGCCAGCCTCCGCTCGCCGAGGTAGCAGTACCTCGTGTCGTAACGACCGCCTTCGGCGTTGTCGTAGTGCGGGATGACCGCGACCTTGAGGCCGAGCGTGCCGAGCAGGTCAAGCCCGGCCAGCCAGCGCGGCGCGCCGCCCGCCTTGTAGATCTCGTAGACCGGCAAGGTGAACCGTCCCGCGGTGGCGGCGGCCGCCGAGGCGAGCACGGTCAGCCCGTCGCCGGCCAGCACCCGGTCCCGCAGCCCCGCTGCGAGCGGCCCGGCGCGCCAGTGCGCGAGCGCATAAGACGGGCTCCCCGGCCCGGCGAACACCCAGTCCGCCGCCCTGATGCCAGCCGCCTCCCGTCCTTCCTCGTCCTCGCCGATCAGCGGAGGCGCCACCTCGGGGTCCGCCTTCGGGCTCGTGCCCGCTGCGATGCGCACATGCAGGCCGACGCTGTCCGCGAAATAGCGCTGCGCGCGGGCCGAGACGTCGGCGGCATTCTCCTGGAACGCGTAGGGAGTCGCGAGCACGATCGCCTGCGGACTGGTCAGGCCGAGCCGCGCCACGAGTTCCCTGTGCACCGTGACCATCGTCGGGCTGGTCTCGCCGGAGCCGATGATCGCCAGGATGCGACAGCGAGGGTAATGAGCCATCCCTCGTACGGTAACCACGTGCCGAAGCCCCGTCACGTCTCCGCGGCGAGCAGATCGAGGCCGCCGTCCAGGTGCGACCAGCCGGGCCGGACTTCGGCCCGGATCGTCTCGATCAACTCCTCGAGTTGGCCGACCTGATCCAGGACGCCGACGCGGGACCGCAGCGCGGCGATCGCGTGGTCGATAGTCAGCAGCCGCTCCGCCACGGTGCGTTCCGCGGCCCGGAGGCGTTCGCGGTGCTGGTCGGTTTCCGCGCGCAGCGCTTCGCAGCGCTTCCGTGTCCTGTCCTCTAGCTGCTGCGCCTGCTGCTGTGCGTCGGCGAGCTGAGTCCTGGCCGCGTCGGCGTCCTGCTGCGCCGCGTCGCGGAGCCGTCCGGCCTGCCCGGTCAGGGCCGCGGCGGTTTCCTCGGCGTGCCGGACGATCAGCGCGGCGGCCTGGTCGGCTCGCGAGCGGATATTGCGGGCGTCGTCCTCGGCGTCCCGCCTGGCCTGGTCGGTGGCCTGGCGTGCCTGCTGGGTGAGGTCGGTGAGCGCGCCGGCCAGCTCCTCCCGTGAGCGGCGGGTCCAGGATTGGTCCTCGGCTACCGCGCTGATGCGGTGGATCGCGGCGGCGTAGTCGGTTGCTGCCCGTTGCAGGAACCCGTCGACCTGGTGGGCGTCGTAGCCGCGCCACCGGCGCGGGAAGGCCTTGGCGGCGATCTCGTCAGGGAGCAGGGACATCGGTAGTTCCAGTTCCTTATCAGGCCGGTGATGTGACCAGGCCGCTGCCAGCCGGGTCCGTGGCCGTGATGGGTTCGACGCGCATGATGTCGCGTTCTGGGATGAAGGAGTCGAGCGGGGTTCCCGCACGGGTCACGCCGCGGGCATCGCGGACGGCGAGCGGGTCCAGCAGTATCACCCGGGCGCCTGGCATCCCTGCGGTCCTGGCGTAGCCCTCGATCCAGCCGCCGTCCGCCAGGTGCACCCGCACGTGTCCGGCTCCGCCGGGCCCGCCGTTCACCTGCGGCTCCGGGGCAGGCGGGCCCGGCGCAAGCGAGGCCGGGGTAGGCGGGGTCGGCACGGCAAGCGAGGCGGGCCGGGAGCGCGGCCGCGGCGGCCGGTGGTTGTCCCGGAAGCGGAGCAGCCGCAGCGAGTTGGTCACCACGCTGACCGAGGAGAAGCCCATCGCCGCGCCGGCGATGACGGGGTTGAGCAGGCCGAGCGCGGCCACCGGAATCAAGGCAGTGTTGTAGGCGAACGCCCAGCCGAGGTTCTGCAGGATGGTCCGGTAGGTCCGCCGCGACAGCCGGATCGCGGTCGGCACGCCGGACAGCTCGCCGCGCATCAGCGTCAGGTCGCTGGACTCGATCGCCACGTCGGTGCCGGTCCCGATCGCGATGCCCAGGTCGGCCTGGACCAGGGCGGGCGCGTCGTTCACGCCGTCGCCGACCATGGCGACGATCTCCCGGGCGGCCTGCAGCTGCTGCACCTCGGACTGCTTGCCGGCGGGCAGCACCTCGGCCAGCACAGTATCGATCCCGGTCCGGGCGGCGATCGCATGCGCGGTGCGCGCGTTGTCGCCGGTGATCATCGCGACCTTCAGGCCGGCCCGGTGCAGCTCGGCGACCACCTCGGCGGCGCCGTCCTTGAGCGTGTCGGCGACCGCGAGCACGCCGCGGACCGCCCCGTCCCAGCCGGCCAGCACCGCCGTCTTGCCCTCGGATTCCAGCCGTTCGGCGGCTGCGGCCATGTCGGCGGGCATCGCCAGCTCGGCCTCGGCCATCAGCTTGCGGCGGCCGACCCACACCATGGCGCCGTCGACCGCGCCGCGCACGCCGTGCCCGGCCACCGACTGGAAGTCACCCGCCGCCGGCAGCTCCCCGCGGGCGGCCTCCCGGGCAGCCGCCGCGATGGCCTGGCCGATGGGGTGCTCGCTGTCGGCTTCCACCGCGCCCACGCGGTGGAGCAGTTCGGGCACTGCGGTGCCCGCGCCGGGCACGGTATCGGTCAGCGTCATGTCGCCGCGGGTCAGCGTGCCCGTCTTGTCGAACACCACCGTGGTGATCTTCCGGGTGCGTTCCAGCACCTCGACGCCCTTGATCAGGATGCCGAGCCCGGCGCCGCGGCCGGTGCCGACCATGATCGCGACCGGGGTGGCCAGGCCGAGCGAGCACGGGCAGGCGACGATGACCACCGCGACCGCGGCGACTAGCCCGCGCACCGGGTCACCGCCGACCAGCCACCAGCCCGCGAAGGTCGCCAGCGCGATGCCGATCACAACCGGCACGAAAATCCCGGATATCCGGTCGGCCAGCCGCTGCACCTGTCCCTTGCCTGCCTGGGCGGCCGAGACCAGGGAGACGATCTGGGCCAGCGCGGTCTGCGCGCCCACCGCGGTCGCGCGGACGGTGAGCACGCCGCTGGTGTTCACTGTCGCGCCGGCCAACGGGACCCGGCCGTCTTGTCCACCGGCACCGACTCGCCGGTGAGCATGGACTCATCCACCGCGCTGGCACCGTCGGTGACCTCGCCGTCGGCCGGGATCTTCTCCCCCGGCCGGATCCGCATCAGGTCCCCGACTATGACGTCCCCGGCCGGGATCAGCACTTCGGTGCCGTCGCGCAGCACCCGGGCCTGCTTGGCGCCCAGTTCAAGCAGGGAGCGGATCGCGTTGCCGGCCCGCGCCCTGGCGCGCGCCTCGAAGTAGCGGCCCAGGCTGATGAAGGCGATGATCAGCGCGGCGGTCTCGAAGTACGTCCGGCCGCCGGCGATCCGCAGCTGGACCGCGGAGAACAAGTAGGCGGTCAGCGTGCCCACGGCGATGAGGGTGTCAATGTTCGCGGTCAGGCGGCGTGCCCGCCGGGCGGCCTCGCGCAGGAACGGCCAGCCGCCGTAGAACTGGACCGGCGTGGTCAGCGCGAACTCGGTCCAGTGTGCCCACGGCCGCTGCCCGAGCGGCCCGGAGAACATCGCCAGGTAGCCGGTCGCGGCCGCGTCGAACTTGAGCGTCTCCATCAGCTCCTCGACGATCTCGGCCGTGCGGCCCTCCCGCATCGTGGTGCGACGCAGGTCTCCAGGTGCCGGCGCAGCATGATCCTGCTCGCGCCCTCCAGCAGCCCCTGGACGGCGGCGAGCTGCTTCATCACGTCGGGACAGTACGCGTCCTCCTCGATGATCGAGATAATGCCGCTGACATGCACGCGGCGCGGGCGGCCGGGCGGGAGCCGCGCCGGATGTGAAGGTGATCGCGCCGCCGTACATGCCCGTGGCGCAGGTATAGCGCAGCGTTCCCGCGGCCGGCCTGGCGAGGCGGATGGAGGTCTGCCCGTCCGGCGGCAGGATCCGGTCCAGGCGGCGACCGCGACCACGACGACGCCGGTAGCGGCGCGCAGGCGGCCGCGGGCGATCCGGGCCGAGGCGTGCAGCAGGTACCCCAGGACCGCGAACAGTGGGGCGGTGCCGGCCACGAAGCCGGCCATCACCGCGGCGCCGCCAAGTGGCGAGCCGGAGGTGACAGCCAGGAGCTCCATGCTGAGGGTGACCCCGCAGGGGACTAGCATCGTCGCCAGGCCCAGCAGCGCCGGGGTGATGGCGCGGTCATGGCGTGAGCTGCGCCGCACCAGCCGTACCCAGCGCAGCGGCGGCCGCGGCACCCAGCGGCTGACCGCCCGCACGCCGAGCATCTCTGCGGCGAAGACGACCATGAGCGCAGCCGCGACCAGCAGCAGCACGGCGCGGACGCGGGGGGCCGGCTGCAGGGCGGCCCCGAACGCGCCCAGGGCGGCCCCCAGCGCCGCATGTGAGAGGAGCTTCCCGGCCAGGAATACCCCCACCGGGGCGACCGGCGCTAGCCCGGTTTCGGCATCCGGCCCAGGTTCCTGGCCGGATCCTGGTTCCTGACCCAGCGAGCGGGCAGCGCCTCGCCGGGCGACGGCCCCTGCGAGCAGGCCGCCCTGCACCGCAGCGCAGGACGCGCCGCCGGCGAGCAGCCCGGTCCCCAGGCCGGTGGCGAGCAGGGCTGCGGCGGTCACCGGCCGCCTCCACCCGGGCCGGCCGGCGTTGGCTGGCCACGCCGGAGGCTGACCATGGCGGTCACGTGACGACCTCGTATCCCGCCTGGCTGATCGCGGCCCGCACGGCCGCGTCGTCCAGGGGCCCGTCGCTGGTGATGCTCACCGCCCCGGAAGCCAGGTCCACACGGACCCTGCTGACCCCCGGGATCTCGCTGACCTCGGCCGACACGGCCCCCACGCAATGGCCGCAGGTCATGCCGGCCACAGTGTAAACGGAATTCACCGCACCCTCCCTCGTCTCGCCCGTCCCGGGCCCGCTTAAGGCGGCCGCGCCCGGTTCTCATCTGACTACTCAGAGCAAGTCACCAAGCACCTAAAGTGAATAGGTACTGGATCCCCTCATTACCGCGGGGACTGTCCTGGGATGCCGCGGGCACCAGCGGGGTGCTCACGTGCCGCGAGCCAGCCTGGCGGCCGCCATCGCGGCACGACGGTGAGGGCGTAGACGGCGCTGGAGTTGGAGGGCCTGGTCACGCCAAGGCCAGGATCGGGCACCTACGTGACTTCCTCTGTGGCGACACCGGCCGCCGCCGGTGATCTGGCGGCGGCGCGGCGGGCGTTGCAGAGGTTCTTCGCGACGGCGGAGCAGTCCCTACGGCCGGACGGCGCCGTCGAAGGTGCTCGTGTACCAGCCGGTGTTCATGGGGAGTTTCTGGACGTTCATGCCGGTCTGCGGCGCGTCGATGATGTAGCCGCCGCCTACGTACATGGAGACGTGACCCTCGCCGTCGTAGAACAGCAGGTCCCCGGGCTGGATCGCGGAGGTGGCGATGTGCGGCAGGGCGGCCCACTGCTGGTAGGTGTCCCGCGGGATGGTCACCCCGGCCGCGGCCCAGGCGGCCTGGACCAGCCCCGAGCAGTCGTAGGATCCCGGGCCCGTCGCGCCCCACTGATACGGCTTGCCGAGCTGCGCATAGGCGAACGCGACTGCCTTCCCGGCCTGCGTCGAGGTTGGCCCGGTGTACTGCTGGGGCGCGGAAGTGCCGTTGGCGCCGATCGAGTTGCTGACCACCGTCTGCTGCTGCGGCACGGTCAGGCTGGCCAGCGTCGCCTTCTCGGTCGCGATGAGCTTGCCCAGGGAGTCCTTGTGGCCAGCGAGCTGGCTCTTGAGGGTCGCGATCCCGGCCTCGGTGCGCTGCATCTGCTGCTCGACGCCGGCCAGCTGGCTGGCGTCGGTGAGAAGCTGCTGCGTCTGGGCGTTCCGGGTGCCGGAGAGCTCCATCAGCAGCGAGCCTTGCTGCAGGACGACCGAGGGGTTACCCGAGGTAAGCAGGCCCGCGATCGATGTGGCCCCGGTGTTCTCGAACGCCGCGGCGGCGTTCTGCGCCACGCTGGCCTGGGCCGCCTGGAACTGAGCGTTGGCGTGGTTCAGGTGCGCGCG
>WNFD01010658.1_pt1 | contig 12899 bp, 16 predicted proteins | sample 5400491 | NCBI WGS metagenome assembly WNFD01 (sample SAMN13153343, study PRJNA577476) | soil metagenome | isolation source: 120 cm saprolite under Douglas fir tree site 2 hole 2 replicate 2 | place: USA:California | collected 2015-04-18 | reverse complement strand
ATGAAGAGGGACGGGGTGATCAGGACTCGCGTCAGACCGGCGACGCGCGGCCTGGTCGCCTGTAGCCCGAGCGCGATCAGGAGGACGAGCAGCGGATACACCCACCAGGGCGTGCCCTGTAGAACGGCGAGTGCCGCGCCGCTCTCGGCGGCTTGCGCCGTCACCGCGAGCGATGCCAGGATTACCCCCGATAGGATGGCCCGCGATAGGATGGCCGATGTGATGCGCATGCTTCTTCCCCGCCGAGCGACCAGGATCGTTGCCCGGCGGCCCAGCGATGCCGTGTCGCAGTCCCGCGGTCGAGGGCGGATACGTGAAGCGTCGCCGGCAATTCGCGAATTGTCGGGCGACGACGCCTTGCGCTTCGTGAAATGACACGGCTCGGCCAGTCGCTGACCAGCCTGGCGGTGCTGCTCGTGATCGGCGCCGTGTTCGGCTGGATCGGCCCCTACGGCACGTTCTACGATCTCCCGGCGTTCCCAGCAGCCTGGTGGTGATCGCGCTGGAGACCATCTTCCGCCAAGCCCCGCCGATCACCGCCGCTTCGCTCGGCAGCATCTATGTCTCGGTCACCGTCGTGATCGCGCTGATCTCGATCCCGCTATCGATCATGCGGGCGCGGCGGGAGCACGGCGCCGCGGCAGCGGCTCCGGCTCCGAACATCGCGCCGCTGGCGGCAGCGCCGCCCGCCGCCTCCGGCTCGCCGTTCCTGCGCCGCATCTCGCCCCGGCTGGGCAGCGCCCTGCTGGCGATCGCGACCGAGGATCATTATCTGCGGGTGACCACCGAGCTCGGCAGCGAGCTCATTCTCTTCCGCCTGTCCGACGCCGTCGCCGAGCTCGACCCGGCTTCGGGGCAGCAGGTGCATCGCTCCTATTGGGTGGCGCGGAACGCGGTGACGGGCATCGAGCGCGACGGCCATCGCACCGCGCTGATCCTCCGCAACGGCGAGAAGATACCGGTGAGCCGGACCTACCTGCCGGCGCTGCGCGCGGCGGGCTGGCTCCAGGAGCCTATCTGAGCAATGGTATGGGGCTGCGACATCGATATTTCTCGTCGGGCTAGGAGCAAGGAGCGCGGCGATGCCTTGCGCATCGTGAGCGACGCGCGACGACGTCCCGACGGGAAATAGCGATGTCCCTTCGCGTTGCCCAGGGCTGTGGCGCTGCCTCTCGCGGTTTCTTCGAAACCGCTGACGGCGTCAGGCACGGCGCAGCCGTGCCGGGAGCCGCGTCGCGTCGGATCGCCGATGCGCAAGGCATCGCCTTCACCGCCGCTCCCAACATCGCCGCAGCCCTGGGCAACGCACCCCCATACCACTGCTCAGATAGGCTCCTAAGCGCCGGCCGCCGCGCTGTCGCTCTCTTCCTCCGCCGTCTCCTCGACCGGCGCCGCGACCTTCTTGCCGCGATTGGCGCGGGCGATGGCGGCGTCGAGCTCGGCCATCGTGCACAGCCCGATCGAGACCGGGTGGCGCGGCTTGATGTTCGGCGCGTTCCAATGGCTGCGCTCGCGGATCGCCGCGATCGTCGGCTTGGTCGTGCCGATCAGCTTGGAGATCTGCGCGTCGGTCAGCTCGGGGTGGTTCTTGGTCAGCCAGGCGATCGCGTCCGGCTTGTCCTGGCGCTTGGCGATCGGCGTATAGCGCGGCCCGCGATGCTTGACGAGCACCTCGGGCACCGCCTGCGGTGACAGGGTCAGCCGCGCCTCGGGATTCTTCTGGCAGCGCTCGATATCCTCGGCGGTGGTCTGGCCGTTGGCGACCGGGTCGAGACCCTGCATCTGCAGCGCCACCTCGCCATCGGCGATCGCCTGAACCTCGAGCTGGTGCAGGCCGCAGAAATCGGCGATCTGCTCGAAGGTGAGGGCGGTGTTCTGGACGAGCCACACGGCGGTGGCCTTCGGCATCAGGGGAGTAGCCATGGTTATCGACCTCGGGATCGTCCGCCGCGTCCCGGCGCCCGAGGGCGCACGGCAACAAGCGAAACGGTCATTTATGGATGATCAGCCTTATATAGTCGCTCGCGCCCGACGTGGAAAGGGCATTCCGGCCCCGCCGCCTTGCCGTCAGACGGTGAGGACGATCTTGCCGATATGCGCCGAGCTCTCCAGCAGGCGGTGCGCCTCGGCCGCCTCGGCAAGCGGAAAGGTACGCTCGATCAGGGGCTTGACCTTGCCCTTCTCGATCAGCGGCCAGACCTTCTCGTGCAGGGCGGCGGCGATGGCGCCCTTCTGCTCGACGGTGCGCGGGCGCAGGGTCGAGCCGGTGATGGTCAGGCGGTTGCGCATCACAGGCATGAAGTTGACCTCGACCCGCGCACCGCGCAGATAGGCGATGCTGACAAGCCGTCCATCCATGGCCAGGCTATTGATATTGCGCTGAAAATAGTCGCCGCCGATCATGTCCAGGATGACGTCGACGCCGCGCCCGACCGTCTTCGCCTTGATCACCTCGGCGAAATCCTCGCGCTTGTATTCGATCGCCACGTCGGCGCCGAGCTTCTCGCAGGCCAGGCATTTGTCGCGGCTGCCGGCGGTGACGAAGATGTGGGCGCCGAATTGCTTGGCCAGTTGGATCGCCGTCGTGCCGATGCCGCTCGAGCCGCCATGGACGAGAACGGTCTCGCCCGGCTTCAGGGCGCCGCGCTCGAAGAGATTGGTCCACACGGTGAAGAAGGTCTCGGGCAGCGCCGCCGCCTCGGTCAAGGTCAGGCCCTTGGGCACCGGCAGCACCTGCGGCGCCGGGGCGATACAATAGGTCGCGTAGCCGCCGCCGGCGACCAGGGCACAGACTTGCTGGCCGACGGTGAGGTGGCGGACGCCGAGTCCGGTCGCGACGATGGTGCCGGCGACCTCGAGCCCGGGAATGTCCGAGGCGCCCGGCGGCGGCGCGTAATTGCCCTGGCGCTGATGGATGTCGGGCCGGTTGATCCCGGCGGCGGCGACCGCGATCAGCACCTCGCCGGCGCCCGGCACCGGCAGCGGCAGCGTCGTCGGCTGCAGCACCTCGGGCCCGCCGAACCCGTTGATCTCGATCGCGGTCATCGTCGTCGGCAGTTGGCTCATTGCTCGGGTCCCGTCAGGAAAGGTCGCGTTGGTTGCACCTCTAGCCCGAACGCGCGACACTGGCAACCGGTTGCGGCAACGGGTTACGGCTGGGCGGACAGGCCGGAGGCGACATGTTCGAGGACGAGGATCTTGCGGCGCAAAAGCAGCCGCCGAAGAAAAAGGACCTTCTCGATCGCCGAGCTCGAGGACTACATCGCCGCGATGGAGCAGGAAATCCTGCGCGCGCGCGAGGCGATCGCCGCCAAGCGCCAGCAACGCGGCGGCGCGGAATCGCTCTTCAAGCGGTGAAGAACCCGTCGCCCGCTACGGGTGACGACCGACACGACCTTTCGGGATATTCGGGAATATTCTCCTTACCTTGCCGCGACGATCACGGCGCCGGCCGTTTGTCTCGTGTTTGTCTCGCAAGTGCAGCATAATCGCGCCCGGGCCGTACACGAGGGGGCCCCGACACGGTGAGGAGAGATTTCGATGATCAAGGGTAAAGCTGCAATCGTCACCGGCTCGACCAGCGGCATCGGCCTCGGCATCGCCACCTCGCTTGCCGCCGAAGGCTGCAATCTGTTGCTCAACGGCTTCGGCGACCCGAAGGCGATCGAGGCCTTGCGCGCCGAGCTCGCCGAGAAATACCGCATCAAGGTGGTTTATTCGCCGGCCGACATGTCGAAGCCGGCCGATATCCGCGCCATGATCGCGCTCGCCGAGAGCGAGCTCGGCGCCTGCGACATCCTGGTCAACAATGCCGGCATCCAGTTCGTCGCGCCGATCGAGGACTTCCCGGACGATAAATGGGACGCCATCATCGCCATCAACCTGTCCGCCTCGTTCCACGCCATCAAGGCGGCGGTACCGGGCATGGCCAAGCGGCGCTGGGGCCGCATGTCGCCAGCGGCGGCAAGGTCGCCTATGTCAGCGCCAAGCACGGCCTCGTCGGCATGACCAAGGTGGTGGCGATCGACCACGCCAATGACGGCATCACCTGCAACGCCATCTGCCCCGGCTGGGTGCTGACGCCGCTGGTGCAGAAGCAGATCGAGGATCACGCCAAGGAGCAGGGTATTCCGGTCGACAAGGCGAAGGAGAATTTGCTCAAGGAAAAGCAGCCGATGCTGCAATTCTCCACCCCCGAGCATCTCGGCGCCCTCACCGTCTATCTCTGCAGCGACGCCGCCGCGACGATCACCGGCACCACTGTCTCGATGGATGGCGGCTGGACCGCGCAATAGCGCGGTACGTCCCCGTGGGGCGCCGATACCGTCAGCGTCGCACGCCGGCGCGGCGCCGCCATCGCCGCCGCCCAGCGGCTCAAATCGACCGGATCACCCGCCTTGTTGACCATTGCCCTGCGGCGGCATCTTGTCGAGTGTCCACACCTTGATGCTGTTTGCGCGGCCACGAAGGTGCTGCTCGCCGGCCGGTTGCAACCGTTGCAGAACCACGGCAACGACGGCATCCGGTGCTTCACCGATCTTCTGGACGAGCTCGTCGCTGACGACGAGCGGTGTGCCGAGGCTGCGTGTTACATCCTGAAGGCGGCTGGCTGTATTGACCGTGTCGCCGATCACAGTGAAGGACATTCCGTGTTCGTTGCCGAGGTCGCCGAGCACGACCGGGCCATAGTTGAGGCCGATCCCTACCGCGATCGCCGGGAGTCCCTCGGCGCGTCGCTCATCGTTCCACGCAGCGAGTGCCGCGAGCATCCGCTCGGCGCAGCAGAGTGCGTCGCTGGCATCGCGGTCGGATTCGCCGAGGATGCCGAAGGTCGCCACCATGGCATCGCCGATGAATTTCTCCAGCGTGCCGTTCGAGGCGAAGATCTGCTCCGACATCCGGCCGTGATATTGGCGGAGAATGTTCATCACGTCTTCGGGCGCCATCGTCTCGGCTATTCCGGTAAAGCCGACGATATCGGCAAACAGCACCGCGACGTTCTGGCGGCGCACCGGCCCGAGGGGCTGATCTTGCTCGGCCAGTATCTCGACGATATTCGGCGAGAAATAGCGCGCGAGATTGGCGCGTGCCCGCAGCGCCAAGTCGCGCTGCCGGCTGATGTCGCGGAGTTGCCGGATCTCGGTGAGCGTCTTGTGGATCGTCAGGTCGAGGTCGGTGAAATCGATGGGCTTGGTCAAGAAGTCGAAGGCGCCGCGGTTCATCGCCGTGCGGATGTTCGCCATGTCGCCATAGGCGGAAACGATTACCGCCTTCACCGCTGCGGCGTTCTCGCGGAGGCGCGAGAGCAGCACCAGCCCATCCATCCCCGGCATGTTGATATCGGAAAGCACGAGCTCGATGTCGGGCTCGGCCTGAAGAGTGTCGAGCGCTTCCTGGCCGTCCCTGGCAAACCGGAAGATGAACGTGCCATCGCGAATGTCACGACGAAAGCGCTGGGAGATCAGCAGCTCTAGGTCCGGTTCATCGTCGACCACAAGGATCTTGCTAGCCATCATCATCTCCCTGAACTTCCGTTCGGCCCTGCGAGTGTTCCGACTCTGACGGTTGGTTCCCAACCGTCAGGCCGGAACACTAGCAAAACAAAATGGATGTGTTGTGGTGCCAACACGTGATCAGGGATCAAGCGTTGGCACCGCAACACGATCTTCTCGCGCGGCGCCGTGACATTGACCGGCCTCGCGGTCATGGCGAAGGCCCCGCGGCCTTCAATGGCGTCTTCACCTGGATCTTCCGCGGCAGGCGAACAATGAACTCCGTGTGGTCGTTCGGCTCGCTTTCGACAAGTAATTGCCCGCCATGCTGATGAACGACGGTGTCGTAGCTGAGCGACAGGCCCAGTCCTGTTCCCTCCCCGGTGGGCTTCGTCGTGAAGAACGGCGTAAACAATTTGTCGAGCACGTCCTTCGTCATGCCGACGCCGTTGTCGCGCACCCGGATCTCGACCTCCGATCCGATGACGCGCGTCGTCAGGACGAGGAGCGGCTTTGCTGCGCCATCGGCGACATGGCCGCGTTGGCGGACCGCGTAAAAGCCGTTCGAGAACAGGTTCAGGAAGACGCGCGTGATATCCTGCGGAACGATGTCGAGCTGACCGACTGCCGGATCGAGTCGTCGCTCGAGGCTGATGTTGAATGATTTGTCCTGCGCGCGCGCCCCATGATAGGCGAGGTTCAAGGTCTCCTCGAGCAGCGCGTTGAGGTCGGTCAACTGGTGGTCGCCGCTGCCGCCGCGCGAATGAAGCAACATGCTCTTGACGATCCCGTCGGCCCGCCTTCCATGCTCGGCGATCTTGGCGAGATTGCCGGCGAGCGTGCTCAACGTCTCGTCGAGCGCAGGCCGTTCGCCGGGCGGGACTCGGGAAAGGACGGATGCGAGCTCCACTTTCAGCTCGCCAATCAGCTCGCCCGAGAGGCTGGCAAAGTTGTTTACGAAATTGAGCGGGTTCTTAATCTCGTGCGCGATGCCGGCAGTGAGCTGGCCGAGCGACGCCATCTTTTCAGCATGAACCAAGGTCTGCTGCGCGCGGCGCAATCCGGCGAGCGCAGTCTCCGCCTGCTCCTTCGCTTCGGTCAACGCCTCCTCTCGCCGGCGAATGGCGGTAACGAAGAATTGCAGGGCACGGGCCATGTCGCCGATTTCGTCGCGGCCGGCGGTGTCGATCGGCGCCTCCCTGCCGCCGGCATGCGCCAACATACTGTCGCGAAGCGCGACGATCCGGCGCAGGATGCTGCGGCTTACATAGAAGAATGCGAGTAGCGCGAGCGCGAACGCGGCGATGGTCGCGACAATCAGCGCCTGCCGGTATTTCGCGAGAAAGTCGCGATAGCTTTGCGTCTTCTCCTCGAGATCGTGCCGGATCGCCTCGAACACGCCCGAAACAGCGCTGCCAAACTGATCCGAGATCACTTTGTTGCGGGCGAGCATGCCAGCGACCGAGCGTTGCAATCCGAGCACCTCGTTGCGGGCGGCGAAGACGTTTTCGTTCCCGTTGACGCGGTCGCGGATCTCGCTATGCAACCGGTGCAGCATGATGTCTGCATCGCCGACCAGACCGACGTGATCTACGAGCTGGTCGGCGCGCTCGATGGCGTCGGCGGCCTGCTTGCGGAAGGTGCCGATCAACGGCGAGCGCTCGACGCCGTAAGTCGCGAGCATCAGCGTGAGCGCAGTCTGCGTCTCGCCGCTCCAGCGAAGGAGCTCCGGCGGGTCCGACTGATCGGCTTGCGCGCGTGCCACGGCCACCGTGGCCTCGAACGCGGTCTTCCGGCGAGCAAGGTCGACGATGTCGCGGATGATCGATTCGCTGCGCGCGTCGAACTCGATCCGCGTTCCCACCATGTCATCGACCCGACGCAGGTTTGCAAGCAGGTTCTGCTTCGTTTCATCGAGCAAAGCGATGGTTTGGCTGTCCGTCTCGTCATTCTTGAAGCGCAGAAGCAGCTCGTCGAGGAAGCGTACCTGATCGGCAATCCGATCCGCCGCGGTCGTGCGGGTGAATTGGTCGCGAGAGACGACAAGCCCCGGCGCGCTCGCCACGATGCTCTCGCTTTGTCGCGCGAGCCCGGCGGCGTCTATGAGGCGGGGAAGCTGGGTATCGGTGAGACCTTGAAAGCCCTGGCGCAGTCGATCGAGCCCGAAGATCGAGGCGGCAGCGCCGCCGAGCATCACGGCGGCAACGAGCGAGAGGGCAACCACGAGGCGGAAGCGTACGCCGCCACGGAACCGGCGCGGCGATGCGTGATCCTGATCGGCTATCATCAGCGTCTTCCCGGGGCCCCCACGAACTAGACCTAGGTATCATTCCAGCCTGCAGATCGGAATATCTTTTGCGCAAGCGTGATGTTTACTTACGATGCTGCGGAGGCACTGGCGGAAGCATTAGGGAGCGAACATGTCTATACGGCTGCTCTTCGTCCGGGTCGTTATCCTGATCGCGCTCGCCACATGGCCCAATTTGTCGGGCGCTGCCACCCTGGACAGGATCAAGGAGCGCGGCTCGGTCCAGTGTGGCGTCAACCGCACGGGCCAGGGTCTCTCAACCGTCAATGCCGCAGGCGAATGGGTTGGGTTTTTTGTCGATTTCTGCCGCGCCGTGGCGGCGGCCACTTTGAAGGCGGCCTCGGCGGTCGAGTTCGTGGAGTTGAACCAACGGACGCGGTTCGATGCCACGCGAGACGGGGCAGTTGATCTTTTCAGCGCCAATACAACCTGGACGTTGACGCGCGACGCGGCGATGGGATTGCAGTTCGCTGTCACGCTCTATTACGACGGCCAAGGCTTCATCGCACCTGTGTCGCTGGCGGCGAAGACGCTCAAAGAGGTAAAGCAGGCGACCGTATGCGTCACCGGCAATACCACGACCGAGAGCAACCTGGCAGAATACGTCAAGGTCAATCGGCTTGACTTGAAAATCGTGACACTGACGTCGAACGACACGGCGGTGAGCGCTTTTCTGAACCGGCGATGCGATCTTTATACGACCGATCGGCTCGCGCTTGCTGGCGTTCGTGCGGCCGGCACGAGCAAGCCCGACGACTACGTCATCTTTCCCGAGATTATTTCAAAGGAGCCGCTCGGCCCGGTCGTGCGCAGCGACGATGCCGCGTGGTTCACCATTGTGAAATGGGTGGCGTTTGCCATGATCGCAGCCGAGGAAAAGGGCGTGGCGTCGACCAATCTCGCGCGCATGCGCGAGAGCAGCGACCCCGAAATCCGTCGCCTCCTCGGCGTCGATCCGGGGTTGGGGAAAGCCCTGGGGCTTGACGAGGCGTGGGCCATGCGCGTGATCGAGCAAGTGGGGAACTATGGCGAAGTGTTTGAACGGACCCTCGGTGCCGGCTCGCCGCTGCGGCTTGAGCGGGGGATGAACGCGCTATGGATGCATGGCGGCCTCATGTATGCCCCGCCACTACGCTGAGGCGTCAGTCAGGTCGAATTTTCCGACGGCTTGCTCGGCTACTGGCCCACGGCTTTGAGCGCGCCGCAGGGCGGAGCACGATGTGCCTCACTCCTGCTTGCGCAAAGGCGACGGGAAAGCGTTCAATCTGAAAAGCTCAGCTTTAGTGCGGAGGAAAACGATGGAGTACCGTCTGCTCGGCCGTAGCGGCCTCAAGGTCTCGCCGATCTGCCTCGGCACGATGATGTTCGGCGGGCGCACCGACGCGCTGACCAGCGAGCGCATCATCGCCAAGGGCCGCGCTGCCGGCATCAACTTCATCGACACCGCCGACGCCTATAATGACGGCCGCTCCGAGGAGGTCGTCGGCGGGGCGATCGGCAAGCAGCGCGACAGCTGGGTACTGGCGAGCAAGCTGAGCAATCCGATGGGCGAGGGGCCGAATCAGCGCGGCCTGTCGCGCAAATGGGTGGTCGAGGCGTGCGAGGCGAGCCTCCGGCGGCTCGGCACCGACTATCTCGACATCTACTACCTCCACAAGGAGGACCAGGACACCCCGCTCGAGACCACGGTGTCGGCGATGGGCGATCTCATCCGCCAGGGCAAGATCCGCTATTTCGGCCTCTCCAACTATCGTGCCTGGCGCGTCGCCGCGATCGCCGCGATCTGCGACCGCCTCGGCATCGATCGTCCCGTGGTCAGCTCGCCCTATTACAACGCGATGAACCGCATGCCCGAGACCGAGCATCTGCCGGCCTGCGCCCATTTCGGCCTCGGCGTGGTGCCGTACTCGCCGCTCGCCCGCGGCGTCCTCACCGGGAAATACGCTCCCAACGTCGCGCCCGAGCCCGGCACGCGGGCCGCCGCGCAGGACAAGCGCATGATGCAGACGGAATGGCGCCACGAATCGCTCGAGCTGGCGCAGGAGATCCGCCGCCACGCCGAGGCGCGCGGCATGACCGCCGGCCAGTTCGCCGTGCTCTGGGTGCTCAACAACGCGCTGGTGACCGCCACCATCGCCGGGCCGCGCACCGAGGAGCAATGGGACGATTATCTCGGCGCGCTCGCGCACACATCCACCGCCGCGGACGAGGCGCTGATCGACCGGCTGGTCGCCACCGGCCATCCCTCGACGCCGGGCTACAACGATCCCGCCTATCCGATCGAGGGCCGCGTCCCGCGGACGCGCTAGATCATCGTTGGCACCGTGACGCGCCCTCCCGTCGCCTGCGCAAGCAGCGGCGACGGAGGGCGCTCTCGCCAAACCCCGACGAGCGCTGGCCGCCGGCCTTACTGAGTCATGCCGGTGCCGCTTGGCCTGGCGCTGCGCGTGGCGCTGCCGCTACGGGCGGATTGGTTGGCGCGGCCGCTGGCGCCGAGCGCCTGCTTGACGCGCTCGGGCGCGTCGGCATAGGGGTTGCTGTCGAGCCCGTCGATCGGCGGCCCGGCACCGACGAGCCCGCTGGGGGCGATCATCGCTCCGGGCGGGAGGATCGGGGTCGGGGCGACGACGATATTTCCCGCCGGGTCGATCATCATACCCGATCCGCCGACCGGGGTGCCGACGGCGGGCCCGGTATTGATCATCGGGCCGGGTTGCCCCATCGGTTGCGCCCCGACCGGCTGGGTGTAGGCGGCGCCGGCGAGCAAGCTGCCGGCAACCAGCGCCGGGAGCGTCAGCCTCGCTATCGCGGATTTCCTCATGACGACCTCCATCGCTGCAGATGTCGCAGCGCCGGCTCGGGGTGGCCGACGCTTAGTTTCTCGCTGTGGCGCCGCCGACCGGCGGGCCGTCGGCGAGCGGCGCCGGCAGCATGACGGTCGCGAGAATGGATTTTGCCATGGCGGCCCCTGGGCAACAGAGCCCTCGGCAGCGTTAACGCCGGCCGCGCGCCGTTTGTTTGGCGGCGACGGGAAATGCTTCGGCTTCGCGATGTTGCCCGGTTCGGGCGAGGGAATGTCGACTACGAGAGCAGCCCGGCTGATCGTGCGTCGATACCGGTTGTATGGAGGTCTCGGGGGTGATGGTGCCTAGAGATGTCGAAATCGCCGGCGGCGAGACATGCTGGCGCGTACGGCATATCCGGCGGCGAAGCCCATCGCCAGCAGGGTGATCGCGACAATGACGCCTTCATGGACCATCGAAATACCTATCGTCTGCCGGGCACCGTCCCCAAGGCAAGGCGGCCGTTCACGCCCGGAGGGCGGCCGCCTCTTCTGCCAACATCCTCCGCAACTCCGTCGCCTCGATGACGGCGTCCATCGGCCCGCGGACGGGGCCGATTTCGATTACGTGCCGCGCCGCGCGCAAGAGGGCGAACGCGGTCGCCATCGCGGTCTCGCGATCGTCATAGGGCTGCAATTCCAGATGCCTGCCCTCGGCATAAAGCACGTACCATGAATGCACCGCCACCAATCCCTTCTTGGGCTTGCGGGACGCTCGCCGGACAATATCGTTGCTTGTAGTTATTGTACCAAAGTAGGTAGATCGCGCAGCTTAACTCAAACTTAAGGATCAGGGTTATCGGCGAATTGCCGCCAAATTCCGCTAAATTTCTCGTCGACGGCGGCAGGCGCTCGGCAGGCCGGCGATGACACAGGTGGCGGCGTGCCGCTACAATGGCGCGATGCGCCACTTTGCCCTCTTGCTCCTGCTCGCCGCCACCCTCGCCGCCTGCGGTAACCTTCCCATCGGGCCGGTCAACCATTCCTGCCCGGGGAACCCGATGAGATCGCAAGGCTCCGGCTGCGAGGACAATCACAACGATTGAGGCGGCGGCCGCGATGCCGTGGCCGGGCAGTGATCGCCGTTACCGCGCAGGCGGGCGGCGCGCGGCATCTTCCCGATGATGGTCAGCCGCGAGGAGGCGCCAGCATGAAAGACCGGACACGCATGTCGCTCGCGGTCGGCCTGGTGGCCGCCATCGGGCTCGGCGTCACGACGGAAGCGGCGGAAGCGCGCCTCGGCCGCGCGGCAGGCGCGCCGGTGACGGCGACCTTCCGTCTCGTCGATTACTGGTACGGCCCCGGCTATCCCTATCCCTATCGCTACGGGCCGCCGGTCTATGCGCCGCCGCCCGTCTACGTCCCGCCCACCGTCTATGTCGCGCCGCCGGTCTACGTCGTGCCGCAGGGCCCGGCGCCGGCGCAATCCTGGTACTACTGCGACAATCCGGCGGGCTACTACCCGCACATCTCGTCATGCAGCGGTCCCTGGCGCCAGGTTCCCGTCACGCCCCATTGAAGGAGGAAGCGATGAAGCACCATAGAGTGACGGCTCTCGGCCTGTCGGCGAGCCTGCTGCTGGGCGGCTGCGCGGCCACGCCGATGGGGCCGACCGTGCCGGTGATGCCGGCGGCGAACAAGCCGTTCGAGGTCTTCCAGCAGGATCAGCTCGTCTGCAAGCAATTCGCCGAGCAGCAGGTCGGCGGCCAGGCCGAATCGGCCAACCAGAAAGCGATCGGCGGCGCTGCGCTTGGCACCCTGCTGGGCGCCGGCCTCGGCGCCGCGGTCGGCGGCGGCAGCGGTGCCGCCATCGGCGCCGGCTCCGGCGCCGTGCTCGGCACTGGCTTCGGCGCGGCGAGCTCGAGCGGCACGCAGCTGACCATCCAGCAGCAATACGACAACGCCTATTCGCAATGCATGTATTCGAAGGGCAATCAGGTGCCGGGCTTCCAGCCGGCGGTCGTCTATGCGCCGCCGCCACCGCCGCCGCCCGCGCCCGTCGCCACCCATCCTTCCGCCTATGACCGGGGGCTGGTGCGCGACGTCCAGAGCGAGCTCCTGCGGCTCGGCCTCCTCACCGGCGCCGCCGACGGCAGCTACGGGCCGAAGACCGGTGCGGCGATCAGCGAGTATCAGCGCCGCAACGGCTTGCTGGTCGACGGCACGCCGTCACCGGCTCTCCTCGCCCATATGCGGGCGCACTGACGCTCTCCACGCTTTGACCCCCTGCACGCTTTGACCGGGCGCTCCCTCAATG
>WNFD01005302.1_pt1 | contig 12901 bp, 12 predicted proteins | sample 5400491 | NCBI WGS metagenome assembly WNFD01 (sample SAMN13153343, study PRJNA577476) | soil metagenome | isolation source: 120 cm saprolite under Douglas fir tree site 2 hole 2 replicate 2 | place: USA:California | collected 2015-04-18 | reverse complement strand
GGATCGTGCAGAGTCCGCACCCAGGGTTTGAAGAGTCGGCGCGCGATTTCGTGCTTCACGCGCGGTTTCGGCCCGGGCGCATCCACAGCCGCGCCGTCCGGGTACTCGTCAATCTTCCGATCGACTACAAGATCGGTCAGTCCAATCCATACGATGTGCGTCGGCCATGGCCGAATGAGCCTTGAGCCGGCGCTTCAGCGCACGGTTCCAACTCAACTCCACGGTTTCCAATCTCTCATCGAAGTCTGACGAGCCGAGCCATTGTTTATCCGTGCTCTAAAGGGCCGGCGCTTCGGCAACACACAAAAGCGTCAAACTGGAATCGTCAAGAGAGAGACGTCGAAACAAAGGCGTCGATGTAAAACCGTCGAGTTAGTCCGTCACAACAACGACGTCCCCCTGTTCCCCTGTTCACGCGTTTCTTCGCACACATCCCGCAATAATCCGATTACGCTCGTGTCCATGTCCCAGCTAATCGTGCGATGCCAGGGACGCCGCGCGCTGCGAGCCTGCGTCGACATGCCGGAATCGCCAAGTGTCATGCAGGGTGCGGGTGTGGCGGAACGGTAGACGCAGAACACTCGCAATGTTCGGGGCGCAAGCCCGTGTGGGTTCGAATCCCACCATCCGCACACTGGCTTGACTATCAAGGCGAGCCGAGCATATACTCGAGTCACATTGCGAGTGTTCTGCGTGATGATTCCGTCACGCAAGAAGGCCGCGGAGGAATCCGCGGCCTTTTGCATTTGCCATGAGTTCAAACGACGCTGCCACGAGCCACACCAGTGCTGTGTCGAAGCTCACCAGCATGACTTGCGATCTGAGGCGATATTCTATGATCTAGACGAACCGGTCGCCCTAGCCGACAGGGGGCACCGTCATGCGCACACTGCGAATCTCCATCGCCACACTCCTGCTCGCATCATCCGCGTACGCGCAACGTGCGTCACGCCCGGCGTCGACGGACCCGTGGGAAGTCACCGAGCTGACCAACCGACCATCGCTGACATTGGAGCTTCCCGCGCTCAACACCGTGCGGGCGGCGGGGGGGGCGGGGGCGGCGCGGGCGGCCGCCTTCGAGGTGCGCCCAGTCCTCCTCGTGCGCTGCCAGGACAGGGAACTCGACGTGTTTGTGGCGGCGGGATCGGTCCTGGAGTCGGACGACAACGTCATGACGCCGGTGCGCATGCAGTGGGGCAGTGAGGCCCCCGAGGCTACCCCCCCGGCGGAAAGCCGGTGGAGTCGCTCGACCGATTCGACGTCGGCGTTCGCGTCTGATCCGCGAGCATTTTTACGGCAGCTAGTGTCCAACCCGGACCTGCGGCTCGAGATCCATCCGTCGGGGAAATCGGCACAGCTCATCCGTTTCAACGCCCGTGGACTCGAGCGGCACATGGCGCAGGTTGATGCGGCGTGTCCGCCTGGCGGGAGCGGGGATGGGCGGGCCGCCGATCAGGTCTTCTCGGAGGCCGCCGTCGATGAACGCGCGGAGATCGTGTCCGCGCCGTCGCTCGAGTACCCCCCCGCGCTGCGGCAGGCCGGACTGCAGGGACGCGTGACGGTGCAGGCCGTCATCGACACCCTCGGCCGCGCGGAACCCGCCTCGCTGAAGGTCATCGCGCGACCCAATACCGCGTTCGACCAGTCGGCGCGCGCCTACGTCCTGCATGCCGTGTTTCGACCGGCACGCGTCAAGGGACGCGCGGTGCGCGTTCTGATCAAAGTGCCGGTCGATTATAGGATCGAGTGAAGGTAGGAATACACAAAGGCCGCGGAGAACTCCGCGGCCTTTGTGTATCTACGTCCGGTCTTTAGGAGCGAGTGACGGTGAACACGCCGCAGGCGGTGAACTCGATCGTCACCGTCATGGTCTTGCTGTTCCGCACCACGACGGCCGTGATCTTGCCCGCATCGAAGCGCGGCGCGTTGGTGCAGCTCGCATTGTAGTGGAGCGCCGGGTTCGTCGTCACCGTGAGTGAGTAGGAGTTCTGCCCCCGCGTCCACGACGAGGTGCCGTTCACCGACCACGTGCCACTCGGCAGAAGAGTGTTCGGCATGATCGAGCCCGCTACATCGGCGGTGAAGATGGACTCCCAGGTGCGCACGTGCTCCGCGGTGCCGCCGTTCGCGTACACGTAATCGGTGCGGAAGTTGGTCTCGCTGCTGCGCAGCGTCGTGCCGTCATGGGACGCCATGCGCGTGCCGTTGTACGTCACGGATGACTTCGCACCCGACACCAGGTTCACCGCGACGCGCTTGAAGTCTGTGAACACTCGCGCAACCGCGTGGTCAGCCGTCAGTTTCGTGGGGTCGATGAGATCAATCGTGCCCGACAGGGAGTCGATCGCGAGGGGATAGGAGATGACGCATCCGGAGTAATCGAACCGCACCGAGTCCGGGACGCCGTCTTTGTCAGCGTCCGCGACGGGGGTGGGACTTTCCTTCGGCAGGCACTGCGTCGCTGCGCTCGAGCCTGCTGGCGCGGACGCATCGGATGGCGCCATCGCCGCGCCGCTCGAGCCATCCATCGTCGCCGTCGAGATCTCCCCGGCGACATCCGCGACCACGGTTTTGGCGAGGCTTTCGGCTTGGACTTGCGACAAGAGGGGCGTGGCGGGTGCAGTGCCCCCGTCTTTGTTACAGGCCGTAACGCCCAGGGCAAGGGCGGCGGCCGTTCCGAGCGCGAGTAACGATGAGTGCAGGGTGCGCATGAGCTTATCCTCCGTAGGGTCAGGCTAGCGTCAGGTGCGAATCGCTGCTGTCTACGGTTTGGGACGCGTGGGGTCACAGCGTTGTTAAGCCGCCCCGGGCGTGATCGCGCTCAGCGGAGCATGCTTGATGCATGCACGTTGAGCGCGTGACCAACCGCACGAAGTATCAGGTCGGGCGCCAAAAGGGCCGCGGGTGGCTGCCGCGAATTGTGCTCCCGTCCAAACGGCGGTAGCTCTGTCCGGGTCCGTCACCGGAGCCGTCATGAACACCCACGCGTCCCTGCCGATTGTCGCTGCACTGATGACGCTGATCCCCACTCTGAGCCCGGCCCAGGTGCCCCCCCCCGACCTCCGCGCCGCGGCGCGCGCCCGCTCCGACGCCATCGCGCGCGCCGACGCCGCAACCTGGGATCGCCTGACCGCCGACAGCTTCACCGTGACGTTCCCCAATGGTGCGGTGGTGACCAAGGCGGATCGCATCCCGCAGATCAAGGCGCAACAACCCACGCAACCGCTGCCGTTCGAGAACGAGCACTACCAATCGGTGCGCAATGGATTCGTGCACCGCTACCGCAGCGGCGGCATCGCGCTGATGGAGGTGTGGACGAAGGAGCGCAGCGGCTGGCGCGTCGCCGCGATCCAGGTGGCGACGGTCGATCCGGACTCCGCCACGATGCGGCGGATGCTCGACACCGCCGATGCAGCGTTCGCCGCCGCATTGATGCGTGGCGACCAGAAGGCGCTCGCCGCCTACTACGCCGACGACGCCATCCTGTTAGGCACCGGCATGAAAGCGGTCGTGGGTCGAGCGGCCATCGAGCAGACGTTCGCCGGATTCGTCGGGATGTTCACGATCAGCAACGCGCGCCTGCAGACCACGGACGTCGCCATCAACGGGGACCTCGTGACCGTGGTCGGCACGTACAGCATGACGCTGCACCCCAAGTCAGGCACGGGCGCCGACCTCGCCGACAGCGGGAAGTTCCTCACCGTCTGGGAGCGCGTCGGGGACGGCTCGTGGAAAATCCTGCGCGATTGCAGCAACTCCGATCGGCCGGCTATGTAGTCCTTACTGCGCCCCCGTCGCGGCCGTGTTCGCCAGCTCCGTGACTACGCCGGCGAGCTTCTGCACCTTCGCCTGATCTGTCGAGGTCGCAGCGTCCTGCCCCAGCGCGGTCGCCAGCTGCGTCAACGCATCACGGCGCGTTTGCCCCTGACTCTTCTCGGCGCGGTCCAGCTCGTGCCGCACCGCCTTCACGCGCTCGACCGACAGGCCGTTCGAGCGCGCGAGCTGATCGACATACGCGCGCGCGACCACGAAACTCGCCGGCCAGGTGATCTTCGGCTGGTCCTGCGTGTTGAAATAATCGAGGTGCACGAGCTTGGCGGCCTCGATCTCGTTCCTGGAGATGAGCCCGCTCGGCGTCAACTCGAATACGTCGAGCCCGCGCGCGATCTCGGAGCTGTAGATGTAGCCGTTGTACCAGTACGCCGACCACGTGCCGCCGTCCGCGGGCTTCGTCCCGTCCACCGGGCCGCGGTCGAAGAACGCGATCTCTTTCGGATGCGCCGCGTCGGTCCAGTCGAAGACCGAAACCCCGCCCTGGTACCACGACTGCACCATCACGTCGCGCCCGGGGATCGGGATGAGCGAGCCGTTATGGGCGACGCAGTTCTCGTTCGCCGTTTGCGGCGCCAGCATCTTGTAATAGCTCTGGAACGTCATGCGGCCATCGGCGACCGTGAAGATCGCGTCGGCCCCCCACTCGGGCTTGTCGAACGCGCGGCACTTCGGCTGCCCGCCGCCACCCCACTCGTCCGAAAAGAGCAGCTTGGTGCCATCGTTGTTGAACGTCGCGGAGTGCCAGTAGGAGAAGTTCGAGTCGGCCACCGCGCCGATGCGTCGCGGATGCGCGACGTCCCGGATGTCCAGCAGCAGCCCGTATCCGCCGCACGCGCCGCCGGCCAGACCGATGGCCGGATAGACTGTGATGTCGTGGCACTGGTTGGGCCCGGTCCGTTGCCGGTTGAGGTTGAACATCTTGTCGATGATGCCCTGAACGTTCGCGCGGAGATTCGCGCTGTCCGCGCCCGTCGGCGTGCCCGTGCCGCCCCGGGTCTTGACGAGGCTGTCGAGCATCGGGGTCGCGAACCGCGGCCCCAGGACCCGCTCCATGCCGAACAACGTGACGGTAAACCCGCCATGGGCGCGCGCCGAGTCCGCCACCCGTTTCGATTCCGCGATGTCCTGCTGCATCTCGGCATGCTGCGGCGGCGCCGTGAGCGAGTCGAAGATGCGCGGCGAGCTCACGATCGCGGCCGTCTGCGGCGCGGCGAGCGGCACCTTGATGACTTCGATCCGAAACAGCGAGCTGTTGGGGTTCGAGTCGGGCGACTGCCGCACGCACCCGGGCAGCTCCGTGGGCGAGCGCACCGGCGCCGAGCCCGAGACGTAGACGTAGACGTTCGCCGAGTCGTTGGGATCGATCACGACGGTGTGCGTGTGCGAGCCGCGACAGGTCTGCACGTTCGCGATGTACTTCGGATTGGCGATGTCGCTGATGTCGAAGATGCGGATGCCGCGCAGCCGCTCGTGCGAGACCGAGTCGTGCACACCCGCCGCGCTGCAGTCGAGCCGGCCGCCCGTGCCTTCGCCGGAGACAAAGAGCAGGTTCCGGAACACCGACACGTCGCTCTGCGACGCCGGGCAGAAATTCGCGACTTTCAGAGTGGGGTGCGACGGCGTCGAGACATCCCAGACCTCGAAGCCGTTGTAGTTGCCCTGAATCACGTAGTTCTTGTAGAACGAAAGGTCGGAGTTCGTAGAGCCGACGAACTTCTCCGCCGGCGGCGTGTTGTTGATGAGCCTCAGGTTCCACGCCGCCTCGCCGGCGTCCTTCAACCCCGGCTTGAGGCCCACGCGCGGATCCGGCGTGGGGGCGACAGTGGAATTATTGCCACCGCCTCCGCCCGACGCGCAGGCGGTTAGGGACACGACGGCGACAACGTGGACCAACGCATGAAATGATTTCATTGCCAATCCTATTTGGGTGTGGTTGGGGCGAAGACGTCGGCAGCCAGCATCCGCTGCATCCGCTCGATTTCGGTCGTCTGATCGGCGAAGACGCTGCTCGCCATCTTGTAGACCGGGTTCTCTTCGCCGGCGCCCGCGGCGAACAGCTGATTCACCATCGTGATGGCCCCTTCATGATGCTGGATCATCAGGCGCAGGAACAACGCATCGAAGTCCTGCCCACGCGCCCGATCGAGCCGCGCCAGCTGCTCGGCGGTGAGCATCCCCGGCATCATGTGCGTGGAATCCATCTCCGGCATCATCATGTGCTCGGGGTCGGGATGTGGGACTGCTTCGTGACGGTCGGCGAGCCAGCGCGAGAGCAAGGCGATCTCATCGTTCTGGCTGGCCACGATGCGCTCGCACAGCGTGCGCACCGAGGCGCCCGCCCCGTGCGTCGGCGCCCAGCCGGCGATCAGCACGGCCTGCGCGTGATGGTAGATCATGCCCGCCATGAAGTGCACGTCTGCGGCCGTGTAGCCACGGCGCGCGCTATCGCCGACGGGTGGAGGAAAAGCCTGGGCCGCGGCGGGGGCGGGCGGGATAGCTGCGGCGAGGGTGACACTGAGTAGCCACGTGATGACGCGCGTCATGCTGTCGGATTCTACCACGTCTGCCGACGACTGCAACGTCAGCGTTTCGAAACGGCGTGCGTGTACGGCGCCAGACACGCCGTTCTAGAAGACAGTTGCGCGGGCGGGCCGGTGCAAGCTAAGTCTCTCCTCCATGAAACAGATCGCAGCTAGCGTACTCATTGTGGTTCTGGCAATCCCAGGGTGCCGCCGCGGAGCGGTGGCCGATTCCGCCGCCGATCGCGATGCGGTGAATGCCGCCCTCGAGCAGTATCGCCAGGCGTGGCTCAAAGGCGATACGGCCATGGCGCTGCGCCAGCTCTCTGGCGACGTACGCTTTCTGTTCCCGGGCGCTCCGGACATGGATGGCGCGGCGGTGCACGCGCTCGTGATCGACGAGATGGCGACGTACCGCATTCCGTCGCTGACCCTCACGCGCGCCGACTTCTTTGTCGCGGGCGATCATGCGGTTGACGTCGGGACGTACGACGAGATTCAGGCGCCCAAAACCGGCGCGCCGATCCACGGCACCGGCCGCTACATGACCGTGTGGCGGCGAGAACCCGGCGGATGGCGCATCTGGCGCTTCATGCTCAACGAGCTTCCCAAGAGCTGAGAGCCGTTTAGGGCTCTCCCAGTTGCATTTTTTAACGCGTTTACAATGTTGTACCGCGCCCCACCGTCCGCTCCGCACTTTATTCGCTGGAGGTTGCATGGCCGCGCGCTCGATCATTTGTCGTCTCGCCATCTGCCTCACGCTCCTGCCCGCGGCTGCCGCGGCGCAGCTGGACAAGATCCCGTGGGTCAAGGGGCCGGCGAAGGGAATGCTCGGCACCGAAGCTACGATCACCGTGCCCGCCGGCTGCGTCTTCACCGGCAGGAACGGCGTCAAGGCATTTCTGGAGGCGACGCAAAACAATGCCTCCGGCAACGAGCGTGGGGTCCTGTTGTGTCCGGCGAACGGAACCAACGACACCTGGTTTGTGCTCTTTTCCTACGATGAGAGCGGCTACGTGCGCGATGACGAGGGGTCGAGCCTCGACGCCGACGCGATCCTCGAAACGGTGCGCCGCGGCACGGAAGAGGGGAACCGCGAGCGGAAGCGGCGCGGCTGGGCCACGCTATCGGTGGAAGGTTGGGCCACGAAGCCGTTCTACGATCGCGCGACGAACAACTTGACCTGGGCGATCACCGCGCACGACACCGCCGGCGGCCGCACGGTCAACCACTCCGTGCGGCTACTCGGCCGCGGCGGCGTGATGCACGCGGACCTCGTGACGACGCCGGAGCAGCTCACCGCGCTCGTGCCCACGTTCAACGGCATGATCGGCGGCTACAGCTACTCGCCCGGCAACAAGTACGCCGAATGGCGCAGCGGCGACAAAGTCGCCGCCTACGGCCTGACGGCGCTCGTCGCGGGCGGCGCCGGCGTCGCGCTCGCGAAGTCCGGTCTGCTCGTCAAGTTTTGGAAGCTGATCGTGGCGGGGATTGCCGCGGCGGCGGCGGCATTGAAGAAGATGTGGGCCAAGATCACCGGGAAAAGGAACGAGATGCAGCCGCAGTGACGATTGTTTTTCTCGCGCTGCTCACGCTGATCGAGGGCGTGCGGCGCGTGCCACGCGGATCGGTGGTGCTGCACCGCATCTTGTTCGGGCAGTGGACGGTCGAGCCCCCGGAGCCGGGTGAGCGGGTGCGTCTGCTGTCCTGGTGGTCGCCGCTCATGAGCACGATCGTGCTGGCGCCGCGCCAGAAGTACCAGCGTACCGATGCCGACGCGGTGCGCGCCCAGCTCGAGGGACGCGCGCTCTACATCGCGCTGTTCGACCTGCGCGTGCTTGGCGTCCTGGAGCTGATCGTGCTGGTGCTGGGGCTGCCATTCGCGCTGCAGCGGTTTGGGGCGTTGGGATTCTTCGCGGCACTCGGCGCGGTGCTGCTCCTCTGCCTGACGATCTTCACGGCGCTCGCGTTCAGCGCCCGTACGCTCGGCAAGCCGTGGCGCGCGGCGCTGCGCTGGTCGTTCCCCTATCTCTCACCCTTCGCCGCGCCGCGCGGCGCCGACGCTCTGCTCGAGGAAGCGCTGCGCGACGTTCCGCCTTCAGTCGTGAGTCGCGCGTTGCTTCCCGGGGACGCGTTTCTGCGCTGGGTTCGCCCCATTGTGTACGATGCCCGCAACGGACGAGAGGTCGACCGTCGCCTTCTCGAAGGTCTCAACCTAAACGAGCTGGCTGCATCCTTGACGTCTCAAAATGGACCGGGGATGTGGTGCCCGCGTTGCGGTGCGACATTTGTTCAGGGAGAATCGTGCTCGGAGTGCGATATTCAACTCGTCCCTGCGAGAAACCCTTCCGTGTAACGGAGGCCGTCATGCACGCCCTACGTTCGTCGCAGTTGATCTTCACCGCCGTTCTCGTGGCTGCCGTCGCCTGTGGGAAGGGTTCCAAGAGCCCGCCGGCCGCGCCGCCGGCGGCCGCTCGCAGGATGCCGACGGGTCCCGCCGAGTACACCGTCATCATTAAAAGCACCTGGACCAAGACAACGCACCCGTTCGAGTATCCCTCGGACGCGCATTTCTCCGGCATGATCGGGGCGTCGCACAATGCGAAGTATTCGATCTTCGCGGTGGGCCGGCGGCCCACGCCGGGACTCGAGCGGCTCTCGGAAGAAGGGAAGCACTCGCCGCTCGACACCGAGATCGGCGCCGCGATCGATCAGGGCAACGCGCTCATGCTGTTCGAATCGGGCGGTCTCAAGAATTGGAAGGACTCGATGATGTCGACCGTGCGCGTTGACGCCGCGCACCCGCTCGTCTCAGTCGTCAACATGATCGCGCCCAGCCCCGACTGGTTCACGGGCGCGAACAGCATCAACCTCGCCGAGAACGGCGGCTGGATCACGCGGCGCACGGTGACGCTGTACGCCTACGACGCGGGCGGCGACGCCGGCAAGACCTACAAGGCGCCCCATCACGACATCAATCCCAAGAAGCCGACGACACGCGCCGCCACCCGGCACTTCGTCGTGCACGGCCGCGTCAAGCCGGTCGCGACCGTGACCTTCGTGCGGAAGCGGTCCTAGCTACAGGCTCCCCAGGAATCTCAGCAACGCCGCCCTCTCAAACGGCGTCAGCCGCAGGAACCGGTTGCGCGCCGCGAGCCCCTCGCCGCCGTGCAGCTCGATCGCCTGGGCAACCGTCGCCGCGCGCCCATCGTGCAGAAACGCCGTCGCGAACCGCAATCCCATCAGCGGCTCGGTGCGGAACTCCGACGGCTGGGCCTCACCGAGACAGATGTCCGCCAGATCCGGCCCCATGTCATGCAACAACAGATCGGTGAAGGCCGGCACAACCCTGAATCGCAATGCAGGGACAGGATTGTTGCCGGTCACGAGCACTGGGACATGGCATGAGGCGCAACCGATCCTGGCGAACACCACCGCTCCCCGCAAGCCCACGAAGTCGAGCGGCGCGCGCGGCGGCGGCGCGAGGAATCGCACGAATGCATCCGCCGCGTCGAATTGCTCGGCGCTGATCTCCGGCTCAGGCAACGGATCTACGCCGGCCGGGAGCGGCATCCCGCCGATGGTCTGTTCTGTCTGATTGCCGGGATCGGTGATGCCCATCTCCATGACGAACGCGTCCGTATTGAACTCGCGCAGCGTTGCGACCTGCGCCTTGCGACCGAACCGCCCCAGGCGACCGTCCGCCGTCCGGTTGGGACGACCTGAAATGCCGTCGCCGTTGCGGTCGAGCGGATCCGCGAGCGCCAGAATCTCCGCGTCGGGCACCGCGTCGAGCAGTCCGAACCCGAAGAGATCGGGCGTGGTGCGATGGCCGGAGTCGGTGGCGGCCGCGGGAATCGGCTCCGACGTGATGTGCAGGTAGTCACTGAGCGCGGGCGTGAGCTTTTTCTGAATCACCGGACCGCCGACCGACGCAAGATCGTCGCAGCGCGCTCCAGCCCCGTGAAATGCCGTGGCGTGAACCTCGACGTCCTCGCCGCCTTCTGCCGGATCGTTGTTGCCGCTGCCCCCGACGACCGGCTGCTCGTGGCAGGATGCGCAGCTGACCGAATTGAACAACGGGCCGAGCCCAGTTGGCGGCGTGAATACGGTCGTAAAGACGACGCGGCCGGCGTCGAACCGGCTGCGTTGTGCCGCATCGAGGCTCGGCAGCGCCGTGCCGAGCGATGCGGGAACCACCACGAATCCGGGCGCGGGACGACCCGCCGTGGGCGGCGCGGCAGTGGGCGCGTTCTTTTCGCAGGCGGCGACGCCGATGAGTGCCGCGATGAGCACTGTGCTGCGGTTTGTGAGACGCATGCAGCCCCCTGAGCAAACGGACAGAGAGGGCGCGGGTCAGAATAGTCCGGCCCGTCAGCAACGCGCCGGTCATATGGGGTTTGTTCGGGAAATTGCTGCGCGTGACCATTGCACGCCGTGCTCGATTGTGGTTGATTTCTTCTACTTTATAGAATATTTATCGTCCTTATGAAGAAACGTCTGGCGGGCTTCGAGGAACTCGTGCTCCTCGCAACCGCGAGCCTCGGGGAAGAGGCGTATGGCGTGACCGTGCAGCAGCGCCTCGAGGCGGAGACCGGCAGCGGCGTCGCCCTCGGTGCGGTCTACGCCGTGCTCGACCGCCTGGAGCGCAAAGGCTACGTCCGCTCGACGTGGGGGGAGGCGACGCCGCAGCGCGGGGGCCGCCGCAAGCGAATGTTCCGCGTCACGGCCCACGGGCTCACTGCGTTGCGCGCGATGGGCCGCATCCGGTCGGGACTCGCGCATCCCATCCCCAGACACATCTGAAGGGAGCATCGAGTGCTACTCGCGGCATTCTGTCTCGCGCTGATTCAAGGACCGCCACCCGAGACCACGGGCAGGATCGTGACGGCGCACGCGTGGGTCGTGCGTCTGGGCCGGGAAATGGGCGACTCGATCTGGCCCCGCTTTCGCCCCGATACGATTCCGGTGGTCTATGTGGTGCGCGGCCAAGGGACGTTGCTGCTCGGCTGGCGCGGCGACCTGCCGGAGGGCTTCCTTCCATTTACTGGGCTCGGCGGAAGCGGCTGGCTGTCATCGGCCGACCGAGGCGCTGCCAGCACTGGCACCGAGCTCGCCGGTCGCCCCACCGCGCAGGTCGTGGTCAACGACTCTCAGAGCGTCGCGTTGCTCGTCGGCCTCACCACACACGAAGCCTTTCACGTCTTCCAAGCGGCGGCAAAACAGGAGGGCAGGCGTTTCGGCCAGGGCGAGAACTCGTTTCTCGTCACCAGCTATCCCGTCTTCGATCCCCAGAATGAAGCAGGCATGGCGCTCGAGGGGCGGATTCTCGCGGCGGCACTGGTCGGCTTTGAACCTGTGCCTCGCGCGAGGCAGCGCGCGCTCGCGCGCCAATTTCTCGCAGTCCGTGAATCACGTCAACGGGCACTCGGTCCGGAGTTCGCCGAGTTCGAACAGCTCACCGAATTAAATGAAGGGCTGGCGGAATACACACTGGTCCGGGCGGTGGCGCTGGTGGCGCGGCAGCGCGATTTCCCCGATCGCGCCGCGGCAGCACGATTGCAGATGGGCAAGCTCACGAGTCTCTATAAGCTCACCGAGGACGTGACGCTCTCGATTCGGTTGCGCTACTACGCGACCGGTCCCGCGCTCGGCTTGCTGCTCGACGCGCTCGAGGGGCCGGCGTGGAAGACTCGCCTGATGAAGCAGAACCTCACGGTGCAGGAGGCGCTGGCCGACGCCACAGGGTATCGCTCACAGGAGCTCGCGCTCCGCCGCCAGGCGGAATCGACCTTTGTCATCGCCAAGTTGCGCAGCGCGGCCGATTCGGGCGTGGCCGGCCTGCGGGCATTCCGGCGAGCGCAGGTGGACAGCGTGCTCGCCGCTCCCGGCGTCCAGCTTGTCGTCACGGTCGAGGGCCGCTACCTCGGCCTGTGCGGAATCGACCCGCAGAATCTGCTGCAGGTCGAGCCCGGCGTGCTGCTGCATACGCGCTGGGTGCGCGCCTGCGCCGGCGACGCGTTCCAGGCGACGTTCAATACTCCGGTCGTGCAGGACCGGAATGCGCAGACGTTGCGAGCGGTCGTGGGCGCCGATTCCACAGTGAAGGTCACGGTGGGCGACCAGGGCGATCTGCGGATCGAGTCCCCGCTCGTCTCTCTGCACGCGGCGAACGCCGACGTCTCTCGCGATGGACGGGTACTGACGGTTAAGATCAAGACTTAGTGGCAGCCTCGACCTACGACGCCATTCCCGATTTCGGTGTGCTGTATGACAGCGTGCCCCTCTACTTGGCCCGCCAGGATGGCGATTTCTATCTAGAAGAAGCGAAAACCGCCCGCAGCGCGGTGCTTGAGGTCGGCTGCGGCACCGGGCGGATCCTGCTCCCCATCGCGCGCGCCGGCTGCTCGATAGTGGGATTGGACAACTCGCGCCAGATGCTCGAGCGGTGCCGCGCCAAACTCGCGGCCGAGCCGGCCGCGGTGCAGGGGCGCGTCAGACTCGTGCAGCACGAGATGCGTGACCTCAACCTCGGCGCGACGTACCCG
>WNFD01011443.1_pt1 | contig 12903 bp, 22 predicted proteins | sample 5400491 | NCBI WGS metagenome assembly WNFD01 (sample SAMN13153343, study PRJNA577476) | soil metagenome | isolation source: 120 cm saprolite under Douglas fir tree site 2 hole 2 replicate 2 | place: USA:California | collected 2015-04-18 | reverse complement strand
TGAACCCCTGCAGCGCGCCCTCGGGAATGGCGATCAGGCGCACCGGGATGTCGAGATTGGAAAGCCAGAATGCCGCTCGTGTCAGGCTTTCCAGATGTTCGAGGTTCTTTTCGATGTCCTCGCGGCGGCGAATGCCCCAGAAGCTCGGGATCAGTCCCACCGCGGTGTAGGGTTCGATCATGCTGGCCTCTCCAGACTCTAGCTGGAACGAAGGATGTCAGATGTAAATGCTCGGGGCTATCTTCGGCCTCGCAGACGCGACAAGCCTCACCCGAGGATCTTTTCGATTGCGCGGGTGACCGTGTCGATCTCGGCCATTCCATCGACGCGCCGCAGGATCCCGCGCTCACGATAATAGGGCAGGATCGGCGCCGTCTGACGATGATAGACATCGAGCCGCGCCTTGACCGTCTCCGGCCTGTCGTCCGCGCGGCAGGCGAACTCGCAAGCGCCACAAACATCGCAGGCCCCGTCGACCTTGGGCCGGTTGTCGCGATCGTGGTAGCTGGCGCCGCATTGTTGACAGGTAAAGCGTCCGGCTAGCCGATCGACGAGAGCCGCCTCGTCGACGGCGAACTCGATCACGTGGTCGATCGATAGGCTGCGGTCCGCCAGCATCTGATCTAGCGCCTGCGCCTGCGGCAGAGTCCTCGGGAAGCCGTCGAGAATGAAACCGCTTCGGCAATCCGGCTGGCCAATGCGGTCGGCGATCATGTCGACGATAATGCCGTCGGGGACGAGCTGGCCGGTATCCATGATGCCCTTAACGCGGAGCCCGAGCGCGCTGCCGGAGGCGGTCGCCGCCCGCAGCATGTCCCCGGTGGAAAGCTGAGGAACGCCGTGAGTCTGCTCGATCCGCTTTGCCTGGGTCCCCTTTCCCGAGCCGGGCGGCCCGAGCAGGATGACATTCATCCGCGGCGCCCCCGAAGCTTCGCCTTCTTGATGAGGCCCTCATACTGATGCGCCAAGAGGTGCGAGTGAATCTGCCCGACGGTGTCCATCGTGACGCTGACGACGATCAGCAGACTTGTCCCGCCGAAATAGAACGGAACCGAATATTCCGAAATCAGGATCTCCGGCAGAATGCACACTGCCGAGAGATAGGCAGCGCCGACGACGGTCAACCGGGTCAGCACGTAATCCAAATAGTCGGCGGTGTTTTTCCCGGGTCTGATGCCGGGAATGAACCCTCCGTACTTGCGCAGATTGTCCGCTGTCTCGGTCGGGTTAAACACAATCGCGGTATAGAAGAAGCAGAAAAAGCAGATCAAGCTGATGTAAAGGACCATGTAGAGCGGCCGGCCGTGCGCGAGATATGCGGTGATCTCACCGATCCAGCCAAAGCTCCCGTTCGCCTCGAAATTCGCGACTGTCGCCGGCAACAGCAACAGCGAGGAGGCGAAGATCGGCGGAATGACGCCCGAGGTATTGATCTTCAGCGGCAGATGAGAGGCCTCACCACCAAACATCTTGTTGCCGACTTGCCGTTTCGGGTACTGGACGAGAATTCGCCGCTGCGCGCGCTCCATGAACACGATGAATGCGACCACACCCACCGACATTGCCAGAAAGATGATGATGAAGACCGTCGAGATCGCGCCCGTGCGGCCGAGTTCGAGGGTGGAAGCCAAGGCGTGCGGCAGGTTCGCGACGATCCCCGCCATGATAATCAGGGAGATGCCGTTGCCGATCCCGCGTGCCGTGATCTGCTCGCCGAGCCACATCAGGAATACGGTGCCGCTGGTGAGGGTCACCACCGTAACCAGCCGAAAGAACAGTCCCGGGTCGAGAACCGCAGATTGGGTGTCGGCGCGCATGCCCTCCAGCCCGACCGCAATCCCATAGGATTGGACAGCGGCCAGCAGGACCGTGCCGAAGCGCGTATATTGGTTCAGCTTCTTGCGCCCGCTCTCGCCCTCCTTCTTAAGGGCTTCGAGCGTCGGCGAAACGGCGGTCAACAGCTGAATGATGATCGATGCCGAGATGTACGGCATGATGTTCAACGCAAAGATCGTCATGCGCCCGAGCGCACCGCCGGAGAACATGTCGAACATGCCGAGGATCCCGCCCGCATTGCGCGAAAAGAGATCCTGCAGGATCCCCGGATCGATGCCGGGTATCGGGATGTAGGTGCCCAACCGGTAGATCACCAGAGCGCCCAGGGTGAACCAGATCCGGCTCTTGAGCTCGGACGCCTTGGCAAAAGCGGAGAAATTAATGCTGGCCGCGAGTTGTTCGGCAGCTGACGCCATTTTGATCCATCCCTACCCAAAAGCCGCCCCGCAATGGCGCAACAGCGCCGCTCCGGTCAGGTCCGGGCGGCCGCCCCCGCTTGCCCACCGTTCGTGTGGCTGGCGCGAACGATAACCCTGCCCCCGGCGTTCTCGACCGCGGCGATCGCCGCCTTGGAGGCGCCGGCCACCTCGATCGTGATCGCGGTCCGAATCTCGCCCTTGGCCAGGAGGCGCACCCCGTCACCGAGCCGGCGGAGCATGCCGCATGCCACGAGCATCGCCCCGTCGACCGTGCCTTCCGGCTTCAACTTACCACCATCGAGCGCGGTTTGCAGGCTGCCGAGATTGACAACCTTGAAATCCTTCCGAAACATGCTGTTGCCGAAGCCGCGCTTCGGCAGGCGGCGATGAAGCGGCGTCTGACCGCCTTCAAAGCCGTTGAGCGCGACCCCGGTCCGCGCGGTCTGGCCCTTGCCGCCGCGCGCCGCGGTCTTGCCCTTGCCCGAGCCGATGCCGCGTCCGACCCGCTTCGCCCGATAATGCGCTCCGCGATTGTCCCTGATCTCGTTGAGCTTCATCTTTCAATCCTGGCAACGCAACGGGCGCTGGTCATACCCTCACCCACCCAGCCCTGAGAGAGGGGGTGCCGAGCATAGCGAGGCTGGTGAGGTCACTTCATCCTTCCTCTTCAACCCGCACAAGGTGCTTGACCTTGTTGATCATGCCCCGGATCGCCGGCGTATCATCGAGCACCCGCCGACGATGCAGCTTGTTCAACCCGAGCCCCTTCAGGGTCGCCCGCTGGTCAGGCTGCCGGCCGATCGGACTTCCGGTTTGCACGACGGTGACCGATTTCCTGCCGTCCATCATCCATTCTCGCGTGCTTCGGCGTCCCGACGACCGAGGATTTCGCCGACCTTTTTGCCCCGCCGCGCCGCCACGGCGCGCGGGCTGGTCGCCCGGCCGAGCGCGACAAATGTTGCCTTGATCATGTTGTGCGGGTTGGGGCTGCCGATTGATTTGGCTACGACATCGTGAACCCCCAAAGCTTCGAAGATCGCCCGCATCGGGCCGCCGGCGATGATCCCGGTGCCCGGCTTGGCGGCGCGTAGGATCACCTGCCCCGCGCCGTAGCTGCTGACGATGTCGTGATGCAATGTGCGACCCTCACGCAACGGCACGCGGATCATGCCGCGCCGTGCTTGCTCGGTGGCCTTGCGGATGGCTTCGGGCACCTCACGCGCCTTGCCGGCGCCGTAGCCGACCCGACCCTTTCTGTCGCCGACGACGACGAGAGCGGCGAAGCCGAAACGCCGCCCGCCCTTGACCACCTTGGCAACGCGGTTGATGTTGACAAGCTTTTCGGTGAACTCGCTATCCTCGCGCTCGCGCGACTGGCGATCGCCGTCGCCTCGTCCTCGCCGCTCCGTCTGTGTGCGCGCCGTCGTGCGTGCCATACCGATCCTTTCAGAAGACGAGGCCGCCCTCGCGGGCGGCATCGGCCAGGGCCTTGACCCGGCCATGGAATAGATACGCTCCTCGATCGAATACAACGCGGTCGATGCCGGCCGCTTTGGCCCGTTCTGCGATGAGCTTGCCGACGACGCCCGCCGCGGTCACGTCGGCGCCATTCTTGAGGCTCGTCCTGAGGCTCCCGTCGAGGCTCGAAGCCGCCGCGATCGTCCGCCCGGCCGCATCATCAATGATCTGCGCATAGATGTGTTTCGACGACCGGAACACTGAAAGGCGCGGGCGATTGTTTGCGGCGCGGCGCAGGTTTGCGCGAACCCGCTGGCGGCGGCGTAGGAAGAGTAATTTGGATTTTTCGGACATTGCGGGTTACTTCTTCTTGCCTTCCTTTCGGCGCACCGTCTCGGTCGAATATTTGATGCCTTTGCCTTTGTAGGGTTCGGGCGGCCGATAAGCACGGATGTCCGCCGCGATCTGACCCACTCGCTGGCGGTCGGCTCCGCGGACGGTAATGACTGTCGGCCTTTCGCAACTTATACTGACGTCGTCAGGAATCGGAAATGGGATATCGTGACTGTAGCCGAGCTGCAGATTGAGGTTCTTGCCCTGAACCTGAGCGCGATAGCCGACGCCCGAGACCTCGAGATTGATCGAAAAGCCGGTTGATACCCCGGTGACCATGTTGTTGATCAGCGCCCGCGTCGTTCCCCACATGGCGCGCGACTGCCTGGTGTCGCCTTTCGGCGTGACCGTGACCGTGCCGTCGACGATCGAGGCGGCGACCTCGGTGCTGACCACCAGGCTCAGCGTGCCCAGCCTCCCCTTGGCAGTCAGCGTCTGACCGGAAAGCTGGACCTCGACGCCGTCCGGGATTGTTACGGGATACTTGCCAATGCGCGACATCGCGGCACCTCAGAAGACGCGGCACAGCACCTCGCCGCCAATCTTGGCGGCGCGGGCCTCGTTGTCCGACATAACCCCCCTCGGGGTTGAAAGAATGGCAATTCCAAGTCCGTTGTATATTCGCGGCAGGTCGGCAATTCGCGAATAGACGCGCCGGCCCGGCTTCGACACTCGCGCTATCTCGCGGATCACCGGCTCGCCATCCACATACTTCAGTTCGATCTTCAGCTCGGCGACTCCGGGGCGGACATTCTCGTGAGTGAAGCCGCGGATATAGCCCTCGCGCTTCAACACTTCGAGCACATTGGCTCGGAATTTTGAGGCAGGGGAGGCGATGACGGCCTGACGTGCTCTCTGCCCGTTGCGGATCCGCGTCAGCATATCTCCGAGAGGATCGCTCATCGACATCGCCGCGATTCCTCCTACCAGCTCGATTTGACCATGCCCGGGATCTGCCCGGCGGAGGCGAGTTCGCGCAGCGCGATACGCGACATCTTGAACTTCCGGTAATAGCCGCGCGGACGGCCGGTCAGCTCGCATCGGTTACGGACGCGCGTCCGCGAGCCGTTGCGTGGCAACTGGGCCAGCTTGAGCTGCGCCGCAAACCGCTCCTCTGGCGGCGCGTCCCGATCGATCGCGATCGCCTTCAGGCGCATGCGTCTTCCGGCGGTGCGCTTGGCGAGCTTGTCTCGCCTTGTGTTCTTCTCTATCGAACTCTTTTTCGCCATATAGGTTAGCTCCGTAGCGATCAGTTGGCAAACGGCATATCGAAACCTTTGAGGAGCGCCTTGGCCTCCGCATCGGTCCGTGCCGTGGTGACCACGACGACGTTCATGCCGCGCACGGCATCCACGCGGTCGTAGTCGATCTCGGGAAAGACGATCTGCTCCTTGAGGCCCAGCGCAAAATTGCCGCACCCGTCGAAGCTCTTGCCGGAGATGCCGCGGAAGTCGCGCACCCGCGGCAGCGCCACCGTAATCAGGCGGTCAAGGAACTCGTACATGCGCTGGCCGCGCAGCGTCACCTTGCAGCCGATCGGCATGTCCTTGCGCAGCTTGAAGGTTGCGATCGATCGCTTGGCCTTTGTGATCACCGGATGCTGACCGGTGATCGCGGTCAGGTCGCTGGCCGCGGCATCGGCCTTCTTGCTGTCCTGCACCGCCTCGCCGACACCCATGTTGACGACGATCTTCTCCAGGCGCGGCACCTGCATCGGGTTCCCGTAGCCAAATTCCGCCATCAGCGCTGGGTGGACGGTGGTCTTGTAAAGCTCCTGCAAGCGGGTCGTACTCATTGCCTCACCGATCGATGATTTCACCAGAGCGGCGGGCGAACCGCACTTTCCGCCCGTCGCCGAGGTTCCGGTAGCCGATCCGGGTGGGTTTTCTCGATTGCGGATCGACATGTGCGATGTTGGAGATGTGAATCGTCAGTTCCTTTTCGACGATGCCGCCGGGATCCCCCATGCGCGGCCGGGTATGGCGTTTGGCAAGATTGACACCCTGCACGATAGCCCGCGATTGTGCCGGAAACACGCGCAGCACCTCGCCCATCTTGCCCTTGTCGCGTCCGGTGATGACGACGACATTGTCCCCCTTTTTGATTTTTAGCTTCGCCATGGTTGCAGCTCCGGCCTCACAGCACCTCGGGGGCTAGCGACACGATCTTCATGAATCTGCGCGCACGCAGCTCGCGAGTGACCGGACCGAAGATGCGCGTGCCGATCGGCTCACCCTGATGGGTAATCAGTACCGCGGCGTTGCGGTCAAATCGGATAGCACTGCCATCGGTCCGGCGGATCTCCTTTGCCGTGCGCACGATGACCGCGCGGTGCACGTCGCCCTTCTTGACCCGGCCACGTGGGATTGCTTCCTTGACCGAGACGATGATGACGTCGCCGACCGTCGCGGTCTTGCGCTTCGAACCGCCCAACACCTTGATGCACTGAACCCGGCGCGCGCCGGAATTGTCGGCTACGTCGAGGTTCGTCTGCATCTGAATCATGCGGCATCTCCTCCGCTCGCGGCCGGTTCGTCCTCACGATCAACCGCACCGCTGGAAGCCGGCCTTGTTCCACCGGCCCGTCTGCCAGCCGCGGCATCACCGGGGTCGCCGAGGACGACCCACCGTTTGCGCTTTGAAATCGGTCGGCTCTCCTCGATTTGGACGGCATCGCCGGCGTGGAACTTGTTGTGCTCGTCGTGCGCCGCAAATTTCTTCGAATGCGTGATGAACTTCTTGTACACGGGGTGCATCACCCGCCGTTCAACCCGTACGATGACCGTTTTGTCACAGGCATCGCTGACGACGACCCCCTGGAGGACGCGCTTGGACATTCCACCTTCCTCTAGGACGCCTGGCGGTGCCGCTCGCCCAGCACCGTCTTGATGCGGGCGATGTCGCGCCGTACCTGCCGCACCCGCGTGGTATTCTCAAGCTGGCCGTTCGCACGCTGGAAGCGCAGATTGAAGATCTCTCTGCCGAGGTTGTCGAGCTGCTCGACCAGCTCATCCTCGGTCTTGGCCCGGACGTCGGCCGCCTTCATCAGACCGTTTCCTCGCCCAGGCGTACCACGAAGCGTGTTGCGATCGGCAGCTTCGCGGCGGCGAGGGTAAATGCCTCGCGCGCGACATCGGGCGCCACCCCGTCCAGCTCGAACATTATGCGTCCCGGCTTGATTCGGCATATCCAGAATTCGGGCGAACCCTTGCCGCTGCCCATGCGAACTTCGGCCGGCTTCTGCGACACCGGAACATCCGGGAAGACGCGGATCCAAACCCGGCCCGCGCGGCGTATATGGCGCGTGATCGCCCGACGCGCGGCTTCGATCTGACGTGCGGTGATGCGGCCAGGGTCAGCAGCCTTGAGCCCGTAAGCGCCAAAATTAAGGGTCGTTCCGCCCTTAGCGAGACCGTGAACGCGGCCCTTATGCGCCTTGCGGTACTTGCTGCGCTTGGGGCTCAGCATGATTGCTTCATCCCACCGCTTCGCGCCGGCCGCGCTCGTGGCCCGCCGGCTGCCCCTCGGTCATGCGCTTTTCCTGCGCCATCGGATCGTGAGCGAGGATCTCGCCTTTGAAAACCCAGACTTTGACGCCGCACACGCCGTAGGTGGTCTTGGCGGTGCCGTAACCAAAATCGACGTCGGCGCGCAACGTATGTAGGGGCACGCGGCCCTCGCGATACCACTCCATGCGGGCGATCTCGGCGCCACCCAGCCTGCCAGAGCAGTTGATCCGAATCCCCTGTGCCCCGAGCCGCATCGCCGACTGGACCGCGCGCTTCATCGCCCGGCGAAACGCGACGCGCCGTTCCAGCTGCTGGGCGATGCTGTCGGCAATCAGCTTCGCCTCGACCTCGGGCTTGCGGATCTCGACGATGTTGAGGCTGACCTCGCTTTTGGTGAGCTTCGCGATATCGGTGCGCAGTTTCTCGATGTCGGCGCCTTTTTTGCCGATCACGACTCCTGGCCGCGCCGAATGGAGCGTAATCCGCGTCCTCTTGGCAGCGCGTTCGATGACGACGCGGGACAGCCCGGCCTGGCTCAGCCGCTGCTGCAAAAACCTGCGCAGCCCCAGATCGTCGAGCAGCAGGTTGCCGTACTCCTTCCGCGCGAACCAGCGTGAGTCCCAGGTGCGATTGATGCCGAGTCGAAGCCCGATCGGATTTACCTTTTGACCCATTACGCGTTCTCCTCTGTGCGCTCGCGGACGATGACCGTCAGATGCGCGAAAAGCTTCTCGATCCGTGCCGATCGGCCGCGGCCGCGGGTGTGTAACATCGCGAGCGATACGGCGGTGGGAGAAGCTGAGTTCCGCCAGCGCCGAGGCGGCGCTCTTCCCGCGAATCGTCTGGGCGACGAGGTTGAGCTTACGCGGGCTGGTGCGCAGCCCGCGTAGACAGGCCTGAGCCTCGGTTTCCTCAAGGCGGCGTGGCGCGGCGAGCTTTCCCATCTCAGCTCCTCCTCGCCCGCTTGTCCCCGGCATGGCCGTAAAAAGTTCGGGTCGGCGCAAACTCACCGAGCTTGTGACCGATCATGTTCTCGGTTACCAACACCGGGATGAACTTGTGGCCGTTATAGACGCCGAAGGTCAGGCCGACGAATTGCGGAAAGATCGTCGACCGGCGCGACCAGGTCCGGATGACTTGGTTGCGCCCGGAACCGCGTGCTTCTTCCGCTTTCTTGAGGAGGTAACCGTCGACAAACGGCCCCTTCCAAACCGAGCGTGCCACCCGCTCCCTCCGTTCTACCGCTTGTGTCGACGCCGGACGATCAGCCGGTCGGTCGCCTTGTTATGTCGCGTCTTCTTGCCTTTCGTCGGCTTGCCCCACGGCGTGACTGGATGACGGCCGCCGGAGGTGCGGCCCTCGCCGCCGCCATGTGGATGGTCGATCGGGTTCATCGCCACGCCTCGAACCGATGGGCGGTGACCTAACCACCGGTTGCGTCCGGCCTTGCCGATGACGATGTTCTGCTGATCGGGATTCGAGACCGCACCAATAGTCGCCCGGCATTCGGCGCGCACCATGCGTAATTCTCCGGAGGACAAACGCAGTAGCGCATAGCCTTGATCGCGGCCGACGAGCTGGGCGTAGGTCCCGGCTGCGCGCGCGATCTGGCCGCCCTTGCCCGCTTTCATCTCGACATTGTGGACGATCGTGCCGAGCGGCATGCTGCGCATCGGCATCGTGTTCCCGGGTTTGACGTCGACCTTCTCACCAGAGACCACCGTATCTCCCTGCCGCAGCCGCTGCGGCGCCAAGATGTAGGCGAGGTCCCCGTCGTGGTACCGGATCAGCGCGATAAACGCGGTTCGGTTCGGATCGTATTCCAATCGCTCGACGGTCGCCGGCATATCGACTTTGGCGCGTTTGAAATCGATGATCCGATAGCGTCTCTTATTGCCGCCGCCGCGCCAACGCATGGTGATCCGGCCGGTGTTGTTGCGGCCGCCCTTGCCGCGCAGCCCTTCGGTCAAGGCCTTGACCGGCTTTCCCTTCCACAGCTCGGACCGATCGACAATGACGAGCTGCCGTCGTGACGGCGTTGTCGGGTTGAAGGTTTTCAATGCCATCGCATCAGATCCCTGCCGTCACGTCGATCCGCTGGCCCTCGCCGAGGGTGACGACCGCCTTCTTGTAGTCCGAACGCCGGCCGACGCGGCCGCGAAAACGCTTGAGCTTACCCTGCACTCGGATCGTGTTGACCGCCATCACCTTTACATTGAATAGGCCCTCGACCGCCGCCTTGACCTCGCGCTTTGTGGCGGCGAGAGGCACGCGAAAGATCACCTGGTTATGTTCGGAGACATTCGTCGCCTTTTCGGTGATCACCGGAGCCCGGACGATGTCGTACATCTGCTGCCGTGTCAGCTTCGTCTCAGCCGGCGGAATGACGCGAAACCGGCTCATTTTAGGCGATCCTCGAGATGCCGCACCGCCTCGCGCGTCAGGACCAGCGTGTCCCGGCGCAGGATGTCGTAGACATTGGCGCCCTGCTGCGGCAACACGTCGACGCGCGGCAGGTTGCGGGCGGCACGCGCGAGACCCTCGTCGACCGCCAATCCGTCGATGATCAGCACCGAATCCCAGCCGAGCGTCGCCAATCGCGCCCGCAATGCCTTGGTCTTGGCTTCGCCGAAATTGGCCGCGTCGATCACCACGAGCTTGCCCTCGCTGTGCTTGGCCGAGAGGGCGGTCTTGAGCCCGAGTCGCCGCACCTTCTTCTGCAGGCCGAACGCGTGGCTGCGGACCACCGGCCCAAAAATCCTGGCGCCGCCGCGGAACTGCGGCGACCGCACGCTGCCCTGGCGAGCGCGGCCCGTGCCCTTCTGCTTGTAGGGCTTCTTGGTGGTTCCTCGAATCTCGCTGATCCCCTTCGTCTTGTGGGTGCCGGCACGGCGTTTCGCCAGCTGCCAGTTGACGACGCGAGCAAGGATGTCGCGGCGGACAGGAAGTCCGAACACCTCGTCGGCGAGCTCGATGTCGCCGACCTCCTCGTTGTCGAGATTGTGAACCGTCAGCTTCATCCAGCGGCTTCCCCCTCTGGGCTCGCCGCGGCCGACGCACCCCGCAAGGCAGCCGGAAACGGCAGTCCTTCCGGCATCTTGCGCTTGACGGCATCCCTGACGAGCACGTAGCCGCCGCGGCTGCCCGGCACCGAACCCTTGATCATCAGGACACCACGCTCGGCATCAGCCGATATCACCTCGAGGCTTTGGGTCGTCACTCGGGCAGCTCCGAGATGTCCCGCCATTTTTTTGTTTTTGAAGGTTTTGCCCGGGGATTGGCGCTGACCGGTCGAGCCATGGCTTCGATGCGAGACCGACACGCCGTGGCTGGCGCGCAGCCCTCTGAAATTATGCCGCTTCATCGCGCCCGCAAAGCCCTTGCCGATGGAGACGCCGACGACGTCGACATATTGGCCGGCGAGAAAATGGGCGGCGGTGATCTCGGAACCGACCGTCAAAAGGGCATCCTCGGAGACACGAAACTCGCCGAGTCGCGCTTTGGGTTCGACCTTCGCCTTGGCGAAATGACCGCGTTGCGGCTTGGTTACATTCTTGGTTTTCGCGGCGCCGACGCCGAGCTGCAGCGCCGTATAGCCGTCTTTCTCCCGGGTGCGAACCGCGACGACCTGGCAGTTGTCGATCTGGAGCACCGTCACCGGGATATGATTCCCTTCCGCTGCAAAGACGCGGGTCATGCCGAGCTTCTGCGCGAGCAGGCCGGTGCGCATCACTCAATCCTCAAAGCTTGATCTCGACGTCGACGCCGGCAGCGAGATCGAGCTTCATCAGCGCGTCGACGGTCTGCGGCGTCGGATCGACGATGTCGAGCACGCGCTTGTGGGTGCGGATCTCGAATTGTTCGCGCGACTTCTTGTCAACGTGCGGCGAGCGCAGCACGGTGAATTTCTCGATCTTGGTCGGCAATGGAATCGGACCGCGCACCCGCGCTCCGGTCCGCTTCGCCGTGTTGACAATCTCGCTGGTCGACTGGTCGAGCACCCGATGATCATAGGCTCGCAGCCGAATGCGGATATTCTGGTTGTCGATGGCCATGAACCTCTTCCGGTTTCCTCGGCGGGCGGGAGGCCCGCCTCCCTATTTGATGATTTTGGCGACGACGCCGGCGCCGACGGTGCGGCCGCCTTCGCGGATGGCAAAGCGCAGCCCCTCATCCATGGCGATCGGCGCGATCAATTCGATCTCCATCGAGATGTTGTCGCCCGGCATCACCATCTCGGTGCCTTCGGGCAGATGCACGGTGCCGGTCACATCGGTCGTGCGGAAGTAGAATTGCGGCCGGTAATTGCCGAAAAACGGCGTGTGCCGCCCGCCCTCCTCCTTGGTCAGGATATAGGCCTCGCACTGAAACCGGGTGTGCGGGGTGATCGACCCGGGCGCCGCCAACACCTGGCCGCGCTCGACCTCCTCGCGCTTGGTGCCGCGCAAGAGCGCCCCGATATTGTCGCCCGCCTCGCCCTGGTCGAGCAATTTGCGGAACATCTCGACCCCGGTCACCACCGTCTTGGCGGTCGGCCGCAGCCCGACGATCTCGACCTCGTCGCCGACCTTGATCACTCCCCGCTCGACCCGCCCGGTCACCACCGTGCCGCGCCCCGAGATTGTGAACACATCCTCGATCGGCATCAAAAACGGCCGGTCCTTGGCCCGCTCCGGTTGCGGAATATACTCATCCACCGCCGCCATCAGCGCCATGATCGTATCGTGTCCCTGCTCGGGCTCGCGCCCCTCCAGCGCCGCCAAGGCCGAGCCCCGCACAATCGGCAGGTCGTCCCCGGGAAACCCATAGGACGACATCAGCTCGCGCATCTCCAATTCGACCAGATCGAGCAATTCCGGGTCGTCAACCATGTCGACCTTGTTCATGTACACCACCAAGGACGGCACCCCCACTTGGCGCGCCAACAAAATGTGCTCGCGGGTCTGCGGCATCGGTCCGTCCGCCGCCGACACCACCAGGATCGCACCATCCATCTGGGCCGCCCCGGTGATCATGTTCTTGATGTAGTCGGCATGACCCGGACAATCGACATGCGCATAGTGTCGGTTCGCGGTCTCGTACTCGACATGGGCGGTCGCGATCGTGATCCCCCGCGCCCGCTCCTCCGGCGCCTTGTCGATCTGGTCGAACGGCACAAACGTCGCCCCGCCCGACTCCGCCAACACCTTGGTGATCGCCGCCGTCAACGTCGTCTTGCCATGGTCGATGTGACCAATCGTCCCGATGTTGCAGTGCGGCTTCGTCCGCTGAAACTTCGCCTTCGACAT
>WNFD01017243.1_pt1 | contig 12904 bp, 12 predicted proteins | sample 5400491 | NCBI WGS metagenome assembly WNFD01 (sample SAMN13153343, study PRJNA577476) | soil metagenome | isolation source: 120 cm saprolite under Douglas fir tree site 2 hole 2 replicate 2 | place: USA:California | collected 2015-04-18 | reverse complement strand
AGGGCCGGCATCGTGCCGAGCCTCAACCGGCCGGGCGAGAACGTCACAGGGGTGAGTTTTTTCGGAGTCGATCTGGCGCCCAAACAACTCGCACTCGCGCACGAAGTCGTTCCCAATGCCGCCGTCATCGCGTTCCTCGTGGACGAAAACGTTCCGGATGCGGTGGCGGGGGTCCCCGCGGTGCAAGAGGCCGCGCGGAATCTCGGCCTGCAACTCGTCGTGCTGAAGGTCCGCGCCGCGAGTGACATCGATACGGCATTTGCAACTCTTGTGCGCGAGCGAGCCGGTGCACTTGTCGTCGGCACTGGTGCTTTGCTAACCAACCGGCGCAAGCAAATCATCGCACTGGCGGCGCGCCATGCGCTGCCCACGATCTACCCGTTTCGCGAGTTTACCGCGGATGGCGGCTTGATCAGTTATGGCAACAACGTTCCGGATTCCTTTCGCCAGGCTGGCGTCTATACCGGGCGGATTCTTAAGGGCGACAAGCCGGCCGAGCTGCCGGTCATTCTGCCGACGAAGTTCGAGTTGGTGGTCAATCTCAAGACCGCGAAGGCCCTTGGATTCACCGTGCCGTCAGCTCTGTGGCACTAGCGGACATTCGGCTCACGTCAGGGAGAGCCGCAACCTCAAGGCAACGGTCGCAGCTTGAGTGCCGAGACGCCAAGGGCGACATCGACGGCAACCGAACCCTCCACAGAGATCGGCTGGAGCGCAAAGGTGCGCGCCGAGCCGCCGACCAGAACGTTGGTGCCGACACCAAGGCCGAGACCGATGTCTCCGCTCGCGCCGACATATTCACCAGCGAGTGCCCCGGCGGGTATGCCGACTGTGGGAGCAAGTACGGCCCAGCTGAGCACGCCGCCGGCTGTGATGCCGATGTTGATGCCCACCATATTGAGCGCGCCCGCATAAGCCTGCGGCGGATTCGAAGGCGCATTTTGGGCAAACCGGCACTCCATCGATTGGTGGCCGGCAATGATGAACCCAATGCTTGGATTGAGCTGACAGCTCAACATGCCTACCTGCGTCCATTTTGGAGACTGGGCTTCGGCTGGTGCGGCCAGCATCGCGACCAATGCAATCGCTCCCAAGGTCGGACACGTCCTCAACATTAAATGACTCCTTTCAATGACTGTTGGTAACGTTGTGTCGTCCTGCTTAGTAGCAAGGCGGGTATGGGTAATAACCGCAGGCGGGGCGGGCGTAGTAAGGTGCCGCATATGCTCCGTAGGCCGCCGCGCCAACGGCCGCAGCTCCCGCATAATACGCGCCGCGATAAGCGGAGCGTCGCGCGACGCCGGCGTACGACATCGGCGTAAACGGCCTGCCAATGATGTCGATGAAGACTGCGGCTGCGCCGTCAGCTCCACTGAGATCGCCTTCGAGCACATCAACGTCAAAGGTGAGTTTGTCGCCTTCAAGCTTGGGCGACTTGAGCACAACGACAACATCCTTCACGCCTGATCCGTCCTTGGTGAAGCCGGAAACCGTGGCGTTCGGAGGATCCTTGGCGAAGTTGTCGTTGCCCTTGTCCCAATCGTCCACGATATGCGCTGTGGTGTCATGGCCAGCGGCGCGGACGGGCCGATCGGCAAAGACGATCGCGTTTGGTGCGATGCCACTCAAAACCAATTTGCCACCCTGCAAACTGGCTCCCCGTGAGTTGAAGACGATGAGCGAGGGGACCACCTCTGGTTTGGCCACACCACCGATGGTTTTTTGAAGTGGGACATGTGGCGGGGCGGCTGTGGCAGATTGTGCAAGCGCAAATCCTGGCGTGCTAAGCGCGCCGATGACGATCGCGGCTATAAGGGCATTGCGAGCCATAGGCTGTACTCCATTGCGTGCGATGACATTCGATCGCGATACGCAGTCGACGCCATCGCGACCGCCAAATGCATCCGTTTGCTGGCAATGAGCTTAGCCGGAATCAAAAACACGTCAGTTGCCCTTTAGGGCAATTGCTAATGAGGTCTGCGGCTTGCGATATTTCGTGCTCTATGGGAGATAATGAGATGCGCAAGACGATAATTCTGGCAGCGATGGGTCTCGCAATCGCAGCTTCAGACGCCAAAGCCCAAGTCGATCTCAGCACTTATGCTGACGCTCAAGGATTTCTTGACGTTCAGGCTCTGACCTGCGCTCAACTCGCCAACACGTGGCAAGGTGACGCTGACAGGCTCGCCGCTTGGTACAGCGGTTGGTACAACGGGCTCGCAAAGAAGCACTACATGGACATAACGAAGGGCAAGGAAGCCGAACACGAGGTGATCGTCTATTGCAAAGCAAATCCGCAGATACGGATTATTCAAGCCATGGAAGTTGTCTTCAAAAGTATGCGCGAAAGAATGGGCATCGAAGTGAAGTAGCAGCCGCCGCCTAGCTCGGTTGCGTGGTCGACGTTCTGTCCCCTCTCCCAAGCTCCGGCGACCACGATGTTGCGCTCGCGGCGACAAGGCACGGGTAGGACTCGAAAACCATCTTTAAATGTGATGGCCCTCGTCCGCTTTCGGGCGTAAAGCGCAGATACGACAGCAACCGGCAAAAATACTGTGCTATCCGCGCTGGAGAGTGATCGTTGCCCCTTGCACATCGGCCTGCGCATCTTGCGACTTGATGGTGACTGACTGCTTGTCGCCGTGTGTGGCCAAGTTCATATTAGCAGTGAATGTCGGTCCCTTAGCCAGCACCTGAAAGCCAGCACCTTCGACCTTGCCGGACAGGGTGCCGGCAGCGTTGCGGGTGGATTCGCTCCAGTTACCCGTGATCGCGCCGGCGTTGTAGGTCGCGCTACCGCGCAGATCGAAATTATAGCTGTCACTGGCGCAGTGGATATTGAGCTGAAGCTTGTTCTGCTCATCCAAAACGTCGTAGGAAGCCCGGCACTTTATTGCCTCGTGCTTGCCATGAGACAAATCGATCGTGCCGGAGCCGGACCAGCTTCCAGCGAGTTGGCTGAAAGGACTCTCGCCGGAAGCCGCGCCCTCCGCGGCTGCGCGCTGCGCAAGGCCGTCGTCCGCGACAAAAAATAAAACCGTCATGGCCAAAGCGGCCCCGCGAATTATCTCCCGTAAAGTATTTGAAGGTATGGACGTCATCGGTCCTCCCGCTAACTTGGGAACGATCCTAGCAATCCGATAACAGCCCTCCCCGCAACTTGGTTCCACGCATCGAACGAAGACGCTTTGCGGGGGTTGCGGTCTGGGTAACGGCTAGTAATATATCTACAGGGGGATCGCAGGCTCCCCGTTAGACGGCCTCACCGTCCAAGCACTGCGCAACGCTCGTTCTTTCGAGGTGATTGCGCATGGATGGAAAAAGGCCGCAAATTTTCTTACTAACGTTGTTGATTTTGGCTGGCGTGATAACCGCGGGAGTCACTGTGCTTTCGGGGTCGGATGGGTTCACCCAGTCGGCAGCGACCGTCATAGCTATCGCAAATATGAAAGTCGGCGCGGCACCAGCCGATTTTAAATTAGATCGAACCGGCCAAGGCAGCAAAAGCCAATGGAGCGTCGTGCAGGATGAGACGTCTTCCGGGGGCGGTGTGATTGAGCAAACGAGTACGGACCGGACAGACTATCGTTTCCCGCTTGCTATCTTTGAAACTATCGTCGCGAAAAACGTCGATGTTTCCGTAAGCTTCAAGTCGGTTGCGGGGCGCGTGGACCAGGCAGGCGGTATTGCCGTTCGCCTTGTCGATGCTGACAACTATTACGTCGTACGCGCGAACGCCCTTGAAGATAATATTCGCTTTTACCGGGTCGTTGCAGGCCGCCGTGAGCAAATCCACGGGATCAACACCAAGGTCACCGGCAATGAATGGCACACCCTCGGCATCAAAGCGGAAAGTGATCGGTTCACAATTGAGTTCGACGGGAAAACGCTATTCACGGCCGCGGATAAGACCTTTGCTGGCGCGGGAAAGATTGCGCTCTGGACCAAGTCAGACAGCATTACGCGGTTCGACCAGATCTCGATTGATGTTCTACCCTAATACGAGTGACCCCAATGACATTCAGCATGAAACCGCTGTCCTGCGACCCAGCCCGGATTAAGGGAATGTCTGAGCGGCTGGTCATCAGTCACTACGAGAATAACTACGGTGGGGCGGTGAAGCGGTTGAACGTAATCGAGGAAAAGCTAGCCGAACTCGATTACGCCAACGCCCCCGGTTTTCTGATCAACGGTCTCAAGCGCGAGCAGCTCATCGCGATGAATTCGATGGTCCTGCACGAGCTGTTTTTCGACGGGTTAGGCGAACAAAGTGAACCGGGAGGAGTTTTACTGAACGCGATCAATCGCGACTTCGGTTCGTATGATCGCTGGCGCTCCGAATTTATGGCGATCGGAAAGGCGCTTGGTGGCGGTTCTGGCTGGGTGCTGCTGTCCTGGTCGCCGCGCAACAACAGACTGGTCAATCAATGGGCCTCGGACCATTGCCATACACTCGCCGGCGGCACGCCGATTATCGCGCTCGATATGTACGAGCATTCCTATCACATCGACTTTGGCGCGAAGGCGGCCACGTATGTCGACACTTTCATGGCGGCGATCCGCTGGAAAAATACCGATCGTCTATTCAGCGAGCTTACGACAGTGCGGGGGGTGCAGCCGGGCGATAAGCCCACCTAGGAGGAAGCGATGCGTGCGTTGATTCCATTTTTAATCCTCGGCCCTGCTTTGGTAGCGGTTCCCGCAAGTGCCCAGCAAATCGATTGGCAGCAGGTCGATGCGGCTCTTGGAAGAAAACCTGCGGTGTCGGATGACGTGCATCGCTACGGTTTTCCGCGTTCCGATCTTTCCGTGACGCTCGATGGCGTCACGATCAAGCCCGCCTTGGCCTTGGGTGGATGGGTCGCCTTTAAGCCATCGCCCGGCGGCGCAATGGTTATGGGCGATCTCGTTCTTCTCGAATCCGAAATCAATCCTGTCATGGCCAAAATGATCGAAGGCGGCCTCGAGATCACGGCCGTTCACAATCATTTGCTACGCGCCAATCCCCCAACCTTCTACATGCATGTGGGCGGCCACGGCGATCCAGCGAAGATGGCCGGCGTTATTCGCGAAGCGCTGGCTGTTAGCAAGACGCCGCTTTCTGCGCCCGCCGCAGCCGGTCCCGCGCCGGCCATCGACCTCGATACAGCGAAACTCGATCAGATCATCGGAATCAAAGGCCAGACTAATGGAGGCGTCTATCAATTTGGAGTGCCGCGCAAAGAATCGGTTATCGCACATGAAATGCCGATTGCTCCCGCAGGGCCGATGGGCCTGGCCACTGGTATTAATTTCCAACCGACCGGAGAAGGGAAAGCCGCTATTACCGGCGACTTTGTCTTAGTTGGGAGTGAGGTGAATCCCGTCATTCGAGCCTTGAAATCGAATGGCATCGAGGTCACAGCCGTTCACAGCCACATGCTCGACGAAGAGCCGCGGCTCTTCTTTCTTCATTTTTGGGCGAATGACAACGCCGAAAAGCTTGGTCGCGGGTTGCGTACCGCAATCGATAAAACTGGGAGTGTAACGAGCCCGAACACTACAGGTAATAAACCGTGAAAACGGAAGAGGATCATCATGAAAGTGATCGTGATCCCTTTGCTCGTGCTGTTTGCGTACGCAAGTGACTTTGTCCCCGCAGTAGCGGCAGACAGTTGCAAGGACTGTCGCGATTACCAACGGGCTTGCGTAAAAGCCCACACACAAGCCGCATGCAAGAGCGAATACGATATCTGTATGAAACATTGTAGGGACAAGTAGCCAACGGCATTTCATGACACGGAAATGAATTGCCATAGGCTGCGGTCGAACGCGGCATCGTAAATGGTGCCGATTAGTTCGGAGATTACTCGGCTTTCATCCATTGCCGTCGCCCCACGAACAATGCGAGCGCCCGCTCGCCGGCAATATTAGTTGCTCAACTCAACGTATGGCTTGTTTTTTTTGAATCGCGTGTCCACACGAGCGTTCTGATACAAGGGCTGTTCACCGGCCTCACCGCTGCTGGTCAGACACCGGTCCCGGTGAGTTACGATGTCGATCTTGGAAGTTTCTCATTCCCCGAAATTTTCATGCCATTCCGGCGCCAACTGGCACACTCATTTCGTATGCCGGGGGAAGCATATGTTCCAATCCGGCTGGACGGCGTGCGCGCGGCGGCCTTTACCTTAGTCGTCGATGCACTACGCCACCCGCGCTAGCGGGCAACGCCGTCCGCAAGTCCCCGTTGCAGGTGCTCGCAATGTTGCAGGAGTTCGCCGAAAAAAGTTAGCGGGCTGGCGTCAATCCGTTGCCGGGTTTGACCCCATGATGACTTTTGCCGGCGCCTGCATAAAGGCTTACTGATAATCCGCAATAGTGCGTTGGCCGGTGCGGCCCGACAGGAGGCTCAGGTGCGAGGCATAGCTCATATTGTCGAAGCGATTGTTTTTAACAGCCGATGGCTGGTGGCACCGTTTTTATTGGGGCTGGTCATCGGTCTCGCGGCGCTGGCACTTAAGTTTCTCATCAAACTGGCTGAGTTCGTCATGCAAATCCCCGCGGCTCCGCCCGCGGATGTGATTGTCGGCATTCTCTCGCTCGTGGACCTCACCCTCATTGCCAACTTGATCGTTATCGTCATCTGCTCGAGCTATGAAAACTTCCTCACCCACATCGACCCCGCAAAACACCCTGATTGGCCGGATGGATTGATCAAAATCGGTTTTTCCGACCTCAAGCAGAAGTTGCTCGGCTCGATCGCGGCCATCGCTGCGGTCAATGTGTTGGAATGGTTCATGGACATCGAGCGCCATGCCGACAACACCAAGTTAGCCTGGGTTGTTGGTATCCTGCTTGCGTTTGCGGTTTCCATGCTCATTTTCTCAATCGCGGACCGAATGAGCCGTTCGAATGAAAACAGGGCGTCAACTAAGGTAACGCGTCAACGTTAGAAATAAGCGGGCGATGCATTCGCACCGGCGCCCCGTGACACCTGCTGATCTTGATGTCTGCGACCAGAAGCGGGTGTCCAATCCCCTGCCCCCGCTGTGCCTCCCTATTGCACGTCGGCAACGGTATGCGCAGGACGATCGCGCTGAAGCTGGTCGGTCAATCGTGTTATTTTTAGTTCTGCAACCTCACGTTCGCTTTTCAGCAAGGCTTCGAGAATTTCAACGCGCTTGTCCAACTTGCCACGAAGCGTTTCAAGATGTTTTATCCGCATCTCTTGCGTTGCAGTCAGCGTCTCGGCTTTTTTGACCTTGTCTTCCAGAGTCGATGTCTGCTGATTGAGCGCGCTACGGTGCCGCCGCTTTTCGCCCTGGACCGCCGCGACCAATTTGAACCGTTCTGCCGAGGCAGTCACGAGGCCTGCATCCCGAGCAACCGGCTCGCCAATGTTCTTGATTCGCGGAGAGCGTCATCGAGTTGCGCCCGCAAGTCCGCGTTTTCATTTTCGAAATGGACGATTTTGTCTTGTGCGGCAGCGACGTCTGTTTTGTGCTGCACCATCATTCGTTGAAGCGCAGAGATAACTTGGTTGAGACGATCGATCTCTTCGTACGCGCTTTGTAGCTCGTTAGCCTGCTGTTGCTGGACATTATAAAGTTCAACAATCTCAGTGACGCGCAGATTCAATTCTGCGGATTGTTTGGCAATCGTGTTTTCGAGGGCTCGGATGTCCGCACCAGGATCGGCTGGCGGCGGCGGCCAAAACTCTCCTCCAACATCAAACGCGGGTTCAATCAATTTCATAACCGAACCTTTCCCGCTGAAGGCGAGACCAAACGCATGATTTCGGGCACGGAAATGCGGCGAAGCAAGCGAATCGCCATCGCCATGAGCGTCCGAATTTGGAGTGAACCCCTTAACCATCGCTTAATGGCGGCGATGTCCGCTTTATCCCCCTGATCAGGGACAGCGGTGGCTCGAACGAAGCCCGCCGATTGGTAGGGCTAACAACAACCGTTTGAGTGGCAAGCGGCAACGCAGCGGCCGGCTCCGCGGAGAAGAGCAATGAATTTGCGCCGTTGCATGTGTCCCGGAAGACTGCGCCTTTTGCAATGCCAGAATCACACTGTCAGTTGGGGCGTCCGACGCGCGTGTCTATTTCGTTGCGAAGCATCACGAAATCAATGGGCTTGGTGAGAAGTGCCTCGGCCCCGCCTTCCAATGCCTTACGCTTGGTGTCTGCATCGCCATAGGCGGTAATCATGATCACCGGAACATCCGGCAGAACCGCTTTGGCCCTGGGCAATAGTTCAAGGCCGGTCATCCCGGGCATATTAATGTCGGAAAGGATCAGGATGAGCGAGGCATCCCGCGCATCGTTGATACACTCAAGTGCTGCGAGAGCGGACGGGGCAAACTCCATGGTGTAACGACCCGCGCGAAGGTCGCGCCGGAATTGTTGGCGAAACAGCTCCTCAACATCCGGCTCATCGTCCACCACGAGAATGAGCAAGTTCACCGGCGTTCTCCCGATCTAACAGCGGCTGCGGCTGCGCGCGGTAGAACGATTCGAAACTCCGTGAACTCGCCGAACGCGGTTTCAACTCCAATAGATCCACCATGTTGCTTGACGATGATATCATGGCTTATGGACAAACCCAGGCCCGTGCCCTCGCCGGCTGGCTTGGTCGTAAAGAAGGGATTGAACATCCTCTCCTTGATGTCCGGTGGAATGCCCGTGCCGTTATCACGGATCGTGATCTCCACGCGATCCCCAAGGTTCTTTGTCGCGGCGGTCAGGACGGGCTCATAGTCACCGCCATTCGCTTTTTCTCTGCGCTTTGTTGCCGCATAAAAACCATTGGAGATCAGGTTAAGAAGCACGCGCGTGATTTCTTGCGGAAACAAGTCAACTACACCGGCCGCTGGATCAAATGACTTTTCCAGGGTGATGTTGAAGCCAGGTTTCTCTGCGCGCGCGCCGTGATAGGCCAGATTGAGGCTTTCCTCGACAATGCCGTTAATATCGACAGGCCGATGCTCGCCCGAGCCCTGCCGCGAATGCAGCAACATGTTCTTGACGATCGAGTCGGCACGTTTGCCGTGCTGTACGACCTTGTCGAGATTGCCCTGCAACATCTCCGCAATCTCATTGATTTCTGTTCGCAGCTTGCCGTCGAGGTCGACCCCGGCAAGCGCCTGCCGCAATTCGTCAATGAGCTCGACCGAGACAGACGAGAAGTTGTTGACGAAATTGAGCGGATTCTTGATCTCGTGCGCTATGCCCGCGGTCAGTTGACCAAGCGAGGCCAGTTTCTCGGTCTGGACGAGGCGATCCTGGGCGGCCCGTAGCTCCTCGAGCGAGGCACCTAATTCGCGCGTGCGAGCCTCGACGCGTTCGAATAGCCTCGCATTTTGTATCGCCAACACCGACTGCGCAGCGAAAGTTTGCAAAAGTTCGATTGTGTTTTTCGGGAATTCTCCCGGCCGCTTGCGCCTAACAACGAGTGCACCAACGACCTCATTGGCGCTGAGCAGCGGCACGATCAGCAAGGCCCGATAGCCTGCGCGGACGATGATATCGAGGGTGACTTTGGGATCGAGTTGAAGGTCGGGGATCTGGAGTGGCGTGCGGCTTTCAACAGCTTGGCTGATTGCGGTATCGCCCATGCCAATATGGCGATCCTTGATTTCTGCAACGACGGTGTCGTCTAGTCCATAGGTCGCCCGCAGATGGAATTCTTTGTCGGTTTCGTCAAATACGTAGATCGCGCCCGCCTCGGTGCTGGACAGCTGCGTCGCTTTTGCGACGATGGTCGTCAGGACGGTTTCAAGATCAACTGTCGAATTTACCGCCTGCGTCACTTCGCCGAGCGCGCGCAGTTCCCCGACCGATTGCGCGAGTTCGCGGGTACGCAGCTCAACTTTATTTTCTAGCCCGGTGTACGATTCTTCAAGACGGCTGGCCATGTCGTTGAACTGATCGGCGAGAGCCTCAAACTCATCGCCAGTCTTGACCGAAATACGTTGTGATAGGTCACCACCGCCGATGCGGGCCGCTCCGGCACGCAGCGCCTGGATCGGAATAACCATTCGACGTGCCAGAAAAATTCCGGCCAGTGCCGCAAGAAAGAGCGCGCCCAACAAAACCAAACCCGTTCGCTCGATGGAAGCGATAAGCGGCTGATAAGCCTCGTCGACCGGCAGCTCCACGAATACGGTCCAGCCGAGCGGCGCGACTGGCGCAAAGGCCGTCAGGACTTGCCGGCCCTGGATGTCGGTCGCAGCCTGGGAGTCTTCCGCCAGATTACCCGCCTGTCCACGTTGCGCCGCCTGGACTTGTGCAAGGCGGCTCATATCCGTGTTTCGCAAGACCAGACTGATGTCCGGGTGGGCAATCAACCGTCCGCGCGCATCCACGACATAGGCATGACCATGCTCACCAACCTTGATCTTGGAGACGACGTCCCAGATGAGCTTGAGGTTGACTTCTGCGATGCTGACGCCGGCATCGCGCCGGGTACCGGCCAGCGACAGCGTCATGTATGGTTCGGATTCGCGGCGGAAATAAACCGGGCCGTAATAAATCTTGTTCTTCACGGCTTCCGTAAACTTAGGCTCCTTCGACAGATCGAGCCCGCTCCCCACAACATCCATGGCAAGGCGGGACACCCGCAACTGCTCCTTACCACTCGCATCGACCTGCGAAAGTTCGGTGATTGCTGGAACCTGACGCAACAAGCGGAGCGCATCGAATCGGCGTTGTTCGATAGTTTCGACTGACCAGAGTAGCTGGGTTGTCCATCCCAACTGGCTTTGAATTTCATTGACGAACTGGCCGATCTTGGTCGCTGCCGATTCCGCCTGCTCATGCTGGATCTGGATCAATGTCGCTTTATGGGTTCGATACGAACTCCATATTTCAAAAAGTCCGTTGACGAGCAACGCCATACAAACGACCGCGACGAATAGCCCCGCATATTTAAGGAACAGTCGGCTACGGTTTTTGGGCCGCACCGCCGGTTCAACTTGGGCCGTTTCGTCCCGATCGGTCATTCGATCACGTCATTGGCGGTCATGTCTTGGCGGCGATGCTAGATGATTATGTTGATCAAGACCAATGTTCGCATTGGATCATAAGCGGATATTGGACGATATTAACATCGTTTGATCGAACGGACGACGTGAACGGCCCCGCAGCGATTGACTCCGGGGCCGGTCATTTTCACAATCTGGTGGTTCCGACAAATTGCCGAAGAGAGATTCCGACAGCCGCGATGACTCGGTCCCAGCTGCGTGTCTCGTCCTGACGGAAAAGACGAGCGGTTGGATACCAAGGGCTGGTATCGCGATCGAGGAGCCAGCGCCAATCGGGCAAATACGGTAGCAAGATCCAGACCGGGCGGCCTAATGATCCGGCAAGATGGGCGATGCTGGTATCCACCGAGATCACCAGGTCGAGACTGGATAAAAGCGCGGCCGTATCGGAAAAGTCGGCAAGTCTATCGCCAAATTGGTGAACGTCGGGATACGCGCACAACACTGCCGTGTCGGCGGGACGAACATCCTTCTGCACGCTGATAAATGTCGCCTCGGATACCAGCAACGGCAAGAGCGCGCTTAAATCGATCGAGCGAATTTGGTCGCGCTTGTGGTTTGGATTGCCAGACCAGGCTATTCCAACCCGGCACGTTCGTTTTTCGCCAAGCCGCGCACTCCATTCCGCCAATTTTTTTGACTCTGCATGAAGATACGGGATTTCCGCGGGAACCGTTTCAAGCTGCGTACCGAAGGCGCGCGGCAAGCTGAGCAAGGGACAGTGTAGATCGAAATCCGAGAGTACTTCGCCTGCGGATACCACCTGCGCAATGCCGGTGAGGTTGCACATCAATTCCTGCAACCTTTTGTCGACCTCGAGGATCACCCGACCGCCGCGCGCAGCGACAAGCGGCGCATAGCGGCAAAATTGAATCGCATCGCCAAGGCCCTGCTCGGAATGGAGTAGAATTGTCTTGCCTTCGATTGCTTCGCCCCGCCATAGCGGCTGTGAAAACCTCCGATTGGCAATGGCCATCAGCTGGTATTTCCAGCGCCACTCGTATTCTGCCCAGCCACGCGTGAAATCGCCGGTGAGGAGCCGGAGCGATGCCGCATTCCAGTGCGCCTCCGGATAGTCCGGCTGCAACGCGATGGCGCGGTCATAGTTATCCAGCGCCTCGTTGTGCCGCCTGAGTTCATAGAGGGCTGCACCGCGATTGGAGAACGCCTCAGGATAGTTCGGCTGCATATCGATCGCGCGTTCAAAGCTCGTGAGCGCTTCCTCATATCGCTTCAATTCGAGCAAAGTCGTTCCGCGATTGTAGTAAGCCCCCGAATGACCTGGGTGCAATGCAAGCGCACTGTCATAGCTCACCAGCGCCTCTTCAAACCGTTTCAGTTTGTTGAGTGCATTGCCACGATTGCTCAACGCTTCGACAAGGTTTGGCTGCAAAGCAAGCGCACGATCGAAGCTTTCGAGCGCCTGGTCGAACCGGCCCAATTCGTTCAACGTATTTCCGCGGTTTGCATGCGCCTCGGCAAGCTGCGGACGCAGGGCGATCGCCCGGTCATAACTCGTTACCGCTTCTTCGTATCGCTTGAGCGTGTGTAAGGCGCCGCCGCGATTATAGAGTGCTCCCGCATCGTCCGGACGGAGCGTGAGCGCGCGATCGTAGCTCGCCAGCGCGTCGTCGAACCGTTTCAGGTCGAATAAAACTGCGCCCCGGTTGGTGAGCGCAGAGGCATAATTCGGTTGCGAGACGAGCGCGCGGTCGTAACTATCCAATGCTTCTTCGAATCGATTCAGAGCCCTGAGTGTATTTCCGCGATTGGACAAGCCCTCGGCATGCTTTGGCTGCAAAGCGAGCGCCAGATCATAATTTGTCAGAGCTTGATCGTGTTTTCCGAGCGCGGCCAGGACGACGGCAAGAACATA
>WNFD01006218.1_pt1 | contig 12904 bp, 13 predicted proteins | sample 5400491 | NCBI WGS metagenome assembly WNFD01 (sample SAMN13153343, study PRJNA577476) | soil metagenome | isolation source: 120 cm saprolite under Douglas fir tree site 2 hole 2 replicate 2 | place: USA:California | collected 2015-04-18 | reverse complement strand
TCGAACCTTTGCAATACTCGCTGCCGTCCTCCCGCTCGGGCGAGGAGCCACTTGCAACGCCGCCGGTGCGCCCGTTGCGATCCCGAATCCGTCCGTGGATGCTCCCCTCGCACCCACGAAAGGCCAGCAAACCGCCGTCCTGGCCGGTGGTTGTTTTTGGGGAATCCAGGCCGTGTTCGAACACCTCAAGGGAGTGATCAGGGCGACTTCAGGATATTCTGGTGGATCGGCGGACACGGCGCAGTACGAAAGGGTCAGTACGGGGCGCACCGGACACGCGGAATCGGTCCAGGTGATCTACGATCCGTCCCAAATCACCTATGGCCAGCTTCTAAAGGTGTTCTTCTCGGTGGCGCATGACCCGACGCAGCTCAATCAGCAAGGACCAGATGTCGGCACGCAGTACCGCTCGGCAATTTTCTTCACAAATGACGAACAGAAACGCATCGCGCAGGCCTATGTCGATCAACTTAATCATGCGAAGGTATTTCCGCGGCCCATCGCCACTCAGGTCGTCACGCTAAACGCGTTCTATCCCGCGGAGGATTACCACCAGGGCTACGCCGACAATCATCCCGAAAACATGTATATCGTGATCAACGATCTCCCAAAAGTTGAGCATCTTCACAAGCAATTCCCGGAGCTTTATGTGGAGAAGAAGTAAAGACGCAGCGATCTGAACTTTCGCCCTATCAACAATCGGTATAGCGCGGAGCCAGGCGAATTCGCGTGGCTTTGAATCTCAAATCTCAAAATTCAAATTCCACCGCGAAGTTGCCGGATTCTTCCAGAAAACAGCCCCGGTATTCAGGATCATGGGGACGGTGGTCCCCTTCATCAGGCTCAGGACAGGCAAATCCGTTCGACACGACCATTTGGTTCAATGATTTCAGTCGTGCGCGACGGATCCAGACGTAAGAAGGTGGCAGCATGACTCTGGTGAAGTTCTCGCACACCACTGGATGATACTGCAAGCCACGCTAATTCAAACTGTTTGAACTTCTTGACCAACCACGGATTCCCAATACGGAAAAACCCACTTGACTTCCACCACGGCCCAGGAGTATAGCGGAAGCATAAGTTATTACGCAGGCCCAAGAACGCGCCGAAGGCAGCGGCCCGTGCTCGTGTAGCAATTGACTGTCGTCGGCTTTCTTCAGAGCCCTCGGCCTTGGTGCCAAAGGAGGTGCTCCGACATCCCGAGAAAACGTGATCATCGCTGATCGCCTGAGGCAGCGGATTGTGAAGGGTGCGTGGATCTCGGCTTGTCCCGTGGTCGGAGATTTGGCCTCATAAGGCGGCTACTTGATTCCTGAAATGAAGTGATTGTACGGATGGGATTTGGGTGTATAGCTGTGGCTGGCCAGGACAGCAAATTGGAAATTCTGAGGAGCAGTTCCTCTCGCAGAATTCGAAATTTTATTTTACTCAGCTCGAAGCCCTGAGGCGTCGTGGCCCGGTGAGCTTGCAATTAGTGAGGAGGGGCGCGGGCTCTACTTGGAGCCCGCCAGGATTATGATGAAGCAAACTTTCGCTATCGGTATCGGTGGTGCGGCCGGTCAGGGTGTTGCCACCCCTGGGGACATTTTCGCAAAAATCTTCAGTCGCCGTGGTCTTCACCTGAACGCCTACAATGCCTATCAATCCATTATTCGCGGCGGTCACACTTTTTTGACCATTCGTACAGGACCTGAAAAGGTCACCAACATGGGCGACCGGATCGACTTGATGATCCCGCTGAACCAGGACACCATCGACCGCCACCTGACCCTGCTCACCGCCGGCGCGGCATGTATCTATAACGCTGACACGATTAAGCCGGGGACTCCGGGTAGCGGGGTGCAAATGTGTCCGCTGCCGGTTTCAAAGCTGGCGGACATTACTCGAAATAAGGTAGCTCAGAACACACTCGCGATCGGCGCCGGCCTCAGCATGATGGGTATCAGCTTCCAGGCTCTCGAGGACGTCCTCAAAGAGCAGTTCAGGAAGAAGGGCGACGCCGTGGTGGCAGAAAACGTCGGCGTAGCGCGCGCCGGGTATGATTACGCCATCTCCAACTTCAAGCCTTTTTCCTACCCGCTGCCCAAGACTGAAAATCGTTATGCGATCCTCAGCGGCAATATTGCAATGGCCATGGGAGGAGCGGCAGGAGGCGTGAAGTTCTATTGTGCCTATCCAATGAGCCCCGCGACCGGCGTTCTGCATTGGATGGCCGCGCACGCGCGCAAAGCCGGCATCATGGTGCGGCAGGTGGAAGACGAGATCGGAGTAGTCAACATGGCCATCGGCGCCGCGCACGCCGGGGTACGCTCGATGTGCGCTACCTCGGGCGGAGGCTTCGCTTTGATGAGCGAGGGCCTTGGCATGTCAGCCATGATTGAAACCCCGGTTGTCGTGATTGACTGCCAGCGAGCCGGCCCATCCACGGGCGTTCCCACCAAGACCGAACAGGGTGACCTCTGGCAAATGCTGGGCGCCGCTTTTGGGGATTACCCCCGGGTGATCGTTGCGCCGCTTGATATCGGCGATTGCTTCAAGGTCATCCCCGAGCTGTTCAACATCGTTGACCGCTTCCAGTGTCCCGGCATCGTTCTTTGCGATCTGTTGCTGTCGGAAGGCAGGCTCAGCGTGGATCCGAAGGATCTGGATTTCGCCCAGCCAATTGATCGCGGCGAGCTAATCGCTTCGGGCAACGGGGCGTCCCCCGGAGTTTCCTCGAACGGAGGTTACAAGCGCTACCTGATCACGAAGAGCGGTATTTCGCCGCGCGCCATTCCCGGAGTGCCCGGCCACACTCACACCGCAGGCACGGACGAACACGACGAAGACGGCGTGTTGATCAGTGACGAGTTCACGAATCCGGTCAAGCGGCGCGCCATGATGGAAAAGCGCATGCGCAAAATGGTGGGCATTGAGGCTTCCGTTCCGCCGCCTGTACTGATGGGTCCCCGCGATGCTGACGTTACCTTGATCGGCTGGGGGTCGACCAAAGGGGTGATCGAGGAATCCTGTGAGATCCTCAGGGAACAGGGAATCTCGGCCAATCAGTTGCAAATCCGCTGGCTCGTCCCGCTGCATGGCGAAGCGATTCTCGACATTCTGAAAGGCTCGCGGCACACCATCATTGTCGAGAACAACTTCAGTGGCCAGTTTGCGCGTTATCTGCGCAGCGAAACCAGCTACGTGCCGAACGGCTACATTCGCAAGTACGATGGCGAACCGTTCATGCCGCACCATATCGTCGAGGCCGTGAAGGAACAGCTCGCAGGGAAAACGAAACTTTCCGTTCCCGCGCACGAAATCATGGTTTGAGGAGAAGATAAAAATGGCGACCGGCGTAGCACCTCCCGAGCAACTGAAGATTACCGATTTTAAGGGCAAGGTCGATCCCGACTGGTGCCCCGGCTGCGGCGATTTCGGCGTGCTCTCGGCCGTCCAGAAAGCGCTGGTCGAGCTCCAGATTCCGAACCACAAAGTGGTGACCATCAGCGGCATCGGCTGTTCATCCAACTTCCCCGGCTTTATCGAGACCTATGGGATGCACACGCTGCACGGCCGCGCCCTGGCGGTCGCCACCGGGATGAAGCTCGCCAATCACGAACTGACCGTACTGGTGACAGGCGGTGACGGTGACGGCTTCGGGATTGGCGGCAACCATTTCCTCCACACCATGCGGCGTAACGTGGACCTGCTCTACATCGTCATGGATAACCAGATCTACGGCCTCACCACTGGACAGACCTCACCGACCAGCCGGATCGGCATGAAAACGAAAAGTATGCCGTTTGGTAATATCGAAGCGCCGGTTAATCCAATTTCACTGGCCCTGGCCGCTGGAGCCACCTTCGTTGCCCGCGGTTACAGCGCCGATCAGAAGCACCTCACCGACCTGATCATTCAAGGAATCGAACATAAGGGCTTCTCGTTCCTGGACGTCTTCAGCCCTTGCGTCACGTATAATCACGACAATACCTACCAGTGGTTCAAGCCGCGCGTGAAGAAGCTTGAGGATGACGCCTCTTACGACTCGGCTGACTGGAAAGCCGCCATGGGAAAATCGCTGCTCTGGGACGACGAGATCCCCATCGGGAAATTTTTCGAGCGCACCGACGTACCTACTCTGCACGGCGCCGAACCCGTTCTAGACAAAGGCCCTCTGGTGCATCACGACCTGGGGATACCTATTGAGGTGGCCCGCTCGTTCATCGAAGAGTTGATGTAGCGACGCGGGCAGCTCGTGTCACGGCTGCTGTCATATGTCCGTACTTTGTCCAGCCGCGGCACTCGGCCCCAATTGGCCGTAAAGTCGGCCTTCACGAAGGTCGGTGTCCCGCCGAATCTTTGACGCAATATCGCCTTCCCACTCGAAAACGCTCGACAATGGTTGGGCAGTTCCGAGCTAACCCCGGGAAATCAGATCAGACAAAGTTGTTAGGGACATCAGAACCAGGCTGAGAGGAGGGTATTCATGGCATCTCAAGCGACCAAGAAAAAGAAGCAGGGTAAGAGACCGGCCGATCGCGACCACCTTGAACAAAAACGGTTTATGGAAATTGACGTGGATCCGGGTCGCGATGCCGAGCTCGGCTGGATCGATAAAGCCGAAGACGCCAAAACCCAAGGCATTGTCGAGCTGAAGGGAAATCGTTCTGGCGCGGCCGGCTCGAAAAGGCGTGAGCATTAACCCAAGGTTATCGGTGTGTTCCCCCTCGCCACAATGCTATCAGCACCAGAATCGCGCAGCCTTCTATCGATCCACTAACCCAAGCCAAGGTGTCTCCGAAGGCCAACGACGTTGAGCATCTTCACAAACACTTCACCGAGCTCTTTGCTGGCAAGAATTAAGGCAGCGGCGCGACTCGACAAGTTTTGAGATTTCATCCCCATCCCTTCGTGCTGATCTTCCAGAGCGGTTCGTAGTTGGCGATTTTGTCAAACTGAACTCCGCCCTTTTCCATGATCGGGCGCTGGGCGAGCATGGGCGCCAGTGTGTCCATCTGTTCGGCCGCTGTAAGGTCGCTCCAGATGCTTACGTTTACGAATGTATTCGTCGCGGGGTCAACGCCCGCGAAATAGTAGAGCAGGCCGCGGAGTTGCTCGAGCGCGGGAATCAGCGGCACGGCGGAAGCCTCAGCGAGCCGGAGTACCTCTTCATAACGCTCGGGCGGGAAGCGTCCCTTGGAAATACGGACAACGGGGGAGTTGGACATGAGTTCTGCTCCTCTTAGTGAATTAAACTACAAGCCCTCCCATAAATAGGCTTTGTGGGTCGCGGCCCCGGCGGAGCCGGGATCTTCGACTTCAGCCGCGACATCAAAACCCCAATAAAAACCGGGCTTTAGCCTGTCCTCAATTAGTTCAAGCACGAACTGGCCCTTGCGCCATAAGCCCGGAACCCGCATTCTAGGCTAGTCAGAGTGAACAGTCCTTGTAGAAGCTATCCCATAAGTGATCTTTGAGGGTCGCGGCTTCACACGCTGCGGAAAAAGTCTCACGTCTTGTGGGTCGTGCCTTCAGGCACGACATAAAGTCCGCGTTTCCCTCAGGGGTTTTAACCCCTGAAGGTTCGAAAGTACATTTTTCCGCAACCTATTCAGCCGTGACATCAAAACGCAATAAAAACTGGGCTTTGGCCCCTGAATCGTGTATCACCGTACACCCGGGCAATTTATGAGATAAGTTTTATTATCGATGAACCCGGCACCTAAAAATCCGAAGGCAACTGCAGGGACGATCCGCATCGGCCCGGCTGGATGGTCCTACGCGGATTGGGCCGGGATCGTCTATCCTGCGCGCAAGCCGCGAGGCTTCCACGAAGCCGCCTATCTCGCTGAATTTTTCGATACCATCGAAATCAATACGTCGTTCTATCAGCCGCCGCGCGCCGAGCATTGCCGCCAATGGATCGCGCGCGTCTCGGCCAACCCTCGATTTCTGTTCACCGCAAAGCTCTGGCAGAAATTCACGCACGAGCCGGACGCGGGTGACGAAGACGAGCGCGCTGTCCGGGCAGGATTCGATGTGCTACGCGATGCCGGAAAACTGGGCGCCGTGCTGCTCCAATTTCCGTTCTCTTTCCATCGCAACGAGGAAAACACGTCCTACCTGAAGAATCTTCTCAAGCGATTCGCCGATTATCCGCTGGTGGTGGAGGTGCGCCACGCCACATGGAACGACAAAGCTTTTTACGCCATGCTGCACGAGCGCGGCGTCGGATTCTGCAACATCGACCAGCCCGTGATTGGCCGTTCGATGAAACCGAGCGAGCGCGCCACCGCGCGAGTCGCCTACGTGCGCCTCCACGGCCGGCGCTATGACTCCTGGTTCAGCGACGATCCCGCCATGCCGCCTTCGGAGCGCTACAACTACCTCTACACGGAGCAGGAGCTCGAGCCCTGGGCCGCTCGCATCCGCCATCTGGCCGATGAGGGCGAATCCACTTTCGTCGTCACCAACAATCATTTTCAGGGGAAGGGAATCGTGAACGCTCTGCAATTAATCCGCCTCCTCACCGGCGCGAAGGTGAAAGTTCCCGAGCTCCTCCGCCAGCATTACCCCGAACTCGACCGCATCGCCTCCGAGCCACCCGCGGAGCCAATGTTGTTCCCCACTTCGTAGCAGGCCACCCGGATGAGAACGGGCTCTACGAAAGTGGGGGTCTCTATTTTTACCGGCTGACCTGTTGCGTTCCGTCCTCTACTGAAATAACCTAGCGGACATCTTCCCGTAGAATGTTGTTCGGAATTCCGGCCCAGCAGCGGAACTAAGAGGAGGTGCTTCGATGCGTAGAAGAATCGGCAGCCTATATTTCACGATATTGCTGTGTTTCGTCGTCGGAATCGGCGCGATGACGGGTCTACTTCTTGTGCGGGCCGCGCCCGCGGCGGCGCCAGAAGACCGCATCAATGCTGCTTATGCGGCGATGGGCGGGGACAAGTTGAAGACTGTCAGTTTGAAAGCCAGCCTGGAGCAATTCGATCCAGGCGAATCGTATTCCCTATCCGATCCCACCAAGCCTGACACGGGCGTATCACAACTGGTGCGGAGCCGCGATCTGGTACACGGGTTCACACGCAACGAATGGGTTCGCCCGCTCGCGGGCGGCGACACCAAGCGGACCTTCACTGAAATCATCACACCGTCTGCCGGCTACGTGATCGGCAATGACGCGGCCAATGGCCGCCTGCCGAAGCGCTCAACCAAGGCGACCCCGCCCGAGCACACCATGTCGGCCCGCCGCCTCACCGCGACTTTGCGCGAACTGGAGCGGCCGATTGTGGTCATCGAGATGAAGCAGCATCCCGACCGGGTCTCCCCAACAGTCGATCAGACGGTTGCAGGCAAAACCTACCCGGCCCTGCAATATCGCGGTGACTATGGCATGTTCACCGTAATGTTTGATCCCGCCACGAATCTTCCAGTGCGCGTGCGCACGCTCGATTGGGACGGAATAGAGGGTGATTCTGTCTTCGACGCCGAGTATTCGGATTGGCGCGACGTTGACGGCGCGAAGATTGCGTTCCACGCCCTGTATACGCTGAACGGCATGAAGATCGCGGACATGAAACTCTCCGACGTGAAGGCGAACCCGACATTGGCGCCCGCGACCTTCAACATTCCGGAAAACATGTTGGGAAGCGCGGCGAAGCCAGCGCCCGCAAACGTGACGCCGTTCCAATGGATCTTCCGCCGGCAGTTCCTGGGCTTCTATTACGATTCAGACGCCATGTACACCGACGATGCCGACAGTCTAAGGCTCGACGACGTTGGCCCGAATATCAGCCAAACGCAGGGCGGCACGCACAACACGATCTTCATCGCCACGAACACCTACCTGATCGCCGTGGAAGCGCCGAACGACGACGGCCAGTCGATGCAATCCATCGATATGGCCAAGAAAAAATATCCGGGGAAATCGATCCGCTACCTGATTCTCACCCATCACCATGTCGATCACGTTGGCGGCATGCGCGCCTACGCCGCTGAGGGCGCCACCATCGTGGTGGCCAAGGGCAACGGCGACTATTTCCGTAAGGTGCTGGCGCGGCCGGAAACACTGAACCGATTCGCGCCAAAGAGTGCCTTCACAGCTAAGGTGATCGAAGTCGATGGCAAGTGGAGTGTGAACGATGGCGGCCGAGAGGTGGACGCTTATGCCGTCGATAATCCCCACGCAGCGGACTATCTCATCGCGTACGTGCCCGACGCCAGGCTCGGCGTTGTGACCGATCTGTATGTTCCGGGCGCGCCTGTACCTTCCAATGCGATGGTGGCGGCGCTGGTGAAAGGCGTCGACAAATGGGGAATCAAGCCAGAGCGCTTTGCCGGCGGTCACGGCTCCACTGGCCCTTATGCCGATGTGGTTCTAGCTGCGCAAAAATGAATGTTTCCGAGCTGCTGGTGTCTACGCGACAGGCAGTCCTTCGGCTCTGGCCAACTTTTCCTGGTTGCGATCGAACGTATAGAACATGTCCACCTGCAACTTCAGGGCAGCGGCCACATGCAGAACATCGAGCGTACGAGTACCCAGTTGAGGCGTCTTCCGGCGGGCCATCTGCATTGCTCTGTCAAACAGACCCTCGGGCAACGGTTTTAGCAGGAGGACACCGTCCGACAAATCTTTCCGGACCAGTGCCTGAGCCGCTTTGACCTTTGATGCAGGAAGCTCTCGCCGAAAAAGGCGCAGGGAGATGGCGTTGGTAAGTTCCAGTTCGCCGAAGGGAGTCAGGAGAATCGGAAGTTTGGCCTGCTCCATGCGCGCGGCGGCCAGCGCCGAGTTCGCGTCCAGCACATAGAGCGAGACGAGAAAGCTCGTGTCGGCGTAGGCGCTCAATCGCGATCCCGTTCGCGAGAGACCAGTTCCGCCCCGCTTACCTTCAAGGGTTTACCGCGGTAGATTTTTTTCAGGCGCGCCAGGAAATCGGGGCGCCGGGAGGGAACCGCCGGCTTGGCCGGAACCAGCCGGGCGATGACTCGCTTGCGCTTGGTGATTTGAATCTCTTCGCCTTCGCGGAGGAGATTTTCGACCTCCCGAAACCGGTAGCGCAAGTCGCGCACGGTAGCTTTTCTCATGTGATATATTTTAGCATCACATTGGCTAGAGCACAATCCTCTCTCGATGCTCGACCGCATCGCCTCCGAACCACCCGCGGAGCCGCTGCTGTTCCCGACAGCGCCATTGCCTGGTTTTCGCGGCTTGTGTCTATACCAATATGGGTATATTCTGAGGATGCCGATGAGGAATTCGCAGACGGTAAAACCACTGTGCTGGGTGGGCAGCAGTAAGAAAGACCTCATGGGGCTGCCGGAAACAGTAGTGAATGTATTCGGTTACGCCCTTTATTTGGCTCAGATCGGCAGCAAGCATGACCAAGCCAAACCATTGAAGGGCTTTGGTTCGGCAGGTGTGCTGGAAATTATCGAAGATAGGGAAGGAAATACATACCGCGCAGTTTATACGGTTCGCTTGGCCGGATGCGTGTTCGTCCTGCACGTGTTTCAGAAGAAATCCAAGCGGGGTGTTGCGACACCTAAGAGGGAATTGGATTTGATTCGAGAACGATGGAAAGTAGCCGAACAAATGGCCAGAGAGCTGGAATCATGAAGAAAACACAATTCATCACTCGACAAGGAATACAGATCGAAAAAGGCTCGGGGAACGTGTACGCGGACCTGGGTTTTCCCGACAGCGAGGACATGCTGGTCAAGGCGCAGCTTGTCACGAAAATCGCGGAGATCATCCGCCAGCGGCGCTTGACCCAATTGCAGGCGGCAAAACTCCTCCGGTTAACCCAACCCAAGATTTCTCGATTGCTCCGCGGGGAGTTCCGGGGCATCTCCGAGCGGCGACTGCTCCAATGCCTGACGCGATTAGGCCGCGACGTTCAGATCGTAGTGAAACAAACGCCCCACCGGCGAGCCCAGGGACAGCTGACAATCCGCTTCGCCTGACAAACAAAAGGGCCCTCGAAGCTCATCGCCCGGCCATTTTCTTTATTTTTCGCCCCGCTGTACATTCGCTTTTTATTCGCCTATACTGGAGCCCAATAGAGACGGCCCCCCGCGAGGAGCACGCCCCCATTGCCATGGCTTCAGACCCCATCCCGGTTGCACTTGCCACTCGGCATCCTCCAACCGCTAGGAGAAGAGGTCTCGCGATCACCGTGCCTGCTGGGTCGGGCGGCACGACTTCTGTAGGGGCACGGCATGCCGTGCCCCTACACGACGTTACGGCAATCGCTGCGTCGGCGGCATTGCCACTGCCACAAAGAAAACCCTGGGTGCTGCCGCCGTCGGGGCTGGCGGTGTTTTATGGACGGCCGGAGACGCCGCGGCTGTTCCACTATTTTTTGCCGCGCCTCCTGGCCGAAGGGAAGCAGGTGCTGTGTCTTGACGGCGCGAACCGGTTTGATCCGCTGTTGATTGCGCGGCTGGCGCGACAGAGGGGGCGCGAGGTGGCGGAGTTCAACCGCCGCATCCGCGTGGCGCGGGCGTTCACCTGTTTTCAGTTGACCGAGCTGCTGGTGCGTGTGCCGCGCCTGCTTGAAAAATTTGCCGCCGACGCGCTGGTTGTGACGGCACTGCCGGACCTGTACTTCGACGAAGACGTGCGCGAACGCGATGCCGGAGTGTCGTTCCGCCACGCTCTGGACGCGCTGCGGGCGCTGCGCCCGTTGCCGCTGAGCGTCGCGGTGTTCTCCGACGCGACATCGTTTGAGACTCCGCGCCGCGCGATGTTCGGGCAGCTTGCCGCGCAGGCGACCGAACTGTGGCGATTCGCGCTCGATGGAGCAGGAGGCAAGCTGCGATTGATTGGGGAGGAGGGGGGAAACAGGTTACAGGTGACAGGTGGTAGGTGACAGGGGTTCTTACCTCTTTCTGGCGGGCTCCAAGTAGAGCCCGCACCCGTGCGGTTTTCTCTGTGCTCTCTGTGGTGAATGCTTTTCAAGATTTAACATAGAGAACACGGAGGCCTTAGAGAGCGTAGAGAAAAAATCACACGAGTTACGAATCACGAGCCTGCCTGCCGACAGGCAGGTCACGAATCACGGAATTTATGGGCCGCACGGTTCCTACATTTCGGCAACTGATCGACGACGCCATCGCGCGATGGTCGAAATTCCGCCGCGCGCTGCGCCGTGAGGACCAGGAATATTTCGACCGCCTGTTCCGCCGGGTGCGGTCGTACACGCAGGCGGCCACTTATCAGGCGAGCGACAACCCCATGGAAGCGATTCTGCTCTCCATCGCGCTCGATCAGGAAAAGCGGCTGGACGCGCTCGAGCGCGCCGTGCAGCCGCCGGAGACGGGTGCGGGCTCTGCGCTCGGTCGCCATAGCGCTGATTTTAGCGCGTCGGCGACTGGGAGCTCGCCGGAAAAATATCTGGAGAGACTCAATGCGCCTCAAATCGCCTGTGAAAATCAGCAGCCCGACGCACAGCAGCAGCCTGACACACAGCAACGGCCAGACAAAAATCAACGGATGGATTCTCGATCTCTACCCGAGCCCGCACGGGATGAAGCTGTGGCTGATCGAGCCGAACCAGACGCGCCACCGGCTGATTGACCGCTTCGCGCCGGTGTTTTATGTCTCGGGGCCGGACGCGGTTCTCGGCCATCTGCGCGAGGAAGCCGCGCGGCAGCCGCACCGTCGCTCTACTGCTGGCAGCGCGGCGTCTTTCCGCTGGCGCGCGTGGAAGCCGAGGTCGACGGCGAAGGCCGCATCCTCGCGCTCGAATGCCGCGACACCGAATGGGCGCTCGACTACGAACTGCCCCCGCTCGAAATTCTGCGCGTGCGCCTCGGAGGCCTGCGGCGCGTGGACCCTACGCACGGCGTGCAGACCGCACTCGAAGTCGAAGTGGATGGCCGCCAGTTCGAATTTGACGAATCGGGCGAGCCCGCCGCCGTCGCGTTCCAGCATTTGCTCGCGCGGCACGATCCCGACCTGATCCTGAGCGACTGGGGCGATGCCACGATTCTGCCGCGCCTGCGCGAGCAGGCCGCGCGGCTGCGCCTGGCGCTTGCGCTCAACCGCGATCCCGACGCCGAAGTGCAGCAGAGCCGCGCGCGCAGCTTCATGAGCTACGGCCGCATCCTGTTCAAGAACAGCGCGACCACGCTTTTCGGGCGCCTGCACGTGGATACGCACAACTCGTTCATCGCCGATAAATGTGACCTCTCCGGGTTGTGGGAACTCGCGCGCGTCACCAAATTGCCCGCGCAGTACGCCGCGCGCACCACGACCGGCACCGGCATCTCCTACATGCAGATGGAACTCGCCTGGCGCGACGGCGTGCTCATCCCAGAGCAGAAAGCCGAACCGGAAGATCCCAAATCGCCAGACGAGTTGCTCGCCTCCGACCGCGGCGGCCTGGTGTTCACGCCGAAGACCGGTTTCCACGCGAACGTCGCTGAACTCGATTTCGTCAGCGAGTATCCCAGCATCATGGCGCGGTTCAACATTTCACCCGAGACGATCAATTGCCCGTGCTGCCCCGATGCGCCGCGCGTGCCGGAACTGGGCTACCGCGTCTGCCGCATGCGTCGCGGCATCACCAGCCGCGTCGTCGAGCGGCTCATCGCGAAGCGCGGCGAGTTAAAGAAGTTGTGTAGCGCCGCCCAAAATCTGCCCCGGCCCGATCGGGAGGGCGACATTTCAAATTCAAGCACGCCCTCTTACGGTGTCATTCCGAGCGAAGCGAGGAATCTCTCTGGATTTGAAACCGAAGAACAGAGAGATTCCTCGGCACGCAGCGTGCCTCGGTTCACCGAGAACGTTCTCCGCGAACGGGATGACAACGATTTGAGTGTTTCGGCAAACAGTGAAGGAGGGCGCCCCATGGACCCGCTCCGCAATGCGGAAGCGGAAAAAATTCAACGATACAAGCTCCAGCGAGACTCC
>WNFD01006131.1_pt1 | contig 12905 bp, 12 predicted proteins | sample 5400491 | NCBI WGS metagenome assembly WNFD01 (sample SAMN13153343, study PRJNA577476) | soil metagenome | isolation source: 120 cm saprolite under Douglas fir tree site 2 hole 2 replicate 2 | place: USA:California | collected 2015-04-18 | reverse complement strand
GATCACCGATTGAGCAGCTTTCCATGCTTCCATCAAAGCGGCACCGTCGCCGCTGGACTCGATGATCAGCATGCCCGGGAGATTCTTTGCCCGAAGTTCTCTGGCGACAACCAGCCCAACACCATCGTCGCCGCGGTATTCGTTGCCGATACCGATCACAAGGATTGGTGATGGCATACGTTCCTTTCAGACTGCTGAGACGCAGTCTAGCTGCGACAGCAGCGTTGCAGCAGACAGCCTGGGGGGCTGCTCACCCTCGCTCAATGTACAGCTTCAGGAAGTGCGTAGCGCAGGAAATGCAGGGGTCGTAGTTGCGGATCGCCTGCTCGCACTGCCATGTGAGCCGCTCCTTGGGCAGATTCAAGGCTTGCTCAACGTAGTGCCGGAGATCGTTCTCGATGGCCCCACTACCTGATATTCTTTGTTGTGGAGCACATCCAGCAAACGCTGGAAATGCTCGCGCTCCAGGATCACCTGGGCCTTGACCTGTAAGGAAGGTATCATCGTTTCGACCTTATCCTGAAATAACTATCTAGCTTCGGAGCGGCCTATCATCGTTACCTCTCTATCTTCATTGTACCTGCCTGTTTGCACCATCTAAAGAAGCCAACCTTCTGCTTCTCATCTCGCGCATTGACCCATCCAGGAAAAGTATGGCAGAGAGTTATGCATGGTTCACTTGCACCACAATGGCGCTCACATTATCTTCCCCTCCTCCTGCCAGCGCTGCCTCGATCAGTGCGTGAGCTGTCCTGGATGGATTGGATGGATTGGATGTCGGCTCGGACAAGATGGCGGCAATCTGCGGATCGCGGACCATTTCCCACAGCCCATCGGAGCAGAGCAGCAGGATGTCCCCGGCAGCAAGCGGCGCAGTAGAGCCGTCCACCTCCACCGTGGCTTTCTCGCCCAGGCTGCGATAGATGAGGTTGCGCATGGGATGAGTATAGATGTCCTCAGGCTGGATGACATTCACGTCCACAAGGGCGGCCACAACCGAGTGATCGTGGGTGATCTGCAACAACCCGGCAGACGGGCGGTAGAGGTAGCACCGGCTATCACCGACATGGGCCACATAGGCTGTGGTATTAATGACGAGAGCTGCCGTCATGGTCGTTCCCATATTGTCTCTCTGGCCCTGGTTGCGCTGATAGACAGCCTGGTTGGCAGCCCGCACGCCTTCTATGAGTCCGGAGAGAAAGGCATCTGGCCTTCGTTGCTGCCCGCTGAGAAATCCACACACAGACCTGGCCAGGGTGTCCACTGCGAGGCGGCTTGCTTCTTGTCCATGGGCATGCCCTCCCATGCCGTCTGCCACCACGAAAAGGGCGAACGGTGTGGGTACGGAAGAGACAGATAGGATAGTACCATGGGTGACGAAGAGGGTATCTTCATTTGGGTCGTGCTTCCGTCTCAGGCCAGGATCAAGCTCGGCCCCTACCTGCAAGGCGAGAACCGGTCGCTTTGTATGTACGCTCTTCTCAGTACCTCCGGGGACGCACGTACCCACATGGCGAGAGGTAGTGCCGGGATCATTTTTATGTCGTATCAACATAATGGTGCCTCCTGTTCCTCATGTGGGGAAGTTGTGAGAGCTTCCACCTTCTTCGGTGCAGTCGTGATCAGCCTTCGGTCTATCACTCCAGATATCCGCAATCGCTTCGCCTGCCGTCCAACGCTGTGCTACTAAGCGGCAGCACGTTCTACAAAAGACACGCTTCCTATTGCCCATGCAACGATCTTTACACGCTCTGTGTATGTGTCTACTGTACCAGCCTAGTCACACATTCCCATCACAGAGCAGCCTTTGAAGATCACGAAAACATCTCAGTATATCTACAGGTGTTTGCCTCAGATGTTATTTAGTAAATCGATCCCAATGGCTTCTCGATCGTGATATATTTGTGATGGAAAAGGCAGCCGATCTCATCCCACCCCAAGTTGAGCCAGGCGTACACGGGGGGAGTACACTACCGCTTGAAAGCCTTCGTCGGAGGAGGAAACTCATGCATGAAGCAGCTGCAATGCAAGGAATAGTTCGTATCATCCTGCATTGTATGCAACAGGCTGGCGCGTCCCGCGTCATCAACGTGCAGCTTGTCCTGGGTGCGTCGGGGCATCTCACGGCGGAAGCAGCCAACCAGCATTTTGAAGTACTGGTCAATGGCACGCCCATCGAGGGTGCTTCGCTGACTATCCAGTGGCTTCCGGCGCAGTACCAGCGCTTCTTTTGCCTGCATCGCTTTGAAAGTGGCGAGCCGTCGAACCATGTCACCTGTCCTGTGTGCGGAGAAGCTGCGCTCGAGGTAGGTCATCGAGACATGTGTTCTGTTAGCGCCATTGATGTCTCTTTTTGACACCGACTCAGTGGCTGGCCTGGATCGGCCTTGGAGTGATCGGCGGCAGTGTGCCTTTCCTCTTGTTCTTCCAGGGGCTGTCTTCTGCTTCCGCGGCGAGCGCGTCACTTCTTCAAAAGACGCTCTTTATCTGGGTAGCCCTGCTCGCAGTACCACTTCTCAGAGAGCGCTTGGGGCTGTGACAGGTGCTAGGCCTAGCCATTCTCACTGTGGGTCAATTCCTCCTCTCGCAGTGCCAGGGGTTCCGGCACACAATAACCTGGCGGAACGCAGTGTGCGCCCGCTGGTCATCGCGCGCAAAATCAGTGGGGGCACGCGCAGCCCTCACGGCTCCCAGACGCGTATGGCGCTCTTCAGCCTCTTTGGGTCCTGGGCTGCCCAGGGACTTAATCCCTTTTTCCGCTGTTTGGCTGTGCTTGCCCAACCAAATCCTTTAAGCTAACTCTGAACAATATCCGACGCTCAGTCCGCCATCAACAATCCCTGGTATCTCGCGTGCAAGAAAGTCCTGCACCAACCGTCCTGTACTGGTAGGCCCGATATCTCCAGGCCCAAACATGGCGCTGGGTAGGATGAGCACGACCGGCAGGGCATGGCGTGCCAGGAATGCATTAATGGCATCTTCCGCCAGCGCTTTGCTCCTGCTGTAGAGATTTTTCAGACGCCCGGCATCAACCGGTGTAGACTCATCACCGGGAACATTCCGCGGTCCTGCACCAATCACGCTGCTCGAACTCACGTAGATGACCTTCTTCACACCACGTTGCTCAGTTGCAGTCAGCAGGGTCATGGTTCCCTGCACATTGGTATCCCACAAGGCCTGCCAATGGCTCCCTGGTTGATAGTAGTCGCGGAAAAAGGCAGCCGTGTGGAATAAGACATCACATCCAATGAGTTCGGATGCAAAGCTGTTCACCTCGTGCATATCTCCCAGAACAATGGTGACCGGGAGAGCAGAGAACAGTTGCTCCGCTTTCACATCGTATCCTTGCTCGACCAGCAAACGCACCAGGTTGTTGCCGAGCAGTCCGGTACTTCCAGTGACAAAGGCTTTCATATGGGTCTCCTTTCTGCTTTATGAATGAAGTTCATTCATGACATTCTACAACACAGGCGATGTAACTCTCTTGATTATGCATCATATTGAATGAAGTTCATTCATTTCACTTGCTCTTTGTACGATCTGTAAGCGGGTAGGGTTGCAAAACGGAATGGTCTTACTCGCCTCTTTGCCCTTCACGCAGAGAAGGTCCGAAAAATAAGCGCTCAATGAGTTCGGTCAGGTACTGACGGTACAGGAGCTCACGTTCCCCTTTTTCGACCGCGAAGCACTGGTGCATAACGGAGCTCCCGAGCAGATTGAGCAGCTGCGCGTACATCTCCGTGTTGCACGGCGCGAGTTGCCCCTGGTCAATAGCGTGTTGCAGGATGGCCGCGATGGCCTGGGTGACACGTTCATTGGTGTGCTTATGCTGCAGGATCTCTTCTGACGAACGCATATCGATTTGCAGGAGGGCCATCAGATCCCTATGTGTGCGGCTCTCCCGAAAGATCGCTTCAACCATGGCGTCCAGGGCCTCCTCAAAAGGCAAATGGAAGAATGTTGGATCTTGAAACACGGCCGCAATGGTGGCTTCAAAGTCCAGTGCGACCGCGGTGTACACCTCGTGTTTGTTACGGAAGTAGAGGTAGACCGTTCCGACGGCCACGCCAGCGGCCCTGGCAATGTCGGCAATAGTGGTCTCCTCATAGCCCTGCTTAGCAAAGAGGGTACGCGCGGCATCCAGGATGGCGTCACGCTTGGGTCGTGTCTCTTCAGCTCTCTTATCTGGCACCTTCATCTCCTCATGAATGAACCTCATTCATTTTATACCAGAGAAACAGCCAGAAGTCAAGTTGTCACTAGCTGAGCATCAAGCAAAAAATTTGACATTTTAAAGTGTTATGGCATATAATCCTGTGACCTGAGTTCTAAGAAAGATAGGAACGAACGTTGCAGCTTGCGTAGGAGTCCAGCAGCATGAGCAGGGAAGTAAGAGCGGCTCTAATTGTCTCTACCATAATAGCTGCCATCGTGGTAGGATGTTCCGCACAAGTTTCCCCTGGCCCGGCACCCTCGCCTACCGCACAAATTGTTACCAGCCCGACACCTTCACCTACCACATCTCCTTCTGGAGCTGCGCAGTATGCTGGCACATGGTTGAATGACGACCCAAACACTCGGGATATCCCGCAACTGATAATCAGCAATGTCGGACAGACCCTCTCTATCCACGGCTATGGTGCATGTACGCCAACATATTGTGACTGGGGGACTGTCAGCGGGCAGTTTAATGGTGAACCGTTCATCATCACTTTTGTTTTTGATGGAAGCAGGCCTGATGCCTGCTGTACAGGTGCTCCAACAGTTCAACTCACTATCACTTTCGATCCCGCCGATCCAACGAAACTGATGGTTGTGAGTACAAGTGCTGCTGCCGGTACCATCACAAATATTATGCATAGAGCAGCATAAGAGAATTCAGAGATTGATGGGCTAAGTTAGGAATGAGATCGACCAGGGGCGAGTTCAAATGTTCCTGGCAATCTGTTGGCTATGAAAGTGGCATGTGCGAGCGAGAACACGAGAATGAACGCCTTAGAGAAAAGCAGTATCGAAATTCCCGGCCTCTAGCTTTGCAGCCACAGCCACACCTTGATGGTCTTATCACCACTTGCCGAGGCGAGGCGCTTGCCATCGGGCGACCAGGCCACGCTGTACACAGCACCTCTATGTCCTTTGTAGGTGAGCAGGCGGGCACCGCTCGTGGCACCCCACACCTGCACGGTTCTGTCAGCGCTTGCCGAGGCGAGGCGCTTGCCATCGGGCGACCAGGCCACGCTGTTCACAACATCCGTATGCCCGGTGTAGATGACGCGGTTGGCACCGCTGGTGGCGTCCCACACCAGCACCGTCTTGTCAGCGCTTGCCGAGGCGAGGCGTTTGCCATCGGGGGACCAGGCCACGCTGGACACAGCACGCGTATGCCCGTGGTAGGTGAGCAGGCGGGCACCGATCGTGGCATCCCACACCAGCACCGTCTGATCATAACTGGCCGAGGCGAGGCGCTTGCCATCGAGCGACCAGGCCACGCTGGACACAACATCCGTATGCCCGTGGTAGGTGAGCAGGCGGGCACCGTTCGTGGCGTCCCACACCCGCACGGTTTGATCGGAGCCTGCCGAGGCGAGGCGTTTGCCATCGGGCGACCAGGCCACGCTGGACACAGCACCCATATGCCCTTTGTAGGTGAGCAGCGTGGTATTCCTCGTGGCGTCCCACACCTGCACCGTGCCATCCCCGTTTGCCGAGGCGAGGCGCGTGCCATCGGGCGACCAGGCCACGCTGGACACAGCAGCAGTATGCCCTTTGTAGGTGACGGGGTTGGCACCGCTGGTGGCATCCCATACCTGCACGGTCCCGTCAGCGCTTGCCGAGGCGAGGCGTTTGCCATCGGGCGACCAGGCCACGCTGTTCACAACATCAGTATGTCTGGTGTAGATATACAAGGGAGAGAATGATTGCGGTGAGGGTGTTGGCGGTGGGAGTGGTGACGGTGAGAGTGGTGACGATTTGTTCCTTAGGATCAGTAAACTGCCGGCAGCGGTCACGACCAGCCCCAATCCTGCCAGGCCCACCAGCACAGTCCTTCGTGTATAACGCTCGCGCTGCAATGCCTCCACAGGAGAGCCGGTAGCTGATTGGCAGGCTTGCCAATAGCTTTTTAGCGTCGACGCCTGCACTTTCCTAGGACTCTGCAATGCGTCTAGCGCTTGCTCAGCAAGCGCCTCTCCGCAGCTATCTTGCGCTTCCTTGAAGTTGTTGAAAGCATTCTCAAAGCTCTTCAGAGCTTCCTTGCGCTTATCCCGGGCTTGCTGAACGTTATTCGTTGCATCTAACCATTCTATGGTGCCATAATTGAAGCGTCCCTGCTCGTAATCACGGACTGCACAGGCTGCTGGTGAAAGCTTTAGCGTGCTGTCGTAGGTTATCTGTAGGAGTGCTTTCATTTGAGTCGCGCTGGCCTTTTGTATGGCCTGTGACCAGCCTCTCATGCCCTGCACCTCATCAGAAGCAATGGCATGATAGTACCAGTCGGGCGAGTAGGGCGCTACGCGGCTAAAATACTCTAGTGCGTGTTTATGATAGATTTTCCACTGTTCTTTCTCTGGCCCTTCCTGTTGTTGCACCTTCTCTGCAATTACCTCACGTAATAGTTCGTGGAAGGCATAGTTGTTATTGCCTCGTGACTCAATATATGGATAACGGATAAGGTGGTCGAATACGCTGGGAGCGTCTGGTCCTTTGAGAGCATCCATATCAAAGAAGACTGCTTGTAATAAAGGCAGGTTGAAAGTGCGTAAGAGCACACCATAGCGGGTCAGCTCACGATAGGGCGATTCGAGACGACTTAATATGCGTTCGTCGACAAATTGTATTGAGGCTTTTCCAGTGAATTCCTTTTGCAGGAGGGGAAAATCCTCTTCGGTAAGGGACTTTTCCCCCTGCTCCTGACAAATGGTGCCGATAATGGAAACGGAGAGTGCATGCCCATGGGTAATGTCGTAAATGCGCTGAAGGAGTTTAGGATCATGCATGCCAGCACGCTCTAAGTATTCATAGACAGCTTTCTCGCTTAGCATCGATAAGGGGAGGTACTGCTGATCTTGCTTGTCAATCCGTTCTAATTGAGGCTTGACACGGCTAACTATTACGACTGAGCATCGTTGCTCGTTGTACCGCAGGCGGTTGCGCAACTCTGGAATAAGCTCGTTGAATACCCACTGACCTACTTCCCAACCTTCTGGTTCATTGAACCATTCACAGGTATCTAACAAAAGAACCAATTGGTTCAGATGAAAGGCGTTGAACAGATCATAGAATAATTCGGTGGACAACTCTCGCATCTGTCGCCCGATTTCTTTTGTAGCTGCATCATCCTCAAGGTAGTCGGGATGGGCTTCCTGGATGTTCGCATCATCACCAGTGTAGGGAGGTAGTTTTATTTTTCTGATCTGTTCGATCTGGTCAAGATCGCGATGAAGGGCCTGCTCGAATGCATCGAACTGTTGTGCGTTACCGTAAGGTCGAAGCTGCTGAGCCAATCTTTGCAGTATTATTAATGGCTCTGTTCGTAGTACTGTTTCATTAAAATCAAGTTTACAAGTGGAGATAGAAGAGGAGGTATCTTTGGACAAATGTTCGAGGAGTGTAGATTTGCCAATGCCGCTAAGACCAGTAATGATCAAGACCCAGGGAGTAGCGTGGGTGAGGAAGTCGTGATAGAGTTGCTGCTCATGTTCACGTCCAACAAATATATCCTGCAGCGCGCTAGCTTCCATGGAATGCCATCCTTCTATGATGTTTTGCTGCTAGTTACTGACAACTTCCTCTTCAGCATATTCAGCTTCTTGTAGTATACGTTTTAACGTTTTATCGCTGGCTGCCTCTAATAATGCGAGGTCGGCACGAGTAGGTTTGTTGCGAGCCTTTGCATCCTGTAAAGCAGCTTTAATCTGCGTTAGATTTTCTCTATCAATTGACATATTTTCTTTGTTTATGATCCTGTAGGCAAGGTCGTGATAAAACCATTCTGATGTTTGTGGCGCTACCCTGGTAAGATATTTTAATGCAAGCCCGTGATACGTGCTCCACATACCTTTCTCTTGCCCAAAAATGCGGTTGACCAAGATTTCACGCAGCAGATCAAAGAAAGTATAGTAGTCATCCTTTGGGGGCATAACGTGGGGAAAGCGAGTAAACTTGTCAAATTGTTCGCTTGCCGTTGCATTTGGAAGCCAATCGGAGAAAACGAACTGCAAAAAAGACTGGTTAAAGCGGCGTAAGAGTACGCCATAGCGTGTCAACTCACGGTAGGGGGACTTAATGAAACGCTCGTTGAGGAAATCATCCTCAATGATTGCTGTGCGTACATTTTCAATAAACGCGTCTTGCAGCGCCATAAGCTCATCAACGCTTGATGGCATTTTCTCCTGGTTTTCACAGAGCTGATAAAGAATCAACAGAGACCAGGCATGGCCATGAGTGAGATCATAGACGTACTCAAGGATGGCAGCGTCATGCACGCCCATGTGCTGCAGGTATCGGCCTACTTCCGCTTTGCTGAAGAGGGGGAGGCGAATAGTCTGTAGATCTTGCTTGCCGATAGCATTTAACTGTGGCTGGACACGGCTGGCGATGACCACGGAGAGCAGTTTATCTTGCTCCTGCAGCCGCTCACGTAACTGTGGAATAAGCTCGTTAAATACCCAGGGACCTACTTCTGCATCGTTTAGCCACTCGCAGTGGTCAAGCATCAGCACCAGTCTATCAGGGTTGATAGGAGCGACTTGTGCATAGAAAGGGTCTAACACTTCTTCTAGCACTTGCCGTTTTATTTCTTGTATGTTTTTATCCAACTGTATTTTCATCTCGTTTCCTTTGGCCTGACCACCCTCTACATTAAGCGCTTGAATAATTATGTCCCGTTTTGCCTGCGCACTCAGTACTTCAATGTTCCTACGGCCTTCTGCCACAGCATCCATGGTAGCCTTAACCGCTGCGGCTTTACATTCACCCGCGACCTGCCGCGCAATCTCTTTGAGAATGCTTAAGTAGTCGGTCTGCAAGACGTTATTTGCAAAGTCGAGCATAACGACGGGGATATTCTGGGGGGCGTGTCCTTTTAGATGACGTAGAAGTCTGCTTTTGCCACTGCCACCGAGTCCGGTCAAGATTAAAACCCAAGGGGTAACGATAGTGAGGAAGTCACGGTAGAGTCGTTGCTCACGTTCACGCCCAATAAATATATCCTGCAACATGAGTAAACCTCTGCTCTATGGATCGATGTAGCATGCCTACAGCGGTAGATGTGTTAGCGGGTAATATTTATTTCTCAGCCTATCTCCATGATGTTGTCCTTCAGCGTTGACCTGTTGCCTCCACGCATTGTTTGTGATCCTTCACCTTCTCTATTCCTCATCTGGTTCCCTTCGGCAGTCGAGTCTTCTCCAACCTGGATATCTTGAAGAGGGCCGGGGCGAAGAATCTGCTTAAGGGTGTTAGTAAAATCGGGGTCGGCCTGGAGTATGCGAGCGAGCTTCGTCTGAACTGCACTCGCCATATCGGGGTCTTTGGCAAGAGCATCTAATGCCTGGGCCGCATTGCCTCTGTCTTTTGGAGCCTCTTTCATAAAGCGAGCACGTACCGCATCGTACAAGCGCTTACACTGTTCAAATGCTGCATCACCGAACTGACTGACGAACTCTTCACCTGCTTTAGTAAGGTAGGGGGTTAGTAGTGCCATGACCTGAGAGGCGAGAGTGGTAAGTGCAATTGGGTCCATGATGACCTCATTCCTGCTCTCGAACTATAAAGGAGCTTATAGAGGTTAGAGCTGTGTAATACCAAATCCGGTTAATCACTGTTAAAACGCGGACAGCCTGATTTTTTCGAGTACAGGATCTCTGACGAGTTTACGGTAAAGTTCATGACGAACTACTTAGCAGGATTTGAGATAACTACATTGTCGCTGTTTTGGTGCCTATCGATATTCTATATTCTATTGCCTCATCTGTCAACAAATACGGATGGCGGTTGCAGGGCCTCTCAAAAGTCGTCATGCGTGTTCCTCACTCCACCCCGAACCGCTTCTGCCGCCGCAGGCGGCCAGTTTTAGCTGAGTAGTGCGACTTTTGAGAAGCCCTGAGCTGAAAACTTCTCACGACGCTTGACAGGAATGTTTCCCTTGTGTTATCATAGTAACCACTATAGTGGTTACTATGGAGAAAGGCGGCTATGACAACCATCGAGCTACTACAACAAATTGGGCTGAACAAGTACGAAGCCGAGGCCTATTACACCCTCTTATCCGATGGGCCGCTGACCGGTTATGAACTTGGCAAACGCTCTCAGGTGCCCCTTTCGCGCAGCTACGAAATCCTTGAGCGCCTGGCGCAGAAAGGTCTTGCCCTTGTACAGCCGGGCGACCCTCCACGTTACATCGCCGGCGAGCCACAGCAGTTCCTTGGGCAAGTTCGCTCAACCATGTCTGCCACCCTCAATGCTCTCGCCAGCGCTCTCGCATCGCTTTCTCGCCCGGACACCTCTGCTGAGTTCTGGGTGCTACGAGGGCAGCAGCATATTCTGGCCCGCACGCAGGCGCTGATCGCGTCAGCACAGCGGTCAATTTACCTCAAGCTGCCTGCGAACTACAGCAGGGGACTGGTCGATATGCTCGCAGGGGCAAGCGGGAGCGGTTGTCAGGTCTTCCAGTCTGCAAGCATTAGTGGGGATACTGGTTCGGAACTCGTCTTGCTGCTGATCGATGGCCGCGAGGCCCTCGTAGGCACACTTGAACCAGCCGAACGCTGCCAGGCTGTCACCAGCGCCAACAAAGCGCTTGTTGCGGCGCTGGATGGATATTTTGCTCAGCAGATGTCTCCAGTCCACATCATTTCAAGCGGAGGCGCTCAGCAAGATGAGCGGCTTGACTGGGTAGCCTGGGAAAACCGCAAGCAGCGCCGCCTGTGGAGGTTGAGCACCAGCAATCGCATAGCCTGAAATGGTTGTGTGATCATCATGACAGGGGCAAGCCCTGGTCCCTCGATAAATCGGGGACCTACTATACTACGCAGGCAATCGCATAGCCTGAAATGGTTGCGTGACCGCTTCTTTTGTTCTATTGAGTGATAGAGGTTTTTAATGAAAGGAATACCACCGTGAACAGCGATATTCGAGACTCTTCTCTTGCCGGGCGTGGACAGCAGCGCATCGCGTGGGCTGCGCGCCACATGCCTGTCCTCGGCCAGATCGCTAGCGAATTTGCCGCCGAACAGCCTTTCCAGGGTCAGCGCATCGCTGCCTCCCTGCATATCACGACCGAGACCGCCGTTCTGCTGCGCGCGCTGCAGGCTGGAGGCGCCGGGATCGCCCTCTGCGCTTCAAATCCCCTCTCGACCAGAGACGATGTATGCGCTGCCCTTGCTGCTGATGGCATGGCCGTTTACGCCTACTATGCCGAGGACCTCGCCACCTACCAGCACCATATCGAACAAACGCTGGCCACCGAGCCACACCTGGTAATGGACGACGGCGCTGACCTCATTGTTGCCCTGCACCAGCGTCCTACAGGCAAAACCGCCGTTGCCGGCATCGAGGAGACAACCACCGGGGTTATGCGCGCCCGTGCCATGGCCGCTGATGGACAACTCCAGTTTCCGGTCATGGCAGTCAACGATACCCCCACCAAGCGCTTCTTCGATAATCGCTACGGCACCGGCCAGAACACCATTGACGGTATTTTGCGGGCGACCAACATCCTGCTGGCCGGTGCAAGCTTCGTAGTCGCCGGTTATGGTTGGTGTGGCAGAGGTATCGCCATGCGCGCCCGTGGCATGGGAGCCCACGTCATCGTGTGTGAGGTCAACGCAGTGCGCGCGCTCGAAGCCGTTATGGATGGTTTTCAGGTAATGCCCATGGCTGATGCCGCGCCGCTTGGAGACATCTTCGTGACTGCCACGGGCATAAGCGGAGTTATTCGACCCGAGCACTTCCTGGCGATGAAAGACGGCGCCATCCTTGCCAACTCCGGCCACTTCGATGTCGAGGTAGACGTGGCCGCCTTGCGCAAACTCGCCGTTGGCGAGGTAGAAATCCGCGAGCACCTGGTAGAGTACCGCCTTCCCAACGGGCGCGTGCTCTATCTGCTGGCTCAGGGTCGCCTGGTCGGCGGCAGCAGTAATGGACCTCAGCTTTGCCGATCAAGCGCTCAGCGCACACTACCTCCTCCACGATGGCCGCAATCTACCCCCCGCCGTCTACGATGTCCCACCCGAGATCGACGAGCGAGTTGCCACCCTCAAACTCCGCGCGCTCGGCATTCGCCTCGATGCCCTCAGCGACGCCCAGCACGCCTACCAGGCCTCCTGGCGCTTTGGCACTGCTTGAACGTACTCATTTGGCTTTTCGCAGGCCTTTTGGTTTTCCCACATGGCATGGTATGCCCTGATAGGCTCGCGACCCGCAAGCGGATCGCTCGAACAGAAGAGGGGGTATTGGCGTGGCCGCGCAGCGGCCACGCCAATACCCCCTCTTCTTTGCGCGCAGGGCGCAGCCCTGCGCGTATGACAGGAGAAACGGGAAAACCAAACCTGGGCTATCCGGCTTGCCGCTTGCCTTTTTCCCATGGATGTGATAGACTTTTAAATGGAATAATAGGATTTATTAATAAAGCTTTGATTTAAGCCTTTAACTTCTGCAGGCGGAAGCAGAAGTGAAGATACATAAACACAATGAAATACTGAATAGCAGAACTACACACATACAAGTGTAGTCAGGAGGTTTCTTATTACCTTGACAACAGAAAATGTTCGACTCATCCCCCTGGGAGGCTTAGGGGAAGTCGGAAAGAATATGATGGTCGTTGAGTACGGTAACGATATCATCATCATTGACGCGGGGGTAATGTTCCCCGACGATGAAATGTTAGGTGTCGATCTCGTCATCCC